>JAABUY010000205.1_pt1 | contig 119385 bp, 122 predicted proteins | sample 5560271 | NCBI WGS metagenome assembly JAABUY01 (sample SAMN10711886, study PRJNA513374) | rock metagenome | isolation source: Antarctica rocks | place: Antarctica: Victoria Land, University Valley
AAGGAAAAGACGTTTCAGTAAGGGCTTTTTGTGGGACATGGACGTAGCAATAGTTTTGACAGGATGATAGCGCTAGAGCCCTTTAGGCGTAGTGCCTCCGGGCGGAATAAATTACCTACCTACCTATTAAAATAAAGTGGTACGTTGCAACAAGTCCTGAGGTGGTCAAGTGGTCCGGCCCGCTTAGTACCTCAGGCCTGAAGCTACCGAAAGAGGTTGGAAACCTATGGTTCCCTCGAATGGGGTGCCCGCCAGTGGCCGCAAATAGCGTCAGTATGGATCGGAAGTAAACGCTCTCAAAAAGCTGTTAGGGACCAGTTTCCTATAATAAAACCCTATAATGGTGCGATATCCCCATCATAGGCTCTTCTATAGCTTTTGCCATTTTTGACGACCGTGATGGAGTAGGTATGCAGGCAATGGCCAACAAAGTGGATGTGCTGCACTGTGTTGATTGGCCCTCCATTCTAAACTGTTTCGCCTTTCTTTTGTCGTTTTTGGAGTGTTGGAGATGAGGTTTTGGTCGTTTCATCGGCGAGGATTGAGCGTCTAATAATGGTCATGCCGTCAGCCCGGACGAGGACTCGAACACACGCCCTGTCGGATTGGGAAGAGCAACGCTGATCACGTGCGCAGCAGGTACCAGGTAAGATAAGGTAAGGATAAGGCTTTGCGACAGCCCTAGGTCTCTTCGTACCTTACCCACCACCCACAAGCAGCAGAGGGACCTGGACGTAGGGCGGACGGTAAAGTATAAGTCAACAGCACAGATCACCAGCACAGATCGCATGTCCCTCTGTGAAAGTGCAGCATCTAGATCATGGTTCAGGCAACGGACGGCATGTACGAGATTCGTGGCAACGGCAACGGCAACGGCAACACGTCGAAGCGATAGGGCTTGCACAGGACCACGGAGGAGGATCTCATTGCCGTTAGTATTATTCTCAAGCATATGGGCAATGGCACCCTCTATACATGCCACATTCGCCATTGTTTCCATGAAGTAGAGCAGTATTCACTGATAGCTTCTTACTCACAAACACACCATCCTTCCTACCAGCTAAGCCAGCCTTCCCCTCTCCTCATAATTGAGCCTCCATTCCTTCACCTCGAAAATTCACCAGCACATTCTCGCCACATAGTGCCAAGACGAATTCACATCGTTCCTTCCCGAATAAGTTTTGGATCAGCCATTGCGTCCGAATTGTGCATAACCCTTCATGTGAGACTGACGAAATGGATCACAATTGACGAGCGCTGGGTCCCCATGGTTGACAGAAGACAGACTTCCCAGCAATCTGTCTTTCTGGTCCGGGCCAATGTGCCGGACACGTCTGTGAAGACCTGATGTTCAGCTATATGACGATGCTTCGCTTGCTGGCTCACCCGTCAGCCAAGGCGGTCTGATCTGACTTCTCATTCGCTGCAATGGTCTGCACTGATTCTGTCCAATCCAACATTCTATGTGAAGGATGTGATTGAGATCCAAATGCTCCAGGATTGGCGTAGAAGTCACCCTATTTCTTTGCCAGAGATTACTAAGGCTCTGTTATCTTGCAGTTTGGACACTGCCGTTCGGCAGATACCACATGTCTTGTAGTCCCAGAGCCATATCCTCCTTTCAGACAAAAACGTTCAGTTAGCCAAATCAAGCAAAGACTAACCAAGATCCTTCCAGGGTGAACTTAGAGCAAAAAGGCATAGGAAGAGCTGGAGGGAAAGAGGGGGGCATGTGCAAAACCATGCGTCGGCGGCAGCCATGGGGTTGATGACGAGGTGGTGTGGGGAAAGTAGACTCAGAGATAGGTTCAGGTGGAGGAAAGGCACAGGGTAGCAATGGTGATGGACTGAGAATGACTATATCTATATGACCAACTATACAGACTGGTCCCTGATGGACCCCTCAGCGCCTCAATCAGCACTGCTCCTCAGCCTTTATAAAACGCGTTGGAACCGGCAACAATCACAACGAAAACACGGGAAGCGTCCCTGGTCTGGTGCTACGCTCATGCACCTCCGTGATAGGCGCCCGGAGACCGAGGTTCGACCTGTGTACACGGACGGCGTGGTTGGCGAAGTGGCTCGCATCATGGATGATCTGGCCGCAAGCCAGAACAGGGCACGGGAAGGCACCTAGCTGATACTGGAAGTGTACCATGCGGTAATGTTTCCGCAGGGCATCGCTGCGCGAGAACACCTTTGGGCATCTTTGATAACAGAAAAGGCACATCAATGACGTGGGCGGTCTCCGTGACTTTGTGACCTTGGCGGGAGTCGCTTCTGTGGCAACCGCAACGGCCTTGACTCCTTCAGCTTCCAGAGCTGAACCTGCTTGGGCAGCTTCTCCCATGTCGATGCATTCAGGAAGGCCAGTCGATTGGGTATTGCCATTGACGGCTGGCAGCGGCTGCTGGGGCCCAATACAGAGAACCTCGTCCGATGCAGGGCCAACCGTGGACTCAAGACAACCGTGATCCCTGTCCCCTCTCTTCTCATACTGTAAGCAAAAGCGCGACATTACTTCGACCGTGTCGGAGAACATCGAGTTGGTCGCCGGAACGAACAGGCCATCAGCCAGCCGGTTGCGGTCCGGCAATATGTGCTGCACCGGGGTGAGTATCTTCGTGACCGGCTCTTTTCCCTCGAGTTGCGCCACCATATGATTAAGATCGGCTGTGTTATGAAACTCACGCAGTAGCCGATCCAAGGCTAGACGCTCCTCTCGCATCTGCAAGGCATGTACCTTGTTTTGAACGGCCCTGTATGCAATGCCGTTCGGCGAGTGATGACCCTTCCTGATGGTCCCAGACTCTTTCAGGACCCGTCTTTTCAGCTCTTCCCTCGTTTCTTTCGCAGCGACTATGTCGGGGTGCTGATGAGCCTGCGCTTTCTCCTCAGCCGTTAGCTGCTTTGGAAGGTCGGGATCACGGCGCAGAGACAGTTTCCCAATTTCCTTGATGACATCGGACATTGAATCTCGACCGAGGAAGATAGACTGTACATCGACCACGACGTGCGAGGACATGTAGTGTTTCAGGAATGTCTCAGCTCGGGCATGGCCAAGAATCTGATTCCGTTGCTGATCACTGACACCATGATCTACGATCATTATCAGCAGTGTAGCAAATGAAAACAACAATCCACACAACCTAATCATACCTGTCACCTCGGTGGCAACCTCGCGTCGCAGATTGTACGGCTTGAAAGGGTGCTCGAAACCGGCCCTCCTGCCGAGCCTTTTTGTGTTGCTCGATAGGAAATCCCCTGAGGTAGCTCTCACCGGGTCAACGAATATACCTTCCAGGCGTCGCACGGAACGTCGAAAGATCGGTACATCCAGAATCTCTTCGCGGAAGCTGAACTCAATGGTGATTCTCCCGTCGGGGCTGTTGAGAACGTGCATTGCCTGCGGTGTCAGTCCCGCAGCGGTGAGGCGAGGATGAAAGGCGTTGTCCGCAAACGCGAGGGCCGCGAAATGGGTGACGGGGCACATGGCCAGGCAGGCACGGTTCTCATAGAGAGTCATATGTTTCCTTAGACGTCAGGTCAGCGGACGGCTTATAAAGTGGTGGGCAAGGTGGACGCACGGTTCGTTTCGCTTGCGTTTGCCCTTGTCCAAGAGGATGGTCACTTTCATCATCAGTAGAGGTTCCCCGTCCGGAGGGCGCAGGAGCATCAGCTTCACATCTCGGTAGCGCAGCGCGGCATTTGTGCGGCGGATGCCCTTGCAGGCACTCTCCACTATGGCACCAGGCCTGGCTCCGGTGTACGCCAGAAACAGAAGGATGGCTGCCAGCTGCACACGATCCCGTTCAGTGGAGAAGAGCTCAGTATCGAATTTCCAGTGATAATAGAGCGCCGCGCGAAGGCCCTTGTGACCAATCACATGTTTCTCCTGCATACCTCGAATGAGGCCGTGGTCGTCACAGAACTTTCCGTTCAAGTACTGTGCTCCACACGTCAGCGAATCCTTCATGTCTAGCGTGGAAGGAAACTCACCCTTGAAACCGGTTTGCCAACAGCTGGATCAACCACTTTTCGAGTTGTGTCGTAGTATACTTGTCGTATGCCTTTCCAGATACTCTCGTAGGCGTTGAGTCTTCGAGCGCGAGGATGCTTCTTCGCATACCAGTTGAGGTAACCCGCAAAAGCCTGGAAGCTACATTTCTTTAGAACCTTCACGGGGTCCTTGCGTAGCATGCCGCAATACTGTCCCCATAGCTTCATATTTTGCTTCTGCAGCTCCACAGTCGCATCTGCCAAGTTGCCTCGAATCTTCGCCGGTCGCAGTCCCTCCAGCACTCTCTTCATCTCCAGCACCTCCGGATCAGACACGTCGGAGCCAATCTCAAACTCCGAGCGATCAGACGAGCTGACATCACCCGACTCATCGGTCCACGGGCCCTCGATCTGAAACGGTGGCATGATGACCAAATGAAGTCGGCTCAGATAGACGTCAGGCCGGAACGTCGAGGGAAGAGAAGGGTACGAAGCAGCAAGAAAAGATGGAGTGGGGCGATATCGGCAGCTGCTGAAAGAAGAAGAAGGGGGCGAGATGGGGACCAAGTAGCTTGGCCGATACCGAGAAAGTAATAGTGGGTGGCGGGTTGGTTCTGCCTTTCTGTATGCTTATGTGTATTCAGATATGGATCGCAAGCATGGGCTTGGACCGGCTTTTATGGACATCACCCGGGGGGTGTGGGGCAAGAGGACGGCTATCTCATCTGACAGGTGAAATGGGTCAATGTTGCTCAGCCCGTCCACGGGAGAAGGGGATGACTGCCAGGACGGAGCAGGCCAGAGCAGACTTCCGTCGGGAAGCCAGAGGGCAGTGGGGGCATGCCTACGTAGCGGCTACGAGGGCGGTTCGGACAAAGGCCGAGGACAGAAATTCTGCGGTAATCGAAAGAAAACCACCTCGTCAGGTACGATAACAGACGAATGTAAAATAACCGAAAGAAAAAAGTGTCCATGGCAATACCGAGGAGAGCAGAATTGAGCAGCAGGTTCGCCGACGATCCAAGGTCGGACGTCAGAAAGGGCGGTTGAGGTTGAATGGCGCCTGAAACAGAGTGCGGGCTGGCGGGCGGGGGGGGTGAAGGCAGGGCGGCGAGCACCGGCTAAACCGAACGAGGAACGCTTTACCGAGCTGGGCAATCGGCCTTCACGCGGGTAACGCGGGACTGTCTTAATGATCGCTCTTCGGAACCGACGTCTTCGCTAACCAAAGATCCTAAAGATCCGACGTTTGCGGGCACGGAACCTTCGGTCAATGAGCCGCGCACGAGCTGCGGTCGTTCTTCAGTTGCCTTCTCCGGAGTTATTGGCGGAAATGCCAGTCCAAGTGCGGCCATCCAACAGATGACTGAGGCTGTCGCAGCTAAGTGTCTGGAATAAGGGTAGAATAGAAAACTTTCAGCCCTACCATGCAGGGCTTACCTCAGACCGTTGTGGAACATATAAATAGTCCTTGGTTACTTATATCTTGTAGAAGTCTGGTAGAAAGCAATGAACCCGGCCTATGCAACTCTACCCATCCGCATAAGCATAGAGCGTCTTTCGCCATATGGATTAATGATTATAAATGGAGAACATACCTGGTAAAGTAAGGCGTATACCATGAAAGACCGTTACAAATGCCTAGGTACGAAGTACTTGTACCTACCTGGTAAGTTTAGAGTAACACCTAAGTTAGTTATGTACCTGGTACCTCAGATAAGGGAAGAGTTCCAAGCATAAGGTAGGTACCTACCTGGTAGTTCGTATTTTACAGTACGTACACGTAGGGCTGATGTGGCGGCTTGTCAGACTTACTCGAGAGAGGCCATTTTCCAGTGGAAAAGTTATTGAGTCGAACCCATAAGTCAGGAATTAACCTAGGATCTTGGTGATCATCATACTGGAGCATACTGGAGCATACTGCTGATCCTTCCATTGTGTCGACATGATCAATCATCAACTAATATGAGGGCATCGGATTCGCCAAATGTGGAGTCAGTTGGACGCTGGAAGTACTTGCTCGTGTGTGCCTTGTTCTCTGAGTCCAGTGGGGAGTACATGTATGGAAGCTGTGTAAAAGGAAGGCAAGGTTACAGGGCAAAGGCGATCTGCAACCGCAGATTGCCAGAAAGTCACATCTTCTCGTACGTCGCCATCAACGAACCTTTTCGAAAAGATTAGCATTTCAACTGCGTACGGTTGATATCCATTGCTTACCGATGAAAGTCGTCACCAGCCTTGACCGAACTTGACAGATATCCTCTGGGACGAGCCATATCGTGGCGCCCATCTTCCGTGCTATACTGATCGATAGCTTGGCGTTCGCGTAAGCTTCGTCATCGCTTCTTCCGCTTGTCACCAGATCGTAGTCGACGTAGCTGCTCTTCATGCCGTTGAGCACATCCAGCAGATACACCCCGCTACCAATTGACTGGTCCTTGAAGCTTCGGATCGATGAGCTTCTGCCTCCCTTCTTCGACATGTCATTCGCCCACTTGACCATCTCGTTGTCCGTGATCTCTCTCTTACCCAGACGTTGCGCCAACGCCGACAGCGTCTCGGAGATGTCTCGACGCATCAGCTGCCAGACCAATCCGAGCGTCAAAGTCCGCTGCCCATCCGTGATGTCGGCACCCTGCACCCCGACCAAGGAGAAGCGCATCTGCTTCCCTAACTCGATGGCATAGTTCGTATTTTCGACGGCCTTGAAACGCGATATCTCCCCGCCTGACGCCGGCGGTTTGTTCACATGTCGCCAGTTGACACTAACAGGTATAATCTTGTCGTACGCTTGAAGAAGGATGCTGCCGTCGCGGAGATCGTCGAAAAGGGAGTTGACGGAAGGCTGCACATCTAGTGAGTTCAGCCACAGCGTGAACACTCTTGCCTCCCGCTCTCCTTCGGCGTCGAAGTCCTCTACCTGGAGTTTCTCCTCCTCCGTGATAGGGTCAAGACCAGGGTGGTTGTTGAACAGGTTGGCGACGAAGGCAAGGTTGAGCTTTGGATTTCCAGCAACGAGAGAAGTCGGTGTAAGGAATTTGCGGCAATCCAGCCTGTCCGCATTCTGTAAGACTTGCTCCGCACGCTGAAGAAGGTCTCTGGTCTGCAAAGGGCCCCTTGTACAATTTTCGGGTGATAGCTGGTTGAGAAGAACAGTGTAATTCTCTCCATCTTTGACATCATGAGAGAAATTCGATACTCTACCACACCGGACTTAGGTTCTTGTTAGGTCTTGGAGGGCGGTTTGGACTGACCTTCTCTCCCACTTGGCATTCTTCAAGTGGTAGTTGAACCAGCGCAATAGGATTTGCTCTGGCGGTAGCCTCAGAAATTGTTCTAACGTTTCATCTTCCTCCAAGAGCCTGTACAGTTCTGGATGGAGCTTAATGTCGATTTTTCCCAGTAGCCCTCTTCGAATTATCTGCCATATCAGGCCGAGGATCAAATGTTCCCTCACCTCCATGATGTCTCCACTTCCAATGTTGACCACAGAACACCCTATACCTTTGGCTGAGTTGATTACGATATTGTTGTTCTCGGTCATGTGGAACGCATTGAGTTGCTTGATCTTCTTGCCCTGCCGGTTCAAGACACGCTCATCAATTGTGTCTGGGACGCTGTCGTTGATGAGCTTTGCTAGGACCAATCCATCCTTGCAGTCGTCAAACATCTCGAAAGTATCTGTAGGGAAAGGTAGACGATGGCCAATGTCTGGGTCGCCGGCAAGCACAGCATTGATGTGCCGCGTGAATTCCGTACGCTCGTCTTCGTTGATGGTGTGTGTAACATTGGCCGAGGAGCCTTGCACCTGGATCCTCCCGCCAACACTGCCTTTCGACTTGTGTCCGGGCGAAGAAGCTGCACCATTACCACCTTGGGCGGTCGGTCCGGTGGACATGCGCTTCTGAGCAGGCGATGAACCACGGACTTTAGATATGAGCTATACATGTGTGTCAGTGGGAGAAACCCTCCGAGACCCCTCCTAAACGTCTGTGCCATGTAAAGCACATCTCTCCATAGCCACGCAAACACCTACATCCACGTAATCATCCAATTCTACTCTCCTTGAGCTGTCCAATCCCACCTCCTTGAGTGCCTGCCGCACGACATCATACGGCTGTCTCTCCGATTGCTGCGTTGCTTTTAGGACGGTAGCCTCGTCGATGTAGCCCTTGTCGTCTACATCTAATCTTCGAAAGGCATCCTGGAGGCCGAATATCTCGTCCTGTTGGAACTGTGGGTATTTCCTGCTCCTGTCAGAGGTTATCAAAGTTGAAGGTTACGAGGCGCACCTTTGGAGCTTTATCACGTTCATGGTCGCAGTATCGGGCTAAACGCTATGCAACCTTCCCCGGTGGGACCCGGTGGGGTTCGGATACGGTATCTGGTGGAGGATAGACGTGGATCACGCTGGTAGAATTAGAAGTCAGACCTCAGACGGCTGCTTATTGACGTTGATATTTAGGGATAATATGACGAGTTCATGGGCGACACTGCCCCTCGAGTTCGTATTACGGCAGTCGCGGAGGAACGCGTGGACAATACTTTTAGGTAGGTAGGCTACAATACATCAAACCGGCAAATCTTGCCATAAGATTTGTCAATATTTCAAGAGTATGAGTGAGATATGATCTAATGGGTATTTTGATGAATATACGCCTCCGCTATGCTGTCATTGACAATGCCCTCCATTCATTGCTTCATTATGGTGCGATGCCGAGACAACAGTTGGGACATCATGAAATGACTGACATCCTCATCGGCCCAATAAGACAGGTGGCTTGCGATGCTCGCAATCAGGGATATGTCGAAAACGCCTCTGTTTCCCCTCGTTAGCTCACCACAACTTCTGAACTTGGGGAAATACAGTTTCATGATCGTAGCGATGGCGACAAGCGGTCAGAAAATACGGACGGATGATATAAAGTGGCTGCAGAGTAAAAGACTCACTCTTGGATGCTGTAGTCTATCCTTCCATTACTGTTCAACACCCGGACCTTGGCCTCTTCGCGCCGTAACCGATTGGCTCTGGCCTCCAGCTCATGCCATTCTGGGCTCTCGCCCAAGTTTCGACTTTCATCATTTCGATGGCTCTTTCTCCTTCTCTGAAAGCCTTCAAAAAGAGTTTCAATCTCGGAATCAATAAGCGTTGGCGGGTGCCGTCCGGACTCTCCAGCGAGGGTGTTGTGTCCGGCAGAAGACATAACACCTCCAGCTGCGATGTTAGTGCCGGCACCAGGTGACATGGCAGCTCTCGACTGCTGGTTAGGTGGGCTCATCATTGACTGCTTAGAGGAAATTTGATCCTCGCTACTTAACCCAAGACTGCGATTCAGGAGGCTACTGGCGACTCCTGAAGCAATGTTTGACCAAAATCCGGATACACTCTGACCAACCCGGGCACTGATCCCTGTAAGTCCTTGTCCAGGCACGCCGAATAGCCCTTTTTTGGTATATGGCAGTGGTTGAGGCTTCATGGATGCCATGGCAGGCGATACGAGTGGCTCGATACGGTAACTAATAGGGTCGGTGGGATGAAAGATGTTATAGAGCTCTTGGCATTTCGGAGATGACGTTGCGATAGTAAGAATACTTGCCTCCTTTGCTGGTGACGCGGATGTAGCCTTAGGGGATGACGGTCCTTGAAAGGGGTCGTCCTTAGCGCTGGACTCAAGGGTACTTTCTGAAGCCATCGCGTTTGCGTTTGCGTTCCGACTTCGGCGACCAGCGATATTCCGGCCTGTAAGCATCTGGAACAAGCCGATTGGGGATCCCAAGCAGAAGAAACTATCAACGTCGAAATCAAGACTGATATCCTCCAGGTCATTCCCTTTCCCGCCAGTTGCGCCACTTTTGCGTTGTCCGCGTTCCAGATGATGATCCCTTTGACGGCAAAGGATGTCGAAGAGGATGGCTGAACCCAGAGAATGTCCAATTAGACTCACGTGTCCCTTAAACGAAGGATTCCGCTCCAAGAAGAGGTGATACACGCGATTACATTCGCGTTGCACGATTCTTGCGATATGCTCTCTATAGGCACTCTGATAGAGAAGAATGTCAAGTGCGAGGTCGGTAATGAGATTTCGAACAGCAGGCACGCCTTCCACGGTGATGTCGTCCAGGCTGGGGTACTCCTCGTCATCTAGAAGCACACCAGCGTCTGCAAGATCCTGCTCTTTCCTGTTTTGCTTCACCCTCTGCTTGGGAAAATCAAGAAGATGCCGCCAACAGACAGGCAAAACCTGTACACGACAGTTCTTAGGTAATCGTGCAACATCCGAGTTCAATGTCTGTAGATCCATGGAAGAGCCATAGACTGCTTTGAGCGTCTTCCGAAGGACGTTAACGTCATGAATAAAGTTTACACTTTCCATACGCAAACCGAGTCTCTGTCCGATCCCATGGGAGACTAGGATAAGATGCTCAATTTCCCGGCCTTGAACTTCGCCAGTCGTATCACGGTAGTCATCCCGTATCTCCTCCTCGTCCCGTTTACGTACTTCCTCTTCCTGCACTTCAGGATCTTGGGCATCCGTCGAAATTACCAGTGACGACATCTGACGCTCAAGTGCTTGGCGGCGGACTTCCGACGCAGGGCTGGAGACTGACTCCTCTCCGGAAGGGGGCTTTTGGGCCCTGGTAGCATCTTCCGTTGGATCCGCAGGTGGTGCTTCGTCTTGAGTACTTACAGTGGATGTGCTAGCAGGAGCTGGTCGCCGTCTATAGTCGATTGGAGAACTCCCAAGAGGTTTCGTGACTGAGGGGAGCCCGACTCCCTGTTCCGCACTCTGTTTGTTATCCTCGGGGATTTTACCAGGCTCCCGGTAACCCCGAACCATCTTGGTCCCGCCAAGGTGGCCACCGCCAGCGAATCGCTCATAAACGGTACTGCTCATTCGTGACAGAAAATCGTCGGACAGAAGCCAAGCTGCTGTGGCATCCTGATACGTAACAACGGAGTTCATGTACGTACCAAACAATCGATGTGTTTGCAACTGACCTGAACGAGTAGGAGGTTCTGACGGAGACGGTTGTAGATGTTCATCTGTAGTTTGGTGTTGGTCACTCCTAAGGAGGTCAATTGATGTTCTCGGGCTAGCAGGGTTCGAGATCGAACTGCAGCTTGGATCATCTTTTGGTAGTCGCGGCGTAACCTCAGATCTTGGCTGGGACGCCGACCTCTGTGCCTGATGTTGCGACCGCCATGGCTTGATCTTTAGATAGCCCTCCTCAAGTTGAGTAGCGAGATTTTCCTCGCACGGCCGGAGCGATGATCCATCTTGATAAAACCAGCTCCCTCTCCGTACCTCGTAGATGGGACCAAGCCAATATGTAGGAGCGAGTTCCCTACGCTCAATATCCACGTCAAAGAGGAAGTCCTCGTTGACAGGCACCTTTACCCTTCCACCCTTCTCGACGCTCGTTGCGTCGTTGATACTAGTGTTTTGGTTTGCTCCAGGTTGAGGAACAGATTGGCTGGCATCTGTTCCGCCACCGGTAGATTTCCCCTCTCCACTCTCTTGCTGTACTTGAGTAGCGGCGTCGTCTCCATCCACTAACTTCTGGAATGAGTACTCGATCGATTGTGAATCATGTGTTGAGAAGGCTAAGAACTTCTTTGGTGGGGCTGGAAGTTTGGCGTCATCAGGAGGAGGACCTGAGGGCAGCGGCTTTCTTTTGGGTACCTAATCGAGAGGTCAACATCTAGCTCTAGCCACTAGGTCAAGACCATCACGTAAGTACTTGCAACGATGACCTACATCAACTGCATAGAACCATCTGACATTTGACTTAGGGCAGTCGCGAGGATAAAGCCTACGGCTGAGTTGATGTCTATGGCTGACAGTATGATCACCACCTTGTTGCCTGCCTAGACCATCAGGAGATTTCTCCGCAACATCGGAGGTCGTCCCTATCTTCGGTGTAGTGCTTCTGGAAGGGCCCCATGGGGAGATGGAGCCAAGGAAAGACAGCTTATCCGACTGGGCTGCCATCCTCCCCCGTCGGAGAAGAGATGTGAAGCGCGCCAATTCGAAGAATCGTAAATCACCATACGGGGTAATCTGAGTCAAGCCCACCTGGAACCCAAGATTACAGGTATTTCGACCCTGCTGCAACCTCAGGTATGACGGTGTTCTTGAGGAGGTACAAAGTACATGCAGTAATACTGGAAGTTATAGCTTATTCGGGAGAGTCAACGGACCAGTAGCGCAGCCATCCTAGGTACTTCGTACTCAATTCCAAACTGAAGTGTTCTGTCCCTACCTACCTTACCTATCAGCAATGGCTTCGGCTGAGCTGAAGCATGTCCAACATGTTTGGGATCGCATGAGGCCGAATAGTCCAATTTACCGATTCCTTTTGAGCAATGTCCAAATAACATCAGCCAGTTACGGCATCGTCAAAGCACGTCTCAAAGTGGAGGAAGCTCACCTAAATTCTAAAAGCACGCTCCATGGCGCAGTCTCCGCTTGTCTAACGGATTGGGCAGGTGGACTAGCGATTGCGTCCCAAGGCTTTGAGAAGACCGGTATCAGCACAGATATACATACAAGCTATCTTTCTACCGCCAAATTGGGTGACTGGCTCGAGGTCGAAGGAAAGTGGGCAATACGTTGGCTTTCACGACAGTCACTATAACGAAACTTGTAGATGGAAGTCCTGGACCGGTGGTGACAACAGGAACACACACGAAGTATGTGAAACAGTGACAAGCGCGGAGAAGGGACGAGGAACAGTCATCTACCTGGCATTGCATGCGCTGGTCCACTCCCGCTGTATTGAATCGGATCGCATCTTCTTTGCATCTGGCATGATAGCATGTACTTTGAATGCCCTGAAACATCACTCGGATAGCGGAGAATTATTTGAATCCTCACGCTACATATGCCTGCCCGAGCTGCACGGCTGTGACTTCAGGCAATCTGGATGGAGAGATACTAGTGGCAATCAATGTTCATTAGTTGTTGAGAGTTGTAAAGGCCCATCTACACAGTGGCTACTCTCACAGCTATGCTCACTTTGTCCGCGCATGAACGTCAATCGCACACTATACAGCAAATACTCCCATCCTGACCCAATCATTCCACATCCCACCGATACCTACAGCAATCTGCTCGGCCCTCCTCCCCTCCGCGTCTGTCAAGGAGCGAATATCCACCTTTCCAGCTTGATTCTCCCGCACTAACTTTAACTGTTCTGCACCTTGGTGGACCTCTGGCGGAAACAGATCCAGGTTCAAGTTGGACGCCAGCAGAAGCAGCATCCACACGACTTGGGCTTGTCGAGCTTGTATGGCTATGTGTAACCCAGAACTCATGCCTCCCATAGGATCTTGGTACCTCAAGATATCGTGGTTCGTTGTTGCCGTGTCGTCATCTTCGTCGTCCTCGTCCTTGACAACGCTGGCGATTGCCTCTATGTCCCCTTCGCGACAGAATTCGAGGAACGCACGGCACCTGCGTTCCTCAGGATATGCCTTCAGATAGGCTTCCTCAGCAAGCAAAGGTAGAATATCCAGGTTCTCCTGAAAACCCCCTTCGTTGGTTATATTGCACAGCAGCTGCTGTTCGCCACTTGTAGACCAGCCGATCAAAGTTCTGGAGCATTTAGGGCATTCGCTCTGTGTGTAAGAGTCCAACAGACATTGCCTAAGGTATTTGGTTATATATTAGTTATGTGGAACTCATCTCGAAGCTCTGGATAGCGAACCAATGAAAGTGACAGCCGCATGGAAGCTCGACATCATCCGGCACAGTCTCAGTAATGACTGTGGTGTCGTTCGCGGCCGTCATTGGTTCCTCGCCACTATCATCATCGTCATCACCGCTGTGTGGCTCTACAGCCACGATCAAGGGCTCTTTGCATGCCGCACAAGAAGCCATGAGAGTCTTGTCTAACGTCCACGCGTCCTTCGTACAGCTTCGTCACTCCGGCAGCTTCCGTGTCGTTTGAACTGTCAATTCTGAAAATTGAAGCCAGGATCATAACAACGTAAGATACAAGTTGACCTTTTTGATTGACTCTGTGCATGCAATCCTAGCCTATCCGTTTCAAATAATGTCCACTCGCCTTTCTCGTAGGCTCTCCGGGCGATACGCTTGTTCATCATGTCAAAACATTCTGGAAGCGGCAACAGCGCCAATCCTAACTTCTGGTTTAGTGGACAACGGATACTGTCTGGACGATGCATTGCAATGCACTGCAATGTCATAAGGTCACATAATCGCAGTAACAACAACTCAAGGAAAGCCTCGATCCCGTCTCTGGGGTTTGAAAGAGAATGGCGTTAGTCGCCGATGGTGAAGCTCCCGAAGAGCCGAATGAGAACGCTTTCGAGTCTCCTAGTGCGCAAGTGTTGCGGGAACAGACTGGCGCGATCCGCGAAAGATCGTCCTACTTTGGATCCGTGCACTATGTGTTGCACTTCCTATCCACGGCCAGCAACGAGAAGCTTGGGGCTTGCGCCCTAGCACTTGGCCTAACCACCTACCTTGTCCTTGGAAGGGTTGGGTTAGTCCTTATTGGCATGATAGTTGGCATCGTGCTACATGCTGCATGGGAGGGCTATACTGATAAACGACGTGATGACCGGTTCAGTGACAAAGGGGGAAAGAGAAAGAAAGACGAAGCGCTGGATAGGGTTGCGCGGGTCCTGGACTGGAAGCTTAGCGATGGCGTGCCTGATGAAGGTGACATCCAAGGGAATACTAATGACGACTCATTACGGACATCAGAGCGTTGGGAGGATTTCTCGGACTTTCGGCCTGCAACTCGCACCGCCATGGGTAGGCTTGTAGATGCAGTCATCTGCGACTACGTGCAGTAAGCGTTCTGATATGGTCCTGTTGTGCTGTATCATCTTGCTTATGGTGGGCATATAGGTGGTGGTATGAGCCGATATTGCCAGTGGAGCTCTCCTTTTCCTCATCTTGCCGGCGAACCTTGACAAGCTTCCTTATCTCGATCTCCTCCCATCTCTCTAGGAAGCGGCCTGCCGACATTTTCTTGGAATTTTTCACGAACGCATCTTCGATTGTTATAGTATTCCTCAGTGAACTTTCTGGGGCGCTCATGGACCGGGGGTCACCCGTATTGTTGCCAGTGGAGGCTGTTGAACTCTATTTACAAGAGAATCCAGAAAGCCATCTTGCGAACATGCTGAATATCGAGCAACAGCAGAAAAAACTTGTGACCGTGGCCAACGATCTACTGCACGACTTTCTGGATGCGAAGTCATATGAGTGCGAGCCTGCACGGGTGTTCCTCCGGGAGATACTTGCGAAAGTGGTTCTGGAGAAGATAGTTCAAAGTTGTTCAATGCCGGAATGGATCAATGACCTGATCCTCTACCTGCTCGAAGGAGAAGAGCGAGAGCTGATGAAAGCCATTGATGCCGGGGTTGGTGGGGCTGCTGCTAACGGGCATCAGAAGGCAATAACAGCGATATCGTTGACTGAAGATTCCAGGGATGCTCCCATGCTCCATGAAAGCACCGAGGCTGATGGGTGGAAAGAAATGGTCGACTCGGACAGGACTGTAGACTTGGTCGAAGAGGCCAAGCTGGAGTCTAAGGACCGCAGTAAACCAATGCCAGTAGAGGTTTCTGAGAGGAACCAAGGACGAAGGGCGTTAGATGCGCCTGAGCCCAGAGCGAATACTGAAATTTTAGAACCCCCTGCGTCTTCACAACGATTCCAGAGTGTTCGCGATGGTTATACGTCGACTGTTGAGGATTCCGGGTCGCCGACACCAGCTTCCAGTATGTCTGGTGCCCAGTCTGAGTCATCTTTCACCAGATTCGATCAGATAATGCCTTCACATGTCCCGACTGCGTTGACGTCCATACCTGCACTGGGTAATGAAACAGCGCCTGCACACACCACTCTCAGGGGCGCAAGGATATCTATTCTCGATGACTGGGGACCTGAAGACCACGTTCTTATCCGCACCAAGCCAACGGCCGATTTTATCTTACAGATTGAACAGACGTCATCGCAGCAACCAGGTTGGATGATAACTCGAAAATATGCCGACTTTGAAAATCTACACGAAGTCCTGCGGCGGATTTCTGTAATCTCAGGACTGATCAGCTTTACCGAACAGCACAGCGTCTTGCCTGGCTGGAAAGGCAAAAGGAAAGCAACGCTGCGCGAAGAACTGGAGCGATACCTTTGTGACGCATTGATTCACGATTGCTTAGCAGAGAGTGAAGGTACGAAACGGTTCTTGTCAAAAGACCAGGGCTTGGGAAGTTCTACGTCGAGCGCATCCGGCAATCTTGGCTTCGGGTTCCCTAGCCCTGCCGCCTTCGAGACAATGGGCAGAGGCATGATCGACGTTTTGTCAAGCGCACCTAAAGGAGCTGCGGTGGGAGGAAAGTCTCTTCTTGGTGGCGTCACTGGAGTTCTCAGTGGGGTGGGCTCGAAGGGGCAAAGGAAGGCCCCAGCAAGCAAGATTGCATCAAAAGACAGTCCGCGTGGCATATATCAAGCTGAAAGTACATCATCCTCCGAGCTTTGCGATACAAGCAATCCGGATCCAACAACCGCTTCTGTGAGGGACACTAGAAGCAGCCATGAAAGTGTTATTGCGTATTCGTCACCTCGTCTCTCTCTATCAAAGGATAATGCACTCCCAGGCGGTGATTCGCATTCGAAGCGCGCACTAGATGAAGGAAGAGAACAGACAGACGAAGAGACCGTGGCGGATCATCATCAAGATCCATTTGCTTCTCACACGCCACAATTCTCTCTGACGGGCGAATCCAAGGAAGAATTACACCTCCCACCACCGCCAAGCGATATTCCAGATGATTATGGCTCTTCGATAGAACCATCGCAAGTGTCGGTGTCATCAAACGATCAATCAACAGTCCAGTCATCTACAAGTACCATTCCAACGTCGTCTGGATCTGCATCCTACACTGTCACGTCATCCTCCCTTGAGGCGATGGAGGCTAGCCCAAAGGCTTCGACGATACGTCATCTTTCCCAAACGAATACGGCAATCACAGAAAACGAAACGCAAATTATGGTGGAGCTCGTTTTTGCAGTCATCAACGAGCTGTACACCCTGTCATCCGCATGGAACATCCGACGGACCCTCTTGAACGCTGCGAGAAGTTATCTCCTGCGTCCCGGAAACCCCAACCTCGAAGCCATTCGCTTATCAGTGCAGGATTCCATCATAGACCCTCATACTTCTGATTCGGGCCTAGCAGCGCTTGTGGAGAAAGTGCGAGAGAACGCTCTACCGACCGACGAAGAGCGCACAGCGTGGTTGCAGCCACCCAGCGAGGAGACAAAGGAATCTCGAAGGAGGAAGGCGAGACAAGTCCTCGTAGAGCGAGGCATGCCTCAGGCGCTGACGGCTATAATGGGTGCCTCGGCGAGCGGCGAGGCGCTTGGGAGGGTGTTCGACTGCCTTCAGTCGGAGAAAATCGCGAGAGGGTTGGTTCTCCATTTGCTGCTACAAGCTATCAAGACGGTTAGGCAATAACGCTGCGTGCATTATGAGGCATGAGTTTGTAGTTTAGAAAACGACTTCCCTCTGGTAGGGTTTCGATGACAGCAGCCCTCACCGGATAGTGATATACATTACTGTAAGATATAACGCGTCCCAAAAGAGGCTCCATGCAACTGAGTATCTATCTACGTTTAACCCCCAATCGCTATGAATTCAAAATACATACCTTTTCTGAACGTCTTCCCAATGACGTAGCTTCTCGACGCGTCTCCCATCTACGATCGCGAAAACCACTTATAGCCCAAACAAACACCCCCTAACTTCTCTCCCTCCCAATCACTCCCCGCTTCGCCATAACACTGCCAACCACAAACACCTCTCCCAAAGCATCGCCAAAATGCCGCGAAAACGCGCCTCCGAAGTGCCAGCCTACGACTCGGATGGCGGCTTCGTTGCCAACGACAACGAGGACGACAAGCCGAAAGCGAAGCGCGCCAAGACCTCCCAGAAAGCCACCGCGCCTGCTGGAGGGCGGAACGGGAGAGCAGGCGGTAAGGATGAGGAGGTTGTGGGCGGCGGGGGAAAGGTGGATGCGAATGGCGATGCGTTCTGGGAGGTGTGTCTTCTCCTTTTCTTACGTCTGTCGGTGAAGGTGGACTGGGAGGAGATGCGGTTGCGGTTGCGGGGCGGGGCGGATCGCGATGGGGGTGGAGGGGGCCGCGGATTAGATTTCGTTTACAATTGCGGCGAGGGGTCTGAACAAATCACTGACGTATTACGGGATTCGGGGGGGTGTAGCTGTCCTCCCTCCGGCGGGTCACGGTCTCCGAATTCAAAGGCAAGCGGATGGTGAACATCCGGGAATACTACGAGAAAGACGGCGAGTCGTTGCCCGGGAAGAAGGTTCGCTTCCGTTCCCGTCTTCGCTCACTTCGTTGGTCCGGTTCGAGCACGCTTCCGGACGCGCATCACGTCTTTGTCGTGGAGCGGGGCATGTATGTGCTGATGGGTGGTGTCGTGAGGGAATAGGGCATTTCGATGCCGATGGACCAGTACGCTGCGCTGGTGAGGCTGCTGCCGCAAATCGAGGTCGTGTTGAAGGGGAAGGGTGAGTTGGTGCCGAGACCGGATTATGAAAGCGGTGAGGGTGAGGGAGGCGGTGGGGTGGAGGAGAAGAAGGCTGAGGGTAAAGGCTCGAGGGGTGGTGATGGGGGAGAGGTGGATGAGAAGAAGAATTTCGAGGCGACGAGTGAGGAGGATGAGGGCTGAGCGCCTGGTGGATGGTCTTTGGTATCTTGTTGTGGTCTACTGGCTGGTTGTCGTCTCCAATGGGGACATAGGGTCATGGTTGGCGGCGTCGTTGTCGGTGTGTCTTTGGTTCCGCGCAGATAGAGTACGGGATATTCAGGTGATGTGCTCATGATCTGCATGGTCTGAGGCGCAAAAGTGTGTCCTGCTGTTGATAGTCTTCCCAGGCCAGCTTAGCACGTCATTCCCTTCTACTCTTGAGATTGGCCTAGATGGAGTACTCCTCGAGTCTCAGCTTGTGTTCAGATCAGACATCGCAAGGTCAGTACCTGATGCACTCGTAGCCCTGTCGAGGTTTGCCTTTCGGACCTTGATACGCGTGCCCGTGTTTCATTCAAGCCTGTTGTCGAGGATTATATGATTGAACCAACGTTCACCTTTGATTGGGCTATTTACATTGCATTGATTGATTTACACTTCCCCTCAAATTGTCTCCTGCGTTGCTATTCTCGAAGCCAACGATCCCTTCCGCCAAGCATGTTCCGGGTCAGTCTTCTTCTGCGCCTTACTCTCCTCACCCGCCTTACCCCACCCTCCACCACCAGGCGTATTAACGATGATTCGCTCACCAGCCTGCATACTCGCCGTATTCTTGCCCCCCAGATTGATGTGTCGCTCTTCCCACTCCTCGGCGTCCTCCCCTCGCCCGCCTTTCTGCACTTTCCGCACCCAGATGTTCAGCCCGCATGCGGCGTCCTCACCGCCTTTGAGGCCGTACGGGTGGTAGACACGCCGTTCAGAGAGGATCGAGACCTGCACCGGGATACGGAACTCGATGTCCCGCACTACTCCGTTTCCACCCCGATGTTGTCCCTTCCCGCCACTTCCTTCCCGTAAACTGAATTCTCGCAGCAGCACTGGATATCGCCTCTCGAAGACCTCGGCGTCCGTGATACGGGTGTTAGTCATGTGTGTGTGCACGCCGTGCGTACCATCCCAGTCTGGTCCGGCTCCGCTGCCTCCAGCGATGGTCTCGTAGTAGCCGAAGCCTTTGGTTTCTGTCTGGCCGGACAGATTGCCGCCGAAGCCGAAGGTCAGGTTGTTGCAGTCCCCCTGAGAAGCCGCACAGGCCTCAAAGCACTTGAGGATAACGTCCGTCACTCGTTGACTCTACACGATCGTTAGCTTTGAACAGATTTTCGATGGCTATGCTAGATTGCTAAGCACGTACTGTGAGAACATTGCCCCCGACCACGGCAGCTTTGTCGGACGGTGAAAGGAAACACTTTGGAGGTATCCGAACATCGATAGGCTTGAGGCAACCTTGGTTGAGTGGAATATCTTCTGAGATTAGGGCGCGCAGGCAGTAAATGATGGCGGAGTAAGTGACTGCTTCAGGTGCGTTCGTGTTTCCTGTCCGTACGTTAGCAGATGAACACAAGCGTGACAGCTGCCGCATAACTTACCGTAGACTTCCGGGCCAGTGCCAGCAAAGTCGAAGACAGCTTCGCCTCTGTCAGCATCGATGGTGATCCTTAGCTTGATCGGGCTTCCATCGTCCATGTAATCCACGGCGGACAGATTTTGGCCTTCAAATCTTCTGCTAACTTCCTTTAACAGGTTACGTACGCTCAATTCCGCATTGTCCTGGATGTTGCGCATATAGAATTGGACCACTTCCTCCCCGTAATCGTCTATAAGCGTACTGATGAGGTTTATACCCTTTTGGTTGGCAGCAACCTGTGCTTTCAGATCGTTGATGTTATCAGCCAGACATCTTGTCCCGCTAGAACCAGGGTGCTGTGCTGGCTCGTCGTACAAGAGCTCGGTGATCCTCTTCTCGTTGAACTTTCCTTCTGTTACAAGCTTTTCTGACTTGATTGCGGCACCTTCCTGGTAAAGCTCTCGTGAGTGGGGAGGCATAGACCCCGGGAGGATGCCGCCAATGTCGGCATGATGAGCGCGCGAGGCCACGTAAAAAATGATATCGTCGCCGCTGAAAGCAGGTGTGATGACAGTTATGTCCGGAAGATGTGTCCCGCCAAACTCGGGATGGTTCGATACAACAACGTCGCCGCGCTTGAGCTTTCCTTTCCAAATATCCGCTTGGGTACGGACGCAAGTTGACATGCTGCCGAGGTGGACGGGGAGATGTGGTGCTGGTCAACAGTCAGCAGCCTTTACATGGTCAAAGTCTTTTCACTTTCATGTACCATTTGCGACCAGCCCACCACTGGCGTCGAATAGGGCGCAGGAGTAGTCGAGCCTTTCTTTGACGTTGGTGCTCACACTCGTCTTCTGCAGCGCTCTTCCCATCTGTTCTGCGATTGCCATGAAGCGATGCGCAAAGATACTCAGCATAATGGGATCAACTTCCTTTGCGTTGACCTTGGTATCTTGCCCGTCACTTTTGCCAATGTTGATTACCACGTGGGTCTCTATAACCAATGCCGAAGCACCTGGTGTAACGACTATAGTTTGTGTTCCATCTGCCAGTATAGCAGGGCCGCTGACTCTATCGCCCACGTTCAAGTCTTCCAGTTTGTAGACTGGTGTATCCTGTCGACCTCCTTCGAAGTATACCTTTGAAACTCCATATTGCTTGCTATCCTTGACGTCCTTTGGGTCTATCTCCTTCAGCTGCTTGTCAACTGTTTTCTCCAACCCTTCAAAACTTTTGCCGATACCTCGTGCTCGGACATCATCGACTATAATATCCCGATCCGGTAACGTAAATCCAAACTCCGATTCATGCTGTGCGACAAATGCTTTACCGAACGACCAGTCATCACCGCCGTACTTAATTTTCGCCTCTTCTGCATCGGGCCTGACCACCATCAGAGCAGACTCTGTTCCTCGATATCTCATATTAAGATACTCCTCAAACACAATCTTTTCGGGTGGAAACCCTTGCTCTCGAAGTCGTTTTGTTGACTTCTTTTTGAGCTCTGCCATTTTGGCCTTGAGCTCTTTCTTGGCGTCTCCATCGTCAGACCAAACCTTTGAATCTGGAACTTGACTCTCATCCACGACATCCGCTAGAGCCATTCCATAAGCTGAGAGAACAGAGGAGTATCGGTGGACCAAAATCTGTTTGATACCGAGACTCTCCGCAATAGCCACTGCGTGCTGACCTCCAGCTCCGCCAAATGTAGCCAGTCGGTGCTGTGACGTGTCATGTCCCTTTGCCTCAGTCAGAGAGCGGATCGGGCGGGTCATGGTCTCATTGGCTATCTTGATGAATCCATAAGCTACTTCGTCTGGCGACATCTTCTTATCCTCTTTGCCGCCAGCTACTTCCTGATTGATTCGCTCAGTGAGTTCTTGGAATAAGGTCTTACTGACCTCTTCATCTAAACCCTCGTTCTCTTTCTTACCAAATATCCTCGGAAAGAAGTCTGGCAACAAGCGGCCCAAGAACAGATTCGCATCGGTCACTGTAAGCGGCCCGCCTTTCCGGTAACATGCCGGTCCAGGATGAGCTCCGGCAGAATCAGGGCCAACCACAAAAAGACCGTTGCGGAAAAAGAGACGCGAACCACCACCAGCAGCGACGGTATTGATATCGAGCTGAGGTGACTGAATGGTGACACCGGCCGTTGTGGTCTCGAAAACATGCTCATACCGGCCAGATCCGTATCGGCTGACATCGGTACTTGTGCCACCCATATCGAACCCGATCACAGGCGTCTTGGTTTCGGGATCATAGGACGTCAGAGCATAGCCAACTACACCACCCGCAGGTCCAGACAGGATTGCCCGCAGCCCAGAGAATTGATTCACATCCACTAGTCCACCATCAGACTGCATAAATTCACACCTCGCTCCTTTGGCACCTTCTTCCCTCTTGACGCTCTCTGTGCCCAAACCACCCTCGAAGCCAGCCTGAAACCCGGCGATATACTTCTTGATGGCGGGAGTCAGGTAGGCATCCGCGCAGGCAGAGGTAGCTCGAGGAACCAGCTTGATCATCGGCATGAGCTCATGACTCAGACTGACATGCGTAAATCCGATGTCGTGCGCAATGCGGCCGACGAGTGCTTCATGGTCCGGGAACGTGTAGCCGTGCATGAGACAAACTGCGATACTCCGGAGACCTTCATCATACAAAGCTTGCAACTGTGACCTGATCTCGTCGTCCGAAGGTCTCCGCAATATCCGGACCGCCTCTGACGAAAGACCCTGAACGATGTCCGCCCCTTTAGACCCCGCATTCCCCGCTTCGACCTTGGTCGTATGCCGCTCCGGATCTTCCGCGTAGTCCTCGAGTGTCACCCTCTCATCGATTTCCAGTACCTTCTGATATAGTACCTCCGGTTTCCGGATCGCAAGATCAAAGATGCGTGGTCTAGCCTGATTGCCGATTTCCAGACAATCCTTGAATCCTTTGGTGACCACCAGTGCAATTTTCTCGCCCTTCCTCTCTAAGAGCGCGTTGGTCGCTACCGTGGTGCCCATGCGAATGCTCTCGATCTTGGTGGTATCCAGTGGTTCACCACGAGGGATCTCACGTCCGGTGAATTGGGACAGGAGACGACGGATGCCTTCAAGTGGAGCGTCCTTGTAGTTCGATGGATCTTCCGATAGCAGTTTGATGATGACGTCGTCCTCCATCTTCCCTGACCCAGGGTTGCCGACGCAGTCCGTAAAGGTTCCGCCGCGCTGAATTTATCTCAGCTTTTTACCAGCATGAGAATCGAAGAGCTTCTAAGGCTTTTACTCACATCAATCGCTATGCGGATGCCGCGCTCCTGTATTGAACCCATGATGATCTGACCCTAGAGAATAACGAGCCACGATCCGGATCAATAGCCCTCTGGTACTGCAGAGACAACGCCAAGTCACATAGCAACTTCCCAGCAACAGCAGCAAACTTTGAGATATGAAGCACTTGATAGTAGTTTCTGAAGAAAAAGTAAAGGCTATATATGCTCCATGACCGTGCGCGCATTGCTTCTAGAAGTGGTATCCCGTTTACAAATAACGTGCCCCACCACCACCCCACACCCCCCACGGCGACTCTCGCGGGGCAATGCAAGCCGAAAGCAACCACATATCACCTGCGTACATACCTACCTCTTCATCAATCCATCAATTCCATCAGTTGTGCATGTGCGATGGCTACAATTGAACGTCCAGGTCACTTTGTGTAGCCCCTCAAGAAGACTCACTGTACTGAACAGATGCGGTTCAGCGCCAATTTGGCTACGACGACCTCTCCGTCCCTTAGGTAGATCCTGACGTCCGTCTCCCAGCCACAGCTCTCCTAAATCCTGAAATGGTGCAGTTGCTCTTCCAACTGGCATTGCCCAAGGGCAAAGCGTGCAAAACTCCTGGACGAAAGCCCAATGAGGCCGGCGTAATGCATAATATGTAGGAAACGCTCGAAAAGTTACAGGGGCCACTTATTTGGCTTCAGAAAGCGCAGGAGACGCCATAAACCCATTCGATGGGAGTGCAGGTCAGAGCTTACGCCTCTTTCAAGGCTGGGAATCTTAACGTCTTTGCCGGCTAATAATCAACTGTTCTTCCAGCAATCCCATTAGTTGTTCGTAGTGTGGCTTGTGTATAGACCAAGTTTCTACCTTACCGTCTGTCTTAGAGCAAGCATCATTTCACGACTCAACTGGATGTATGTAGTCTCTGGTACCCTCGGTGCACAGCAAAAGCACGACACTATTCTCGTTGATACCCAAGCCCTCTGCCCCAATGTTCTTCAAAGCAGCAAGAGGGGCAGCGCCGCATGGCCCAACGTGAATGCCTAAGGATTGAAGATCGGACATAGCGCGATGTGATTCAAGATCAGTCACTGTTGTAGTCGTTTCGAGGCCATCTCTCATTAGAGGCCAAGCGTTTGACGACACTGTCCCACAATTGAGTCCACACATGATGGTGTCTGTAGTTGAGATCGATGTGATCGACCCATGCTTCAGACTCTCCAGCAGGGACGGAGCCATGTCCGCCTCAACCGCAAGCAACGCCGTCGACCGATCGCTGGCCTTGTAGTGGGTGATCACCGCTTGGGCTAATGACCCGACCCCAACGGGAGTTACGACAAGATCGGCGGATTTCCCGGCGACTTCCATGACCTGCCTGTCGGCTTCCTGTAACATGGTTGAATAGCCTTCAGAGATCCACTTGTGAGGTATGTCAGCTCTGTCCGCCTTCAAGTGCGAGTAACGTGGCGAACCGTAGGGATGTCTGTATAACCCGACCAAGCATTGTCCTGAATCAATAGACCTTTCGAAGCAGTCGCCTTTTGCTCCGCATACGTTTCAGCCAGGTCGTAATCCCCGTCGACAATCTCAACCTGAGCCCCTTCACTGGTTATCCTGTCTTGGGTTGACTTGTCCATATTATTTGGAACGAAGATGTGGGCTTTAACGTTGAGCCACCTCGCCATCCTGGCTACCGCCCGCCCATGGTTACCCTCCGTGGCAGCGAAAAGAGTGATATCTGCCGCTCTAGCTCCGCGACCCAGGTCTTCAATCGAGACTGTCAAGGGCAGTCCGAGCCTCTCGGCCAAACCTCGATAGGTCCCCCACGACGCCCCTAGGATCTTGAAAGCTTTCAAATCCAAGCGATAAGACTCGTCTTTCAGCAAGACATGCCGGACAGCCAACCGCTGCGCCACAGACGGCAGAGACCGGAGAGGCGTAGGAGCATATCCAGGCAGGCTTCGGTGAAATGCTTCAATGCGGGAGTCGAGGTTGTGGTGACTGGTCCAGCTCCGGGCTGATGGATTGGAATAGATTTTTCGGTCACGAATGAGATCCCGAAGTTGAGTACTTTCGGCTGGAGTCATTGTTAACACGCGTCCTGCACATGAGCCGTTCGGACAGCGTCTGCAGCTGTTGACATGTTGACATGTTATCGTGCCTTGAACTTGGTGGGGTCCAGCCTTGCCAAGACCTGGTCGATACCTTGAGCTTCAACCCTCTCATTTTTGAGATGATGGAAGAACGTGTCAACTCTTCCAGCCTCTGAACCTCAGCCGCAAGCCGTGACGAATTCTACCCTATGTACAGTTCTGTACCATGTCAACAGGCTATTACTTCCACATACGCCTTAACGTTACTTGGGAGTCTTTAGTTGCTGCAAGGATTCTATCGAACGATGAGAGATCGTAACACCCAGATTTCCCAAGGGTCGATGACTACGATATCGGAAATCATCGGTGTCCGGTTTGCAAGGCGGTTGCAATTTACCAAGCGTGAACTGCGAGGGCTGAGTTTGAGGGTTGTTGCTTTTCTATCCCTTTGTCCAATTGGAGAGACCTCGATCGATTGAGAAGTTCATTCATTTGCATGATTCACTCCTTTCTGCCGCATCTCACTTCAGCTACCTTAGCTATCTTTCGAATCCTGCTGGCTGATATCTGGCTGAGCATCATCATGACGTCCATTTTCTGCTGTTCAAGCCTCCCGATGTATATGGTGGGCGACTCAGACAGTCCATCAGCAGCATTTCTTCTATCATTGGCTACAGGAAGGAAAAGCGTGGCACAGGAACTCGAACCATTGCACAGGAGTTCCCTTCTCAGTTCCTGGAAGAGGGCCTCGAACATCCACGAGTCACTATACGCTGCATGTAGCCGCATATACCAGCTTTGTGGGTCGGTCTACAGCCCTCGCGAGCTCCCTGGAGTGCGACCTGACGCTAACCCACGACAGCCTTTTCGATGTGACTTCAGCTTTTGCTTTTGCACGCAGGCAGCACGAGTATATGTTCCCTTAGATACTAAGGCTGTGGTGGATGGCAACCATCAGCTTCGGCTTAAATACCAATACGAGCCCAACCTTGTTTCCTCGCATGTTCCTTCATTTGTTGTGGACTATATCATGCCCGAGATCGATCATTATTCCTCTTTTTTCTGTTCAACCGTCTCATAACTACACCCACCAGGAAAACCAGCCCACCCTCAAGAAGCCTACACCCTCAAGAAGCCTACACCCTCAAGAAGCCTACACCCTCTCTCAGTCAATATGTTACCCTCTACAAGCACGACTTTCAGCCTTCTCTTGATCCTCGTCTCCAGTAAAGTCTCTGCGGCTGATAAAACCGTCGACCCTGACCTGGTAGCCAAACTCAAAACGGCCGCAACCCAGCTCGACCGCCTGAACCTGCTCCCGGACGACTCGGACTGGCTCTTTGACTACAACGCGCAAGCGGGCTACACCTTCAGTCCTGGCTCCGTTGTCAACGCCGATGTCAGTGCCGCCTCTTGCCAAGCTCCACACTGATACTGACGAGCACTTTCCCAGGCAGCGACCTTCCCCGCAGCTGTGGGCAACGGGCTGACGATGGCCATGGTCTCACTCGGCCCATGCTCGATGCTCCCACCACACTATCATCCCCGAGCGGCCAACTACGTCGTCGCCGTTACCGGGACGACCGTCACGTACTTTATCGAGGAGAACGGAGCACGTATTGTGACCAACACGTTGACGCCCGGGAAGATGACGATTTTCCCGCAGGCTAGTATACACGCCATGGTCAACACTGGTAAGACCTAGTTTTCCTAGTCGCTCTTAGCTCCAATGTTCCACAACTCTGACTTATGCCATCATTCGCAGGCTGCGAGAACGCCCAGCTAGTCTCCGCACTCGCGAGCGAAGATCCAGGCACGCATAACGTAGTGAATGGTCTCTTCGGCCTGCCCTTCGATCTCGTGAAGGTTGCCCTAGGTAAGTCGGTCGACGTCAACAAGACGGCAGCTGCCATCCCCGGGGTCGGGGCGGGCAGCATCGCGGGGACGGCGGAGTGCCTGGCGGCATGCAAGGCGAATGCCACGTATGTGAGGAGGGAATTCCAGGGGTGAGGGCGCATTACCTTATCGATTCGCGTTGGGATGTGACAAGATAAGTGACTTCACGCGAGTCTGAGGCTTTGAGTATCAAATACTCTGTACTTATATCGAGACGGATCATGAAAGGTTTTAGTGGAATTGCAGACTGCATCTCGTTATCGAGTTATCAGCTGAGGTGGATCGGGATTATGTCCAATTCAGTCTCTTAGGGTTTCGGCCTTTTTACATCATTGTCATCATATGGTAAAGAAACCCATAGCCTCAATGAAGTCCTAGGCATGATCTAGCCTCGCTATCAGGTTGGTGAACTACTCGTGGCGTGTGTGTTTGTTGGGTCCGAAAAGGCATCTTACTCTCCATGTGGAGAGATGTAATGAGCTGGCCAGTAACATGTTCAGTCCGGCAGGGTAACTTGGGCCCGACTTAGCTTTTGGAAGTCGAAAGTAACGTTATTCTGTTCTCCTCTTACCTGATTTGCAGTTTGCGAGGACTTGGCCGTTTACCCATTCGCACCCAGGAATAAGTAACCGCATCCGTGATCATTCCTGAGGTTATCTCTGATCGCCTTCGCTGAAACAATTCACAGGCTTTCAGTACTGCAATAGAATGGCACAGCGACATAGCATTGTAAAGAGTAGTCTCAATCTTTGCCGCCGGATCCGGGTTCTTTGTGCATCAGATGCATACAAAGCATGAAAGTCAGACCGGTGCTCTCACAACATTACCAACTGCACGATTCTCATCTCTACAACAATGTCGTTTGCGGTAGGATATCTGGACTTTCGTGTGCCTTCAGTGCTTTGTCTGTTTCTTGATACAACCAATATATGTGCGAGATCATCCCAACATGTCTGCATTCCCTTTCAGTGCCATCGCTTGGGTTTGTGGATGTCCACAACAATGCCGTTTGCGGTAGAATCTCCGGGTTTTCGTGTGCCTTCAGTGCTTTGTCTGTTACTTGCGAGATCATCCCAATATGTCCGCATTTCCTTCCAGTGCCATTGCTCTGATTGTGAATCTCCACAACAATGCCGTTTGCGGTAGGATATCCGGATTCTCGTGTGCCTTCAGTGCTTTGTCTATTTCTTGATAAAAGCGATGCATGAGCGAGATCATCGCCCATGTATCCAGAAATCTTTTCAGTACCGGTACTTTGATCGTGGCCATCGCATATCTAGTCAGATACCAGTCTTTCTCCTAGAGCTGCAGCCATGTTGAAGTAAGTTTCTCGAATCGCCCGGTTTTACCTGTTGCTGACACATAAAAGGAAGATGGATCCCCCAATCGGGCATTCCATCACCTACACCAGTCCTGATCGCTGGGCAATCGGCAATCTGTGGTTCTGCGAGAAGGTCACAGGACCGGCGCCGACAGACGCAGTCGTAACGTGGGAAGATGGCAACTCGACTTTCGCGCTTCGCCCACAGCCCGAAAACCACTCACAAACCCCTGGTGATACGAAAACCACCAGGGCCTATGACCTTGCTACGCGTGAGGCTGCTTGGAATATTGGAGATCATGTGATCTGTAAGACGGAGAGCTGGGTAGAAGGCTTGGAACTTGAGGGCGATACCATTCGAGTCGTCAGAGAACGAATGCCCTCCATTCCTGTTCCCGAAGTCATTTACTATTGGCTCGATCGAGCTTGGAACCGAACTTTCATCCTCACGAAACGGGTGTCTGGCGAGACGTTCGAGGATGCGTGGCCCAAGCTTTCACTCCCTCAGGCCGAAAAGATTGCCGGAGATCTCGCACAACACGCCTGTACCATGGCCAAGTTCACTTCCCCTCAAATCAAGACCATCACCGGTTGTGGCATCAATGGCGAGTATTGGTTATTCGGCACGCCAGCACATAAAACTTGGCCGTCGTGGAAGCCGGTCATCCGTCCGATTTTCACGCCCGAGACGGTGACGGCATACCTTCGCGATCTAGGCGGTCTAGACCCCCCGGACGTCGGTGACGTTTTCCACTTTTATCATCCGCAAATGGACCCGACGGCTGTCTTCGTGTCTGTGTCGGGACCAGAAGAAGAAGATGTTCGGATTACCGCCATTACCCACGGGATTGCTGCAGGCTATTATCCTCGTTGGTGGATAGCCTTGAAAACGCTAGTGTGCGGTGGCTTTGCAATGAATTCGGGATGGAAGCCAGAGGACTTTGAGTGGAACCAGATGTTGTCTGAAGCCATGATGGATGTAGGCTTTGACTGTCCACTTTCGTGGTACACGCGCTTCAGAGAGTATCAGCGAGCGCAGAGATCGAAAGTGCCCCTGCCTACCCCAGAGGAAATCGCCGCTTCAATTAAAGAGATGGAATCACCATAACCATGTTAACAGCAGCAGTGAGTTAAGATGGAATCCACCTCAGAGACAAGCACTTAATTAGCACTTGATTAGCAGTTGATGATGAATTTGCATTGAAAACATCCCTACCTTACATAGACACGCTGCTGCCCCACTAACATCGTGAACATACCATTTCCTGGAAGCAGTAACTTCCCGCATGGGTAAGGTTCCTTACCTTACCTAGGTACGTGAGAGGGGGCTACGGCATTCGGCGGGGAGGGATTTCGTACCATGACGGCGTTCTGCCAAGTCTTTTCCAAAGTATCTGATTTGGGAATGGATGCTAGCTACCTACCTACCTAGGTAGGTAGGTAGAGCTTTTGATGAGGTCTTTTGTCAAGGTATCAACATCCTAATCGTGTCGCGTTGTTCAAGGTACAAAATACTTTTCCGTTCCAACCGATCCCCCCCTTCTCTCTCTTTCTCCGTAGAATCCGCAGGTTCTAAGAACCGCCTTGCTCATTTTTGTGGTGCCGAGCCCTTTCTCCGTCCCCCGATATTTGTGAAAATCCGCAATTAGAATGTCCGCCGCGCGTGCCTTCGAGGGCGGACGGAAAACGCGAGCTTAGAAGAGGAGCCGGATTCGAAGCGCTTGAGGTGTGGGCGACCCGCACTGGAACACCGCGAGTCGTTTCCCACCTAGTGGCCCCCGATGTCCACTGTGCCGCGACAGTGGGCTCGTTTGGAACGAATCCCGAAAGTTCCCTGCCGCAGATGAAGCACTTCTCATCATCTTTCAAGAAGTTGTACTGGCAATGACAGCAATTGCCCATTGGCGCGAGCTTAAAGTATCGCTGCTCAGACCAAGATCCCAAAAATCCTCAGTAAGGAAAAGTACTGGCCTGGACGATACCGTGACCAAGATGAATCGATGCGCAAGCTGTGATGTCAAGGAGCAGAACAGAGTAGAGAGCAGCGATATGTTTGAATATACTGAAGGAAATACCAGCGTCTTCCTTGGCTACCTATATACTACCCTAAAGAACATACACAACGGTGACAGTCGAGTCTCTTTGCGAGTTTCGACACAATGCCATCCTACACCTTCGTTTCATGCTGTTAGGCGGGACAAAGACAACAAGCAAGGACCAGATACTCGTACATGCATCACAATGAGACGGGCTTTACAAAGGAACACCACCTTGCGGAGAGGTCCAGTCTGCGCTTGCGGGTAGCTCATAAGACATAAGACAAGTCGCAAGCTTGGTAGACAATTTTCGAGTGCTGAATGAAGCCCTCTATCGCAGAGTGTTTGAGAAGAACGAGGAGATGGGCGCGATAGCTCAAGGCTCACCGCGGAACAGAGTCAAGATACCGCATGCTTGAGAGAGAGCGAAAGACCGAGTAACAGAAATCACTCTTGTGTTGCAGAGTCAGTGCAGAAACTTTGGTCAAGCCGAATGGTTTTCAGGCACAGAGGGTCCTGTTGTTGTCCTATGATGAACTTGTGGGAATCAATCAGACCTGTTGCATTGTGTGTATGCACCGTTAGCTGAGGTGAGCAATCAAATGCATGCTTGAGGCTCCGAGTTAGCCTCATCTGGATGTGGGTACAGGGTCGGGTTGGGGTTGCGCTCGGTCGGCGAATGCTTGCTTGTTCCTCTGCGGCTGAGAACCTCGTGACTGATGCGTTGTGGCGAGCAAGCCTGCCCATGATTATCAAGCAGACCTGTCCCGCGAACCTTTCTCATAAAGGACCTTGGTTGATTGCTTGAATTCTGTCAGGGCTGTCGTGGTGGTGGTTAAGGTATCACTGACGATATTCATATCATGGATGCACCTGCCGCAGCCTTAGGGTCTCTATGTTCTGATATTGCTGTTCGAACACCGCCGCCGGATTTGGCTTCTACAACTTATAGTTGGAAATGCGTGCGTACAAGCGTCCTCCTATGACCCAACAGCACAGACACCTACCTATGCTAACCATATGTTCTAGTGCAAGTCAGCGTGCGGATCCCCTTACAACACAACTGCATTTGGAACCACTCAGCCAGCTTGCAGCGGCTGTAAACACATCAAGTGCGCCAGTTGCAGTCAGGATAGTACCACGGCAGTCTCGAACCTGTACAATCTTCAGGAACTCTTGATAGAGTTTGCCACGGAGGTGCCTCCTGAGTTGATGTGGTATTGTGTGAGCTACACAGTGTCTCTACTTGGCTGTGGCGCTTTGCTGAATCGCCCTTCGTGCAGTGTAATTGCGGCAGTGGCCCGCAACTGACAAGTCTAAATCCATTGTGCCTTGGGTGCGCGCACAGAAGATGCGCGTACTGTGCATTGGGATAAAGTTGATATCATGACATGCATCTCAGCGGCACCAACCTTTCCCATCAGGACGCTAGGGATGGAAGTGGCTCCTTTCGCTGACTTTTACTTGAGTCAGTTCTGTGTATGTATCCTCATATATTCAAGAGGCCTCGACTTAGATGTAAACTTGCAAAGATTTCGCACATGTAGTGCTCAGAACGTTCTGCATAGACATGGGTCTCGAGAGTGAGACCAGTCGGCTTCAGAGTGCTGTGCTTGACATACACTTAGTATATTCTCTGCGTCAGCGACAACACTTGTTTCCACCCATATTGCCAAAAAGTTATCAAGAGTCTGAGATTGAACGCAGCGAGAACAGTGGAAGCGAGCAGTAGGATAAGTAAGATAATATATGCTATCCAGGATGCTTCTTTGGGCATAATTGCCATGCTGCAGATACTCTGAAATCAGACAGTTAGCGAATATAGTGTACTGATGAAGTCTCTTACTGTAGCAAGTGAGAGTGGTAGATACACCTATGTCATGTCAACCGCAAGAAAGAGATTGTCCAGGACCTAGAACTAACGAACCACAGTGACTCTCGTCAAAGACCCGATGTTTTTCCCCTGATCTGTCGCAGCCCGACTCTCGACCAAGGCAGAGGCATTGACAAGCTAGCATCGACGCTGAGTGCAAGAATTCAGAACGTTGGCATGGCATACTGCTCACCCCGTTCCTCATGTTATCAAACATCTCAATTCGCTGCTGTATGCATCGCCGCAGGAACCTGAGCTCTGTGATGTCTTCTTCAACACTGGCAAGATAAGACCTCCATAATCTGTCGAGATTGTCGTTATCTCTGACTCGAAAATAGCGGATACTTCCAGACTGAAAGCTTGCCCACGATTCCAGTAGTTTGACGAGTGAATCATGGAACGTCGGAGAATTTGTATAGTCCACGTATAATCCTTTGTAAGGGTGAACTTACCGTCGTCTATAAAGGTATTGGCTAAGGTTCCCTCATTGAAGATAGTAGACTCCTGCTTCGCTTAGTACTTTCTGATCATGATCAGAAGCAGAGGCTCATGTTCGGCTCACATGTGATTCCAAACGTTCGTCGAGGGCGGCCCACAAGGCTGCTCCATTCCCAGGTCACCTGTCTGAGACGGCGAGACAGGACTATAAGAAAGTATTCCCGAGGATTCCACACAGGGAGCGCTGTATTTCTCCCAGCACCACCAATCGGTGCATCTAGGTGCTGGTCGAGGTAGGACTGTATTGTCTTCTCGCTGCCGAAATACTTGTCGACGCAACAATAAGCTGTCCAGTACCATTCATTGACGCCGGCAACTAGAAGAGATATCTGTGCTTCGTGGACTTGCTCGTAATCATCTCCTATCTGATAGGTACGAACGAACGTGCCTGATTTACGCAGTCCTCGCGGATCTGACATTGGTGTTGTACTCTTGCGAAGAGCAAAATAAGGTATATGAAACTCCATAACGAAACCGAACCGCTGCCTTTGATCAGCATGCCAACTTCCACCTTGAAATCTGGTGCAATGACCTACCATAAATACCCCAAAAAAAACTCGATGAGATATATAACGCTGTAGCCAGTCCCGAAGTGTAGGAGCTTGGTTTCTCGATGCCGACGCGATCATAGCCGGGGCGCATAAGGGCGTCATATCAGCAATATAACTGCACCATCCGTAAGCATTGAACAAGTCTCATGACCCGACTCATACATCGTTCGTCTTTCTGCGCCGTTCTCGTGTCTCTGACGAGTTCAGCAGGCGCGCTATTTCTTGCAAAGCACTTTCATTACCTTCTCTATCAGCCTGCGGTAGAACTCTGCAGCATTCAGCACTGCTGACCATTGCCGTTCACCTTCCGGAGGATAGTCTCGATAACCATCCCAGTTGCGGGTTGAACGCGCCCCGCCGGAAGCGTCACGTCTGTCGTCAAGTAAGACCAGCCTGGTAGTATGTTCAGCTGGCGTCGTCGGTGCAGTCAAATCAGATAACCGGGCACTGGCAACGAACATCCGCAAGGCGGCGTAGCTATACTGAAGAGGACGAAGGAGTTCCCGGCGCTCTTGAAGGAATGCATCAAAAATGGTCTGTTGAGGACCGGGAGCAAGTCGATTATCTTCTGCCAGATAAGTGTGCTGCCGCCGTACAGAGAACTTCCTGTCCCAAATGAGGGGAGACTCATATAGATGATCTCTTGACAGTCGAGTGTCTGGCTCCATCGGCGTCTGTGTATACGGTGTTCTTAGTAGCGGGCAGGATGTGTATCATCGGTGCCAAAGCCAGAGTACGGCGCTTCAGCCTTGTCTCTACAGCCACGTATGGCCCCACCTTGTGACCCAAGCCTTGTATGTAAGATTGGTATTAGGACCCACGGACATGCATATCTCTCTCTCTCCATGTACAAGAGGGAATTCTGATTTCGATGATTGATCAAAGGCAGTCTCGTGAGTCGAATCGACTGAGAGAATATAGCCTCCGTAATGTTGTGGTCCAACCGAACCCTACTGGAAGCGTCACAAAGCTCCTGTAGATGCTTCTTTGCGGTGCGCTCCATACGATCCAGTGCCGTTGAGTAATTCAACTCAGATTCGATCTCTTGTCTTGAATCTTTGCTTCAACGGTTTCTCGTAGTGAGAGGCCTCAACTGAGGCTGTTGCGTGACGATTGGCTGCAGGCGCTTGCGTGTATTGCAGGCTGTATGGCGCTACGCAGCGATGGCGTACCAAGGCAAGGCAAGAAGGGAGGCCTGTTATGGACTGTTTTCAATTTCGATGGCATCGAGGATGACATCCATTGTTGTGATACAGCTCATGAAGGAAAGACCTTACTGTAGAGTCCTGATACTGTATAGTAAAAGTAAATATTTTTCGTCTCCTCAGAGTTTAGGTACAACCTCCCTGTCGTGACCGTCGTGGCCCACAAAGCTAAGGTAAGTTAGGTACCTTACCAGGTAGGTAAGGTAAGGGAAGGTACAGGTAACTACCAGGTACAGTACCTTAAGGTTCTGGAAGCAAGGAACTTACCGTAGGTATATGTTACTGAGGTACCGTATGGGATAAGGTACCTGCAAGGTAACGTACTCGCCACCTAGTCGAGCCAGCCACCTAAGCGAGTCACCTCAAAATCTCATAGAAACCATGAACATTTAGAAATTCATAACTTCAGAACATCTATATAAAATTCAGGGAGTGTAGTTTAATTTGACATTATATGAATATATTTACTTATAGCTCTATTATAGTTCAATAAAAATACATAATCTTGAGTTCTTCACTTATAAAAGCTGTAATTTATGAAATTTATAATTATATCATACTTCTACAATTAATTCTTGCAACTCTTATATAATATTTTTATTCTTAATTGATTTATCTATTTTCTGAGCAGAATATCAATTCTTAAGTAAATACATCATAATGTGGTAAAGTTATGAATTTTCAAAATATTACTATCGTATGAGATTTTGAGGTGGCTCGCTTAGGTGGCTGGCTCGACTAGGTGGCGAAGACGTTAATGTACAGTAACTCGTACTGCCGTACAAGGGAGCTAACGCCAAATTGAGCTTAGCTCCTTGACTCTGCTGGAGTAGCTTACCTAAGGCAAACCCCCTTCTCCGATCCTGACTGCACTGTGCGAAGGTACACGGAGTTCTACAATACTCTACTCTGACTCGTCCACAATACGAACAGATATCTTTACCTCGTCCGTCTCCTTGCTCGCCCTCCATTGACATCGTCCCCGGTCAAGTCCTCCTCTATATCATCACACCTTGCCACTACCTATGTCACTCTGCCTCATTCTACGACTGTCAAGCTTATAGATAGACTTACCCTCGATTACTATAGCCTTGCCCACCGTCACCGAAAACGTGCGTTCGGATTCACGCTGTGTAACGTCGATAACGATATATGTGGATTTCAAGGACACCATCACCATTGCAGCCACAATCCCTGAAGGCCTCCATTACGAACGCCACCTTGAAGCTTACCCGGCCTGGAAACACTGCTGGCCCGGAAGTCGATCGGTCACTCCGCTATCCATCCAACCTTTACCACACAGACCTGCGCCTTGCAGCGAGACATCAAGCCACGCGGGTCTTTCTTGAAGCATTACCTTACCTGACTTGAGACGAACCACGTCATTACCGGAAACGCTGGCGTCCCGATAGACCCTCCCTGCCTATTCCGGACACTCTTCAACTACTGGCTTGAATAAGTCTAGTATCATGGCTTGATTGAGAGAAGCGATTCTGTGCGCACGGACATACATTCCTCTACACGTCTCAACTTCCAACGAGAGGTTCAGGTCTGAAACAGGAGTTTTGTTGATCGTTGAATTTGATTCGAGGATTGTGGCCAAATCGACAGACTTTGTTCAGTTTGGGAGAAATAGAAGACCCTGCTAGCTGCTGGAGCGATACCTTCCTGCGGAGGATCCTCTTGTGCTAGACTCCTCGCGCTGACCCACGTTCTCAAGGAGCGGGCCCCGGATCGACTCTACGAGGAAAGCTGAGTGGTGTATCTTGCGAGTGGATATCCAAACCACGACCTGAGAGACCCAGTCGTTTTCGCTTCCCATAACTCTCAGGACCTTTCCTTGTCTTACCATAACAAAGCCCCGCGCAGTTCTTACGAATGGATGCATGGGCAGTGCGATGAATGTGCTTTAGGCCCAGGTCTCGGAAGACTCTACCTTTCAGTCAACTGCAAATAATATAAGGTTTTGCACCTCTTTCAATCGTGAGGGATGTTGAACTCAACCACACTCAGTCAGTCTTCCAACCAGCATCGACTTTCACGATCGAACTCAGTCTCTTCTTCGTCCGTGGTTACTGTGCAGCGCACTGGTTCACTCACGGGATCTCGACCCCCAAACATCGTGCTACGGTCACAAAGTCCGAACGAGGCTAATAGAGGGGGAGCAAAGCTTACGAAAGTGGCCTTGTCGATTGACAATAGTCGTTGCGTAAGTGCAGGACACAGCCGGCCGGATAGTATCACCGGAAACAATGAGGGTCTGGGAAATCTGAACCGATGGTCTCAATCTACGACATCAAGCCGGTCGTCTGTTGGCCACAATAGGAAGAACAGTTTCACGAGAAGATTGAGTTTCGGTGGGTCGGGGTCAATCGGCTCCCTGGCAGGATTTGCAGCCTCACAGTCGCCTCAATCCCGGAATGTTCTTTCGAAGCAGCGGCTGTCTCCAGGCAATAGCCCTAGTAGACAATCCTCGAAGGCTTCGCCGGCAGCCGTACCATCTACTATACTGCCACCTTTGATGACTCTGCCGTCTTTAACAATCCTCACAAATGACGGCAACTCACCATCCACGATAGCATCAATCACTCCGGCGACAGCGGAGTTACTAACGACCCCCACGGACTATTTTGGCAACAGATGGACTGGACCGTCCCCACCGAGGCGGAGGCCGAGCGTACAGCGTACGATAACAGCGCCTTCGCCATTAGCGGGGCCCTCGTCGTCAAGTCGTAAAGCGATGTCCTCGGGTCTTGATACACATCCTCCGTCTGCATCCTCTGATTCGGCTTTATCCCCTCCGAATAACGCACTCCCTAAACCCAAATATAGGGACTACGATCGAACTTCTCATGCTAGTCACTCGCGCAACCGAGAGGCGCCTGGGAAGGGAAGTGGAAGTACCGAAGCAGAGAGCTCTGCATCCTCATTACGGAGCAACAAAGAAGGAAGAAAGAGGAGGCATAAAACACCATCTCAGAAGGCTATGTTATCCAAAGCCTTACAAAAGGCTCATACGGCCGTCCTGCTAGATAATGCGCAGAATTTTGAGGGTGCAATGGAAGCATACCGGGATGCTTGTGCTTTGCTGCAGCAGGTCATGATCAAGAGTTCCGGAGAAGATGATAGGAAGAAGTTAGAGACTATTGTAAGTGCACCATCACCAACAGCGACGGCGCTGGCACTCACGTAGAATCTTGAACAGCGGAGCACGTATACGAATCGCATTAACGAGTTGATGAATCTGGACATCACCTATCAAAACGCTGGTGGCAAAGCATTACCGAAACGTCCTAAAAGTAATGGGTCTAGGGATCAAGATCTGTCTCCCACTGAAGATGACGAGCAAGGAGCTCCGCTCATCCAGACCGCAATGGCCACGCGTACGGTGGACGACGGTGTATACAAGAAGCCACAAAGAGACGCTCAGACTCGATTCGGACCAGAGGGAGCACCAGTGCGGCGATCACTGTTACCGTCTGCGCTTGACCCGACGTTTCGAACTGCACCAGCGCGGCAGTCCATGCAGAACTCTCAACAGGTCATCCGGCCAAGATCACCCGTGAAGGGGAAAATCCCGGATAAAGCAATGACCCTTGCACTTCCTGTAGACTCAGACTGTATGCCGCCGCCTTTGTCCCCGCGACGACCACTGTCCCCGAATCCGCCTGACTCGCAGCCTGCTCCAGCCATATCTTCTACCCCGGCCTTAGCATCGGCGCAGCAAAGCCAAACGATCCGACATTCCAGAGACAATAGTAATGGGTCAACATCATGGCTTGATACCATTGATGAGTCAGACGGATCATCAGCTTCATCTGTTCACTCTAGGACTTCTTCGATTGGTCTGAGGAGGAAGCGCATACGTCCAGCCAGCGGGGCAACTCAGGCGGAGTTCGACGCAGCACTTGACGCCGCTGTTGAGGCAGCATATAACGACGGGTTCGAACCCGTAGATGAAGGTAACGGTCAACCTGCAGAACCATGTTCGACAGGTGACTTTATGTCCAATGCAATGAGAAATGTGGAAAAGGCGAAGCGAAGAGTCCGAGAAGCTGAAAATGAAGCCGTCCAAACATCGAGAAACTTCCAAAGTGGAGGGATGCACCGAGGAGGTACCGGAAGGGATCGAAGTGATAGCGTCGAGTTAGAGTATGGCGATGATGAGGCTGAAGAGGAAGAAAGGATGTTGGAGGAGATGACCAAAGGTTATGTGATGGATGACTTTGAGTTCGACATGCAATCGAAATCAGCATTGCCTCGACAATCAGATTCCAGTGGCTTCTCTGGTAGGACATGGGGAAGTTCAATAGGATCGAATCCCACGACTGCTGGGACATCTTTATCGACCGTGGCGGAAACCATGGTGCTACCTTCTCTCGCCACGCAGCTGCAGTCCCAACTACCACCACCCGCTCACCCTCCACCATCATCTGCACTCCCGACCCCGCCGGGGGCGACACCTATGGCCTCATTACAGGCTCTATCCGCAGCCGCGTCGTCACGCCCCTCAAGCTCCAGCATCTCACACAGTCAAGGAGTCCGTGACAGGAGGTTGTCCGGTCAGAACGCCAAGCAACTGAAAATCGAGACACAATCGAAGGTGTCTGGTAAGACCCAAGGTCCCAGGACCCAACCGTACTCAGTCGCTCCATCAATTCTCTCTGGTCAAGCATTGGATGACATCCCGAAATCGGTCCCACCAGCCACTCAGACTCAATCAAATTCCGGAGGTATGTCATTACAAGATCCCACGTCGGCCACTACTCAGGCTCTCAATCGGCAACTCCCGTCAACATGCCCCGGGTCGAGTCCCGCAGACACAGTACCTAGCGAATCACCAGCCACACCTGCTCTGACGAAGGTGACCTCGTACGAGAGTGACGAGAGTGCACAGCCGATGCCAAGCTCTCCTGCTCGGCTTTTGAGAAAGGTAGCTACCGGTCCGGGCACTTTGCGGAAGAACTTCTCGTCATCCAGTTTGAAGAATCGGAGTTTATCAGTCTCGACTCCTGATATGTCAGACATCTCCCCCAACACGCCGATCAGCGGAACCTTTGCAATTGTAGGGCAAGCGCGCAAAGGCCCGAACAGTGGCATACCGGTGCTGCCAACGCCAAACGGAGGGTCGTTTGCTCTGAATGGCTTACCAACAGGAGGTGTCTACCTTTTCGACAGTGACATTCATTCACCGAGGAGTCCCGGGTCGCCCAACCCCTTGGCCGTCAACCCCCCTTTACCGCTGGAACCTTGTCCGGAGTCGTCACTCCTACGTCCATACTGGTTGCTTCGTTGCTTGTACCAAACCCTGGCACATCCCCGAGGTGGGTATCTTTCGACGAAGCTTTTTGTTCCCAGAGATGCGTGGCGTGTAAAGAACGTGAAGCTCAAGGGCCTGGAAGAGAAAATTGCCAATTGCGATTTGCTCACGGCTGCCTTGCTCAAGCTTTCCAAAGTTGATACGCTGGATGCAGACGCTGTGCTCGAAGAGATGCAATCTTTGGAAAGTGTGTTGGATCAGGTCCAGGTGACTCTATCGAAGAAGCTTGGTAGCGACGTCGGTGTGCAAGGATCATCATCACTTTTCAAGGGCGGCATCACCGCCGAGGATGCTGGTTCGCACTTGGATAATCTAACATCGAAGAGTAGCAACGTGACTGGCAAATCTTACCTGACTTCATGGCGTGATAAGCTGAGGTCGAAGAACTCCGGAGCTGGTCCCGCGAATGCCAGTGCGGTTATTTCTGCCACTACCAAGGACGGACTGAAGGAGACAATGTCGATAAGCTCCTTACCAATGACCAACGTCCATAATTTCCGGCCAGCGAAAAGAGATGTTAGCCAAGTTCAGTGCACGGGTCCGAATGCAAATTACATGGGAGCTTTAGTGAGGTTGTCTGACGCCGCGCAAGTTCTGGGTATGCCCATCTTACATTCATCTTGAGTCTTAAGAAGAAGAGCGTACTAATTTGGATCTCAGATCAAATCGCACGTCAAGTGGAAGATCCAGGACTTAAGCACTCCTCGCAGACTCACGTTGGACTGGAGCTCAGCACCAGACACGCAGCGGAATTCTTTGCTTTCTACGTCTGTCGATTCGCACTGACAGATGTCGGCATGATGCTGGATAAATTTATCAAGAGGGGAAGTGAGTGGGTTATGGTTTGATTACACATTACGAGCATCTTGCTACGATTTCCACATGAGCGACGGAGTCTTCGGCCTTGTTAACCTTTCTATATGCTGCTGGAAGTCCTGCTGCACGGCATCGGGAGCCGTGTATTCGAACTCACCGTCCATCGCTATTGATGTTACTTTGTCTTTTGTATTTTTGCTTCGCAATCATTGTCTCTCGGCGCCGGCGAACTTGAGCATCTTGCGAGCTGTTGTCTGTCCTCGGATCCTGCCATCTAACGAACACAATCTATCGGCAAGTCAAGACGCGTTCCTGACGACGAATTGTATATCATACATAATTGGCAGACCTGAAGGATACAGAGACACTGCTTCCTTCCAGCTTTCCCTTTTCGACCGCTGTCTTGTTCTGCATATCATGACGGAAGTTCCAATATGGTTGTAGATAGATATTGATAGCTGCATCCATCGAGCTATGTACTGCTTATGTTGTTATAGAAATAGCTTGTATTGAGAGTAAGCTGTTATCTGAGATAAATGATAGTACTCCTCCATTTATATACAGTCAGAAATAAGAGACGATGAACAGGTATCATGCAGTCCTTCTTTCTGCCCACGTCGAGTATGTTCCATGATCGGGTACTAAACTCAAGTCGTTGAAGTATTCAGAAGAAGAATAACACGCATGACGAGTGTGTGGAGTGGAGGGTACGAAAGAGAAAAAGAGCGGCTGTGGTAGAACAGCGGTCAATAGGACAGAGCAGAGCAGCTTAGATGAGCACAGACCCTGTTGCTTCGGTCCTCGATGATGAGATCGAATATGTTATTAAGTGTCTCATGACTCGTCAACACGGCCGGATGATACCCATTCTTCGGACGTCGAAACGCCGGCAAGATGCAGGATACTCGTACCGCGTAACCGCACCGGATCATCGACTACGTTCGCCCTCCTGAATAACCCGTCTAAAGGCCAATCTAAAAGCCCATCTATAGTCCTACCCACCAAGCATTCCAGCAATCCCACTCGTCATAATCGCCATATCCATCCATCCACGACCGCGCACTATCCGCTCATCAGCCACCACCGCACCGATTCCCCACCATCACGAACCCTCCACCGACCCCCCTCACCTCCCCAACCACGCCACCCCTCCCATCCACCCCGCTCCCAGCGGCCGCCTTGAACAAGCCATACACGCTCTTCTGCCGCGTCCCCGCCATCCCCAGCGTCTCGAAGCGCGCTTCCGGCAGCCGTTTCCCGGCCTCGATACTCGCCAGGACCCTACCGCAACCCAACTCATCAACACGCACTCATCAACACGTTACCCTCCCCTCCCCTCCCCTCCCCTCCCCTCCCTCGCGCCTGGGTGTCCCAGACAGACAGACAGACAGACAGACAGACAGACAGACAGACAGACAGACAGACAGACAGACAGACAGACAGACAGACAGACAGACAGACAACAGACAGAAAACAGACCAAAGAATCGAAAAAAACAAACAAAACTCACCACTCAACCCCAACGTACCTAACCGCCCGGCCGTGGACCCGCCCCATCTCCCTCTGCAGCTTCCCCGCCGCCAAGCCGCCCCCCGCCCCCGCACCAGCACCGACACCGGCAGTTCCATTCGGCGTCCCGAGCACGACGTGCGTGACGGTGCGGCGGGCCAGGGCGATGCTGACGCGCGCGCCGTGCTCGGCCAGGAGGTGTTTGAGGCGGTGGTCGCTGACGAGCGGTGCGGTCGAGCCGTTGATGTAGACGGTTAGGCCGGTGAAGATTTTCTTCTTCGGCTTTGTCGTGGTCCTGCCGCTGGCATCCGCCGTGTTTTCTGCCGCAGTTGCCTTCTCGTCTGTGTTCGCGTTCGCGTTCGCGTTCGCGTTCTTCCCCGCCTCAGCCTGAGCCTCAGCCTCAACTACGGCAGCGCCACATCCCATGCCGAGCGCTCGCCCTTCTCCCTCTCCCCATCCTCCTCGTTCTCCTACATTCAAACCCTCTTTCACACCCAAACCCTCTTTCACACCCACCCCCACCCCCGTCCCCTCCCTCGTCCCCGCCCCCGCCCCCCCCGTCCGCGACGCAAACAACCCCCTAACATCACCCTGCTCCTCCCCCCTCAGCCCCGCCGCACCAACCTCCCACCCTCCATTCACCTTCCGCCCATCCCTCCCAAACCCCAAACTCCCCGCCCCAACACTATCATACACGCGCTTCCCCCCGCCCGCCCCGCCGCCGAATTGGTGGGTTAGTTTCGCGCTGCGCGAGGCCCGCCAGCTCGCTGAGTTGGCTAGTCGGTTGTCGGACCGCTGGTGGCCCGTTGCGGAGCTGTTGTAGGGGTCGAAGAAGGGGGGGCGGAGGGGTGGGGCGGTGCGAGGGTTGGTGGGGGCGGTGCGGGTGGTGTGGGGGTTGGTGGTGGTGGTGCGGTGGGGGGCCATTTGGTTGGGGGCGAGGGGGGGCCGGGGTTTGGGGTGGCTTGTTTTGTTGGTCGTGGTGGGATGAGGTGAGGTGCGTGGTTGGTTGGCTGAGGTGGACATGGGATGCTTCTGTCGATGTGGGGGACGTGGGGCGTGGGGCGTGGGGCGTGGGGCGTGGATGGTGCGTTTCGTTATGTTTCGTTGCGTTGGTCGGATTTGAAGGGGACTTTGTGTGGTCAAGCGTTGTTGGGTGGACGGACTAGATGGTGGCGAGAGAGAGAGGGAGGGATGGTTGACGTTGGTCTTGGTCGTGGTGTTGATTGGGTTTGATGTTGTGAATGAAGATTGATTTCCCGGGCGATGGGGTTGACGCGACGGGATCGACGCGAGGAATAATTAGTCGTTCATGCAAGTCATTTCATCCGATGCGGCAAATCAGACCACGCTCTGTACGGAACATTAGAAAAAGAAAGAGACACACATATCAGGACCACATGCAATGATCAGTGTCTCGTCGTCTGCATTGATTGTTTGTACACCTTTGTAGTGGATCGAAAGCAACGATTACATTTGAGATAGTAGCAGAGACGTGGGACACAGCGTGCTACCCTACAAACACATACCACTACGACGGAATGGAGCATTGGAGCAGATACTTCATCCTGTATCAATGTACCATCCTGTGAGATATATCTGACCATGTACCCATGACGACTACAAAACCCGCATCAGGCGTCCAAGCTATCACATAGCAAGCCTCTCGGGTCACCGCCGCAGCTGTGTCACTCCTCAAACTCAATCTGCAAAACTCATCTTCCAGTAGGTTACAAGTTACTATTAAAGCGAGATCGGATCTACCAGATCTCATCCATGCGTCAAGTCGAGACGGCCATCAAAACCCCAAACGTTGCACCATACAGCCGCCGTGATCGAACATAACCAGCACTTCGCTCTCCTTCACATCCTTACCCACCACGTCCCCGACGACAACCATGCCCGGCCAGCTACTCTTCACCGGCCCAACGAGGACGTCCGCGCCCCACGTACTACCCCGGTCCGTACTGACAATGACCTTGGCGGAGACGCTGGCGCCGCCGCTCCACTGATGCTGCTGCGTGTCCTCGTCCGTCATGAAGCTGACGACCAGCTTGCCGGCGACGTTGACGACCTGGGGCGCGCCGGCGTTGTTGTTGGCGCCGACGGGGGTGTAGACGCGGCGCCGGTCGCCCCACGTCTTGCCGTCGTCGGGTGAGCGTACGCTGTCGATGGTGAAGAGGCCGTTCTGCTCCGACTCGAAGACGGCGATGAGTTGGGTGTCGCAGATGACGGCGACGCCGAGCATGCCGTCGCGCGAGATGCGGTCTTGGCCCGAGATGACGCTCGGCTCGGTCCAGGTGCAGCCGCCGTCGGTCGAGGTCCGCATCAGGCTGTCTTGGTCCGCGCCCGAGTTCTCGCTCGAGTAGTAGAGTTGCAGCGTCTTGCCGTCTTGGGCGTTGCGGAGGAAGGGTTCCCAGATGCCGTTGCCGGGCCCCGGTTGGGAGGCGGGCGTGCTGAGGTCGGTCCAGGTGGAGCCGTTGTCGTCCGAGTAGGAGATGCTGATGCGGAAGGTGGTGTACTCGCCCGTCGACGACTTGATGTGGTTGCGGTAGGCCACGAGGATTCGGCCGGAAGGCAATTGAAGAGGGTATCTACATTGTCAATCGGTGAGATAGTGGACCGTCAAATCTGCTGGAAGATCAAACTCACGGGTTGTCAATGTCTCCAACACCTCGCTGTGCGGTCCCACAAGAGTGCCAGGAGTTGCCGTTGTCCGTAGACCTGGTGATACTGATGAGGTTCTCTTTCCCCTCGAAAGAGGTATACGCTCCGATAAGGGTTCCGTCCGCTAGCCGGTTCGCTCTCGGATAGGTGCCAGCTGAAAGACATAAGCTTCTTTGCATCGCTTGAGCCGGTACAACAATGCTACTTACCACCCATGGAGACAGGAGAACCGAGGAGGACCGGAACGCCCCGACGTCCACAATTGCTGGGTAAGGCGAGAGAGGTCGACAAGAGGCTACCCATCAGAAGCCATATCGCCACCATCATCGAGTCTATGCGTGCCATGATCGGCGCAGACGGCGCTAGAACTCAGCTTGACCGATGTCTGGAGTCTGTCAGAGTCGGTCGCGATAGTCGTCAGGTCAATCAGAGCAGGACACAACTCACCTCTTATTATTAGAAGTCAACCTCTCAGTATAGCCTGGCGTGCCTCGTCCCGTATTGCGTCTTGGTGGACAGCAGGAAGACTTATACCACCTGCCAGACGTCCATCCCCCTTGAAGTAATCTCAGTCAACGCTTGGCTTACTCACTTCCTTCCTCCTTCGAAAGATCGTCCCGAAGGTCAAGGTTTGTGCCCGCATTATGATCTCCCTTCTCATCATATCCTAACCCCTGGTCCGACCCTAATCCTATCGTTCCATGCTTGTGATTGGATCAGAAGCCTTGAATCTCGGTCCAAACATGCCAAACCTGCCCTGGGGCCATCCCTAATAATAACAATGTCACACGTGCTTCACCGGCTTATGTGGTCCAGCGCCTTATTAAGGCAGGCACTTGGTGACAGGCCTGCAACCTTCTCCGAAATGGTGTGATCAACGCTGTACACTCAGGGGCGTCAAGTCCCCTCGCCCACGAGACAATTGGGCGTGGTTGGCCCTCTTGTACGTATATGCGGAGCGGAACACCCTAGATGGAAAGGGTAGATCGCTGTTGCATGTGGGCCGGCCGACGCGGCTACATTGTATTAGTGACGCCCTCATCCGTAGGATACGACCTGACACGCCAACGTCCCTGAATGAGAGGGGACGACATCGGCCAGTACACCTCCCACTGCCAGACAATCCAAGGAGGAAGGCGTCCATAGTCCACGGTCCACGGTCCATAATCCATACCTGTACCTAGAGGATGCCGTCCTTTGCGGAGTTATTCTAGCATCAGGTAGTCAGCCCCGCGCCCTAAGAACGGAAGACTCTCTCTGCTGAGACCAACCATAAGTCAGGTACCTACCTACTTAGTACCCCAAACCAACCCGCCACGGGAAGAGCCCCCTCATCTCACCCACCTCCGTCGCACCACCTCCGTTGTTGCACTAACGTACCTCCCGCTCACCCTCAAACCCAAACGACCAAACCGGACCTCGTCCCTGAATCTGACTCTTCCCGCAACTAAACTTAGTCCCGTAAATTTTCTTTTTCTCTTTCGCTCCGCGTATCCCTCTTCGGCCTGCCAAAGCACAACGAAAAGCACCTCCCTACCCCACCCTGCACACAACTGCACAACTGCCCGCCTGCCTGCCTGCCTGCCTGCCTCTGCGCGCGCGTGTGCCTGTATGTAGAAGCGCATCCGATCCACGCATCCGTTCTATCTATTTCTGGCTCCGTGCCATACGTATTCGTAACTCTTGGTAAAAGCTAAAGAGGGGGGGGGGCACAGGCTGCGGAGGGGGCGGAGATTTGAGGAAGGTGAGACGATCTCAAACGGCGGGCGGGCGCCTCTTGCAGATCGATTGTTGTGTACCTTAGGTGTGTGGTGTGGAGGGGGCCGCGGCTGGCTGGCTGGCTCAACTACTGTTTTCGGTTTCCCGCGCCAATCGGGGGGGGGGGTGGGGTGGGGAAGGTCGGTGAGAGAGGGAGGATTTCAGGGGTAGAAGAAAGGGATCGCTTTTTCTGGGGGAGATTGGGGTTCGTTGGTGTTGTGCCGTCGGGAGAGATGAGTGGAGGGGTTTCTTGGATTCGATTGATGGATGAGCTACCTTATGTATGAAGGAAGTTGGGTACCGTGTATTCGTGGAGGCATTGATCATCACCCGCTATAGTTGTACTCATCAAGGACTGTAGATAGAATTTTGGAAATCAACCCTCATATGAGATAGTTCATGACTTGGAAGGCGGAAGGGGGTCAGTTACTCGTACTGAAGTTCAATACTGCCGTGCGCCTAGGTATCGCACCACCAGATGTAGACGTGCAGTATCCGAACGAATCACCGTACTCCGCTGCAAGTCATGGTCGAGGGATAGCGCGTAGTACCAAAAACTCAGAGTCTAGGTCCAAATGTTGGCTTCTCGATCGGCATTCTTCCCAGTGAGCTTGGGGAGCAACGGAGGCGCGCTATGGCTCCGAAGCAAAGGCTTCATCCCCAAGACCTTCGATCATAAGCTACCCTATCCGAGACAATAACTTTTTCTTCACCTTCCACACACCACCCAACAACCCATCTAACTGACTTAAGGTACCCTTCCATACAACCAGAGAAATATCCAAAAAAAGAAAAACGTGGGTGACATCGCCAGGGTTGCAGCACTCCAGCGCCACCGCTAGACCGTTCCCCCGCCTTGGGTTCATGACAAGGCTTTCTTTTTTGGCCGGGATCAAACGTATACTGTCCCCGATCCCTATTAAAACGTAGCCTTCCATCCAACTCGTCAGGGATCCCGCACGCCAAACAAAGTCGTAATCGTCGCCCCGCCTGCGTAAAGGGTGACAGGCGGTGGAGTCGTAGTCTTGAGAATCGAATGCCGGGTCATAAATGTCGTTAAGATGCGAGCTGAGAACACAGAATTACAGGACCATGGTCGTGGTCGATGCTGTAGTGATGGTGAAGCAAGGACCAGAGTAGAAAATGGTGGTGATAACTCGTCAAGAAATGCAAGTGGACCTCCTCGGGCCCGAAGATCTTAAGGAGATGTTCCGTTGGAGATCAAAGCAAGATTCACACCGCGTGACTTTCGTACCGGATATCCAACGACTTGCTTATTAAGAAGCTTATAGACCGGAATCTCAGCCGTGTATTTAGTAGCATGAGATCTTGCTATCCAAAAGGGATCAGAGGATGAAAGACATGGTTATGAAACGTGGTTTGAACATCCGGACCGGCTTGGAAGTAGGTGGGTTGCCGTAATCACCGTCGTCGTTGTACAATGGTGCTCCTCGTCCGGTTTATCGGCTTTCCCACGTCACGGTCAAAGCCTCCACCCACGGGTCCACCAACGCTGCCTTCGCGCACGGTTTTACGCCGCTTCAAAGCTTCAATATCGTCACTTCGACTGGACGGCCGAGAAGTCTGATCCTGATCGTCATCGTCACGAAGGCGCTTGTTCGAGGACGTGGAGCCATTGAGAGCTGGCGCCGCATAACCCGATTGCACAGCAACTCCCATACCGGACGCAGAATAGTTTTCAGCACCGGAACTCCCGTTCGCACTTCCACGCGAATCGCTCATCACACTGTACAGATTGCTCGGAGGCGGAACCCGTGGGGGTGTGTGATAACCACTTGCCCATTGGGCTTGACCGGCAGCGCTCGTACGGGGTGTGACTCGACCGGAGCCGTTCTGATGTGACGGAGAGCCGGTCATTTCGGGCGAGAGATGAGGATGCTCTCCTGGGAGGGATCCGACAGGCGGTCCGGGATTGTACGCGTATGGACCACGGTTGCCATTGTAAGCGGCGCTGTTGTCGTGTGCGTAGTCGGTATCGTGCTCGTGCTCGGCTTCTTCCTCACCCGTCCCATGGCCCACTTGGTCGTTTCCCTGACCGGGTGCGTAGGTATCTGCCTTCGATTCGCCGTGATGCTCCGACTCAGGCCCGGATCCTGGAGCCCGTGACGATGGCGGTCCCATCTCGTTCTTGATGTAGTGATTGGACTGCATCGGCTGGCCAAACCGCGCTAGATTCTGCTGCGCGATGTTCTGTTGTGTGGCGTATTGATTTGCCTGCGCCGGCGCCGCAGAGTACATCGGTCTCGAACTGTCGTAGCCTTGTTGACTTTGGTAGGGCTGCATGCTCTGCATCGAGTTGCCGGGAGGGGTGGTTGCTGGTGTGGTAGGCATTGAGCGTGCGTTGCTCAAACCGGTGTCAATCGACAGAGGCTGGGTACCTTGAACGCCGCCTCCGATACTCTGTGCGCCCCATTCGTAGGAACCGCCTTGATTCCCCATGCCCATGATACTTGATGCACTCGTCGGCGGCGTCGGAAAAGTATGTGCTCGATCCAGACTGGGTCGCCCGGCGCCAGGGTGCGGTGCGATGGTGTGTGGTGGTTGGGACATATGAGAGCCGATGGGATTGTTCATGGAGTGGTGGTGGTGCAACGACGGCGGCTGAGGCCCTTGCGAGCTACGCACGTTCTGCTGCTGTTGGTTCTCCTGCCGGCGACGTTCCGCCGCATTGGCCGCAGCCATGACGGCATTCGTTCGGGTTTGGTTTGTTGGGTGGTAGAGCAGTGCGCCGATATTGTGCACAAACAGAGGGTAAAGCAGCTCCGTGATCTTTTCTTTATTCGCAAAATCCAATGCACGTTCGAACGGGATCCTGCAGCGGCATCAGCGCCAAGTACTCCGGATGCGAAGCATGTAACATACCAAACCCCTTTGAGATGCATCGGGCCAATTTTGACGACATGTCGCATCTTCTCGCTCTTCAAAATGCCGTCTCGTCGACCTCGAGTCATTCCAGCAACGTTGAGAAGTTTGGTACCGTTGATCATGTGGTTGTCTGTGATTCGGTCAGCTGATGTCCCTATTTCGAGCGTGATAGGCACAAGTAAAGCCTTGGTGGCGTATGCGAAAGAGCGTACCTTCCCGTCTGGCGACACAGACGCCTTTTGCCTCAACCTGAAAACAGAGGCTGCCCTCGTCTTCCCACAAAGTCGCAGTCACCCGAGGCTTCATCCCGGCCGGAGCGATTTGGCCGGTGGAGTCGAAGGTCTGCGGGGGGTACCCTTGTCCGTGCCCACCCGGCCCATTGACGAAGCTGTGAGGAGGTGGTCCACCTGGAGGGATTGCTGCACGGATATTGGTCAGTACAGCATTACGGAACAACAACGGCGGTCGAACTTACCGGGTAAAGGTAAGAGTTGTGCGGGAACCTGAGAGCCCATCGGTGCCGAAACGGACTGGGCGGCAGATTGCGGCGACGTCACCCCGTTGGTGTAGCCATACTGACCGTAAGACCCCGGAGACGGAGCGTAGCTGCCAGGCCCGGGTTGGAGTACCGGCGGCTGTTGCTGATATTGTGGGTAATGGGACATACCCCCAGCAGTTGCCACTTGTGGAGCGTAGGGCTGACCCCCCGACAAATGGGACTGGTGTGCGTCCATGTATGAGGGTGCTTGGTTCATGCTGCCGTAGGGGTCCGTCGTGTGAACGTAGCCTTGAGTGTTTGGCTGTGTGTTGGGGTATTCGGGATGGTGCGAGGCCTCCGTTGGGATTTCCCGAACCTGCTCCGCAAGGTGGTACGAAGTCTGGGTCGGCGACGGTGTCTTGATCTCGCCCCGACTGCTCCCGTTGTGGTAAGAGAAGGAGCTCGTCTGCGAGCTGTTGTAATGGCTACTGCCGGGATTGGAGGACGAATCAAGCGATCCGACCCTCGACGACAGAGTCCCGGACGACGACGAGGTACCTTGATACTGTGGCAATGAGAAAGCTGGCAGTCGTTCGCTCGACAGCAGGGGACGCTGTATGGAATGATGGTTATACCACGGTACGTCAACGACGCCTCTCGTATGCACTTCTGCGATCGAAGGGAGCTCCAGTTTTCCGGTAAGAACAGGAAAGGGGTCTTAAACGACCTGGATGTCTGAGTCTGAGCGTGCAAGTACGGGGATATCGCGACCAGATGGATTTGGCAGGTCTCCGCGGCGGGGATAGCTCCACTTGTTGAGAATGAGCTCGATGGGAAGGAGTTGATGCTAGGCGTAGGGAGATTCCTTTCCTAGGCGAGCAGCTGGACTCGGCTATGAACGAGTATCCGGGCACTAGACGCTCGATGATCTGGTGAATGCGACTTTGGTGTAGAACCAACGTAGTGCTTCAAGGTAATTGACGGTCTTGTGCTCGGTGGTCGTGCCTGTTGCTCTTTTGGATTGATCAGTTGCAGTGGAGTGACTGGAAAGGTTCAGGTGAGCAGGGCCGGGTTGGGTAAGAATGATAATCTGAGGCTCGGTCGTTAACTCGTCGTGCTCATGAACGCTTGGAGGACAGGCTGCGGAATGAATGCAAGTCGGACAAATTGATCTGTATCATATGGGTGGAGGCGTGGTGACAGGCAATGCGACGCTTGGACTATGTATGTAGTAGCGGAGGTGAGTGACGGAAGGCGCTGCAACGCTCAAAGCCCAAAAGTGCAATGTCGTGTGGCTCGTTTCAAGTCATGAAAAGGGGACAGCAGCCCTAAGAGGGAGTCTGGCTTTATTCGATGCGAGTGGATCGCGAACGACCGTGTCGTTGGGAGCTAGTTGATGGCCGTCGTTGTTATGATCGGATTAGGCGAAACTGGTGAAGCAATCGTCGTTTCTAAAGGCGCGTCTATCGGGTACTGGCTTGATAATTTAGGAAGATCGTGTCTGGTCATAAAAGTCGTTGCGCTTGGCTGATCGCACAGCTTTGATGGGAAGCTCCAGCTTTTTGCCGTGGACTGTTGCAGAGGAGATGAAAAGGTTAATAGACTGCGGCTATTGTAAGGAAGCAAGAAGATGATTGGGAAGGGGGAAGTAAGTAGGTCCAGGATGATGTTGATGGTGCAAAAGCTTGGGGGGAAACGGCTTGCACACCTCCCTGCTCCTGGGGAGGATCTCACAGAAAAAGGTTTGGGGGCCCGGTCAGTGCATCGACGCACGTAAGGTTATGGGAAGGGGAAGTGAAGGGAAGGGAAGGGAAGGGAAGGGAAGGGAAAGGAAAATAAGGAGGCGGAAGGTAGATAGTCGGATAGAATTGTGGAGGTAGGTACGAAGACGGTAGGTAGACGGTGGAGGAGGAGGAGGAGGAGGAGGTTGGAATGCGTTGGTACCTAGGTACCGACCTTGTACATTGTATCTTGTACCTTACCGTAAACCTTGTCGTTACCGTACTCAAGCCACTTACGGTAGCGCGTAAAAAGGTTAGGCTGGACGCGATAAAGGTTTAGTGGTAGGTAAGGTATTCACGGTTGAGATGGGGGCATTGTTCTGTACAGTATGGTACAGGAGGTATTGTGTAAGGTAAAGTACCTACTGGGTAAGTTACAGATACTTGACAGGTATACGAAGTAATGGTATAAACAACAAGAATTGATTTGGATTGTATTGATTCTTACTCTGATTCTTGTTATTACTCACACCTGTATTTAGGGAGGAGTGACAGTGACAATAACAGTAAAATGGAGTCTCCCACGCCGATCCTCTTCAATTACCGTCTACTGTACCTATGTATGTTTACAAGGTGAGTGAAGGTGATTGAAGGCGATGCTGGGCTTGAAACAACGAACAACGGCTGTTGCTGCTTCCCCTTTGCGGCTTTGGTGGGAGCAGGTACAGTGCTGACTTCACCTGCCGAACCCTGTTCTGTTCTCTCTCTGATCATCGCTTTACCCCAACTTCCGGTGGGGTCAAAGCCAAGCAGCGAGTCGCAAGCACGCGCAAGAAGGGCCAATCATTCTGCCCCAGCAAACAGCCCAGATCTATGCGCTGCTCTGTGCTGCCATGTCATGCGAAGCAAAGCGATGCGAAGGGAAGGTAATGCGATGCAATGCAAATGCAAATGCACGCGAGGCAATGCACGGCGGAAGACGGGCCCTTTTTTTCAACAAAGAAACACTTGTTCAGGACGGAGTAAGATGCATGAAAGGCGGCGATGCGAAGCGGGTCGGCGCGAGTACTAGGTAGGTACAAACACCTTGGCCAGAGAGGGAGAGGAGAGAGGACAGAGGACAGATCTGGTAGCGGTCGGTGCAATATCAAAAATCTGAAGTAACATAAGTCGTTCCGTAGAGTGACTAAGGTATTCAACTCTCAGTTGCTTTAACAGTACTTGCCCTGTCCAGTAGAGTACGACATAATGCATGTACTATGTATAACATTATCCATTCCAATGACGGTTGAAGAGGACTGAGTAGTAATGAGGAAGCACGCCGGGTTTGGCAGTCAGCCTTATGTGTCTTTCCCGGGTGGCTGAATGTCGTTCTCGTCAGAATGAAGTTGGAGGAACCTTTTTCATCCTCGATGCGACGCTCTGGATTCTGTAGAGGAGTCATCGGCCAGATTGGAAGATGCGACACTCCTCTCATGAGTCCGACAGCATCGAATGCCTGTACCTAAAAGCGCCACCAGCTGGTGACAGTACCCAATTCGCATGAACAGGTTTGGTGATTTGTGAAAGAGACCAGCTGGGATGCTATAAACCTGTACTCGTACCGAGTAAAGGTGGGTAACTTAGTTGGAACTTGGCAGGTAAATCTCGGTCATCAAAAGGACAGCTGCAGCCAAGTGATCCTTTGCGAGATAAAGTGGTAATAAATATCAAAAATGATAAGGTATCCACTTGTGAAACAACAGACACGATGTATTGAGGATTCGCTACTGAATCCAATGCTGTCACCGCCACGGTCAGTCTTTAGGTAAGTACACATACGGAGTACATGCGCTTGTGTGTCTAGGCCACATTGTTCAGTACCTGTAGGTAGACGACTCCAACATTGGTGATGGCTCATGTCTTTGATAACGAAACGTCTGTTGCTTGAGCCTTGGCAAGGTGTCACAGGGTACATGGGCCGCTGCGATTTCCGACTCTGAGAAATGTGACTTGAAATTAATCTAAATCTAATCAGCTCAGACACACAATTGAGTGGCCTCGTCAGCCGGCATGTCTTTCCTCGACCGGGCTCGATGCTCGATTGGAGGATCGTCGCTGCCGGCTGCACGCTGGCTGTTCGTTAATCGTCGGCGCATTAGGCGACATGAAATGAGGACCACCCTCGCAGTCCACCACACCTTCTAGACTCTTGCGGCTCCTGAAGCAGACCAGAGCTTTGGGTTGCGACTGATTTGGATGTACGAAAACCACCACACTCTAGGCACTTGGGGAGTATGCAGTACTCTGTAAGGACGGAGATAGGGTTCGGATTCACAGCCCCGGCTTCTTTCATCGCTGACAGGGAGCCGGATGATGTGGGCTGTGGGTGGGTTGTGGTTGGTTGGCGCGATGCCAAGCCATGCTCGGGAGCAGCTGTGGTGTGGATGATGGGTGAAGTACTCCGTAGAAGCAGAAGTGTGATTTCTTACTCCGCGCCTGATGATCTGAGGCCTGGCCAGATTCTGTCCAAGGAGCGGAGTTGAACCACAGCCATTATTATTCGATAATGGCCCACCCGACAACATCATTCGATCAGAAGCCCTTTCTCCGGATGTGGTTATACAATACCATCGTCCAGGCTCGGGATCCAGCCCCCCAACTCAACAGCGCTGCTAAGCCAACCAATCAATCCTAGAACTCTTGCCCATCAGCAACGGAGTCGGGCGACCTTGGTTACCTAAGGTGTCTGGACTGGCCAATGATGGTCAGTTGGGGATCAAAGAGAATGAGGGGACTACTACTTACAGCACCATCGTACAGTATAACCAGTACAGTAGCGTTGCCGCTTAACTTGAGATGGTGTTATTGGCACGGGTTTACGGGAAGTCCTCTCTTAGCTCTTAGGCGCCCTTGTCGTAAGGAAGCATACGAAGGTAAGGTACCCTCCTACTACTACTGTACCCGTACAGTACAGTAGCTTGCGTGTAGGTGTTGAGTAACCATCAGTAAATGAGATTGAATATTCTTATTTCTTCCGTGACCACCGACCGAAAGATTGGCCCTACCCAGTATGTTGTGGGTCCTAAGGCATGGCTGATTGGGTCGTTCGGTCGGATTAATGACTGATTACTGGTGTGGATGTGTGCGTTGGCACTTTGTGACCGACCATCTTCTCGAAAATAATCACCGGATCCCGAAAGGGGCCGCCGGTGTGATCGATCGGAATAGAACGAATAGGGGAGCTCCTCACCGTCTAGTCGGACCTCTTCTTATCCAGAGATGTGTAGAGTAACAACATGATTTTTGAGTACTGAACTGTGATGACAATAATGAGGAATGATAAAGTTGTAAGTTAGTCTTCCTTCGGATTATGATTGAACGATTTGGTAGAGGATCCAAGTCAGCGGAGAATGGTTGACTCGGAGTAGAATATCCCTCCAGCTGAGTGCATTTGATATTGATTTACAATATCTTCAGCCCTTCTGCCCAGACATCCTTGTCCTTGTCACGTCAACCTTGAAACAGTGTAGTTATGATCGTATCCTAATTCTGTCTGGAGCCCTTCCACACCAATGTGAATGGGTGGGGCTAATAGTCGGACAGTTCCTTTCTCAACAAAACCCGACGCGCGCCAGATAACGATCTTTTGTGTGTGTGGCCTTTACGGAGGTACTGTCCACTCCAAAGGGTTATCAATCAGACGGGCAGTGGCTTTGTAAGGGTGTTCGGTTTCACAAGAGCCATCTCCTGTCAAATCCTGTTGTTGTCGTTGTGAGTGGAGTATTCTTTGCCGAGAAAGTTCGGTGTGACTGTGAACCTATCTTTCTCTCCTTTCGGCGGCTTTCAATTTTTGGGTTGCATCCTCCACCCCCGGGACTTGCACCACCAATGTTGGCTCCGGTTCCATCTTCGGTCGGCTGAAACCGCCACTCGGCAGACTCCCGCTGTGGCGCCAGACCTGAGAGAGATCTGCCTAAATAGTTACAGTACTTTGCGTACACTACTAAGGTAAGGTATGGCTTGGGCACTTGGTACAGAGACCAAGCTCTGGGAACGTTCGCAGGTTTGCCGTTGGATCGACAGAAGCACCCGGCGAACGCATCCGTCTTCGTCCCTGCAGCATGCGAATGCGAATGAAGACTTGAAGAGAGATAAAGTACCAGACATGACTTGAAGGACGGGTTACTGTAGGTACTGTGACAGTACATGGCAGTATCTGGAATCGGGAGGTAAGGTTTAAACTTTGAGCTTGCCATACCTATTATTGTACAGGTACCGTGGGAACGTCGTCGCGGCAAACGCGATGCTGGCGTGGCATATGTAGCTATTCGAGCCCCCTTACTTATGTAGGTACCTACCGCACCTCGATAGTATGATAAGGTACTTTACACCTATTCTTTTCTTGTCATCTGCAAGGGCGACACCAGTGTTACCTTACTGTATTTTCCCCTTTTCTTCTTAGTGTGCAACGGCGAGATAAGTACAGATACGTAGAGGTAAGGTACTCTGTATGGTAGATGCAAATGCAAACGTAAACGTAATGCGGGAATTAAGCTCAGCTCGCATGCATCGCATACCCGACGCCGACCGTTTTCTTGATGTTAGCCTTATCCTTATGTACAGTACACCTTAGTATATGGCCCGTCTCGGACTTGGAAGTGCTGCTGTTCTTGAGGAGGAGCTTTATTGGCTGCAGTTCAATCTTTTCAATTCCCTTGAGGTGTAGTTCGTTGATGCCGGAGCGTTTCTGGTCTCTCCTACCTCGGGTACGCATCGGGCATATTGCAACAACAAGCATCCCCCTCATTGCAGGGTTACCATTTTTGATGTCCGATGTCAATGTCGACCGGATCTTTGGCGGGAAATCTACACATTGTAGTCAACAGCTCGTTTAGGGCACCGAAAGATCAGAGACAATTTTGCTCAGTAAGTGTGACAGAAGCACTACGCGGAATCAAACGACAACGCCGATGACGATCCTTCATGCGAGTACGAGGCGGATTGTGAATACGGCTGGAAAGGTCTTCATCCATTATGCCAGTTGTCTACCGCTTTTGCACATGAGAGGCTCTCTTCTTCGCCAGATACACTGTCTGTCCCCTGTCATCATCATGTATAGACTACCTATCTGTTGGGAAGGTGGAGAATTCTCCAACCGAGATGCGACCGGTACTCGTACCGTCAAAGCCATCTTCCCAGCGACGTACAATGCCGTCTGCAGTGTTCTGTCTTACCTGAACGATGCGCACCAACAAGAAGATAAGGAGGAGAGCGACTCCGAGTCGTATCCACTGGATTTCCGTTCCGTCGTCTCTGTGACACGCGTCTTTTCACCCCAGATTTCCATCTCGTTTTCCAACCAAAAGGCTGCAGACTTTGTATGCGCATCATCCTGCACGGCGTCTTCATCTCTCTTAGCCTCTTACGCTCAGCGATCCGCCCCCAAAGCAGGTGTGTTGTGCATAACTAAGTTATCATTGTTTCTGCTTAAACCCGGGCTATCCTGACAGGGAGACGAACCGTAGAGTTTGCGCCGTACGATGACCCAGGATCATCAAATCAGCAGTCCTACATGATTATCTGACTGGTATGGTACGCGCGAGATTGGTCTTCGCACCATATGCTCGAGATGCAATATACCAGGTTGGCGACTGATTGGAAGACTAGGAAGTTTGAACACTCGGTCAATCATTCGTAAACGCAACGGCTGACAAGGTAGCCATTCGTCATGGTTGAAATCCAACATCAATCTTATGACCACAGCCATCAAAACTCGGTTCACCCGAATAACTGATCCTGCCCTGCTGTGCTGTACGTCGCCCCTGTCCCTTTCGGTCTCTCTGTCTGGCTGCCTGTCCCAAGCGCGGGGTTTTGCTGCTTGCCAACTCCCGGCTAGTCTTCTTCCTACTATCACCAGGACCGGTCACTTTGTATCCCATTCGACCTTCCCAACCAGTCTGGCCAACCCTGTGAGAGAATAATTGGCCTGGGAGGTCATTCAGTAATCTGTAATTCGTACCCTATCATTATTATTCTCTGTCACTCGCTCTTCTCATCGGTTTGCCTCGCACTGACTGGCAAATGCCCCGTCCACGTATGCGGGCCATTCCTCCAGCGGGCAGCTAGACTGACAGCCATCAGTTAGTGTCGATCATCTCCCATTCCGCTGGCCCCGGTGAGTGGGTGGCTGTCATCAGCGATAGGATATGTTTCGGCTGCAGGAAGCCGCGCTGCATGATGCGAGTGAATCCTTCTTACCTCACACTAAAGCTGTAGTTAGTACAAGTCGGTACTTGACACCAACAACAAGACTTGACACTGGCGGGCTCGCAGGGACAGGGTGAAAACAAAAGGAATGTTGTGCAGTCTTAAGTTTAGTGCGGCGTAAATTACCTGGTACCGTTTCGAAACTAACAAGCTCGAACGTATAAGTTACAGTTCAGTAAATTAAATTACATACTGTACCTTACCCTACTTCATGCCGCTATATCTCTCCATTCCCAATGCACAGAGGCGGGAATTATTCTTCATCCTCTGAACGGAGTGGACTATTATCATCCGTGGGTCAACTCATCTGTTCTTACTGGCTTCCTTCCCAGCGAGGTACCATCTTACCTCTCTCGCCTGTTCAAGACTCACAGCAAGCGGTCCAGCGAGCGAATTCCTCCTTGCTCATCTCCTTCAACCGCCGATGCGCCCATGGCGTTGCGGCGTTGCGGCGTTAACTTGTTATGGCGTTGCGAGAGCACACAAACAGATTTTGGTTAGAATCAGTTAGCCTATCCAATCAGCGCTCACCACGTCTGTATCTCAAAGAGGCTACGAGTTAGCTGACAAGAAGGGGAACTGGGCTCAAAAGAATAGGCGGGTACATCTGGTATAGAGCTCTGCTTTACTCTGTCTCGCCGACCGCCGTTATCGCAAGCGCTCTCCCCCCTGCCCTTTCCCTGCGTACCGTAGGGCAAGCCACTGAAGATTCAGATATGGCACAAGACTGACATGCAAGCAACGGACATCGGGGAATGCGGGATGGGGGGAATGGGCTGGGTGGACAGGGAGGACGGTTCCTCCCTCTCGAAAATTAATAGAGGATCCCACGTTCCACACACACACCAAAATCTCGGGTGGAGCAGCGGCTATGGCTGTCGTTGACTCTTGACAGTACACGCTACGGAAAAGTCATGCACGATCGGTTTTCTGTCAAGGGTTGGTCGCCACTCGTTGCGCCGAGACTCGAAGTCGATCCTGTGTGTATGGTGTCCGATGAGTGGCGGAAGTTTTGCCAGCATCGCAGATATCCCAGTCACGGTTCCAAAGTTCAGAGCAAACCATGTCATGTCATAGTTAGCTACCTTTATACTATTTCGACGACGATTCGGGCCCCGCCTCCACTCAGTTACCTTCGCCTATCTGATTCCGTCAATCCTCGAGACTCTTTCCTGTGATCTCGACGAGACATGACACCTCCCATCTTGAAGGAACGATGGAGGAGTCTGCCACTCTTGCAAGCGAGGGAGGGTCTCTGAGATTTGACTTCGATCATATGTCGCGCTTTTCATTATCATTGGGTTCTTCCTCTCTCACCGCTAGTCTATTGATAGATCTTTCTTGTCGCCGTTTTCTCTCATCCTTCGTTTTCATGACTTCTTCCCTCCTCTTCACCTGATCCCGGATCCGCTGGATGTATGTCACAATCTGTCAACCGAGCGCCCACTCTCGCAACCGGCCACTCTCCTCGATCCGGACCGAAGGTCGTACACGGAAGCCGGTGGTAGGAACATTTTCTAATTGAGCACCTTCTTGGCCTGTTGCTTCGGACTTATCCAAATGAGCTCATACTCATCCTCGCGATCGACCTTATCTTCCTTTGAGGTATTTCTTTCATTCAGTCAATCACCTAATCCATCAATGGGCCAAAACAAACCATCATTGGTCTTTCCATCCCAGAAACACCTCATCATGTACAAGAACGGACACGAGTACAAGTACTTTTAGAGATCTACCGATTCCTACGAGCTGCAAACCCGTGAACCAAATCCTAGATCTCCGTGGTGGCGATATCATCCGAGCAACTCTCCTCTTGAATACGGTCATCACTCAGCAGCCCTACCTCCAATTCTCCACAGATATGAGAGGGAAGCGAAGGCAAATCACGATAAGCCAATGTGGGTCAGATATGGTGCTGGACGTAAGCAAGCTACAGTACACGCACGCACGACACACCTGCCTGCGTCTCTCCACTAAGCTACGAAGTAATTAACTAACACAACGGGCACGGCACGAGCCGGGTGCTTGAGGAGGGAAGGCTGACTGCATGAGAGAGGGTGGGGTTGAGTCGTAGTGTGGGTGTAGTTCGTAGCGTAGAGTATCTCACCCTCTCCAGCCAATGTTCGTCCCACACGACGATGATAATGGACCGCTTTACAGGGATTAGAAAGGAGAGGGCCTGATATTGCCTAGAGTACGGTATTCGAGGAACTGCTGTTCGAGCTTCATAACCATGAAAATGGAAAAAAGCAAGACGAGGTGGAGCGAAGCCGACAACCATCACCTACCTGCCATCTTCCATCCTCGGAGTACTCGAATGCGAACCATGAGATCCGACCGGAGCAACAGCCAAAAATAACCCCGTATCATCCCCCCCGTCCACCTTGACGGCGACTAGACATACCCGCAGCTTCCTCCGAACAAAAGCAATCACCCCAACCCTCCCCGTCGCCGCCTTGCCGTCGAGCCACTCAGAGCCCAACCAGCTACGGTCCCGCCCGACATGACCACGGCCATGACCCCCAAACGTGGACCCGTCAAGAACCACACCCCTTGGTAACGGATTACCTCTCCTCACCCTCTCCTCTCTTTAGAGGAAGGAAGCCGAGTCTCCCTCCCTCCCTCCCTCCCTCCGTCGTGCGGGCCTAGGAGAGACCGAGACTAGGTCCAGCCCCAGCTCCGCACCGGTGGGCCCCGTCCACCGCGGCCGGGGGGGGGGGGGGGGGGCAGGTACCGGCCGTGGTGGCGACACGACAACTGAGGCCCAGAACAGTGGGAGATAGATTGAAGTGCGGACTTGGCGCGGTTGGGTCTGGTTAGCGGGCTTGGGTTTCGACTTTCGGAGGGGCGCGAAGGAAGGGAGGGAGGGAGATGGGGGACGGGGGATGGAGGATGGGGGATGTGGTGCTAGCTGGAGCGAGAGGTACTGTTGGGAGGGTGCGGTGGAGGGCCAGGGGTCTGAGATTTGAGGAGGGGCCGTGGGGGGGGGGGGGGGTTGGAGGAGGGGAGGGAAGGGGGGATGGATGCGTCGATTCTGCCAGTGCTGCACGCTTTGGATGGAGAAGACGAAGGAGGTGGAGGGCCTGCTTCGAGCATTGTCGGCTTCTCTTTGTCTTTGTCTTTGGCTTGCCCTTGCGGCGTCCGTTTCTGTCTACAAGAGGCGAGCTCTCCGGGGCCTCTTGTCAAGAAATATGGAAAGATATTTGAAGCCATTGCTGTCTCATTTGTAGCCTCCGTTCATTGCTTCCATTCGCGTGTTGCGTGTTGCGTGTTGCCAGACCCTTTCACAGGGCGTGTGTAATTATGACTTGGAGAACAGCCTCCTGTCAAAGGGATAGAACTACATGTCTGAGCTTGAGAGAATACTTCCGAGGTAACTCTCTGAACTCTGTGAATCAGGATATCCAACGTGATCATGTTTGCGTCGATTGGCAACGCGAGAGCGGATCGGAAGGAGTCTGGATGTCGATTTCCGGTGTGATTGGATGCCGCGTCTAGACTTCTACGATGAGCTCGACTTGGGACCTTGCTCGGTGCTCTGGGCTAGTTGTGACTCTGGCCACAGGTCTACGGGAGGTGATCCCGGCTGGAGGGGGGGTTGGTGAGGGTGGGTACTCAAGTGGGTAGGGCATGCGGAGAAGAAGGGAGTCCTTCCGCTCTTCGTACCTACTGGCCGCCAATTACTCGAGCTCCATAGGGCTCGCAAAGATAAAAACGAAACCTCTATTGAGGACTACGGTGTGTTGGACGACTCCTTCGGTTTTCTCCAGCAGTTCTGCCTTATTCTTCTTCTCCTATGAAATCCGAAGTACTGGCCATGATTCCGACACGAGAATATCGCCAACTCATGACCAGCAGCGTGAACTCCATGCCAAGATCTCCACCTCTCCTTCCTCCAGACGAAGGACAGTGGAGTGAAGTCATGCTCCTCGTATCACATCCATCCTCCTCACAAAATAACAGGTTCCATCCGCTCCTACGACTCCAACACACCGCGAACACCCACCGACACCTCTTCCCGCAACGGTCCATCATCACCACCCTCTTGCCCGTCTTCCTCTTCCTCCTGCCCACCCCACCCCACCCCTCCATACCGCACCCACCTGCCTCCCTCCTCCTGCGCTTCCTCATAATCCTCATCCCCCGGAACTAAATCCTCCCAAACATACAGGTTCTCCAGACTCCGCACTCCCGCCCACCACGTCGCCAGCGTCTCGACCTCCACGCCTCGCAGCCACACTTCGCCCAGATTCTCCCACTGGATCGGGGGTGTAGAGATGCGTTTCAGCCGGTACGGCCCGCTGGGGTGGTTTGCCATGCCGGGTGATGTTGGTATCGACATCGAAGTTAGAGGGGCAGGGTGCCGGGTTTGATACTGGTGTTGCTGCACGGAGGGTGGAAAAGCAGTAGCGTAGAGCGAGAGAGGAGGGGAGGAGGTGAAGGTGAAGGAAGTGGGGTTCAGGTAGAGGGTCAGTGGGTTCGGACCCGTGATCTGCAAGGCCGGAGGCGGTCCTGATCCCGGATGGTCGGATGTGACGGTGTCGACGACGGCGTCGAACTCCGCCTCCGGCAGCGCCAACCACTCAAACCCCAAGAACTGCAGCCCCCTTCCAAACCCCCCCAGCCAGTCGTGCAGTGTCTTCATTCCCGTCCTCACACGCTCATCTCTCACCTCTCTGTCCCCGTTCTCGTCTTCCCCTGTCCTTGCCCCCAAGCCCCTTCTCCTCCCACCCCCATAAACTTCCAACGGCACAAAGATCGCCAAGTCTAGGACCCTCAATCCCAACCAAAACCTGGTCCCGGTCCACCCGACCTCTTCTCCGTACGTGCTCCCGCGCCACTTCAAACTGACGAGGTGGATCAACGAGATCGGATTGAGGTTCAACCTGAGCTTGGTGGTCGGGGGCAGCGACTCGAGTGCCTGCCGGATGTGAATGAGCGTGCTGTGGGTGGTGGCCTCGGGCCGCCAGGGGCGGGGACCTGGGACCGAAAGGGTCATGGTGTGTAGGGAGGGGATATACTGGGTGAAGAGATATTTCAAGAAGTGGGTCAGCAGTTCGGGGTAAGAATCTGGTTTTGGTAGAGTGGACCTCGACCTCGACTTCGACTTTGACTTCGACTTCGACTTCGAGGTCGAGGTCGAGGTTAGGTTGGGACTTGGAGCTGGGGTCGAATTGGGAATGAATGCTGAAGTGGGGGACAAGATGGTGATGACGAAATGCGTGCATAATTGCCCTATTGTCCGTAGTGGCCTCACTGCGGTGGGTGTCCGGACTAGGGTTCCAGATTCTTGGTTTATGATGGTGATGGTGTAGTAGAGCGTCCTGAACAACTCGTCGAGGCGCGCATCGGTCCAGTCGTGAATGGATTTGGAGACGAGGCGGAGCTGGAGCACGTCGGTCGGGGAGAGGGTGTTGAGGAGTGCGGTTGCGGCGTCGTTGTTGGGGTGTGGTGAGAGGTAGTATGGGCGTAGGTTGGATGGGACGGGCTGAGAGGCACGGTGGATGAAGGCTTCGAGGGGCGAAATGCGCGGTCTCAGGAGTCGACGCATCTTGACGTTGGTGGCAGTAGTCTCCACGTGGTGAGGTTGGAAGGAGAAGTGACATGTGGAAGTAGACGAGGAACTGGGTCGACGGTGATCAATAGTGAATAAAACCCACGGCGCGCAGCCACGCTTAGTGGTGACCGAAGTAGCAATAGGAGTGAATTCATAATACATGCTCCACGTTGCCACGTATCTTGACCTGACCTCAGGTTTATCTCGTCGAGTAAATCAGTTGATGCAACGCCAAATGCTATGCTTCAACCATCTAATGCTTTTCTTGAAATCCTCCAGAAAAGATGCGCTGCCAAACATCGAACCATTTCTGTTGATACACAGAGAGAGGTTTCCCAGGATTACGAAAAGAGCGCGACATGATCTCTTTTAGGTGGAAACGTAAGCTTTTGAGCGCTAGAATCACCTTCCAATCATTTACAGAGAATCGAATCCGGTTGCCGTCAATGACCATGACCCCAGCGTACATCTATTAAAGTCAGCTAGCTACTGGCACACCGGTCTTGTTTGCTTGCCTTGAACTCCGCCTCTCCACATAATAGAGCAATGGCAATCTCCTCGACGGCACTCGTTTCGTGTGCATTGTAGAACCTATTGTTTGTTAGGTAGGAAGATACACTGGAAGATGAAGCGGCTAACTTATTGGTGGATTGCATGATGTGGTAGTAAGACAGCCATTTCATGGAACTCTGCTGTTTGTTCACCGACGATGGATGTAGACTGACGGACTGGTTGTTGGCTACACTTCTCCATCCCTTGCCATCACGGACAAGAAGTTTGGGATAAAAACTCCAAGCAGTAACGGAAGTGACGATTAGGTCGTTGTCGTTATTGATGTTGACAGAACCGGGGAGGACGAAGAAGTGCCGTTGCCGAGTAGAGAATCGTGCTCTAACGAACGTCAGCTTAGCCGAGCAGGACAATCTCAGAACCAACCGTTGCAAAGAAGTCTTCTCAGCCTCGTCGAGGGTTAGAAATCCGGCATCCACCATGGAAACTACAAGCTGATTCTTCAGGTCTTCGATGTTTGCCAAAGTCTGTGCATTGAGGAAATTCTTTCGACAGAACTGGTACTCGGAGCATCCAGGGGTATTAGACACACGTCTCCAAGCAACGTAAGCATTGTAGACCGTGAGAATATCAGAGTCACCTATTCCATTAGACGAGAGCAGATTTAGGGTTGGATCATTTACCTCTCTTGTACGCAAGCCGCGCCAGATCTGCCTGTGACCGAGCTCCCATGGGTGTAGAGAAGGGCGATTTTGATGATAAGATAGCCGCAATGGTGAGTGTAACATCCATGCACTTGAATATGCTACCGAGGAGAACGAGCTTGCCAAGAAACACATCTAGTGGTAGTTTGGCTAATTGTCTTCCCAGCGCTGTCAGCTCCTCGGCAGCCGTAAGTGCTTTGACATCCACAAGAGCATCGATTGCTCGGCGGATGTTTTTCGGCAAGGGAGGATCCAGGGCGTCCAAAAGTGTCTGCTCGATACTACCAAGCTTGCATATCTTTACCCGCAACACAAGGTCTTGCAAGGATAGCCTTAGCATCTCAGGTGTCTGTTGCTCGGCCATCTGCATGACAAAAATCAGTGCCTATACAAGGAACGATCCAGGAAGTATCACGTACTTGGTTGTCATGGCGGTATTTAGTAAAAAGATGGAAGCAAATGCCTTCCTGTACACGACCAGCTCTGCCGCGCCGTTGCTTGGCATTGGCCCGTGATATGAAAGACTCGATCAATTTCGAAAGCTGCCGGCGCTCATCAAACCTCATTTCCTTGTGTTTCCCTGTGTCAATGACACAAGTAACATCAGGTATCGTGATTCCGGTCTCAGCAATATTTGTGGCCAAGACTATCTTCCTCGTGCCTTTGGGAGGAACTTGAAAGGCTTGCTCTTGCTCTTCACTCGCTATGCTGGAATGAAGCGCGTAGATATACCACCCTTCAGAAAATGAGGGATGGCCAGAAAGGATGTCGTTCATTCGTCGAATCTCTGCGATACCAGAGAGAAAGACCAAAATAGCCTTGCTATAAGTGGTATACTCGGCAGCATGAGCAATCTTCTCGAGTAGTACCGTGATAAGGTTGTAATCAGTCCGATATTCATCGAAGTGAAGGATAGCGTTGCGCGTCTTCTTGCTGTACGCCTGAAGAGTTTCTGCAGCTTCAGCTTTTGTCTTCTGGTCCGAAGGGTCTTCCAAATCCGGTTCGTCCGAATCGCCCACTTGGGTCCGCTGATTATCAGGATTGTACTTGGTAAGTTCCAAAGCATCCTCCAGATATTTTGTCGAAACCGGAAAGGTTCTTCCTGGCACATTGAGAACTGGTGCGCCATCCAGATAACGAGAGAAGCGTTGTGCATCGACCGTAGCTGACATCAAGACAACCTTCAGATCAGGTCGCCTTACCATCAGCTTGCGCAGAACAATCAACAGGAAGTCGCTCTCGATGCTCCGCTCATGCACCTCATCAAGCACCAAATGTGTAATCGAGCCAAGATCGTCCGCGTTCTCCATTAAGCGCATAACGATACCAGTGGTCGCATAGACTAACCGTGTTTGGCTTGTAATCTGGTTCTCTAATCGTATAGCATAGCCGACCATGGATCGAGGCGTTCCTAGATCGTTTCTTCGCTCTCCTAACTCTTCGCTAACTCGCCGTGCGAGTGAGATTGCAGATATGCGACGAGGTTCTGTACAGTAAATCTTGCATAGGCGGCCATGAGACAACTCGTGTTCGAGGACGAAAGCCGGAACCTGAGTGCTCTTGCCACAACCCGTTTCTCCGCAGATAATAATCACTTGATTGCGTTCAATCGCCTCCAAAACTTCATTTTTGAAATGCCACATCGGTAGTTGCATTCTTGTGATTAGCATCCGCTGATATGAGGACGTAGAGGCCTTATGGGCCCACATCTCCTTCACATTCGCAATATTAGTGGGCTCGACGATGCTGGGGGTACCAGACCGTTCATCAGGAGTAAGACTCGCAGCATGAACATTCGCGTTTCTCTTTCTAAATCCATCAATAAGGACAATTCCGTCCTCCTCATCTCTCGCTGTCTTCTCCCGTACCATGTCACGAAGTTTGCTAAGATTCTCGCGGTCGATCTTGTCGATGTGCCCTTTCCTGGCTTCGGAAAATTCGAACCAAAGCTCCCTCCAGACCGAGGGCAACCTGAGATATGCTTTCTCCTCCTTTGCAGAAGACGCATATAGGATAAACAGAGCCGCGGTAGAGATGTAGGCTTCCGATTGCACGGTGCTGGGAGTGGATATCGAAGTCATTGCTATCGTATCCGAGCGCTGAGTGGAAAGGCAGGATAGGCTGGGAAACGGGGAGCTGAAGTTGATATCCTGCGCTTTGGACCAGGTCACCGTAACAGAATGCCGAATAGCGAAGTTGGACGATGAGATCACTTTGTAAGCTACTTGACAAGCAGGGTCTCTGAAGGAACAGATCAAACCTTGTCAGCACTGAAGAGCATAGACGTTCAAGCTGCATCATACCTTGCTTTACAGAGTTCCTCGAGGACTCGTCGAGGACTCATGCCAGTCCACTTGCCAAAGTCTCTGATTATGAGACGGATTCCCTCCTGCTCCTGAACGGTCATGCTTGTAATCCCTGTCATTGCATCGGTGTTGCTCTCTGGTAGATTCTGGAAAAGACCAGCTAGAATGTCGTCTTCATCCGCTTCTTGCGACACCTGACTAGAAGCAACGCTTTCCGTATCTAACTGTACGGTAGCCTCGTTGCTGCTATTGAGGTCGTTGCTGTAATCTGTAAGAGCGTTTGGTCTCCTATCATCGAGCCCGTATTTTCTACGCTGAACTGACTCTTGTGCGAGTGCCTTGCGTTGATCGTCCCATTGCCGTTCGGCTTCAAATGGATCGAAAAGAACATCTCGCTCTATTTTTGAGATTCTTCGGAGAAGTTTGTCTTGCAATGGGACCAAAGTCTCCCTGTAACTCAGAGGCATAGAATTCTTACTTTTAGACTTCCTACCTTTAATAGATCTTTCAAGCGTCAAATCAGGTCTCGACTCATAGAGCTCGGACTTCGCTGATAACCAGGTCGGTAACAATTCTTCTGGGTTGATATCGCTATCCGAATCGCCCAACACATCCTCTGCTTCCACCGAAACTGGGCGATCTGTCGACTTTTTGCCAATTGGAGGTTTATCTGAATTTGAGGAGACTTCTGTGAGTGGAGTATTCGTGCCCGAATGTCGGGAGCTGTCCAAAGGTAGATCTGTATACTGTAAGCTATCGACGACTCCATACATATCTTGACTCAGTTGCCCTCCACAATGGCTAGTCTAGCAGATGAAGATTTCGTTCTCACCTTCTTCCAGCCTAACGCTCAAGAATTCTCTCTCATCAAACTGCTTTGGTCGCTGCCTCGATCCTTGGTCCTCGTATGACAGCAAGTCTTTTTGATCGCAATTGAGGGCTAGCCAATCTAATGACTCCTCCAAGCCCCAGATGGTATCCTTACCCGCCCCTTTCGTCGAAGCGTAGGTCCCACGTTGATCTATTAGACTCTGCAGAACCTGTTGGACTCTATCTTCAGGTATATCAAGGGCTTGCAATGTCTGTTGTAACGTCCACAGTCGTACACTGCTTTCTTCCTCACTTGGAGTCTTCGTTGTGTGTTCCGTATCCAGCCTCGAGTCTCTGAGCCCATCACCCCGCCGAATGAGTTCAATGATATGTTCTATTGCTTCCGGCGGGAGCCATTGTCTATAACTGAGGCGCTCCGTCTGTCCTCGAAGCAGACGACGCTCGGTCTGTAGTCGCGTCACTTGCCGGGCGGAGTCCCTCTTGCTTTTAGACGCATGCTGTTCCACCAGGCTCTGTAGCTCCGATTCTTCGAGCTGCTTCTCAAATTCCTCCGGAGTGAGTTCATGGAGCTTCGTTGGAGGCTCGACTGCCTCAGTATCCTTGACAAGATCAGTGTTCATTTCTGTACTGGTTAATGGTATAATAGAGCTTTCAGCTTCAGACGCAGATGCTAGATCGTTGCTCTTGGGCTTTGAAGCTATTGAAGTTGTTGCAAAACCTCTAGCAGGGTTCGCCGACGGCTTCTTTTTTTTCTTATTTGGCGCCATAAATGTTGAAGCGCTTAAACAAACGCATTTACCTTTCACTCAAAAAGGTGAACTGCGAGGTGCAAAGGCTTAGCTTTTGACAACATGATGAATTGAACCTTCAAAACATCCTGCTAATAACGTCGGTATCTGCCGTCACCAAAAATGACTAATATCTGAGAAATTAAGCACGACAAAGAAATATTTCGTACACAAGTTCGTGCACGAATTGGGGATTTCAACTCGAGGGGATCTGCAGAATGGCGGAGGTTAAGAGTAATGGGGTGAAGAGCATTGATCTGGAAGCACTGCGCGTCTCGGTCATGTCAAGTTCGACCTCACATCGACAAGCGGAACTACATGTACTGGAAGACCAGCTCACGAATACAGGCAAGCGTTCTTCTCGGCGTAGAGGCACATACAGATTCGAACAGGCGACTAATAATGCGCCTTAGAGGTCAACGAACGCTCCGTGGAGCCACTCCTTAACATCCTATTCAACACCTACCCGTTATACCATGATCGCCCTTCCAGGCGTGCTGTGCAGATTTGTTTGATCACAATCTTCTCGTCCCCTCTGGGCCTTGATAATCTGCCGGCTTTCGTAAATACTCTCAAAGTGGAAGCATCGAAGCCAGGCATTGCTCCGACCAATGCCCTTGTTCTGGTAGAGTGGTGCGGTCTTCTACTGTCGCAACTCTCTGAAACAGTAGAACTATGGAATCGCTGTGGGATCGACGTGATAACGGGACTGGCGCAAGCACTGGAATTATGTCTAGGTTCTGCGGTCAGGGACAGTGTCAAACACTCCGCCTTGGTTGTCACACGCCGCGGCCTTCGCAAAATCTTCTATTCAGAGACTATTGCTGAAGAAGCGATTACATCGGTCGTCACGAGTTTGACTACAAAGGGCACATCGAATGCGAAGAATGCTGTTCTCCTTGGTGTAGTAGCCGGAGTATGTGCACGACGCCCCAACCCGAAGCATGTTCTCGAAGGGCTTAAGAAAGATTATTATACATTCTATCTGCGAGAGTTGATTGGGTCACGAGCACTCGTCCCCCGTCATCTTGCTGAGGGCTTGCATGATTTCTTTGTGTCGTTCACGAGTTGCGAGGACTTCAATTCGCAGATTGTGCCTGCACTCGAGAAAGCACTTCTGCGAGCTCCAGAGATTATACTCAATGATCTCATTGGCCCTCTCATCCGTTCGATCAACAAAGACATCGATATTTCGGATATGTTACTTAGAGATCTTCTGAAGCCGTTGCTAGCGAACATAAAGTCCACCAACGCAATAATACGGACGGGTGCTACTAATGCATTTGGTGTTTTGGCGTCTCATTGCTACAACCAAGTCCAGCTTGAAAGGGTTGCGGAGGACATTTTACAACCGCTGAAACAATCTAAGATTACAGTTGTCGAACAGCGCCACCTGCACGCGCAAATGCTCTCACTCATACCATGCTCAGAGATACTTTCACAACGAATACCCAAAGATCTTGCTGAAGTAACAGCCAAGGAACCTAATGAGACTGCACTTCGTGCTGAGGCAGCAGCCTTGGTCAAACACCTTACATTTGGTCTCTCACGAGGCTTAGCAGCAGATAAGACTGTTCTCGATGTGTTCCATAAAGGACTCAGTGACAAGAAAGCGCTTGTCCGGAGATTATGGGCTATGAGTATTGGAGACTTGCTTTGGGGTCTCACCGACGATCAGAGCAGAGCCGCGTGTGTTGGTACCTTCGTCGAGGCAACCATTGGCGATTTGCTGGTCGTGTATAATGAGGTCGTCGAGAACCCATTACCAGCAGCTCAAACCGGCCTCGTTGCAGCTGCATACGTGCTTGTTGCGCTTTCAGGGTCAAGACTTCAGTCAACATACAATGAGAAGCTTACAACGACGTTGAAGAAAGCCAATATCGTGCAAAAGGCTTTGACAACTGAGCCAAAGCCATCTTTCCTCCTAAACCATAAGATCTACTCTAAGCTGTCACTAGATGAAGAATTTCTTTGGGCGCTTCGCGCACTCGCAACCGTGTCAAGACATCTGGCTTCCGGTGACGCAACATCCCCAACAGGGGACGCGTGGGCGCAAGCTTTTCTGTACATGATTACATCCGTGACTGCTCCAGTCAGCATTCGGCGTAGCGCCTCAAGGCTCCTCTCCGAAGTTTATATCGCCAACCCGGCTACCATTTCACGAATCATGGTTGAGGGCCTATGGCGCTGGGGACGGCGTGTTGAGACTGCGGATAGAGATTCAGCCGCAATGACTGCAAGAACTGGCAACAGCAGATTACACGAAGCTATTCGCTCTATTTGTTTGCCACCCACTGTACTCGACGATCTAGGTGCTAAGATAGAGCCGGCCATCCTGAAGGATCAGCTCGTCGAAATGCTAGTTCTTTGTCGGCCAGAGATTCTACCACGCATTCAATGGATCGAGATGACGCTTAGGGCTGGCATTGATCCGGGCACGCTAGTGCAGGATAGGTCAGCGCGATGTCTGGAAGTGATCACCGGTTTTACGACGGTATGTAAAATAATTCGAGTACTGAGCGGCACGTTCATATGAGAATGGGATACCCTAGCTAATTGTTTTTCAGAATGAGTCAGAGACGGTGAGGCATGCAGCATGCAATGCTGCTGCCGATCTGGCATTTGTAGCTCCTGAAGTCATGATACCTACCATCATCGAGCAAATGAGAACCGATTTGAATGCGGAGCAATTGAATAGTCTCGGACCTACAGAGGCAGCTATTGCTCGTACACCCGAAGGTATAGCTTTCATTGACGTTTTAGCCTCAAAGGGTCAGACTCAAGGACCAGACAAGAGTGCCAAAGACTACGATGTGCTTCAGTGGGAGGAAGACCTACGCGCGCAGCTAGCTCAGAAGAAAGGACAGCAGAAGAAACTTACTGCTGAGCAACAAGCAAAAGTCAACGCTCAGCTGACAAAGGAAGCCAACATCCGAGAGAATGTACACAGTGTCGAAGTCAAATTAAGGAGAGGAATCGGCTTCATACAGAGTCTAGCGATGGGGCCACCTATCGAAGCGGAACTATGGATGAATCCAGCAGTTCACTGCTTGTTGAGCATCATCTCAGCCGGAGCAGCTTTGCTTGTCGGCGACTCTGCAGCCGCAGCATATCTCGCATGTGCCGAACGTATATCTCCGCGGTTGGGCACAGTCAGACATTTCATTGGCGTAGCAACATTACGTGCATTGGGAGCTTCAAGCTTATCGCTTGAAATGGAGCAAGAGCCATTGGGTGGTATGTTTCCCCGAACTTGCGCTTTGTCACATTCTAATACTGATGCTTCTCAGACTTAATTACTAGAGTGCTCTACCGTCTTCGGTTCACTAGCGAGCAACGACCATTCGATACCGTCTCTTTAAGCTATATTCTACCAATTATCCAGATGGTTCTACAAAAGGAAGGGATTGATCGTTCCGGCGAGGATGCCGATGAACAAGTCGTTCTCGCGTTGGAGTTTCTCTCCGTACACACCGATGCTTGTAAGCAAACGAGTTTCAGAAGAAGGAGCTGTGGCTGACATTCTGATAAGGCTCCGACATCCGCCTGCCACGGGGGGAGTTGCTCTCCGCCTTGATACTGGCAATGCAGAAGTATTCGCAGCACTACAAGATCATCAAAGACTGTCTGCTCGACTTCTGTCGATGCATTGCTCCTACTATTACGCCATCAGAAATTGATGTGTTGGTCCGTGGGACAATCGCTCCCCAGATAGCGGTCCGAACCTCTGTACTGCAAGCTATTGCAGCCGAGATAGACTTGACCGATCTTGACTTTTCGGAAGAGATCTGGCTTGCGTGTCATGATGACGTTGAAGAGAATATTGAGCTGGCTCGAGCCATCTGGGATGAAAATGGACTTGAGCCGGAAGAAGACTCAGCACTCAAAACTCTAACTTACCTCGAAAGCACGGATAAACAACTGCGAAGAGCCGCAGCTCGAGCGCTGGCAGGCTGCGTTTCACAATACCCGCACACGTTCAAGACCGTGTTGATTACGCTCGATGACAGATACCGCGAAATGGCCAAGCCAAGAGCGCCAGAATTGGATGAGTATGGTATGCCGAAGAAGGTGGACCTCAGAGATCCATGGGAAGCACGCAGCGGCATCGCACTAGCCTACAAAGAACTGGCTGCAGTCTTCGAACCCTCCGAGCTCGTAAAGTTCATAAAGTTCCTCACTACAGAGGGCCCTCTTGGCGACGTCAATGCTAGAGTGAGAGATGAAATGATAGACTGTGCTACAACAATCATTGCGACACATGGTCAAGATAAGGTCGAGGAGCTTATGGGTACCTTCGAGCATACTCTGGACGGTTCGGCCGAAAATTCAGTCATATCAGACCAAGTCAGCGAAGCAATCGTCATCCTGTATGGGGCTTTAGCGCGTCATCTCCGCACTCACGATGAGCGAGTTCCGAAGGTTGTACAGCGACTACTCGCAACCCTGAGTACTCCGTCAGAGACGGTGCAGTACGCCGTTGCTGAATGCCTGCCACCACTCATCCGTACGTCTACTTATAATGTCTCTGAAAATGTTCAACAGATGCTCGATCAGCTATTTCAGGCAAAAAGATACGCCGCTCGGAGGGGTGCTGCCTATGGGCTGGCGGGTATCGTTAGCGGCAAAGGCATATCGGCTCTGCGTGAGTACCGGATTATGTCTACGCTCAAGGGGGCTATCGAGAACAAGAAGGACCAAAACTATCGACAGGGTGCTTTGTTTGCTTACGAGCTCTTGTCTCTGATCATGAGACGAACCTTTGAACCATACGTTATCCAGATAGTACCGCAACTGCTCACAAGCTTTGGGGATTCCAGCGCAGATGTCCGAGAAGCCAGTCTGGATACAGCCAAGACTTGTTTTGCCAGCTTGACCTCGTACGGTGTCAAGCAGATTCTGCCAACCCTTCTGGAAGGCCTTGATGACCAGCAATGGCGAAGCAAGAAGGGCGCTTGCGACCTTCTTGGTGCAATGGCGTACTTGGATCCTCAGCAGCTGGCTTCAAGTCTACCGGACATCATTCCGCCTCTGACCAATGTTCTCAACGACAGCCACAAAGAGGTTCGTGCTTCCGCTAACCGCAGCTTGCAACGGTTTGGAGAAGTCATTAGCAATCCAGAGATCAAGGGATCGGTGGGAATTCTTCTGAAAGCTCTCAGTGACCCCACCAAGTACACAGATGATGCGCTCGACGGCTTGATCAAGGTTTCCTTTACACATTACCTTGACGCGCCATCGCTTGCTTTGGTCGTCCGCATTCTCGAAAGAGGCCTAGGGGATCGATCTGCCACCAAGCGCAAAGCAGCCCAGATTATTGGCAGCTTAGCACACCTCACTGAGCGTAAAGATCTCGTGTCCCATTTACCAATTCTTGTGGCGGGCTTGAAACTTGCCATTGTTGATCCTGTTCCCACGACTCGGGCTACTGCTTCTAAGGCGCTGGGGTCGCTTATCGAAAAGCTGGGTGAAGAGGCCTTACCAGATCTGATACCAGGTCTAATGTCAACCTTGAAGTCGGAAACAGGAGCTGGCGACAGGCTGGGATCAGCACAAGCCCTCAGCGAGGTGCTCGCTGGATTAGGCACCGGACGGCTTGAGGAAACTTTGCCGACCATTTTACAGAACGTTTCTAGCACCAAGCCAGCTGTCCGCGAAGGTTTCATGTCGCTGTTCATCTTTTTGCCTGCATGCTTTGGCAATAGCTTTGCATCCTACCTTAGCAGGATCATCCCGCCTATACTTTCCGGCTTGGCAGATGAGGTAGAGTCAATTCGGGAGACCTCTCTGCGCGCTGGACGACTCCTCGTCAAGAACTTTGCAACGCGAGCAATCGACCTTTTGTTACCAGAGCTCGAGCGAGGCCTTGCGGATGACAGCTATCGCATTCGACTGAGCTCCGTGGAGCTTGTCGGTGATCTCCTGTTCAACCTCACTGGCATCAGTGGGAAGAATGAACAAGATGAAGAGGACGATGGTGCCGCCGAGGCTGGGCAGTCGCTGCTGGAAGTGCTTGGCGAAGAGAAGCGCAACAAGATCTTATCAGCGCTTTATATTTGTCGATGCGATACTTCCGGTCTAGTCCGTAGTGCCGCCATAAATGTTTGGAAGGCTCTAGTAGCCACTCCAAGAACACTGAAGGAACTGATCCCCACGCTTACACAGCTCATCATTCGTCGTCTTGCGAGCTCAAACATCGAGCAGAAAGTAATTGCAGGCAATGCTCTTGGCGAGCTTATACGGAAGGCCGGAGAGGGAGTGCTTGCAAGTCTCTTGCCGACATTGGAGAAGGGGCTGCAAACATCAACAGACACAGACGCAAGACAAGGCATCTGTATCGCTTTGCGTGAAATCATCTCGTCTGCATCACCTGACACCTTGGAGGACTACGAAAAGACACTCATTGCGGTCGTGCGTACAGCGCTGGTCGATCAAGATGAGGACGTCCGCGAGGCTGCTGCAGAGGCCTTCGATTCACTCCAACGACTGTTTGGCAAGAAGGCAGTTGACCAGGTTCTACCGAATCTTCTCAGCTTGTTGCGGTCAAAAGGTGAAGCAGAGAACGCTTTATCTGCGCTTCTGACTTTGTTGACCGACAACACGCGCTCAAACATCATTTTACCGAATCTGATTCCTACGTTGTTGACTTCCCCAATTTCAGCCTTCAATGCAAAGGCCATTGCATCATTGTCACAGGTTGCTAGTCAAGCCATGACCAGAAGACTTCCGGCTATCCTAAATGCGTTGATGGATAACATTGTGTCATGCAAGGACGACAACCTCCGAGCCGATCTCAATAGTGCCTTTGATGCCATCCTGCTCTCAGTGGACGAGTTCGATGGTCTCAACACCGCTATGAGTGTCATGCTAGCTTTGGTAAAGCATGATGATCATCGCAAGCGAGCTTCTGCGGACCTTCATCTCGCGAGATTCTTCTCCGACGCGGACATCGATTTTTCCCGTTACAACCAGGATCTAATCCGTGTTCTGCTCATATCATTTGATGACCGAGATTCAGAAGTAGTCAAAGCAGCCTGGACGGCCTTGACCGAACTGACCAAGCGGTTACGGAAAGAGGAGATGGAGTCACTTGTCTTCTCTACACGTCAAATTTTGCAACAAGTCGGAGTGCCTGGCTCAGATCTTCCAGGATTTGCTTTGCCTAAGGGCATTAACTCCGTTCTTCCGATATTCTTACAGGGCCTGATGAACGGAACTGCTGATCAGCGTACACAATCAGCCTTAGCTATATCTGATATCGTTGACCGGACCAGTGCGGACTCCTTGAAGCCTTTCGTGACACAGATCACTGGCCCGTTAATCCGTGTCGTATCTGAGCGGTCCGTGGATGTTAAAAGTAAGGTGTTTTACTCGGCCCAAAATTGTATAGCAAGCTGACGAAGATAAAGCTGCCATTCTGTTGACCCTGAACAACCTTTTGGAAAAGATCCCGACGCTTCTAAAACCATTTCTTCCACAGTTGCAGCGCACCTTCGCCAAATCACTGGCGGATACGTCCAGTGAACTGCTGCGTAGTCGCGCGGCCAAGGCTCTGGGTACATTAATCACCCTAACACCCCGTATTGATCCACTAATTGCTGGTATGACCCTCGTGGCACGCGGCCTCTCTGACATTTGCTGACTTGCATCGAGAACTCGTAACCGGGTCGAAGACTATGGACCCTGGGGTCAAGAACGCAATGCTCAAGGCTCTCTACGAGGTCGCGAGTAAGGCCGGCGCAAACATGAGCGAGACGTCTCGAAATGCTATACTGGCCCTTATCGACAATGATACGGATGGAAAAGATGGTGATTACTTGATAAGTAATGCGTCAGTGGGAACGCGCTGACATTTCTCAGATGCCATGACAGTCACTCATGCGCGACTCCTGGTTGCTATGATCAAAAATCTGCCTCCGCCAAGCGCGTCTGCGTTGATCAAGTAAGTTCAAATTGAGGACATCTACGGTTTAAGGATGTGCAGGCTCTGATAGCGGCTTTAGACATCGTGTCCTTAACATCCACTTTACACAAGCCTCCATACTAGCCCTCAACTCGGTGCTCTTAGAATCACCTGCTTCACTGACTGAGGGCTTCCGGGACGAGACACCAGCGGTAATATGCAAAGGAATCGGCGACAACCAGGTGAGTTCTGAACCAGACTGAGGGAGATACATTGTACTGAGATAGTCTGCGCAAAGACTTCTATATCAGATAACAGCATCCTCGCGGCCGGCAAGTACCTCCTCACCGGGGGCGGCAACCTGGGCTTCGAGAGCAGCAAGTCGATATTTGAAGCGCTTGCAAAGATCATACAGCCGGGCCACCCAATAGACGCTCGGCGCTTAGCACTGGTCGTGGTCCGTACAGTCAGTCGCATACACAACGACGTCGTCAAGCCTCATATCCCTCTACTTGCTCCATCGATCTTCACCAGTGTACGTGATCCCGTGATCCCGGTCAAACTTACGGCAGAGGCGGCCTTTCTTGCTGTTTTCTCGGTCGTTGAGGAGGAGAGCACACTTTTCGACAAATACATGGCCGGCCCAGGGGCTCAGCTGCCCGCGAATACGAAGAGGAGCATGCAAGATTACTTTAGGCGTGTTGCAACGAGATTAGGAAGCCAGGCACGGGAAAGAAGAGAAGCTGAAGGCGGCCAAGGTGGACTTGGCCTCTCTGGGGACGAGCGGGACGACGAGAGAGAAATATGGAGCGTCGGTAAAGTTGACCTTGGAGAAGGCCAATTCTCAGACGCGTGATGCTGCCGTTGTTGTCACGAAGCGACGAGTTACGACGAGCGTGGAAAAGTGATAGATTCTAGCCTGGGGACTTGGGAACCTCGATTTGATTGTAGAAATAGACTTTTCAGCGGTACAGTGGCATATTGTATTCTATCCCAGTCTTGTCTTAATTGCGCAGAATTGGAATACAATATTTCCATTTGCATCTCTCAAGGAGTTGATGTTAAGGTTGTGATTTTATGTATTGTAGCATATCGCCGTGTCCAATAAGGGTGAGATCAAACTGGAGCCCTACTCCGGCGACTGCTTTTCGCTAAGCGAGAGGAAGGCCGCTAACACTAGTGCGACTCCTCATTTGCACTCTTGAACACGACATCGAAAACTAACGACAACGACCATCGACCCGCCACCGACGAGCATCGCATCAAGATGTAAGTATTTATCCTTGATATCATCCTAGATGATAAGTCTGGTACACGTTCACCACCAGTCTTGCTTGGATGGTGTTGCGATGGTGACTCCATGGGCTGTCTGGGCGTTGATCTACCGACCTCACCTGACGCTTTCAACTAATACCTCGATTATCTTCCAGGGTCAATCTTCGCACTCAGAAACGCCTCGCAGCGTCCGTGGTAGGCTGCGGTAAGCGTAAGATTTGGCTCGATCCGAATGAAGTCAACGAAATCTCGAACGCGAACTCCCGTCAGACCATCCGCAAGCTCGTGTCCGATGGCCTCATCATCCGAAAGCCAGTCACCATGCACTCTCGTGCGAGAGCCAGGGAGTTGACCGCCGCGAGGAGAATCGGACGACACCGTGGTTTTGGTAAGAGGAAGGGTACTTCGGATGCGCGTATGCCAAGGTATGATGACCTCTGGAGATGAATTCATGGGACCATGGACAGTCTCGGAGCTGCGGGTCGGTAATATGTCTTGAAGAGTTGCTGAAAATCGTATCATTACAGCCAGGTTATTTGGATGCGGCGCCTTAGGGTCCTCCGTCGTCTACTCGTCAAATATCGTGCCAGCGGCAAGATCGACAAGCATCTGTACCATGAACTCTACCATCTCAGCAAGGGTAACACTTTCAAACACAAGCGGGCGCTAGTCGAGCATGTATGATCCCCTTCACCTTGACGATCTACGTCATCCACCTGCTGACGTTGCATGCTCAACAGATCCACAAGGCCAAGGCCGAGAAGCAACGCGAGAGGATCTTGAAGGAGGAGATGGACGCCAAACGTGCCAAGACCAAGGCAGCTCGGGAGAGGAGGCAGGAACGTGTATCTGCGAAGAGAAATGCGTTGACCGGTGGGGACGAAGAGGAGCCAAAGAAGGAGTAGCTATCATGATGTCTGCGAGGGTCGCTTTACCGACTTCAGGGCTGTTCATGAGGGAGATATGTGTGGCTTGTCTACGGCTTTCCATACTCATGATTGCAGGTAGCATACGGTTGAACACAGTGATCTCTGGAGTTTGCAAGATGGATGTATCTCGTCAGTCTTGGCGTAGAGGATGACCTTGACCATCACTGTGACTCTTGCTTTGAATCTGTCGTTGCCGTATAGCTGTCTGCTCTGACCACCGGTAGACTAGTGAACAACATCCCTAGGAGTTGTCTTCTAAGTCAATCATGACCAGCATACCCGCCGCCTCCATCCGCTCAGATAAAGCTACCAATTGTTCATCACCACTCTCCCCACCCATCACCTCAAAGCGCCACGAAGCAAGAGTTGATCGACATTACCGAGATACAGTAATGTACTCGAGGCAACAATGAATGCTCTTCTCAGTACCTCCTAAATTGATAGTCTCATCAACCCTTGGCGAGTCTCTAGCTAGATAGTGCTTTTCCTAAGCCTTCTCCCCCACCCATAGTAAGAGCAAAATCACGGCCACAACCCCATCCACAATCCCATTACAGCGACGTATAGAGTTGTGCAGCCCTTCGCCGTGGTGTTGTTGTGATGTGGTCTTCCATTGATACGCTATGCTGCTCTATAGGATGCGCCTAAAAGCAACCCTCGGCCTGATTTACTGAGTTTCTGGAAAGCCCTACTACGGCCTGTATTCAGTCTTGTAGTTTCTCTCGGTTTTGAAGCAGTCCTCATTTCTTATCAATCTGAATATTTGACAGCATATCCCCGCCCGCCAGCAAGATGAAGTGCGATCTGCCTGCTCTACAGGCAATGGATGGCATCTGTCAACTGTGCAACCACTACTTTTGCGCCGAACACTTTGTCTCTGAGTTCCATAGCTGTCGTACGTTTGAGGTTTGATTTCGTGTTTGTTGGGCGAGCTCTTGACAGCTATGTGATAGCAGCGGGCAGGAAATCCAATCGATACACACGTCTCAAATTATAAGCAGGCTTGAACATCTGAGCACTCGCGGCGTATGTTTGGCACGGGCATGCTCTTGAAGCTATTAGGGACGATCGACTATGATGCCTTTTTCGCTCGTGCAAAAGCGTTACGACAGGGACTTTCTTTGGAGCTCAAACTTCCGAGCGCAGACGAAGCCGTTCATGACACTGAGATCGTCCGTGGGCCAGAATGCCATGCCTCAATCACCTTTAAAGACGGCAAGAGTTAGCTTGCAAAGTTCGAATTACCCAGCCACGCCGATGTTCTTCCGGAAGACCAGAAGGAGAGGTTCTCTCGGAAGCTAGCAGATGCCTTTGTCGAACTTGATCGTCACCCTCTCGGAAAGCTGTGCAGTCTCTAACCATCCATGTAGAGGCACTTGGCATAGGACTTGCTTTTCTCGACTACGATTCGACCGGAGCGCTATGTTCACATGGCTCGTTCGAGCAATCGGACGAGTATTACAGAGCCTCGTGGAGAATTGCGGTATTCGTTTCATCAAGTCACGTCAGTTGGCCATTTCCAATACAATTGACCTGTATCTGGTATAGAGGGCATATCTCGACCACCTACCAACAACACAGAACTCGCACGAACAGGGAGTCCTGTTTCCCTCTCAATATCTTGATACATGATCCGAACATTCCTGGTCGAATGACGCCTACAATATCACAGGCATAATCGATTAGGCATATGCCATCCTCACCTTTCAATCCCTTCTTCTAATGAACGACTTGGGCTTGCTTTTGCAGGAAGGTCTACTAGTACCGAGCAACGACAGAGCTACGCTTCTCGCATTCTGCGCGAAGGGAACGGAAGAGATGGTCTGGCCGTCTTGGCAGCGCAGAACTTCAATTTCAGCTTCGAAGAGTACATCGAGACTGGCCCCCATCAGTGAACTATTTAGCAACAGTCGCTGCCTGGTGGAAAGCGGTTAAACGGCACAGAGGTTTTCGATTGAGATACCTGGCGCAAGGACGCTTTGGAAGAGTATGGCGATGGAGGTTTAAGCTGAAGCACCGGCTCTTAACCGTCACCTCCAAAACACGAGAGTTTATGACGCACCCTGATCGATTGTGAACGCGGGTCTCACTGCTTGAAGGTTTACCGCAACGCATCAAGTATATAATAAACCTTTGCGTCTGTTAATACATGAGATCATCTTGTGTTTCCAAGTGATAAAGCCAGTCAATTGTACGCTAGTTGGCTGTGGTGAGAATCTGGGTGATGTCGTCCACACTCCACTACCAAAATTAAAAGTGAGAACATTATGAGGGTCCGCGATGATCATTCATAGACCAAGGCATGAGGTACGTTTGAGCGTGATCGCACCAGGGAAGGAAAGATGTAATCTACCACAGCTCTCCTGTGTTCATGCATTGTATGAAAATCTCCAATCCCACCTACATCGAATCTGAATTTCTGCGCTTCCAACCAGTCAGCAACCACCACACAATGCCCCAAGCCCACTCGCCACCAGCTCGATCCAAGAAAACCCCTTACCTCGCAAAAAACCATCTCAATCCCCTCCCCTCCCCTTCTCCCCTCTCCCCAACGTCTAAAAAGTCCCCATCCTCGCCGCCGCATCCGACATCTCCACATAGTGACGCCGATCTCTGCCCCTCCTCACCTCCTCCTCATGCTGCTCCTCCGCAGACATGCTTAAACGACGAAACCTCTCGTCTTCAACCATCTCGTCCACCGTCCAAGCATCCACGACGCTCTGCTGGATCCTATACTCGTAGAGAGCGTCAGTGCCGGTGCTGAGAGTCCACTGCGTCCCGAATACGTCAGCAAAGACCGATCGTCTAGCTCGGACTACGGAACATCACGTCCTTGACCGGAAGATGAACGACAAACGACAAACGACAAAGAACGCCCCCCCGCCCCCGGGCCACATGTGCGTGCATGCCGACCGGCTGGCTGGCTGCGCGATCGAAAACCCAAATCGATCAGTAGACTCACACTCTCAACACACCACATCCAGATCAGTACCACGGCGCTCGCGAGGCTGTACGCGAACAGCAACCAAACCACCAGCGGGATCCACGTCTGCTCGAACCATTGCAGCGGTGTCGTGGGCAGTGCGAAGGGTAGGGTTGTGCCGTTGGTGGTTGTCGCTGAGGTGGAAGTGGAGGTGGGGGACGAGGCGGTGAGTAGGACGGTGACGTCGAGGTTGGCGGGGTAGTAGGGGGCGTTGCCGAAGAGGTCGGGCGTGGTGGTTGTGGTTGTGGTTGTTGTGCTGGGTAGGGTGGTGAGTGTTGTGAGGGGTGAGGTTGAGGTTGAGGTTGAGGTTAGGGTGGGTGGTGGGTGGGACATCTTATTGATGGGTTTGGGTATTGAGTGCTGACGCGGAAGGCTGGTGAGCGTTAGTGTGTATAAGGTTCACTGTTAACGACGAGGTCTGTGAGGTGTCGAGTGTTATTGTTGGGATGCGCGATGAGTATTGACCGAGATGTTGAGTGGTTTAGGAGAGGTGATGGATCCAGCTCTGAACGAATGTGTTTCTCTGAGCTCACGTTTCAATGCGTGCTGCGTCACAGGCAACAACGAGGAGAACAATGAGGCACGCAGAGAATACTGAGATACATATCATGTTCAGCCCATTCAACACACATTGCGCATTGTTCTTCGTGTTTCGAAGAGGAGGAGAAAATATATACAAACGCATGCCTGATCCAAACGACCCTTACATATTATTCATTAGCGATTGTGAACTTCCTCGATGCCTATTTCTCCCACGGCAGACTGAAAGTCCCCACCCACTCCTCCACCTCACGTCTCAGCTCGACTATCTCCCTCACCGCTTCCCCTTCGCCAAGGAACTCTAAGAAAGCATTCACACTAGCTGGATTCTTCCGGCCCTTCGCTTCCGACTCTTCTTTGGCTGTCTTGTCGAGCTTTTGCGTGATCGTCACTGCCCGGTCGACGATCTCGGCTACTCGAGTGAAGTCCTCCGGCCTGAAGCCACGTGTGGTCATTGCGGGCGAACCCATTCGGAGACCACCCGGCTTCATCGCAGACTTGTCTCCTGGAACGGTGTTCTTGTTGCTTGCGACGCCCACCAGTTCGAGTACACGCTCTACACGTGCCCCGTCGACACCGCGATTCTTCAAATCGACGAGAACAAGATGGTTGTCTGTACCGCCACTGACGATATTGTAACCAAGGCCACCCTTCTCCTTCGAATTACCGAGTCGGTCGGCAAGTGCTTTCGCGTTCAGTAAAACTGTTCGCTGGTATTCTTTGAACTCCCTACTCTGCGCTTGATGTAAAGCAACTGCCAGCGCTGTGATGGTATGGTTGTGTGGTCCTCCCTGATGGCCGGGGAAGACTGAAGCATTGATTGGCCCCTCAAGGTCGTACATCTCCTCTTTGCCTTTTTTGTCCACCCGCCTAACGCCTTTCCGGTAGAAGATCATGGCACCGCGAGGACCACGGAGGGACTTGTGGGTTGTAGTGGTAACGACGTCAGTGTACTGAAAGGGAGATGGGATGACTCCAGCGGCGACAAGACCGGACACGTGTGCCATGTCGCTCAGAAGATATGCTCCAACTTTGGTTGCAATGTCCCGCATACGACTGTAATCAATCAGTCTGCTGTACGCCGAGGTTCCTGCGACTATCAACTTTGGTCGGTAGAGCATAGCATTTTCTTCCAGTCTGTTGTAGTCTATGAGGCCCGTTGATTCGTCGAGCCGATAAGGGAGAGTTTCGAAGTATTTGGAGACGGCGGAAATCTTCTTCGTTGCTGTCTGATAACCGTGTGATAGATGTCCACCATGGGGAAGGTCAAGACCCATGATACGATCATGCGTGCTGAGAAGGGCGGAATAAGCGTAAAGGTTTGCGGGTGAGCCAGATAAAGCTTGCGGAGTTGTTCAGCACACTCCGCTGTCACCAGTATGTCTGAGCAGCTTACGTTGTACGTTGACGCCCCATTCATCCTCTTTCAATCCAAACGTCTGCAAGGCCCGCTTCTGGCAAAGCCTCTCTGCCTCGTCGATGTGCTCGTTGCCCCCGTAATATCGTGCTCCAGGATATCCTTCCGAATACTTATCTGCAGCAACAGGTCCTTAGCGCTGAACCATCCTTTGGGATATATAACATACTTTGCATTACACTGCCCAATGCGTCGAGGACTGCTTGGGAGGTAAAGTTTTCGGATGGGATGAGGTTGATGAAATGCTTCTGTCGTCGTTTCTCCTATACATATGTGTTGAGCCCCGCCCAGCCGTCTTACTCAAATCTTGTCAGACATACCTTTTGCAGAATCTCGTACACGACGGGGTCGGCTTCTTCAAGATTGGCCGCGAGTAGCTGCAGGTCCTAAGTCAGCAGACTGTACGAACAACGCAATTTCATACTGACCTTGTGTTGCCCTTCTGCGGCTAAAGAAGCCATTGCCCGCCACTGTGGTGCTCGATGTTGAATGGCCGTCCGCCGGCAAGCATACAACGACGCATTGTCACAGCTGGTGCGTGACAAAGCTTGGGAAGCTTGTCTGCTACATCGAAAGACAAACATCGCAACCACCGTGCAGGTCGACAGGCCTATGGCAGACTGTCAGGCAAGACGCCAATGTGGTAGTGGCGTGGGTTGGGTGGTTCTGCAGTCATCCATCGATGAGTCTGCCGTAGCTGCCCCACTTTGGCTAGATTGTTCGCTTAACCGCTTTACATCTTTGACGTCCTCCCTTCGACTTTCTCTTCTTTCCTCACGCAACTAAATCCAAGATGAAGAGATGACCTCTACAACAGCTACAGCACTGATACCTGGCGTAAGCTGCATGGTGTGGGCGCTGCTGACATGTTCTGGGTCCAACTTACCACCTTTTGAGGGACAATTTGAGACTATCTGATTGGATCTATTGCGTTTCTTCTCTTGGAAGATTCAGATTGCTGGGGATGCTCAATTGCCGTGGCGGTCCCTCGCCGTCCTATACCTTGTGTACTTTAGAACTAGCGATCATGTACTGGCATCATGATTGAGTTCTCCCGTGACCCTATGTTTGGTCCCAGCTCGTTACATCCCGTTACATCCCTTTACATCCCGTTCTACCACATTGCCATACTACATGATCACAGATTATCCGACAAACCCTCCTCATTGCCTTGATTGCTACCTTCCTTCAGAAAGATATAAAGATCCATGATTCAACCAGTCTCCCATCACTTCAAACAGGAACAACTATAGCAGATAAACATCTCTTGGGCAGGGCTTCTTAATAATCTCCAGACATCGAATACTCAGCAAACGTGCTCTTCATATTTCGGCAACCAGCCTGATCTGCTTCCCGAGTTCCTCGATTGGTACTCCAGACTGAGGATGCTGAGATCATGGAATCTGACATCGAAGTCGCCACGAACTAGGATCGAACACCTATGAAGCATATAGGGAGACAACCACACGCAAGGAAGAGCTAGGTAATGGTGGCTGGATAGGACTTTGGCCTCCTGAGTGCGGAATCTGCGGAATCCACGGTGTGACTCGGTCTTTTCAGATGAGGCTCTAGCGGAACAGCAAGTCTACCGTATCCACAGAACACTACAAGACAACTTCTTTGGGCAGGCGTTGACCTCCCTTTATTGATGATCCCAACCGCGATGGATGATGCAATCAGATGATCTGGAAGGAAAACTCTCTTTAGAGTGTCAATCCCAGCAAGATCACTCACCTGTAGAGGTACCGACCTTGAGATACTTGCCTGGTCTTTGCCGCTGGCCTCATATATATGACTTTCCTCTGTGATCTAGGTAACAACGGGGTCGCTCTCTAGCAGTCAGAGAGCTTAGGACTCGGACTATCTTGCGAAGTCGCTGCTACCGCTCCACTAAGCTTATAGTTGACGGTATATTCTCAGCTACCTTGGATCACAATGGAACTTCGATGCAGCGAAAGCAAGCAACCATACGCCCTGTCATGCCAAGTGCCTAGAAGTCTAGTGAACGGATTCAACCGGTGGAGCATCCAGTGATGTGTGCCCCTTTCCACGTCACATTCACAGCAGGGTAAAACGCGAACCACACGCGTAGGGCTTGAGGTCTCGGCTAGTATGGTGATCTTATTCACGGTTTGTCTATATAAGGCGCTCACTTTACAGCAATACAACTTCTTTCTTTCTTCTTTCACCACACAACAACCGCCAAGCATCTCTGGGAAGGTCGTTGAGTTTCTGCGCAGAAGACACTCAGCTTGTCAACTTCCCTCACCACTCTGTATGCTCACCATCTCCATCCTTTCCAATATGATCCACTGATACATTGCAGTAAACATCTCACTCTTTCACAATAGTCACAAGCTCAGCCAAGATGTCGCTTCGTTCAGCATCTGGAGATGTAACGTAACCCCAAGCATCTGAAGATTGTTTCTAACATCAGTCTCAGGCACCTTCAGAGGCTCTGAACCCGAGTCTGAGCAGTACACTTGTAGCTGATAGTGGAGACTCCTCTATCACTGATACGCGACGCAACTTAAATGTGAAGAATGACTCTGAGGTTGTTAATGAGAAAGATGCGTCTCTGCATGATCTCTCCTCATCTCTGCCACCGCAACCAGCCGCGCTTGGACGCATTTTCTCAAAAGAGTCAACGCCAGAAGAAAAGTACAATCCGCTAGATCCGACCAGACCGATCTTCAACATCACTTCCTCCACGCAAGCAGCGCAGTCCCTGAACATGACCTTTAACTATCCCTCCGGCCATCAAGGTTCTTTCAAGTTGAGGATGGACCTAGGTTCCTTGCTCGGGCTTGCCGCTCCGGGTGGACCTTCCTCTTTGCCATCCATCAAGCCTCCATACCAACAGTACGCGCCAGCAGTGAGTTCTACTCGGCGACAAATCACTAACAGCAGACGAATTATCATCCAGTCTCCCAGCAAAGGGTTTCATATCCTGCCACCAGAGTTACGCAATCGTGTCTATCGCATGCTCTTTGTGAAAAAGCAGCCTGTCCAGCTCCACGCTGGGAGGGATCTTTCACGCTCTTCTCAATTCCTTTCTTACCAGCGCCAAGTCCACCAAGAAGGTGTGGGCATTCTCTACGGGCTAAACCGGTTCGTATTCACTCGATCTGCCTATCACGTCGGCCGCTGGTTCGACCCGGTGATTTCAGCGACCGGCTACTCTCACGTCGAGGAATGCCTCCGCACCATCGGGCGACACAACACCTCTCTCCTGAAGCACGTCACTTTCGTCTTCACCGACGTTTCTAAGAATACGAATCCAGACATCACCATAGATGAGCGTCGCTTCGTCAACGACAAGACTCTTCACCGGTGCCTCAGATGGCTTGGGAAATACAGCAAGCTAGACACGCTCACGGTCGACTTCCAAGGCACGCGTATGGTGATGCGTTCCGACATCTACTTTCTCGATGCGCTCACCACCATCGTGGCGAAAGAACTCCATATCAAAGTCAGCCTGGACCCGAAGATCGAGTACGAAGTTGAGGACTATATGACTTTCCCTGGCAAATCCGAGCCGTTGATGAGGGCCTGGAACAAGCCTTGGTAAGCCTTGGGAGGGAACGTATGGGCCAAGGTGCCGTTGATGCTAGATTCCGGGTCGTCCATGGAACAGCACGGGTATGGGACGGTGGCTGTTGGAGTGGCGGTATAGAGCATTTCGGACCTATGGGGAGGAACGACCAGCATCCAGACTAGGAATGATTGAAGATGTCAGGATCATGACTGATGGCCTACTAGAATACGGCCTCGACTCTTTCTCATCTCTTTTTTCCTTTGATATACACTCTACCTTGCACTTGCTATTGGTCTTGCACTCGCTATTTGCCTCTCACATGCTATTGGCCTTGCACTTGCTACTTGCCCTTCACTTCTACCTTTGCGATATTTTTTAAGATAGACTCCACGGTGGTACGACCTCCCAAAGAGCGCTCTATTAATGCATAACAATTTGGCTCCTCTACTTGAATCCCACGCTACACAATGTCTCTCGCTCATCTACCCGTATCGCTCCTCTCCAGCTCCAACAACAGCACCCCGCAGCCAGTGATAGATGTAAATGCCACGCCCGACCTAGTGGCACACTTCACAAGCCACCTACCCACCTACCCACCTACCCAGCTTTCACGCAAGCCATCACTCCGCACACGGTACCTCCACCCCGCAACACCCGACGAGCATCCTACCTTCTCACCCCTACAGCTACTTCGATTTGATTTGAGGATGTCGCGGACGAGCAACTCCCCCCAGCACGGCTGGGTGCTGGAACGGCAGCAACTCCCCCGGCCGTCGTCGCACCCGACATCTCCTTCCTCCCTCAGCAGCCGCAGCAGCTTCGTTCTGCCGCGGAGGCCAGGTAGGTGCTATGCCCCGACGTTCACCAGTTCTCATTCGAAAGGGTAGAAGCAAGTAACGAAACGAACGTGACCACCATAACCACAGAAGCCAGCCGTTGTGTTGGGGCTGATACACGCCTACATTGTCGGGCGGTTCGACGCACGGTTGTATCCGGGCTCGGCGCCATCTCTGAACCTTTGGCATCTACTGGAGGGGGCTTGCTGGGATGCGCAGTTGGTCGCGACGGTATCGGCGAAGTACTACTGGCATTATGACGGAGGGCAGGGGAGGGATGGGAACTCCATATCTCCTTCTTTAAGATTCTTCGATAGAAGACTGCTCATGGCGACCGGGAAAACAGCCATTCCAGAACACATAGTATTTACTCAATGGCCCAAGACGTCAGGCATCTGTATATTGTCAACCTTGGTAAGGCCTCATCTTCTTCTGCACAGGAAGAGCTCCGGCCATAGCAGTTATCAAGGTCTTTCTGACGCTTTGCCCCATCCTCATCGCCTGCGATCTCCCATTCGTGCCCGCTTTGACCAACATCCGTCCCCAACAGAGCATGAGTCGCGACCTGTTGGTCCAGGCGAGCAATCCTCCTAGCTCCCTGACGAAAGCGTCTCAGCGACGCAGCCTCCCTTCCTTGACCTCCGATCAATTCGGAAGATCTACGCTGTCTCCTGCTTTGGGACGTGTCAGTTTCCGGGTGGGCAGGACCTGGCGAGCCGTTGCTGCTAGCTAGGGCAGGGCTGGACTGTGCGACGAGAGGGAAGGGAAGATGGACGCGAGGGGCGCGTTATGGTTCTATGTCCGTCGTGCCCCGGCGATGGGGTTCCTCCTTCCAATATGTGGTGCCTGAAGCAGTCGAGTAGATGACATACTGTATGCTTTCAGGCGCAAGAAGTGCCGTATATTGTCTCGATGTCGACTCCCCAAATCGAAAGCCAATGTCGTAGTAGCCACCCACGCTCCTGAGACCGCTCACATTCATTTATTGTACTTCGTAGGCAAGGAAGGAAGGCCATCGCATCAGGCCTTCTCTGGGATGTGTGTGGGTGGCTTCTTGCGAAACGGGTGGCGCATGGCGCTGCTGCAGGAACCCGTCGTCGAAGGGGTGGTCCGAGCGTTCCTTTCTCTTCCTCTTGCCTCTTCATTAGTTGAGGGTTCAAGTCTCCTTTAATCTTACCTGACAGGGAGCGGCGGATGAGTGCGGCTGAGTGCAGCTGACGGATCGAGTGAGTGAGTCTGGTTGGTCACAATACTGATGATATTAATATAACGACAGACCAAGAGGAGCAAAAGAGCAGCTGCGAATAATGATTGTCGGTCTTGCTTCAGCTGAGTGAGTGGTGAAGACGGGCGGCGAGCGCGACTCCTCTCTTGACGTGATTCTGAGCTCTGACTGGCAAGCTCATTTGATTTGCGGTCGCCATCCCCTTTCCTTTCTGCTTCCCCTTCCCCTTTCTTGGCGGAGAAGAAGAAGGAGAAGGAGAGCTCTGCTCAGTACGAGTTACCCGTACCACACAGCCATAAGACAGTAAGTCATTTTGATTGGCTGTACAAATATTAATATTAGTATTTCATATTAAGTAAGGTTAATTAATTTAGTTAATTAAATTTAGCGACACGCGCTCCCCTTACCGCATCCCTTTATAATCTCCCATCAAATTCCAACCTTCATCTTCTTCTTCTCTTCTCTCCTTCACCTCACTCACCAACACACACCACATTCGTTCAAACAAATCTTACACCGGTTTACACCGATTTCACTCGTTTAATAAGAGCCAGATAAACACCAGATTTCCAATCACTTCTTCAACCAACTCTCTCCATCTCCCAATCAACCATTCTACGCGTTAAAAGCAAACAAATCTAATACCCAGCAACAATGCGTTTCTCCACCGTCGCAACTGCTTCTGCCGCCCTTGTGGCTGGCGCGTCTGCCTACAGCAACGGCACCGTCTACACCACGGAGGTTGTGACTTCGTTCACCACCTACTGCCCGTCTCCCACCACGGTGGTCCACAACAGCCAGACCTACACCGTCACCGAGGTAAGGCTCTCAACATTCCAATGGCGTGTGATTGCTATTTGGATACTCGAATTTCGGGCTCTCGAACAAGGTCGCGCTGACTCTAACCTAGGCTACTACCCTGACCATCACCAACTGCCCGTGTACCGTCACCAAGCCAGTCATCACCTCGACGGTCGTGTCCTGCTCCACCTGGTAATTCCTCTTCATGACCACAACACTAGCCGAAGTCCGAAGCTAACGGGTTCTTGCTAGCCCCGGTAGCTCTGCTGCTGCTGCTCCCATCGCGACCTCTAGTCCCGCCAGCTCTGCTCCTGCCAACTCTGCGGCAGCCAGCTCCGCGCCAGCCAGCTCTGCACCAGCCAGCCCTGCCCAGAGCAGCGCTGCTCCGGCCGCTCCTGCGTCATCCTCTGCCGCTGCCTCGTCCGCCCCGGCCGCTCCAGCTGCGCCAGCTGCCTCGAGCGCTGCCTCGAGCCCGGCCGCTCCTGCCTCCAACAACGGAACCTCGCCAGCCTCCCCGGCCGGCACTTCGTCCGTCGCAGGTGCCGCACAGGGAACCGCCTCCATGGTCGCTCCGGCGGTTGCGACCTTCACCGGTGCTGCCAACAAGGCTTTCGCCGCGTCGGGTGCCGGTCTGGCCGGTCTAGTCGGCCTGGCCGCCTACATCTTGTAAAGTGGTTGACCTGCCCTTCCGTCCTCGGTCCTTTTGACTCTTTTCGCTATCATCAAGATGGCTTATCGAGCATGAGGCATTGGGTAGATGGGATCACAAGTTCAAGGGGGTTATGGAAGCGGTTTACGATTTCTCGATCATTTCGCCAGCCTTTGCTTCGCGCGGTGGACTTGATACAATATCTATGGTCGGATGCTAAGAAGAAGGAAGCGAAAGATCTGTTTGAGGGACGATGGTATGGGAGAGTGGTGTAATTTGATGGCTTCATGTTCGCATTACAGTACCGATTTAGATCTGCGATGCGCAAGCATAGCATTTAATGACATGTTCACCATCTGAAATCTTTAACTTTTCCACCGTGACTTGAACGTGACTGGCGATTGGATCATATAACTGTAAATGTGTCGCACCCGATCGGGTGTGTAGTGAAGCGTCTCTACGTGTCTGCCACGGTTCCATTACGGTTTCGGTCCAGTTTTGGGGATCTCCCAGAGAGGAGGAGGAGGAGGCGGAGGAGGAGGCGGAGAGAAAGCGGAGAAAAGGGGAAGGGAAACGAAGCGAAGGGCAGGGTAGGGCTTGGGAACAAAGGGTCTGTCCTGCCCCTCATGCCATCCGTCCATAAATCTTGGAAACATCATTATGACGCCCAACTGTTCGTTTGACGGACTGACGGACTGACGGACTGACTGACTGACTGAAGGAGTGAAGGACTGAAGGACTGAAGGACTGCTTGATGTGCACGCATATGTATGTATGTGTGTAAGTAGGTAGGTAGGTACATATGTGTCGTCTCCATCTATCTACCGTCGACCATCTATCTACATTGACGTCTCCATCAAAGCCAAAAAACCAACCACAGCATATCGTGTAGGTAGTAGATAGTAGGTAGTATTGGATTGTGGTTGATCATGGCCAGAAAAGCAACAATCAGGTGGGTGAGGCGGGCACGGTAGATACCCTTAGATACCTTACGTTGATGGGTGTCATGAAGGTGTGGTGCACTGAATGGATGGCTGGATCAGGTAGCTAACTTATAGATATAGCTACAGACACAGCTGCAGATGCGAAGCAGATCGGAGCAGATGCAGATGCAGAGCAGATCATAGCAGATCAAAGCAGATCAATCAGCAGACAAGAACAGGTGCACGCTCGCATGCTGCCCCGACCTGCTTTCCTTTCCATCAAATACAAATACGCCGTAAACAACTCCTTTTTCTCGCTCCGAAAACTACACGCTCAAGCGAATTCAGACTCTACTCCAGATAGAGGTATTCAGAGCAAAGCGACGTCAAAACCCGCGAAACGGATCGCCACCCTCTCCCACCATCGGTCCGTACACATGCCCGTGCCCGAGTCCGAGTCCGCCACTCCCGTCCCCAACGCCCCAAAACTCCAGATCCTTCTTCCTGCCCTGCCGCGTCCGAAAACTCTTCCTCGTCGGCCGCCTCTCCTGCCCCTGCCCCTGTCCCTGTTCCACCGACGACGGCCCCTCATACTTCCGAGCCCGTTCAACAAAAGCCTCCATCCGCACGGTGCCGACGGCGTCGAAGAAGTTATTCACCCCGACCCCCGGTGGCCCGGCGCTAGCGCTTGCCTCGGACGTACGCGGGCTGAGGCTGCTCTGGGCACTGCTGCCGTGGCGGATGCCGATGCCGCCGAAGAAGGAGGGCGCGTTGTGCGTCGTGTCGGCTGAGGTGGCGGTGTGGAGGCTGTGGTTGGAGGTGAAGGCGCTGTGGTTGGTGATGCTGCGAAAGGGGCCGGTGGGTTGGCGGGGTCCCGTGCTGCTGCGCTTCCGGCCGTGGTTGGAGAAGCGAGGGACGTGAGGCGGTTCGGCCGCGTCGTGGTCTTGTTCTTGCGCCGTGGCATAGGAGGCGGATTTCGCGTCTGCGCCCTGCGTCCATCCGTGGCGGACGCTGCTGGCTGAAGAGGGGTACGCTCGAGCGCTGGTGGTGTTCGGTCGAGCTTTTCCTTTGGCGACCCGGATGGAATCGCGGATGGGGTTGCGGCGGAGGGTGCCGGGGTTGGAGCGTGGTGGAGGCTCGTATTCTCGTGACGGGATTACGGGTCGAGAATCGAGATCGTGCACACCAAGCGTGGAATGGCTCAGAAACGAGAGGGCAGTAAGCCAGACATAGTGACGTTCCTTGGACGTTGCTGTGAACTTGAGCGCACGCTGTGGGGTTAATATCAAGATCGACCGATTGAGATGCTGCTGCGGGCTTGATCCTTTGGGATATGGAGTGTCGTCTTTGACATCCAACACCGATTGGATCATCACTTGTAGAAGTTAGCTTTTTTCTGGTCATCGAGATGTACCAGAGCTTACATTTTCGACCGCTCTTGCCTAACAGAGCAGATTCTGAAGTCGGTTGCTTGCTGCTCCACATCACGGCTCTTTCATATGGTGCAAGCCACACCCAACGTTTATGTCTGATCCCCGATCCGGTGACACTCGCGGACCCATCCGCTATATTCCTGCCGACTTCCCAATCGGCCTGTGGGGATTCCGATACACCGAAAGACTTCCTCTTGCGGACATACTTCCACATCCACTCGCCGACCATCGTCTGAGCGATGGCATCCACCACGGTCGTCTGCTGAACCGAGGTGTCGATGACGGTGTTTCCAGCATCTGAGTTACTGGTCGAATATTGTTGCTCGTGCTGGTATGGCCGGACAGTGTGTCTGTAGCCGGAAGAAGAATTGTCATCTGTTGGCATGGGTGGAAGTCGTGGAAGCTTAGGGCTCTCCGGCACTGCCGATGGTATGAATTTCGGCGGCGGCGATTGGCTGTGGGACCGACCATCATGTCCACCACGAGGGAATGGAGCAGCGGATCGTACCTTTCGCATCGTAGACTTCTTGGCTGGTGGCCTCCCGGATTCGCGGCGCCTGTCTCCAGGGTAGGCGCCTCCGCTATATGGCGTTGGACTTTGCGCACCGTCGCTTGCACTGAGTGGAATTTTTCTGGAACTCAATCTGGTGGGTACCGGGAACGGTGGGGCTGCTGTTGTTGGAACCGTGCTGCTCGTGCTTGGAAGGCTAGGACTCCTTGACCTCTGCAGATGAGCCGCAGTTCCGCTAGAAATGAGAGCGGTTTTCCGGATGTCAGGCTGCTTCGCGATGCTGCCCCACCTCGGTGTACTATCAGAAGGTTTTGTGCTTGGCTGGCTTATGGCGGATGGCCCCCAGCCTGCTGAACGCGCGTGCGGCCCATCCAGCGCACTTGTGCCCTCAGTCTCCGTATGATCGTGCTCCTTTTCAACCTCTTCATCCACCTCCGGGATGTCCCTACTCTCAGATAGGTGCTCTTTCTTTTTGGGGACCAGTTTCCACGAGTTTTCTACCTTGGATAGTGTCTTGCGGATAGGTGCAGCATTTCGGAAGTCATCGTCGCTTAGATCGGCCTCCGCCTTCTCGTCTGCTTCATCGCTTGGGATGTCGAATCCTGCAAAGAGACTACTTGACCTAAACGGCCGCCTAATCGGCGCACTGTTGCTGCTGTCTAGAGGTCCGTTGTCGTTGTTGCCAGGATAAGCCTCTTTTGGCTCGACTGGATATCCCACAGGCCTAGGCGGTGGAGCTCGGTCTGGTGGAGGGTTTTGTAGACTGGTACGGAAGGTCTTGATAATAGCGTCGTTTGATATTGGACTCCCACCGTCGTCTTCTATATCGCTCAGCTGTGGTGTAGGTGGTTGAGATGAGATGGCAGACGGGCGCAATTTCTCGGGAAGCTTGATGGCTCGGTTATCGATCCTAATCTCTTCCGTCTGAACGGAGATGGACCTCAGCTTAACCGCAGGCACGAGTGACGCCTGACAGGCAGTACTTTTCGTGTGTGGCGGGAGAACAACGCTGTTCCTTGCAGACGATGGTGCAGATACGGGTGGGTGAATCGTTATAGTTGGGATGGGCACAAGTTGTGAAGTTGACGAGTCTGTACTACTGAGCACTGCTGTTGTTTGCTGCTTTCTTGAATCTTCCGTTTGCGTCGAGGAGGACCTCATCTCTCCCACCCCAACTCGAAGGTTACGAGACGTAACAACATTTTCTAGAGCTTCCTTGTAGATGCAACCAGGACATGGTAGGTCGTCGAACGTTTGTGAGGGAGAAGAAACCATGGTAATCGACCTTTGCAGGGACGGGAGATCTTTGCATTGATCGACAGGCAGAATGGCACTTACAGACACTCGTTTGCGGCTTTGATTCGGTCCGTTCTCCAGCCGGGCCGGTTCTCCATCCTCGTGGGCATCATCTCCGCTGATTTTCACGGTTTGGATTTTGAGTCCTGGGGATGGCGTAGGTGAGTATTGAACACCAATGTCTGTATACCGAAGCTCCAGCACAGCAGCTAAATCTTCGCCGCCGTCGGAAATCCCAGTCTTCTCTGTGGTTAAAGGCTCCCCTGCTTTCGCAATGGCGAACTCCCGCTCGGGAGGTAGGCCGAGGACTTTTCTGGCCTTTTGGTCCTCTCTACTCACCGAAAGAGCTGACATCCTTCCCAACCGTTCTTCGGGCAACGCGTCCGGTGATACTCGACCATCCTCGAGGTTGTTGTCATCTAGCATGTCCTCCTCCTCTTCATCAAATCCCAACTCGTCGGCGAGCGTAAGGCCGCTTGCCTTCACACCTCCGTACCCGTTCGGTCCACTCAGCATTGATAACCGTATGTTGTGTGCGTCGCCATCGTGAGTGCTGTTGCTCATACCGCTCGTCGGTCGTCTGTCCAGCGCGCTGCTGGCACGAATACTGGTTCTGTCCCCTTCTCTCTCAAATCCATGGTTCTCGACTGCGCCTTCGGCGTCAAAATCGCCACCGTGGTATGGTCCGTTGGCCTCGGCCGCTGCAATCTCCGCAAGGACCGTCTTCAATCGGCCTTCCACAACGTGCACTTTTCGCTCCAGTTTTCGCCTCTCGCCGTCCCAAGTTTGCCTGTCTCGTTCCCACAAAGCATGAGTTCGGTCGCCCTCCTCTTCCTGACTCCGGATTCTAGCTTGCGAAACTTCCAGCCGTTGCCTGACATCCGATAGACTTGTTAGAGCTTCATCGCGCTCCTTCGCCAGTTCGCCGAAAGCAGAGGAAGATCCTCCCTCCAAGGCTTGCAACTGGCGCTCCAGCGCACGATTCTCTTTCGCAGTTCTACTCAGTGTTTCCGTGATGGTCTCATTTTCGATTTTTGCAGTATGAAGGCTTGATTCGAGATTCTCGATCAGACTGGTCTTACTTTCGAGGTCCCTCCTGAGAGACAAGATCTCGGAAACGAGTGAGGCGTGTAAGGTTGGCGTGAACCTGCGAGGATCGAGTATGGAAATGGTCTCGTCATTCGCATAGTCTTTCGATCCGCCATGGTTACGGAAGTAAGAGTCTCCGCTCGGAGGGAACGGCGGCGGAGACGAAGAGGGCCCGGGAGACGAGTTGCAGTGTCGTGATGAGTGTCTTGATGATCGCCGCGAGAGTGATCTGGCAGGCGTCCTGTACGGAGTGTCGGTAGGTGTCGGTAGGGCTTGTGCCGTGTATGTATATTCATCTTCTCTGGACATGTTCATCGGGATCTCTTTGAACCGATCCCGCCTATCCGGTCAACCTGCTAGACTCTCCACCCCCTTTGGGTGTTCTTCCGGGCGAGATCACGAACTCCCCGCATCCATGCACTTCCGTTCACAGGGAAAGCGCAACTTGCGTAATATGTATACTCGTCGCCAAGTTCCTGAGAGGAGTGCGAGAGATACGCGGTAGTGATTTGCCTTGCCCTAGACTGTGTGATGATGTGTCAGAAAAGCCTGGGTAGCAATTGGAGTCAGCGGTTCCATACTGACGAGTATGCGTGAGCTTTACCCAAGCAGGTGTGGTCAACTGTTGACAGTCTATTAGTTATAATTCGATGACGGAATTCTCGACGCTGTGGTAGAGTCAACCATCACGAACTATATAGCCTCAGCGCCGAGGGGTAACCCATGGGGCTGTGGGCATCGACCCCTTGCGACAGGTCAAGAAACGTGCAACATACCTATGGGTATCTCTAAAAAAGCCAGCTTTTGATATGAAAGTGCACTTCTAAGCTCCCGTACGCCAAAGCAATGAACGGAAAAGTGTCGTGGTCCGCTGAGGGTGTGTCCTGTGCCGGCTGTTCCTTTTGGAACTGAATTGTATATTACATGGTCAAGATGAACGAAGACCCAGATCAAACAAGAGGACGTCGATGGAAGTACGGAAGGTCGAATTAGAAGGAAGGCTTGTGGACGGGAAGTGCAGTCCTAGTCGATGCTGCGCCGTTGGGATCAGCAGGGAGTTTTTGAAGGTAGAGAAAGTCTCGACAGCTGGATACAGTAGACACTGGAAAGTCCTGATCGAGGTAGTACCATGGACAAGGCAGATCAACCAAGCTACAATGATGTTGACTTGGCAATGCCGAGGGGGAGGAGCTGCAATGACAGCGGAAAAGGAACAACGCACCTCCCAGCAACATAAACATGCCGCATCAGACGTTCCGAGCGTCAAGTGCTGTACCGAGGGAAAGAGCGTCGACCACTAATGGGCCGTTGGATGAAAGAACCAAAGTGTTTCAAGGGACCTGGATGGATAGCTGCGCGCTCTGACGATGAGAAATCGCGCTTCAGACAGCAGGTACAGTAGGGTGGTGAAGACTTGGATGCCCTCGACGGGAGACGGGAGACTTGACGGGGATCCAGCATGAACTCCCGAGTGACCGTGAACGAACGGTCTCGGTGCAGCGAGTCCGTAAGGTAGCCATGTTCACGAGCAGGGTAGAGGCATGGACCAACCAGGGCAAGATCGGGAGATGAGGCAAGGATAAGGCACTGTAGCTTACCTTAGGTAGGCCATGTGAGTTGCCGAGGGTTAAAAGTAACTTAGACGAGGTAAGGTAAGGTACTTTAACTGATACGGTAAGTGTACCCGAAGGTAAGCTACCAGGAACTGACTGACACGTAGAGTAAGGTACCTATGATATTGAGAAAAGAGAAATGTTCTTTGATGAATAGACAATCTGACTGGTGATGATGTCTGTACGCATCCCTTCCCTTTCATTCTGACTCGCTCTCCACGAAATTCCTCTGTGAAGCACAAATACCTGTCTATTCTACAGAGAAGTAGAAACAGACGCTGTGGGATGTACTGTAAAGTTACCTTACAGATACTCTTGAAGAAGTACCGACCATTGACTATTGACCATTGAACAGATAGGTAGGTTTGACGGTGTGATGAAACAAGATGCACCAATGCTTCCGGGACGCTGGGACCGAAGACTAAGGTAGGTGAGTGAGACTAAGTGAAGCCAAAACGTTTCCAGCTTTCGTCCGATCGTTGAGAAGACCGCCGTTGCTTCCTGGCTTGAGCTAGCTCTGCGGCGCTGTGCTGTCTTAAGTTAGTGCTTTGCTGTGCTCTGCTCCGACTTTGTGGCTGCCCCTTCCGATATTTGCAATTCGACACTAATAACTCATCTATACTCAGGGAACGAAGATGAAAGGTCAAAGCGCAGAGAAATCCTTTCAAACCAGACTTCAGATACCTCCTCCTTTACACGGGGCAGAGAGTGGAGTGGATGTTGGAGATTGGAAACGGCGCAGCAGCCAATCCTCCGCTACTACACCATTCAGGGGCTTCCGGTTGTGAAGAGTCTTGGGTGCTGTCTGCTGAGTTGTTGCTGTTGACACATACAGATGGAGTAAAGGTAAAAGAATTAATGCTGTACGAAATGTCACAGTACAACTTCAGCAGCTGTCGACCAGATCAAGCCCTGCCATCGACGTTGACTGTTGCACAAAACCCTTGATTCACTTTCTCGGGCAGCAAGGCCGTTTCTCCATCGAGACAGACCGAGACAGAGACTGCAACAGAGACGTCGGCCGAGGCGAGTGCAGAGTGAGCCGGTGTGCTCTAACCTGCAGTAGCGGTGGATTTGCCTTCAACAGTTGTTCGTACAGTATCTAAAGGAGTGAAAACGATAACGTCAAAGGCAATTGATGCGTTGCTGCTGTCAAGGATGCAAAAGGTAATGCAATGCAGTGCATGGTCCATCACATGCACGCCTAACGCCCCTTTCGTCCCACATCGCACGACTACCTTACCTAAACAAAGCCGTGAAGATCTCTGCTCTGCTCTGCGAGCTGTGTGGTCCAAATTCCCCGATACACCGGGCCAATCACTAAGCTAGTATCTAATTGAGCATCGCCATAATATCCATTTGCTTGTTCGGAGTGGTGGCGGACAATCTTGCTAGTTAACAACTTCGTACTTCTCCTTCTCTATCTTAGGGCCGATAGACCGAAGAGTGGCTCAAGCAGTTGAAACCAGAGGGGCTGAAACCCCCCTGAGCCACTTGGTACTTGAAGATGTGATGCGCTCTCTAAGGTAGAGCGTACACGCACATTGATGGAATACCTGATCGGTCGGCCCTACCTGTCTTGGCCCCGGCAGCAATCCATCCATCACCGCTCTGTACGGCCTCTGCCGACCGTAGTCGCGCACAAGACCTCCCAGAGTACCCGATCCGCCCGACCACGCCGCGTCCTCTCCGAGCAGGTAGGTATCTGTACCTTTGGTAGCAAGCCGCACTTTCGTCATGCCCATGGCCTCGCACCAATACTACTATGTTTCAAGATCCTGACGAAGACAAACCGGAGAAGCCCTTTCCAACTCCGTCGATCCCCCACCGTCTTCTCCCCCACCGTCTTTTGCCCCATCCCCACCCCCCCCGCCCCTCACCCACCTCACCACCTCCCCCAACCCCCCTTCTTCTCGCCCCTCCCCGACCCCAACCCACAAATCAAGCCACCCCTCCCCCCTCGCCCGCCTCACCTCCTCCACCCCCCACGCCTCCTCCCCCTCCCTCTCCACATACACCGTCCTCAACCCACACGCCCTCGCCGCCTCCAAATCCCCCAAATGCGCCGCCACCAACGCACACTCCCCCGGCTTCAACCCCAGCATCTCAACCGCCCCCAGATACACGCGCGGCGCGGGCTTGTAGACGCCAAAGTCTTCGGCGCAGATGAGGCGCGTGAAGGGCAGGTCGGCATGCGCGACGAGGTCGGTGAGGAGGGCGGTGTTGGCGTTGGTCAGGGTGCTGGTTGTGAGGTTGGGGGTGTGGTGGGTGAGGGTGCGGAGGGCGGGCGGGGCGTCGGGGTGGGGGGTGAGGTGGTGCCAGGTTTGGGCGAGGTGTTGGATGGCGGTGGGGGTGAAGAGGGGGTGGAGGGCGTGGGTGGTGAGGAGGTGTTGCAGGGAGGTGAGGTGGTGCGTGTCGATTGTGGTGAAGGGGGTGGTGGTGGAGGGGGTGCGCGGGTAGGTGAGGGTGAAGTGAGTGTAGCTGTCGCGCCATTCTTGGGCGAAGGAGGCCTGGTTGGGGTTGGGTTAGTGTGTGGTGGGTGGATGGGAACGGGGGGGTGCGGGGTAGTAAGGAGGGGAGGAGAGGAGAGGAGAGGAGAGGAGAGGAGAGGGGGCGAAGACGTACCCAGTCCTCTGTTGTCATGGTCGATGCCCGCAGCCGGACGGCGGACGGGATGGAGGCGTCTGGGGCGGAGAGGGCGTCGGCGCAGTGGGCCATCAGGGCGGCGGTGATGGTGTTGCGCCACTCGACGAGGGTGCCGAAGACGTCGAAGAGGAGGGCCGCGGGAGGGTGTGTGGTCGACATGGTTCTCGAGATGGGAAGGGATGTGAGGTTCGGATTATGCGGAGCCGATTTTTAGAGCGATTTGGGAGCAATGGTAATTGACTGCGTTGTTGATGACCTTAAAGATAAGGTACTCGCTGTTCCTGAGGCCAACACGCCAGCAAGGTACAGCTATTCTTAGAATGTTGGCTTCAAGGAGCACATAGCAAGAATTTGTAAAAAATAAACAGTAAAATCTGTTTAAATTTTCTTTTCTTTAATCATCATTCACAAAATCAATCTCACTGTCTTTCTCAACATCATCATCATCACTGTCACTATAAGACATCCTCATAGTCTTGATCACAACATTAAAGACAATATATAAATGAATTTAAAGTGTGAAATGTCATTTAAGATTATAATGAAGATCACAGAATATAGTTAAAAATACATTGAGAGAATGTGAAGAAATCTATAAAATTGAGAATTAATTATTGTATTTAAATTATTTGTTAGATATATAACCCACGATAGCTATGCTATTAGTGTGGTGCCACCTTTTAACAGGTTATGAGCCCGGGTTGGCGTAATGGTGTTGAACATGTGTTGGCTGCCTTACCTGCATAAGCCCAAGGTTGTGAGTTCAAACCATGTTGCATGCACATTCTTTCCGCCTGTGAGAAGCTGAGTAAACAACGTATGAGCATGCCGGCCGATCGTGGGTTAGGGGGAGTGTTAGATATATAACCCACGATAGCTATGCTATTAGTGTGGTGCCACCTTTTAACATTATTTAAATTAAAAACATTAAGACTACTCACAATTGCTATAACAGAGATAGATCTTAATTTAAAGAGAGAAATTTAATTTATTAATAATTAATATAGAAAATACTTAATTTTCTTGAGAATCAATTCACAGCATATTTAAATGAAATGTAGAGATATATTTAATATAAATATAAAATTTAAATCAGCATTAATACTGTTAATCTTATCATTAAATAAGTTAATTAATCAAAAAAACAGATAAGCATTTTCTTGTCACTGTTACTGTTATTAAGAAGATGATTTTTAATATTAAAAATGAATCATTAAATATTCTTAAAAGATCTATAATAACTAAATGATGCAGTTAAGTAGTTAACATGCTAATTAGTTAATCTTTATTGATGAAAGTGCTGTCAATCTTTATATTATAAACAGAAAGTTTAACTGAGCTGTTATAAGAAAGTAAGCAGTTATAAAGAAGTTCTTTTAAAAAGAAAAGCATTACAGCATTTTTTCAGCATATATAATTGATGATTATATTGCTTAAGAAATCTATGAGAAAAAGATGAATAAAAAATGTTTAATACTTTTATTTAAAAGAAGATCTTATCTTTATATAGACAATTTTCAGAGTTATGCAGTGTTCTATACATGAATAATTGTGAAATACATTGTTTAAAGATAAGTCTTCATATTAATATAAGTATTCTTACTATTGCTATTGCTAATCTCAGTGACAGAAGCTTACAATTATATATTATAAAATCAATGTCATTCTTACATTTCTCTCTTTCTATTCATCAGACTACAACTCTATTAAGAAGTTATTTAATAAGCTAAAGATATGAATGCAGAGATATAAGACATTAATGAAGAAATTTAAAAATAAGTTTTCAGCATTTATTTATATGACTATACAGAAATATAAAATGAAAGATAATTTAGAGAGACATTTTTAAAATAGCTTTATTAATTATACATAAATATATTATTATAATGAATTAACTATCATTTCTCATTGTCTTTAACACTTACAATGCTTTCTGCTTCTTCTTAAAATTATAAATCTCTATAAAATAAGTCTCTATAATTATTACATATCTTCTTTTCTTCTAATATAAATGTAAGACTTTCTTTAACTGTTATTTAAAATTAACTGAAATATTTAGCTCTTTTTATGTTTACTTAATGATTAACTGTATATCTTATGAATTATATATCTTTTTTAAAAAAATATTACAATAATTCATCAACTATATCTTTAAAGTAAAGTGTTTTCACTTAAATTAAGTGAAGAAATTTTGCAGTTATGTTTTAAAATTAATGCTTAAGTTAAATAAACTGCTGACAAATGATACTGCAGATAGTGCTGACAAAAATGTAATAAAATGTGTTTTTTATGAAGATTGTGAAGTCTGTGATGAAGATAATAAAGATAATAAAGATAATAAAGATAATGAAGAAAATAGTAAAGATGTGAATTGCAGAGAAAGCAGTTAAGAAGAAAATAAAGAAGAAAAATATTAAGTTAAGATGTATAAAATGTAATGTGAAGATTGTGAAGACTGTAAAGACTGTAGAGAAGAAGAAGAATGTTGTAGTGTTATAATTAATGAAATTAATAGTTTTAGTATAGTCTCAACATTACTGAAAGAAACTGCAGAGATAAAGATTTTTGATGTTGATGTTGATGTTGATGAAAAAGTGTAAATTTGAATGAGATAAGATGATAAAGATATTGTGAATATTGATAATATGAAAAAGAAAAAAGACAATGTAATTAATAATAAGATTTTCTTCTTTAACTGATTAGCTGACATAATCTTTATACTGATAAGTAATGTATAAATTGTTGCTTCATTCTTATTAACAATCTTTGTTTACATTTAAATAGCTGCAGAGTCAAGAATTTTATAAATGCTGTTGTAAGAAAGATAGTAATGATTATAGTTAAGATATATCTTGTCATCACATTAATAATGAACAACAATAACATTTAATGTATAATTAATATTCTTTAAAATCTTTATATATTGATCTGCATTCTTCTTATATATTACAGTAGCTGTTCTCTGATATTTATTAGCAAAGACATTAAAAATCAATGAAAAAAGAAAATAAATTTATATTTAATGTTTAAATTTATTTTTCTTCTTTATAACTTCTTTCTTTACTGATTTCTTATTTACTGTAATGATATTCTCTGCTATCTTTCTATCTTAATTAACTCTTATAATGACTATTATTTCTTTTCTCTTATTACTATTTTACAATTTAACAAGATTCTTCACTTTCTGTTAATTATTTATATCTTTAAGAGTCACAGTGATTACAGCATTCTTTTTTGCAGCTAAATAGTTAATTTTAATTTTTATTTAATGTTTATAATAAAAATATTTTCTCTCATTACAGTATTTCTTAATTGTTGCTGACTGCTTAAAATCTTAAATTCTTTACATAAAGCTTTTTTCTCTCTTATTTAATTTAAAAACATTTAAATTTTCATTCATTAATTTTCTGTTCAGATATACTGTGTGAGACACAGTATATTGTATGAATGACATTAAATCTTTATTGACAGCAATATTGAGATTGAGAATCTTAATAAAATTGTTGTTAAGATTTAATGAATAGATTGATGTGAATATTGATATGAATACTGATTTTTACATTACAGAAGACTTCTTCTTTACAGAAAAAGTCTTTGTAAGAATCTTTTGTTTTGTTATAGTGATGATGATGATGATGATGATGTTGAGAAAGACAGTGAGATTGATTTTGTAAATGATGATTAAAGAAAAGAGAATTTAGACAGATTTTACTGTTTATTTTCTACAAATTCTTGCTATGCATCCCTTGAAGCCAACATTCTAAGAATAGCTGTACTGGTACCCTGCACCCCGCAGGTCGCCTGTTCACGAGGAGCATATTGAGTACTGATGGAAGACTGACTCCTTTCTTATACGTCGGTTTGGGGTAAGGACAGTACATGTACATGCCAGCGCGCATTCTCGTACCTCTCCCTCCGCGCATCTGGCATCAGTAGATTCGAACTGCTTCTGTTCTTTTGTCAGGCCACAACGGCAATGTAGCAGTACAGTACAGCATCAGGACAACTAGCAGCATCGACGGGTACCTTTTCCGAGCCGGACAAGTGCTCTTTACACTGCACACCATCCTACAGAGGTGAATTGTTACCTGTCCAGGGTCGAGGATGGTCATCGAAGGGAAACCTCCCGTTGGAAGTCCGGAGCTAAAACTGGGGCTGGGTGTAGATGTGCCGGACAAGGGAACGAAGGCGTCTTCGGTGGGAGCTGGGACGAACAAGAGGAGGAAGTGATGATGCCTTGGACAGTACCTACCTACATTCTACTCTTTCGTATTGAGGTATAACGGAGTACCTAGTGAAGGGTCGAAGAACCTTCTTCCTCCTGGCTCTTTACCAACCAGATCTGCTTCGGCTTGAACCAAATTAGACATGTAGTATAGGCACAACGAGCAGGAGAGATTCCGTCCAACACTGCCGACAGTAGCAGGTAATTCTATCTGATAGACATCAGAAGCTATCTCTCAATCAAACTTCGACGTATCCAACATCTGTCAGTTCAAGCTTTGAGGGGTATCGTGAAGCGACGCATGCTTCATCTTGAAATCTTCATAAAGCGAGTTCAGCCACCCAGTAATAAAATGCCGCCCAGGTCCCCGACCGGAAGTACTTTTTCAGCATGGAAAGTCCGGATTTTTTTCACATGCCGTTCGTTGATGATTCCATTCTCGCAGATGTGCCCTTTTTCTAAATTTGCAACAGAAATCCAAGAAATATGAAGCCCTTCTTCCAAACGCCCATACCGGCACCGCCGTGCGTATCCCATCGTAAGTTTGTTGGTGTTATATCGTGGTGTGCCTTGCTCGAAGTGGCCTGACGTTCCTCGATACAGAGTTCCTCTCCGATCTTCGTCAAGGCCTGCGCTCTACAACACACATAGCCCAGTGTCCAGTGCTCTCCATGTCTAGTGTCCTCAGCACTGTCGTCAAACAATCGTGAGTTCATCAGCGCGACACTTGTGTCAAAAAGCTGCTTTGGTTGCCAATATAATCAGGTAGGTCTAGAGGACAGACGATGTCTCTAGATTCGCAAGTAGTTGAAGCTCTTAGGGAGGAGCAAGTATGGATGATGCACTTGCCGAGCTTCGAATGTGATAGGTATCACAGTATGACGCATCGCTTCGATTTCCGGTCCTTGTCACGATACATCCGGTGTGGGTCCCGATCCCGGTCCCGGTTGTCCATGGTCCCTGCAAGGTTCGTCCCTCGACGGTCGGTTTGTCGTGTGGTCTGCTGGCGCTGTCGCCGGAGTAATCGTACGACGTCGTAGAAAGCCTTCTCGACATTGATGCAGCTCTTTGCTGACGCCTCCACAAATTCGCAGCCCAGTTCCTTGGCCAACGCCTGACCTTCCTGGGTGGATACCTCCCGCTCGGTGACCCTGTCACTCTTGTTCCCCACCAGCATGACAGGTGCCTGGCCTCCCCCAGCCGACATGATCGATTGGGGCGCGGCGAGCGGGGATGACAAGTATCCGCCTCCGGTAGGTGATCCAGCACTCGACGACTCTTTAACTCGCTGGATCTGGTGGTAGAATTTTTGTATCCGCTTGAAGGATGACCTGGAGGTGATGCTGTACACAAGGACGAATCCTTCACCATCCCGGATCCACTGATCTCTCAACGCTGTATATTCCTCCTGACCTGCAGTGTCCAAGACCTCCAGCATGCACGATTGACTATCGATGACTACTTGCTTCCGGTAGGAGTCTTCGATGGTTGGGTCGTAAGTTTCGACAAAATGATTCAAACACAACTGCATATCTGTCAGCCCGAGACCAAAGAACCGGTGTCAGGTTGCAAACACGGACCTGAATCGTTAAAGCAGTCTTTCCCACTCCGCCATCTCCGAGCACCACGAGCTTGTACAAAGTCATCTTACCTGCCATCGTTGACGTGGTCTTTGGATCCTCCTGACTAGGTATGCGCCGAAGTAGCTGTAGACGTGGTCACCGACACGTGGACGTACTTGCTGCGACAGCCAAGGTGTCCTTGCTGAGGCTGACAATTTCACGGCGAACGGGATGAGAAAGCCTAAGCTTCGATCCAGGTGATATATTTGATAGAACGCACGAGCTATATCATGCAGCGATATGAATTGGATCGCAAACCACTGGTGATCCGAGCTTCTGCCTCACAGCAACAGGGTACTTTGTAAGTCGAACCAAACCAATGGATCGGTACAGAGTCCCAAGAAGTCGATAACCGCCGGCGCTGTGTGACCGGAGCCAAGTCTAGACTTGCGAGATGATATGTCTGGCGATATTATCCGGTTGGGACGATGATCTTGACCCTTCTCGTAGGCCCGGATGTCAGAAAGTGGGATTTAGACTTCCGGTCTTGACACAGGGAGAGGTATAGATTCTCGGATTGGTCCCTGTCTTCCGACTGTAAAGCTGCCCTCGCTACCAGTACCTGTAAGGCAGAAGACGGCGTCTAACTTAAGACAGAGACGCAAAAATGCAAGGATTTCTCCCGAGGTAACGAAGATGAGGTGAGAGCACTCTTGGGCTATGCGAGTAAGAAACTGCCTCCGGGCAGGTCTGATATGTCAGAACGAACAGATATCACAATACAAGCACGTGGATGATGGGACAGCGCCAGCGTGCTTTGTGGGATAAAGTCGGTATCTCTGATGTCCGGTCGATTTGTTTCCTGGAGATAGTTATCGAGATCTGGTGTTGGGCCGTAGTGTTCGATGTTGTATGTAAAATGGTGGAAAAACGAGCAAGCAAGTGAGGTAGGTATGTAAGGTAGGCACAGCGCCAAAGTATTTGCTGTTGTCCAACGCCTCAGCTATCCCACTATCCTCCGTTCCGATTGTACTTTGAGAATGTCCGTCGTACATGCATGCGTGGAGTTTAAGTATGTAGTATGTAGTATGTATTGTTCTGTTCTCGGACGAGGAGGCGCTGCGGTTTGCACTGCTTTGCTTCGTACAGCAGATATACCGAGCAACGCGGTTAACGGTTAGAGTAGAGGGCCAGCGGGTGGAGAGGAGCAAAGAGGAGAGCACAGAAGCAGAGAGCCCACAAGCAACTCGACTCGGTTCGTCTCAACAGCTCCACAGCTCCACTGGCAGGCGAGAAAGTAATAGGAGCTATCACTTGGTCGAATCTCCTGTCTAGATGGGATAGACCCAAGCCAGAGGAAGCGCCAGAGAGAGACTTGCAGGGTCTAAGAACGCGCTGGGCTGCCGGTAGAGGCGCCCCTGAAGTTTCTCTTTGCTTTGGTGCGCAGAGGACCATGCCTAGTAGTACTGTAGGCAAGGTAGGTAGTTACTTTGTACCTAACCTAGGCCATGAGGTCGAGCGTCAAAGGGCCACCGGCCGCAACGTTGGAATACCTCTATCCTACCTAATGAAGGTAGTAGAGGTCTTTGTACCTTCAATGTTATTTACCGTAGATGGCTCACTCTCATTGGAGCTTACATTATTCCAACCTCAATAATGATGAAAGTTGTTCATGTCTTGATAGCAGAGGGAATCACTAAGGTATTACGAGAGCGGAACCTCTACCATGGTAAGTCCGGCACTTTATTAATAATAATATCGAATCCTCGATGAGAATGTGCGAATAATTCGAGTTAGCGGACCCACGAGGGAAAAAGAAAAGAGAAGAAAAAAGAATAGATAAAAACCCAATATTAATCTAATCCATTATCAACCTAGGTTTTCTTTTGGATCTGACCTTCATTATTTTTGTACTGTACGAGCAACGAGAAGGGTTCTTCGAGATACGAACATTACCTAGTTCCCAGCTTTCAAATGTTGTCTTTCAAAAACTGCTCAGCGCAGATCAGACTCGAAGGGAGACAAGTCGGGACCTCCACGGAACTCAATCTACTTGTTGAGAACTCTGTAGGAAGTATAGCACGTTCTCGATCTTCCATATCCGACGTCAGAGTCCTGTACCTACTAGGTAGACTTGCCTGGGTACCTCATGTACCGAAAGACGCCGTCCTCTTGCTTACGGTAAACCGAGCTTGCAGCAAGTCCTGCAGCTCCCGGGAGGGACCGCAGCTTCCTTTTCGGACGAAGCTCCCAACATAGACATTCAGAAAAAGCCCTGGGCCAATGATAAGAGCGCGGTGCAATACCAGCGTCTGGAGCCGCCTTCCAAGCCGGACTGCAGCAAGCTACCTATCAGCCTGTCAATCTGCAGTCTGCACTCTGCAGTCTGCACATGCAGAGCCAGGCGATGCACAAGGCAGAGGGATGAATACCTTGCCTTGCCCATACAACCAGTATTTGATTTCATCCCTACTGTCCCACGTAAGTACCTACCCTCACAGGGCGGGATCGCTTCTAAGCATGGTATCGACCTAGTTAGTGTACGAGCACCAGCAGGTCGGATTCCCACGCGAGCGGTTTAGCTTCAGCTTACTCATACGGACTACATTGCAGACAAGATTTGTCGTGTCCCTCAAGGGGTTGAACGAAGATCCGAGGACCAGTCGAGTATGAGTGTACAAATGCCTGATCGACCCAGCCTCTCTTATCAATCTTATCAATCAAGTCAACCACCGGCGAAAAGGGGTTCATTTTCCATATCTCCAACACCCCACACCCATGACCACGGACGTGTCGCGTGGCACTTCCAGAAGTCCCTTATTATTGCAGCGCGAAGTCGGAAACTTTGCACCTTCCGTTCGGGCTATGTTCCGTGTCTCCCAGGCATCGTTAGCACCGGAGTCTGGTGATTTTTCGGAAGGTATGCCTGCCTCGCAAGCCTCATCACAGGTCCGGTTATATTCTTTGCACCTTCCTCTCTGCACGACACAACGTCGGCACTCACAGCCAGCCCCCGAAGGAAGCAGTTCACCTGCAATGTCCGCGCTGTTCGTTGGCTGTGCCGCCTGGGACCGCAGCCGCAGCCGCAGCTGCAGTTGCAGTTGCATGTACTGTACATTACCTCCTATAAGGCGCTGTTGCTTTATACTACACTCATATGACCGACCTTTGTGCGACTTTCATGCAGTGGAGTGGATTAGTCCACCGTCTGGCTCAAGAAATGGTTGGAATTGAAGCAGCTTCACAGTTTGTCCGTTACTTCTTCGCGGTATCGCTAAGACCGGCAGCATGCATGAGATGCGGATCACGTGGGTGACAGGTCACTCACACCGGTGGTAACCTTTATATCCCTCACGGTCTTGGACTGGGCATCATGCAACAGTGGGCCTCCTTCTAAAGTTTGTTCAGAAGTTGAGAGGAATTTAGTGTCTCTGTCTGACATGATTTAAACTGGTATGCCCAACCCCTAACCACTTACCGGATATTCTGCGATATCTCAGCAGTCAAGAGGCTTTTACTCGAATCAAAGACCATGGTACTGGGCGAGAGCGTCAATACGTTGGGTACTTAGAGCACACGCCGATCCTTTAGGGCGTACACGAACCCTTAATCCAATGGTTTAGTGTCGGCTGCTGGCGGTAGGTGGGAGTTGAGAGCAGTGTAACCATCTTCGAGACTTATTTCTGCTCTGATTTGAGCGATGAATTCGCTCCTGGTACTACCGCTCTATATTTGTGGGAGCATCGAGGACGTGTTCCCCTGGAGCTTTCCAATTCTGTGCACTATAATCTCTCAAAGCCTGGTCCGGCCATTAACGGAATGATGGGGTGCTCGATAGATATCGGGGCTAGATACGCTGAGGCTGACGCAAGTTTATATTACTTATATTATATTCACAACGGTATGGCAACGAATTGTAGAGTACATGTATGTGGTGAAGCAAAACAACGCGAAAATAAGGTAACGTAGGGTATTGGAGAGAATGGACTTGAATGAATACCTAGGGCTATCCTTTTCGCTTAGACAAGGCTCCCGCAGCCCGAAATGCGGGGGAACGATGGACCAATCACGGCATACCTTACCTTACCTTTACCCTTCACCTTCACCATCACCATCACCTACTGGACCTGACCTTGCCCTTACCCTTACGACATCAACACTTCCACCCTACCTGTACCTACCTTGCTGTATGTATATAATATAAGAACCTTGTATGATCAAATTCCGTTCATCCGATACCTCTCCGCTGGGAACACTGTCAGTTGCCTAGGTGTTTGTACCTCAGGGATTTTTAGGGTATAAGTCTACTCGTCTGCTCGACTCGTGGCAGACTTACCCCCGAACCTGCATGATCCAGAGAAGCCGGATAGTAGCCCGAGGAGCTTGCCGGATATTAGAGAAGAACACCCTTCTGTTTCGGCAAAGGAACCGTTGCTGGGTGCCCGACTTTGTTGGTGAACCCTTGCTCACGAGATCGAGGCCATTCTCGCTACGAACCCTCGGCCGTTCCGGTAGAGCCACGACGGAGAGGTGGGCCGGCAAGCGGATCGGTAGTAGAGGAGTCGCCATGGTACCGCACGTCCAAGATCAAGTTCAATCGCACTCGCTCGAAAACCCGGAGACGTTCTGGGCTCATCAAGCAGATCAACTGTATTGGCATAAGAAACCATCGCAGACTGTGAAGAAGACAACGAAGAAGCTCCGAAGTGGCGTCAGTCACTCTCATTGGACATGGTTCCCGGATGGAGAGATATCAACTGCGTACAACTGCGTTGACCGACATGTCAAGAATGGTCATGGCGACTCGACGGCTATCATCTGGGACTCGCCCGTCTCGGGCCAGAAGGAGAGGTATACATACAAACAACTGCTCACCGAGGTCGAGACCCTGGCTGGGGTGTTGAGGGAAGAAGGGGTCAAGAAAGGGGACGTGGTACTCGTATACAGTATGTTCCTCGATCATTATGCCCCGGAGGCGAGAGGTGTTGATCCTATACAGTGCCAATGATTCCTTCTGCACTGTTTGCCATGCTTGCCATCTCCCGTCTCGGTGCGATACATGCCGTCGTCTTCGGAGGCTTTGCCCCGGCATCCTTAGCTCAGCGTATCGAAGCCTCGAAACCGCGTGCGGTTATGACAGCGTCTTGCGGCATCGAAGGCGCAAAGAAGCCGACGGGTTACAAGTCATACGTCGAGGGTGCATTGGAGAAGAGCAACTTCAAGCCGGAAAAGGTAATCATCTGGCAACGGGAGCAACTCCGATGGGATCCAGTAGCGCAAGAGAAAGGCGAGAGGGACTGGCAGGGTCTGGTCGAGGATGCCAAGGCCCGGAACGTGAAGGCAGATGCAGTGCCTATCAAAAGTGATGACGGTGTCTACATCATATATACTAGTGGTAAGTCTGTCACCTAACTCAACCCAGGACTATGAATTGACGGCTGTCGTTGCAGGCACCACCGGCCTCCCCAAAGGGGTACTCCGCGAGGCTGCCGGACACGCTGTTGGTTTGAATCTCTCGATCAAGTACCTCTTCGGCATACGAGGTCCGGGAGATGTGATGTTTTGCGCTTCGGATATCGGCTGGGTGGTAGGCCACTCGTACATTCTCTACGCTCCTCTACTTGCCGGCGCCACCACTGTTCTCTTCGAAGGTAAACCGGTGGGGACGCCGAACGCGGGGACATTCTGGCGGGTTGTGGAAGAACATAAAGTCAACATCCTAAGCACCGCACCGACAGCTCTACGAGCTATTCGGAGGGACGACCCGGAGAACAAGTTTTTCGAAGCAGCTGGCGAGAGAGGCGGACTGAAGCAGCTTAGAGCTCTGTTCCTCGCTGGCGAAAGAAGCGAACCGAGCATCGTTCAAATGTACCAGGAGTTGTTGAAGAAGTATTGCGCGCCTGGTGCGTTGGTCATCGACAACTGGTGGTCTTCAGAGTCTGGATCTCCAATTTCAGGCATTGCGATGATTGCCGCTGCCGGTAAGCAGCACTCTAGTACCGAGCAACACACGCCACTGCCGATCAAACCGGGCTCGGCGGGAAAAGCGATGCCTGGTTTTGATGTCAGAATAGTAGACGATGAGGGCACGGAGGTGGGGAAGGGCCGGATGGGCAACATCGTTCTTGGCATCCCGCTCGCACCGACGGGTTTGACGACCCTGTTCAACGATGAAGAAAGGTTCTATAAAGGATACCTGAAACGATTCGACGGAAAGTGGATCGATACCGGCGATGCAGGGATGATTGATGAGGATGGCTACGTGCATGTCATGTCAAGGTCCGACGACATCATCAATGTGGCCGCTCATCGATTTAGCACTGGTATTTATACACACCTCATTCTAGTAGAAACGTTACTCATTAAGCATTACAGGTTCCATCGAGCAAGCGATCTCGTCGTACGCCAACATCGCCGAATGCTGCGTAGTCGGCATACCCGACGCCTTGAAGGGACAGCTTCCCTTCGCGTTCGTCACCCTCTCCACCGCCGACCATCCCACGTCTGCCGTTCCGTCCGACGAACTGTTCCAAGGCATCCAGAAGTCGGTGCGGGAGCAGATCGGTGCGATCGCAGCGCTGGGCGGCATGGTCCAGGGCAAAGGGATGATCCCCAAGACGCGGTCGGGCAAGACGTTGCGGCGGGTGCTTCGAGAGCTGGTCGAGAACGCGGTCTACGGCGATTTCGACAAGGAAGTGCAGGTTCCCGCGACGGTCGAGGATGCGAGCGTGGTTGAGGTGGCAAGGGGTAAGATCAGGGAGTATTTCAAGGAGAAGGGGGCTAGCTTGCATAAAGCTCCGGAGGAACGGGCGAAGTTGTAGGATAGTATAAGTTGATATGTGTGTGTATATAGCTAGGAAGATCTCATGTCGTTTGTGTAGGTATTGTTATTGGCGCTTTGAACATATCTACGATGGTCAAAAACGTCGAGCGTCGCCCGTGTGAGTGCCTATGGTCACGAAGTGCACGATAGTACATACAGCACGTCTATCAATCCTCCTACTTGTACATTGTGTACTCGAGCACCTTTGAGAGTCTCAGCGAGCCAAGCTACAACACTTTTAACTTGACATTACTCGGCCTACACATCGAATCAGCAGCTCACCAAATTACCGTACATGTTTGTGTTGGCCGTCATGACTCCATGATTAGGTAACTTAAGGTATAAGTACAAAATACCTTGGGTGGTTCTCGACCGACGCGACCTTGAGCCATGAACCTTGCAGACGACAAGGGACCGAAACGCCGGAAGACAACGCCACCCGGCGGCCACGATTTCAAAGCCAACCAGAATCCCCTGAACGAGGGAGTCGCCCACCCATTTACCCTCACCCTCACTGACCTCCAGCCTTGATCTGTGCCTGGTTCAGCGATTGGAACCAAGAAAGAATGACTACGGTGCTATGAGTATAGTTCAAGAGCAGATTCGCCGAATCACTATTCCCCATTCAGGGTCCGCCATGAAGTCTGGCAGCCAGTTGAACCTGCGAACTCTTGACTGTATGGTTCACGGAGTGCGAGCACTTGGACTGTACGACCACACAATCTCCGCTATGATCTGGTACCTGCAGTAGTTCCAGTCGTCTCCCGCACCCGTATGGATGGATATGGACATGGAGGAAGATGTTTTCGTGCCTGCATGAGCTGACCCGGCAGGATTGCGCGCTACCTCCCTGTGGCCTTGGTTACAGTGCCGGTGGAAATTCTGGGCCATCCACACCATAAGCGAAAAACACACCTGTTTTTCTAGTAAAACCTGCCACCCCTGTATTCACCCACAAAATCACACACTCACAAGATCAATTGACATCCCCAAAGCTCTATAATGACAGTCTCAATGCTGAAGAGTAAAAAAAAGAATATTAAGATGAAATCTTCATCAAAACTGCATCTGAAAGATCTTAGACATTCTTTTACACTCTTATTATCTCAGAATGTCAAGAACATCAACATCAGTGAATTTAAAAACATTGACAGTGTTAATTTAACAAGAAAAAAGACTTCAATTAAAGCTCTATTTATGTTTTTAATTCATTAAACTGTCTTTCTTGACAAGAAAAGTCTTTCTGACAAAAATAAAATGATAAATCTCATCAATTTTGATTATTCAGCATTTCTGACAAATGAGCAGATTAAATTGAAAGAAAAGACTTAATTTAAGAACTATTAAGTGCAATAACAGCAGATCAAGACACAGCTGTTAGTTGATGAGATTAGAAAACAGAACATTTTGATTTTAAATTTAAAAAATGTTAATGAAGAAAGATAAGTTAATTTAAAGATTATTTTTTTGATTTAATATAAGAGCAAGAAGAAGAACATTTAGATGACTGTTGACATCAAATTTATATAGAAGACAGTCTTAAGATCTGTTTAAGATAACTTTATAGACAGCAATGATTTAAAGTTCTTAAAAGAAAAGATAGTCTTCTTACAGAAAAAGAAAGTAAGTTAATTGCTTTCTGTAGAGTGTCTATATTAATTGATACAGTAAATAGTTATAGAGAAGAACTGAACAGTCATAAAGAAGTGAAAGAAGCTGAAATTGAAACTGAATAATTATATAAGATATTTGATTTGCTGATGACACTGTGACAATGTGAAGTGCAAAAATAAGAAGAAAAAGTGCTTAATGTTAAAAGAGAAGCATTATGCTCTGAATTTTAATTATTTCACTATCTGAAATAAAATTATCAGCAATAAAGATGTCATCATTTTAAGCTTTTCTCTTTAAGTTCTTTACATACTTAATCAATCTTCTTTATCTTTTTTAAAAAAGACTTTACAGTCTGCTCTGCAGTCTTCTTTACAGTTTTCTTCATTCTTTACATCATTTTCAGTCTTCACATCTATTCATATTCACATAAAACAGATCTCATCAATGTTCTCAATGTCATCAATACTTATGCAGAGCTCATGACAGTACTCATCATTATATATGTCTTTTTCTTTATCTTATTTATTTTCATCATCATATCAGCATTCTTATCAGCATTCTTATCAGCATTCTTATACTGCTTTATCTTCTTCATCTTCTTCATCTTCTTCACAATATCAAATGCATTATTTAATGCATTCATCTTGTTCACTCTCACTTCAGCTATCTTCTTCATCTCTTTTAAAGCCTGCTTTACAGCTTTTATAACAGTCATCTTTACATTAATTTCTTTTTCATAAAAAGAAAAGCAGCTCTGTCAGCAGTGACAATACAGAATTAATGAAGTTTTTATATTAATATATAAAATGATTTAAAAGACAGATTCTAAAGTACTCAGTGTTATTAAAGAATGCATATAAATAGCTGTGAGATCAGCTATATAACATGAAGCAGATAAGAAAGATAGAGATTTAAGACTAAAAAGACTTGAATATTTTTTTAGAGTTAAAAAAGCAGTTAAAGAAAAGAATTAAAAAGTGAGTAAAGAAGAGAACTGTAAAAGATATAAAGAATAGAATGAAATGAATGAAATAGATGAAATAAATAAAAACAACTGATACTGCAGATTCATTAATGCACTTAGCAGCAGTTGTGAAGTTTCTAAAATATTAAATAGTATTTAATTTATATGTTTCTATCTTTTAAATCTGTCTAATCTAAAATTCATAGTCATTATCAGTGACTGTTAAGTTCATTTCAATATATACACTTCAAAAATGTATCTTAAAATGTTTGTCACTGTTATATTTCTTCACTGTTAATTATATAAATCTCTTAAAGTCATTTTTATACTTCTTCACAAAATTCTCATGTCACTACATTCACTGTTTAAGAGTGATAAAGAACTGTTTAATAGAGTTGTAGTCAGAAAAGTAAAGAGAAAGAAAAGCAAGCTTTACATCAGTCTTAGTGTATATGTTGATTAATTTTTAATAATATGTTAATAACTAAACACAGAGAGATCAGTAGACATATCTTGAAGTAATGTATAGAGATATTATTCATAATTAGAATAGATTGTGACTCTGAAAAAGAACTGCACTTTGAAAGAACATAATTTTATATAAAGAAATTAAATAAAGCTTCTGTTATAGAGTTCTGTCTGACTGTTTATGTCATGTATTCTTTAACAGTGTATGCTGACAGTACACTTCATCATTCACTTTATTTTAATGAGATCAACATTAAGATTCTCACTTCACAATATAATTACTTAAACTTTCAATTCTTATTTCATTTATTTGCAGCTGACTCATCAACAAAGATAAGCTAATCTGCAGTTTAATTGATCAGCTAAATAAGTCATTCTGTACATAGATCATCATCTTGTTAAGTGACTTTCTGTTGTAGCTATTAAAATTACAAATATTAATCATTGAATCATACAACAAAGATTCTCATTATCTTTCATATATATCTCATTCTCTTCAGAACATCAGACAATGTCCTGAGCTTGACATCAATCTTAAATTCATTTTAAAGAAATCATCTCATCTTATTACAATAAATTCAGAATCTTTTCTTAAGATATTCAGTCAGCATCTCTTTCATTGCTAAGATCAGAGCTTTAGATCAATCTTTTCTTTTAAGTTTAAAGATCTTAAATGATCTTCATATTTGTCAGTTCATTCACATTCTTCAAATTTGTTGAGTAGACATCCTCATATTCTCATGAATTGATGAAATCAACATCTCATAGATCAATTGATCATCAATGAGGTCCCTAGTGTACTCAGACAATGAATGAGACATTGTCAAAGTTTAGGAAGCAGTCACAGTGATTGTGAGGCTGTTTTTGATGTGAATTTGTGGATGAATACAGAGGTGGCAGGTTTTACTAGAAAAACAGGTGTGTTTTTTGCTTATGGTGTGGATGGCCCAGAATTTCCACCGGCACTGTACGCCGCTTCGCAGATCCCCCTGAAGTCGAAATTGTCAGATTCACCCTTCACTTTCGTCCCTTCACCCATCAACATACACTCCCTATCTGTCATTCTTTGCCTGGGTATCATTCACCCTTCACGTTCTTTGCATCTTTGACAGACAAGACGCTCCTTCTCCTACAGCAAAACGCAGTGCGGGGCATCGGCTTTGACAGCAGCCAGATTAAATCATTAGATTCCCTGCCAGCGTTCAGCAATTATCCACCGCACAAACTCAGATATGATTTCTCGTGTCCTTCTCGGTTGTCTTGCACTCTGGGTCTCCACAGCCTGTGCTCAATCCTCCTATCCTACTGCCTCCCTAGTCGCCAGCGGAGCGCCTTATCCGATGCCCAACAGCACGGTGGCATACGGTCCTACCGGCACTGGGAGCTATTCAACTTCGATCGCCCAATCTCCAAGTTCGTCCTACCCAGCGGCAGCAGCTTCCTCTCCCGCTGCCGACCTTGCCGGAGCTGGCCCCGGCTCTGGCTCTGTTTCCGGCTCCGGCTCCTGCGGTCCCGCAACTGTGACCGAAACCGCGTACCAGACCGTCTACGCCACCGTCACCGCTTCCTCCGTCACCGCTTCCCCCGTCACCGCTTCCTTCTCTCCGAGCAGCGCTCCAGCAATAGCGGCCGAAACCTCCACCAGCACCTTTTACCAAACCATCCAAGTCGTCGACGCCTCGTCTACACCCTCTTCCAGCGCGACTGAGTCAGCAACGTCGATTACAACCGAGGCTCCAGTGTCCAGTAGTGCTACCGATACAGCAGCGCCGAGCTCAACCTCTACGAGCGTGATATATCAGACCGCCGTTGTGAGCCCATTGCCCATGACAGCCAGTGTGGGAAGCAAGCATAGAAGGGCACATATCAGGAAGTCTTAGGAGAGGAGGTCAACTTTGCACTGGCAGGATCATGTTTGAGGTAGTGGGGAGGTTTATCGGTTCATACAGTGTATAGAGGGTCAAGTATTATTGCTGGTCAATTTCCTGATGCTCTTGGATTTTAGACTACTTTGAACTTTCAAGATACAACTATTCATCTCAAAAACATATCTCGTCCTAGTGACAATCTTTATTCATGGGACAATGAATATCTTACCTTAGCTTCTACACAACCTTGTGTGAATTAACACTATGGCATGTGCTTTGCTGAGATTCGCAATATCCCGCTCGCTTGTTCGGAACCCTAATTCACCAAAATCTTCCAGCATTAATATTCAATGTCTAGGTAGAGAGTCGACCTGGGAATATGTCTCCGCCTCACTTGGTTGCCTGGTCCTAGCCAGTTGAATCGTGTGCCTGTCCCCGAACACAGAGGGGAGTTGTCACGACCACATATATCAACAGATATATCACTGCACGAACGAAAGCTCAACCAACAGATCTCCAAGCTACTAACACACACGAACACACACACACGAACACACACACACACGAACACACACACACCCACACACACCCACACCCACATCCAGCCAGCCAGCTCACCCCTACCAACAACCATGCCCTTCCTCTTCACCGCCCTTCCCCCCGAAATCCGCAACCGGATCTACGCCCTGGCCCTGCTCATCCCCGGCGAGATCTGCCCGACAGCCGCGGGCATCCACAACCGTTGGCAACACACCGACGCCTCGGCCCCCAAGAACCTCTCCATCAACGCCGCCCTCCTCCGCACCAACCACCAACTCCACGCCGAAGCCGCCCCCGTCCTCTACGCCCACACCCACTTCGCCTTCATCGACGGGCCGACCCCTAGCTTCCCTACCGCCTGGGACCTCGTCGGCATGTACGCCTTCTTCGTCATCGTCGGCAGGCGGAATCGGCTGTTGATCCGCCATCTCACCGTCCGCATCGCCAAGCCGTCGCACGCTGCGTACCATGCGTATCAGCGGAATGCGAGGGAGCTGGGCGAGGCGTTGGGGTTGTTGGGCCAGGGTCATGGGTTGCGGGTGTTAAGGATTGTGTTTGCGGAGAGGGAGGGGGGAGGGTTGAGGGGGGGGGCGTATTTCAATTTCTTCGCGGCGGGGAAGAGGGTGGTGGAGAAGTTGGAGGGGGTCAAGGGGGTGGGGGAGCTGGAGATTAGTGGGGATGTGGGAGAGGGGACGGGGGTTGATGGGTTGAC
>JAABUY010000206.1_pt1 | contig 118626 bp, 107 predicted proteins | sample 5560271 | NCBI WGS metagenome assembly JAABUY01 (sample SAMN10711886, study PRJNA513374) | rock metagenome | isolation source: Antarctica rocks | place: Antarctica: Victoria Land, University Valley
GTATAAGCTACCTTCTAAGAAGTACCTTTATACCTAGAATACCTTAACTATTATAAGTAGTTCTTAGTTATAAGTCTTATATCTAGTTTCTATTAAATATAACTTATAAGAGTAGAAGGTAATAAGATACTATTCTACTTCTACTCCTTTAATATTAATAAAGAACTTTTATAATAAAATAGTTATAATAGCTAGAATTAAAGTATTAGTCTCTAATTAGATTTCTCTTATAAGGTTAAAATATATAAGTAATAGTACCTCTTAAAAGAGTTACTTTAACTACTTAAATACTACTCTTATAATATTACTTAATATTAACTTTCTATTTTTAATATATAAATAATTATTTTTTAGATAGTCTATTAACGCCGCGGTTATAAAGGAATAGTACTTAATAAAATAATAGTAGAAATTAATAAACTAAAAAAAGATCTAAATATCCTTAATACTCCTAGGTTCTAGCTATTCTATTATAATATCTCCTCTACGTAGATTTATATATACGCTATTATAACTAATAATAAAGCTAAGGAATTCTACTTCTATTATTATAAATTTATATTTCTTTAAGCTAATATAAAGTTTAAATTTATAAAGATATTATAATACTACCTTTATAATTCTAATATAAGACTTTTTATCCTAGGAGTAGATAAGAATATTATCTAGATAAATAATATATATAATATCAAGTAGTCCCGCTAGAGCCTTATTAATATATACTTAAAATAAGGTAGGTATATTAATAAGTCTAAAAGGTATAATTATATATTTAAAATAGTTATACCTTATATAAAATATAATCTTCTATTTATTACCCTTTCTTATTTATAAGTAATAATATATATCCTTAAGATCTAACTTAATTAAATACTTAATATTAATTAATCTTATTAATATTTTATTAGTTAATAAAAGTAAATAGTAGTTCTTAATTATAATTAATATATAAGTATAATATTCTATCCTTTTTTAATATAAAAAGAATTAGTATACCTATTAAACTTATAAAATAATAAATCTACCCCTTTTCTAAAGCCTACTTAAGGTACTCCCTTAGTATATATAACTCTTTCTCTAATAGGTTATAAAGTAGGTTAAAGGGAGGTTCTTTATTCTCCTTTATATTAATTATATAATTATATTATATATAGGCTAGTAGCGCCCTAGTATTCTTAATTAAGAAGATATCTTAAAATTCTTAAAATTCTAGAAGGAGCTTAACTTTAAGTAGTAGGCTTTTATTACCTACTCCTAAGTATATTATAATAAATATAATATTATTAAGCTACTCCTTTAAGGCTTTAATAGTATTAAAGTACTCCTTAATATTACTTTTTTTAATAGGGAATTACTAGTTTTATATAGGTTAATCTACTTAGGGATTTTACTCCTCTAATTATAAATACTTAAGGTAGAAGTTATAATTAAGGTTTATTATTATATAAAAGGCGCCCTTATAATATTATATAATACTATTAGAATTAATAAGTTTAATTTTTCTTATATAAGAACTTAGTAATAATATTAGGTTCTTAACTCTATTATATAAGGTATTACTAGAGCTAGGGTCTATTTCTTAATCCTACTCCTTTATTAAGTATATATTAATATAATTAATATCTACTCTAGAATTAATTAATATAATAAATTCTCTTTATAAGCTCTTAAGCTCTACCTACCTTATAATAATAAGTTATTATATCTACTTCTTCCCTTATATTATAATAGTAGACGTAATTATAATACTTAGGGGTTTTTTAAATTTAAGCCTTTCTTAGCCGGCTTATTATTAGATATCTTATTAGTTATAGGCTTATTAGTTATAATACTTATAATTATTAATTTTATACTTTAGTAATCCTTAGTTATATATCCCTTCTTTTAATAATTATAATACTTAATAGTAGAAAGGTTAGGCTTAGGCCTTTAGGGAAGGTATAATAACGCCCTAATAGCGCCCCGCCCTTCTTACTTTATATATAGGCTATTATCTCTTTACCCTTAGAAATTTCCTCTTCCTCTTTAAGGATATTAACCCCTAATAGGAGTATTATCCCTTTAATCTTTATATATAAGTAGTACTACGTAAGGCTTTAATTAGGTTATTAATATAATAAGAGTATCCCTTATCTCTAAGATATTAAGTTATATTATAAGTTAATTATAAAGATCTTTATATAACTTATTTAAAAGGTTATTATAGAGTATATACTCTATTAATAGCTTAAGTTATTTTTTTAACCTAGTAAGGTAATTTATAAAGTTTATAATCTTTTAATATTCTTTTTACTTAGCTTCTAAGTAGCGCTTATTAATTATTAGATATTAATTTTAAAGATCTTCTATTTAATCTATTAAGAAATTATTAAAGTATTCCTAGGATTATTTATTCTTTAATATATCCTTTATATACTTATATTATATAGCCTTAGGGTCTAGGGCTATATATTATAACGCGTATTAGATTTTTATAAAGTTATTAAGAAAATAGGCTATACTTATTTTAATTATATTAATTATATTATTAAATTATTCCTAATATTCTTATATTAACTTCCCGTTATATATACGTAGGTCCTACGGCCTAAGAATATAGGTTTTATATTAAAGACGCTTTCATTCTAATTCTTCTATTAATAATAGGTAATATTAATAACCCGCTTAAGTAGTATTATTAATATATATTTCCCGCTCTAACTCTTATAAATATTATTATAGATCTTATATCTATTACCTCTTAGAGACTTCTTCTTTAAGTTCTTATATCCTTTATAATAGTACTTCTTAGGTTTTAGGTAGTAGGGACTAGGTTTATATACCTAGTAGCTACCCCTAGATAGTTAGTTATAATCGCGATATATCTATCATTAATTTATTAATTAATTCTTAAGACTTTCTTTCTTTATAAGCTTAATCCCTTATATTTAGGCGGGTTATCTACGCTAGTTAATTAACCTTTTTACCTTACGCCCGTAATAACCCTTCTCTACTTATCTTACTAATAGTCGGGCTACTACCCCTAAATAAGATAGAGTAATTAAAATATAAGGGTATTATATAATAACGTAGCTATTAAGTATTATAAACGGTGCGTATATATATATATATAGAACTCTCTATTCTCTTTAATAGTAAGACTAATCGCTACCCTTCCCTTTAAGGGGAATTCCCTCATCTATATATTATAGGTAAAGGGGTAGCGTAGTACTACTATATACTATAGACGCCACGTCGATAGTAGTACCGTATTCCTAACTAGTCCTTACAGTTACTAAGTATAAACGGTTACCTAGTAAACCCTTCTAAGTCCCTTAAGAAGTTATATTTTACAAATAATATTATTCCTTATAATAATAGTAACGGTCGAGAGGTTTATATAAGAGGTCTCTAGGCCTGCCTATACCGGAAACTAACTTACGGGAGCTATTATAAGGGCTACTACAGGGTATTTCACGCTTTAAGGGGGCTGATACACCTAACTTCAGGAGTACGTAATTTCCTAGGTGTAGTATTTTTAAGATATAGGGGTAGTATTTTTAAAAAATATTCCTGAAAAGTATAGTATTTTTGTAATTTACCGTAGTAGTATTAAGGATATAGAAAAGGGATGATTTATATTATTATTATTACTACTAGAAGAATTCACCTACTTCTAGTCTAAACTTACTTCTAGTTTACGCCCTCCCCTTCTATAACGATTAATTTTAATAACTTACTTTTACTATAAGAAATATAAAGCGTATAGAATTAAATAGTTTATATAGCGAAAGAATTCCTATAACTAATCCTATTATAGATTTATAAAGTAATAATAATCTAGCCTAAGAGCGCCCTAAAATAAGACCCCGGAGTACGGAGATATAAAGCTCCGGGACGCTAGCCCCTTGGAGCTAGACTAGAAGTAAGTTTGGACTAGAAGTAGGTGAATTCTTCTATGGGGGTTGCTAAGGAGTAGGAATAATAGGGGCATTTCCCTCCCTAAATACCTTACATGCTTCCAACGCTAGTCCAATTACCCCTCATCAAGCGATTGAAAAAGCTTGGCAACTCTCACGCAATTTTTAAGAATCGCAATTTTATAGAGGAGCGGCAATACGCCAAACGTTCGAGCTTTCTACTGTGCTCCAATGAATATCATAGAAGTATTCTGCTGGATGATTGAGAAGGATTCTACAACAGGCGGATAGATGTGATCATGGTAGTGTGAACGCTCGAGAAACATGCCCTTGGCTCATGAATTTGGGTCTCTGTACCCAGGTAAATGGGAATAGGGAAAACGCCAAAGCACGGACGCCGAATCCTAACGCCAATGGAAACCTGACGTGAACTCGTTACACAACGCCATCGCGCCTGTATCCACATTTCTCTAATAAACAAAATAATCAACCAGTCCACTGCAATGCACTTATACCCACGACCCCCATCCGAACGCCGATTTTCCTCTCTCAATCAACCCAAGCAGCACGACTACACCACAAACAAATTAGCATCCTTCAACCAAAGGGAAAGGAAAAGATTGCAAACACTTACCAAAACGGACAGGTCCCCTGGCCTTCGTCTAGAGTAGCTAACCACACACCAACGCAATCGGCGTGGAAGTTCTGCCCGCATTGCGCTTTACACCATGAGATGTTCTCTTCGGTGCGTAGGTCTTCGCAGCAGATTGTGCAGGGTCCTGATATGGGTTTTCGGGTGGGAAGGGGATGTTGGTGGGTTTGTGTTGGGGATGGGAGGGGGGTGGGTTGGTGGGTGGTTGGCAGGGTATCGTTATGGGTGGTGCTTGCTGGTAGGGTGGGGATGAGGCTGGGTTGGGGAGGGGGAGAGACCGCGTCTGTAGATTGGCTTGGGGATGGGAATGTTGGAGGAAGTTGGATTTGAAGATGGTTTTCTCCTGTTGTGCCATTCGGTGGTAGTGTATTTGCAGTGTTGATAACAATGTTCACTGTCTGATGACCTGCGACCGGATGGAGGTGTTGGGAGGTGTTGGCCTGTGTCTGTGCCGTCTGTCCTGCGCTGAGAGGACTAGTAGCTTGATGCACGTGGTTGGTCTGTGGTGCTAGATTCGAATATGCAATGCTGGGGGAGTGTTCGACTTCGGCTGGTTCTGCGGTGCGCTGGAGTAAGAGTGCCATAGCTGCTCGCATGGCTTCTAGCTCCCTTTGCAGCGACTCAACCGTACCCGGAGTCGACTCGGGGACTGTAGCGGCCGGCGTCTGTCGAGCGATCAAAGTGACCTTGTATGCCGCAATGTCCTTTCCCCACTGCCTACGTAAAGCGGTATGCTGGTTGGGATCTTTGACGTGGTACGTTCTGCACAACAGCCGCTTCGTGAGGGACGTCAGCAGAGTGTCGAAGTCGGTCGTGCGAACGTCCAGGAGGGCCATGTCCTCCATTATTTTGGTAGCGAGGTCTCGGTTCTTTCTGGCGATTTGATTGCAGCATCTTCGTCCCTTGGAGTGCGCCCATCCTGAACATGTGAGGGTATCCTCTATCTTGAGTATCTCGGAGGGATTCCACTGTGGTGTGAGGTCGGCCATGGTAGGTGGAGGTTGGTTGTAAGTGATGCCGATGCTGATGCTGTGAGCGCCGTCAGGCAAGGTATAAGAATTAATAAATGAGTCACGAAAGCAATGATTATGAAGTAGAGTATCTTATGTTGGACGAACGGAGGTATCAAGTATATATGTTGTAGACTCTACTGGGGATGGAAAGCACTACGGGTAGCATGCTGCATTGCAAGACACTGCGCCCAGAACATCTGCCACACATCTTTCATGATGGTGTGGTGAAAATCCCATGACACGAAAATGTATGGAATTCTATTGGCCCTTATCTGCTGGAAGGATGCGAATCCTTGTACACGTCGTGACGTCGCAAGGCTGTCGCAAGGCTGACACAGGGCTTAGCCAGCGCTAAAAATAGTACTCGCTTGTCAGAATACAGAACCCTGGACCAGACGCGGCGGCTGAGGCGGACGGAGCCTTGCGTGACCCATTTACTTTATTGTTTTCACGAGTTGTGACGGCAGAAACGAAGTCTCTCCGCACCTCCATCCCTTTCCCTTGACCTCTTTCCCCCCTCCCCCTCCCCAGGATCTTTTGATTTAGGCAGGGTTTCAACGACTGTTCTGTGCGGCGTAGGAGATTACTGAGAGAGCGTATAAGCAGATCGTCGTGCGTGGTAGAGTGACGTATGGATCGTCGCAAGTCGAGGAGGACTAGGCTTTGTTCCCCCCCATCAGGCTTGCATGGAGCCATGATCTCACAAATATTTGGACAAGGAGGCGCACGGACGATCTCAGTATGAGTAGGCAGTAGGCTCAGTTTGATCTTTGTTTGGTGTCCGATGTGAAACTATGTGAAGCAATAATGGTTTCCAATTGAACCCCTCCTCAACCAGGATCAACAAGCTGACCGACTTCGGAATCTCGATAATATTCCGTTGATGATCTTATTCGCCTTTGTGCAGTGCTATGGAACATACGTCACCACCTTCGTACCCCCACAGCTCCTGGAAGGGCTTCCAATTGAAATTTCTTCTGCCGTACTTATCGGACAATAGTTCCCCACGTTCCCATTGAAGCTCAGATAACTGTTCGCCAAGTTCAAAAAGCTCCCTGTCAGCGACTGGGTGTGATCCATCCCGGGATCCCTCTTCAATACGCCCCTGGAGCTTAGTGATTTTCTCCTTAAGGTCGTCCAAAATAACAGCGTAGTGATGAACATCTTCCAAGTGTTTGTCTTCGTTCGTTACAAACTCCACTAGACAGTGAAAAGTCAGCAGTCCATTATGCGTGCATAACAGAGTGGGTAACTTTGAAATATTGGTGAAGGGAGGTTTATGAGGGATTCTGCGAGGTGAGCGCCCTCACAGACCGAATACATACGCTCGCAGCCGTAGCATTTGATAGGCCATTGGTAGTGCGGTGTATCTTTCTTGTGGCCATCTAATGTCCAACGCAACTTTATCATTGTCCCTTCCAGTGGCAATCTCGAAGACCAGTGACCGCATTTGAACAGCGCCTTCTCATCTGTGCGCTTCGATAGCCCAGATACCTGACTTTGGATTTCAGCTTTAATGCTACACTTGTAGCAGTATTCGAATGTGTAGATATATTGTTGTCTGCCATTTCTGGACGTGTGGAGAGATATCCTGGAGGCGTCCCAAGGCGGTCTCAAGTCAGTGCAGCCGCATCTGAAGTGGACCTCACTTGCTAAGTGTAGAGCAATAGACTTGCTTAACAAGCCTCGAGCAAGAGAAGGCATTGATGATACGTCTTCTAACGCCGCAAAGTAGAATGATGGTGGCTCTGTCTAAGTGTTGTATGGCGGTAAGCTGTAGGTATGTAAGCGATAGGGACTAGTAATCTGTTTGCATGTGAACAATGTACCAAGCGTGCGAATGTTAGATCTTAGGGAACACCAGATTGAAAAATGGGAAGAGGTCTATATGTACTTATTTTTAGCATAGCGTCATCAGAGTCGTGTAACAATAGTCCAATTCCCGTGTCTGACACGACATGTTGTAGTATATATAAACAGACATTGTGCTCTGCTTCCCATTTAGTGGCCAATAGTTGATTCCTCAAGGGCTGTAACGGAATCATGTGCATTGAGTACGTACGACATACCAATCAGTTGACGGAACTTCAAGCAAAGTAGGATACCAGGGAACAGTGTGATTTATTGATAGACTATACTCTAACCCTGTACACATACTATCGAAATTAGAACTATTAGACACGTGACATCTCACTGATCCATTGTGGCGGCTGATGTGTCTGTACCACACAAGCCAAATTCCCAGATATCAAAAACGGATCTTGGTACAGTCAAATGTGGCAGCGGTAGCACACACTTTAAATAAATAAGAGTAAGCTGAAAGGGAAGAAGTATACGATAGCCGATTTCAACGAATCTCCGCATACAAGGAGATTGGAGGACCTTTATAATTCCGCAACCCTTTTCGGTGTCAAAACACGATCATTTACTGTTGATTGGCAGTAAGCTTTGCCCTGAATGGCCGGACGTTGTAATAATATTCAGACAGGGAAGCCTGACTGTCGAAAGGTGCTTGAACAATTGCACTTCTCCACATACCCTTCTACAGGCGTGACGAATGATCAATCTCATCAATGGGCCAACATGGTAGTGATTGAGCAGTGCTCGAATTTATCGTGCGACTTTTTGGAGTGCGTCGCAGACTAGTCATTGACACCCAAGATGCTAGGGTGCCATCGTGAGGAAGTCTTCACATGGACTTACCCTCGAGGCAGCATCGTCTCTCAGGAAGTCTGCCTTGGGGTAGTGTGAAACACATTGTGACTCAAAGGTTACATACTTTACCTAGGCAGCAACGTTGTCTGAGTATTTTAAGTTTTCCCTAGACGCCAGAACGCTCGGGGGATCGGGCCGACAGTTCCGGGGCCTCTCCCGCGTTTCACAACCTTGTTTGAGGGCCGCTTGCCTTTTATCACCACCCATCCTGACGTTGTACAGATCCACTTCGCATCCCTACACGACTTAGGGATGTCGGGATTTCTTGGTGTGTATAACACTGGTCAGCTGAAAGCATGGACGGTGCTCAGGTCTATGACTCCTCGATTTCAAAGGCCGCAGCAATTCCTCTCATCCACTCATCTCGCCGTGCAAAGGGCGAGCACGCCTCTCTCGTGCTTGTAAGATCGGCATCTAATCTGAAACGTCTTGAGAGATGATCTTTGTGTGAGATGATCACATGAGCCTGGGTCCTCATCGAAAAGTGCTGGAACGGGATCCTCAAGCTGACGCCGCTTCATGGCTTGATGTAGCACAGCCCGTTACTAGCGAGCATACGCGTTGCTCTAGTCCTATTGTGGAAAGCTAGAAGCTTCAGCTTGCAGCAAGGCTCTTTCGATCCACCGTAAGGATATGCCGAACTATAAAGGCCATGGTTGTTCCATGAAATGAAACTTCTGCCTTATTCACGACGTCCTCTAGACCATACTACGCATTAAACAGATAGCCATTGCACTCACATCTACGACGATTAGCTCCAGCGCGTCCTGTGCGCATGAATATGAGACAGCAGACAACAGCGACCTTTTCAACAAAACAGCTCTAGACAGCCATATGTAAATTACGGTACGACGACATATTCTAGGACCTATACCTTCATCAAAGACCTGCGAGCACGACCTCCATATTGGAACGTCGAATACAAAAGTACCTACATTGTGGAGTAGTCTGCTACTTTAGCTCGGAATTCGAATGCTAGAATGGCTAGACCATCGGGACCTTCGAGTTTGAATCACGCCAGTCCCGTCTCTGCCCCAAATATCCTTCAACATTTGCCACGGAAAGACAATGCGACCGCAGCATACGGGACTCCACGATCTGTGAGCCAGGGCTATTCAGCAGCTTACCTAGGAGGACCGAAACAAAGTCCACCATCAGTCCAACACGCAAGAGGATCAGACGACGTGCTTCAATCAACCAGCTTTTCTCCCAACAAAAGACGTCGATCAGACTCAAACGCAACGCAAATGAACGTCATAGTACCACAAGGCTTTGCGATCGCTTACCCCACATCAGATCACAGTCACTCGATGTACTCCAATTCTTTGCCTCTCTCCAGGGAATTGTCCAACTGTGGGAAACGCGAAGATACATCCAATGAATATGCCTGGGAGACAAAGACTGATCTGCATGATAGTGATGACCGACCCTCTTCGAACACCTCCGACACAGCCTCTAAGAATTTCCCAGGTTCATACTTCTTGGGGCCTGAAAGACAAGTTCCTGCTTCAGGACCCCCATTCAAGCACTATTACCAGGACCGTATGAAGGTTGTAATAGTAGCGCACAAAGTGTTTCAGACCATGCAGACTGTACTGAGCGGGAAGAAAGACTCGGATGATGGCAAAATATACACATTGCGCTTAGCCGAGCGGCCTGGCTTCGTCAAAATTGGAAGGACCAAAAATACCATCGATGAACGCAAAGCGCAGATCAATCGATGTATAAAATATAAATTAGAAGTGATCAATGACGACGATCACTGTCCTGTCCAAAACCATACCAGGGTCGAGAAGCTGATCCATGATGAACTTCGGAATTACCGTCAGAGCTTTCTCTGCGACTGCAAACACAACAAAGCACACGGTGATGCGAATGATGGATTGACCACCCACGGAGAATGGTTCAGAATTGATGAATTAAAAGCTGTGGAGGTAGTTACAAGATGGAGGAAGTGGATGGAAGCAAAGCCGTATCAGGACGGAAGTCTCATACAGAAGGAAAAGCGGAGGATCAATTTATACGATAAAAACCCGGATCATATGAAGGCCATGGTCATTGGAAACGACGAGGATTGGAGTTGGGATGTTTTCATGGAAGACACACTATGGCAATCCTGCAATTTGTGGGTGTATGCAAATTTCTTTGTTGAGCGATACGAAAGGCCCACCTGCAGTTCCTGGGACTCGTTGTGGAAACACTGGAAGTCGAACGTAATCTTCGGTCTAGGATTCTTCTTTATCTCGTGTTTCTTGTCTGTTCTGTCTGATTTTTTCCAACTCTCTTTTGCGTTCGCACCATCGGCTGCTGTGTTGCATACATTGGTCCTTGGCAGTGGTGCGATCTTGTATGCCGCCTAACATATCAATACGTAAGTCGGAGTCGATAGCTTCGTCAAGGGAGAGTGGTGGCGGCCCCAACTATTCAACGAATGGCTAGAGTTGCATTCCCGTACACCTTTCCGTTACGGTCGCCAACAAGAAATACACGAACAATTCCGATATAGTTTGAGATGGCCGGCAAAAAGACGCGTATCAGATTTAGCCAATGATATGCGTAAAACAATACCGTCTGGTGAATCAGAGCTGAATATCAAGAGATTGATGGCGCTAAGCTACGGAGCGCTATATGGATGCAAGCATGAAGACATTACTACGCCGAAACGTAAGGTAATGTGTCTTTGAATTCGTTGTTTACCGTGGGCCTGGACATTCCTAAGCGGTGAATCATTCGTGACGGTCACAGGGATGTGCAGCCAGCTGCGTACGAGCTTTTCTCTCTCACGGTATGGATCATCTTCGGCCTGAGCTCGCGAAACTTGTGTTACGCGCCGAATGAACTTTCTTCCCTGCTCACTTAGACGTACCTTCCATTTTTATCGCTGTCATGAACGAGAAGGACTACAACTCCCAAGCGTTCAATCGCTGTCACACAGGGTTTTGCCTGGAAAGCATCGATGCATGATCTGACATCATTTAAATCGAGCCTTGGGCCATCACAATCATCAAAGGAGATGTAGGGAGACAGAAGGCTTCGTAGGTGAATTCCTTCTCGTTTGTAGCCACGTCGCATGATACTGTTTCGCCCAACTCTCTCATCTCATACATGAAAAGGCTACTTCACAACCCCTTGAGTGAGCCTCTGATTCCTCAGTACGTCTCCGCCTTTCAGCTAATGTGAGCTGGTAGCCGCAGTACTACTGTAACTTTCATCCCATTTCCCATTCACAATCGGTACATGAGGATAGACATGTGTCTGATTAGACCAACCAAATTGAAACTTGAACCACGGAGCTTCATTCTTGATCCCTTGGGTATCATGCAGAACTTTGATCAGGAACGCGAGATCATGATAGGCCATCAGCCAACCTGTGCTCTGTTCGACACGATTCATCCGAAGTACTCCAGGATTTCCATAGCAGCCATATGCGGCATTGGGGTAAGGCGTCCACACGCCGGGACCGGCCGCTGGCACCTGGCCAAATAGGCCGAATTCGCATTCGAAGAGAAACTTCGCGAGTGCCGGCCTAGGGTGCGCCGCGCCGTGGAAGTTTGCGAAGCCGAACGTGTACGAGTCGCCGGAATAAGGACCTGAGAGACCATTGGTACTGGTGAGGTTCTTCGGTACTTCCTGACTGTGGTGGCTTTAACAAAAGTCTGAACTCTAATGCGATGGAGGAGGTCATCTTACGGCCCGCTGATGGGTACTATCTGGGATCCGTCACTCGATATCCACAACCATGTCCATCCCACCAGATTACTAGAGGGCGATTCTATGGAGTTGGCGATTACACTGGGTGGAGGAGCGGATATCGCAAAGGTTGATCCCAGGGAGAGGAGAGAACATAAGGCGACAAACGTTCTGAGAACTGAGCGTGTCATCTCTTCGATTCTTCTGACGAGAACGGAAACTGGTGTTCCAACAATAACTGAATCCTGCGATCTCCAGACAAGAGAGGATTCTTATAGTCTCGATGCATATCGCCAATGCGCAACTGGCATGTGGGTTGTCTCAAACTCATACGGTAGGACTCCAGCCGAGGCTTCCTGCGGATATCTCGTCGCTCTTCGTTACCGATAGCCGACGCTAGATCGGATACCGCTACATATGAGTGGGATGGGAATCTGCGCCTATACATCCTCGAGACACCCATCGCTAGCATGGGATTCGTCTCGACGTGGTACTCCAAATAATGGTGATACCGCGCTGGTACTGTGATAAAAGTTGAATGTGGACCAATGAAGATTGTGCGGCCGGCAAGCTAGGGCTGTTGAAGGGCAGCAGCCTCCCGAGTGAATATACACGGTTGGGGGATTCCATTTTGTGCGATCAATGAATCAGAGGCTTCGCAGTCCCTCTGATAAGATATTAGGGGGTTTCAAACTATTTCGGTGTTTGTAACACTTAAACCCAAAAAAATGTGCTTACCTAATTCCACCCTCCGAAGATCTTTACCTCTAACTCGCGACTATTCTGTCCTAAAGGTTGGAACAGTCTGGAACCCCCTAATTGACCCCAGTAGTGGACAGGCAAAGCCCCACACGGAATGCAAAGAAGGCTCACATGTCCTTCTCGGGGCTATCTGCTTGCACCCTGTGTTATAGCTTCAGGCTTCCATCTTCCTACTAGGTTCTCAACAAGTATATATATATCCCGCAATCAAAACCCTTGCGCTATTTTTCGTACCTACAAAGCCGTCCACAGTGCATGCAGACACTCTACTCATACCTCACGAGTCATGACTCAAAGGCGTTAGCGTAGTCACCTTTGTCATGATACCTGCGATCATGATCGGAGTCTGCTATACCTGCCTTCCTACTATGTTGGTCCGTCGAGCGCCATTGAGCATTTTTAAACTCGCAGTAGTATATCGCTGTTGCATCTTAATGGTATAGTATTTGGTAGCTTTTACTTCGTCTGAGATCTTGGTGCATCGATAGATAAAAACTACATGATTGCTAGTAGGTGATACACGTTGAATGTGATTGTGGGATTAGGAAGTCACGACTGTATTGATGAATGGTATACAAAGGCAATTCCGAGGACTTTGGAAATTCAATACCTGGATCGGATCAAGAGGGATGTTGGTGAGTGCGGAGTCTGGCATATAGTCTATATCAAGTCGCTCATCTGCCTCAATGACGTGAAGAGGCGAAGGGTGGTTTTAGCGAATTCATATCGGTATGCGAAGGGTTGTTGGAGGTGGAGGGAGTCCGTTCCTTTCACTTATGTGTAATTGTCTTTATTCTTTTCAGGAAGTATGCGGATGGATACAGGCGTGCATCACTTCGGTACACAACCTCAACATCTCCGAGGAAATCCTCTCATCGCACCATTTCATATTGTTGATCACCGATCTTGGTGTTCTGAGTCTCTCCATTCCGAACAGCTGCAACGGAACATTCTTTCCTCATTAAACGGCTAGCTGAGTAGCTTCTTTTTTACTTTTGTTTTCTTTACTCTTGCTCTAGTAAGACCTGTAGCACAAGCCCAGCATCTAACCTCACTTCATACCCACCACTTACTCAACATATCCTTTACCGTCACTTCTCTCCGAAAATCCTAAAAGGAATACGACTCCACTATCGTAGTCTTTTTGAATTGCTGGGGATTGGAGATGCTAATGCTAGGTTATGGATGAGAGTGAGGATGGTGAGTTTGTGGATGGGGGTTATGTCTGTTTTTTCATTATGATTCGTAAGAAGAGGAAGAGGATGAGAAGAGAGAGTGGTTTTAAGGATGGCTTGGTGATAAGAGGTGTAGATATCTGGCTTCGCTGCGGTGGGGTTTTATGGTAGGTCTTGAGCCGTGGGGGTGAGGTATGAGGTGGCGAGGTAGGGTGGGGTATGGTTGTGGGGTGAAGGAAGGGGTATGGGGGTGAGGGGTGAGGGACGAGTGGTGAGGGGTTGGACGTGAACTGCATTAGTACGTTTGGGGGGGAATTCGATATGTGGTATGGGGGTGGGGAGGATGGTGTTATTGGATTGGGGGTATGGGGTTGAGGGGTGAGGGGTGAGGAGTAAGGTGTTTTAGGGATGAGGAATAAAGGGGTTTGAGGTGGTGTCGGCTGGGGAAGTGGAATGTGTTTGTGAAAGGACCCAATTGGGGAAGGATGACCTTGGGTATGTGGCATTATGGTATGATGCGGGAGCGCTGATTCTGCTCTTTTTAAATGCGGCTCATGGAGGTTTGTATGTGGAGGAGGGTGGTGGATATGATCATTGTATGTTATGCTCGATACTCTATCTGGAGCTTTGGCAATTGGGTGGTCTCGAACAGTATGGGTTCATAGAGGTTTGACTGTAAAAAGAGTAAGATTTGTAGCAACAAGTATTCGTATTGGTTATCGAAGATCTTCTAGAGTAGTCTATGACTCTCTCATCTCGCAAGCGCCACCAAAGAAGAGAAGAAAGGAATAGTCACCTGATCATCCGTGAAGTAACACCACCGCCATCGGAACATTTCCATCACGCAGACGCATGCATCCATCCATCCCCACCAACCGCACCCCCTCAATCCTCCTGCGAAGCATAAAACACCCCCGAAGCCTCCGTATCATTAACAGCCGTACAGTTATAATCACCCTCACTCAACGCACCCGCATTCTGCGGCTGCAGCACCTGATACACCGCCCCCCCGTTCTCAAAAACCAACACGAACACCGGCTTCAGGAACGGCGGATTCACGCCCCAGTTGCGCGGCATGCCGAGGCCGGACAGGTCCTCGCTGGGCAGGGAGGTGTTGTACCATTTCCCGTTGTTGCCGGCGGTGATGACGGCGTGGGCGCCGTCGGCGACGCAGCGCCACATTTCGGAGATCTCGCCGTTGTTGGGGAGGGTGGAGCGGGAGGCGAGGAGGCCGCAGATGCAGGATGCGGTGTCGATGAAGGAGGGGAGGGCGGGCTCGGGGACGTAGAGGGTGTGGTGGTTTATGGGTTTGGGGGTGTCTGTGTTGGGTGTTGTGGTTAGTGGTTTTTTGCGTTGGGGTGGAGGGGGTGTACCTTCACGAGGGAAGATCAGCGCGGATGGGGTTGTTGGAACGAGGGGTGCGATTGTTTTGGTTTTGATTGCTGAGGGCGAGAGGAACGGGCCGGTGGCAGTGGTGGTCTGGCTGGGGATTGGCGGTACGGGTGGGCCAGCGATGGCATCGTCACGCTTGATGACTTCTGAATGCTTTTAGCGGTTTGTCAATCGGAAGGTTGATGGCACATACCGCTGAATTTGGTATCGATGACACCGGGAATGGCCAAAACTGTCACAGCTGGCAGTACCAGCAGGATATTGAGGAAAAGCATGATGAGGACTCGGTCTAGATCGTATCCATTAGCAGTGTTGTCTTCTATGAGAAGACACCTTTGATCACGATTGCACGCTGAACTTTGCAACGGGATCTTGGTCGGTGCACTCGTTGTGATGGTTTGAAGGAGGCAGTATGAACAGAGGCTACTCACTTGAAGGATGATTTGATGCTGTTGTTGATAGTTTGGATGCTTGTGAGTCTTGTAGACGATGTCGTTGATGTTGATGAGAGAATGTAGAGTAGAAGATTTTTTGTTTTGAAAGAGAGTGATTTGGTCTCATTTGTGATAACATCACTCTAGGGTGAAAGTGTTGTTGATGTCAATTTCATCACATGAAGGGCCCACCTTTACCCCTTCATTTCCGGCGCACGGTATCCAATCACAGCGAACGGGCAATTGACTGACCGAGGTGCCGGGTTTTCTCTTCACTATGAAAGCCAGCAGTAGTGAGGGGCCTGTGCAAGATCTGTGGGTAGTCCCGAGTAGGGATAAACAATGACGTTTTTGAGGTTTTGAGAGATCTTCGGGAGGTGTCGAGGCTCAACACCTGGGAAGATCAGGGATAGCTCATACTGGGTTAAAAAAGTCTGATGTTACAAAATGTATATTAGGTAACAAGGATTATGTTTCTTCGTAGTCACTGGATCCAGGTGAGCATCCAGATCAATCTCCACAAGCTCATCAAGTTGCCAGAGCACTAGCTTCTTAGATTGGGACTTACTGCCTCTCAACCTGTAGGTGATTTCATTTCTGCATCATCAATTCTTTCTTGATTGTATGTACGTAACAAGCTTTCACCATACCAACATAGTGCTTAGATGGCCATGCCGTAAGCCTACGATTGAGGATATCTTGTATAAGGCCCCTGATTTCTTACCTTGCCTTTCCCTTACGTTCCCCCACCATTACATTAACAGTGCTGTCAATCACACTTGAGAGTGAATTCGCCAGGCTGCTTCAACGACCGACTCTTCTAGCGTTCGTTTCTATGATTGTCGGAGAAATCCAAACGCAACATATGCCGCTGGTGTAACCCGACGTCCACGGAAAAGGTAAAATTGCGCTGCTCTCCACGAATTCTTTTCACCATATTGGGCGAATTGACCGAGAATGATCGCCCATTGGCGCCAGAACAAAAAGTGGTCCGTACCCGAAAGTTTCATGAACAACCGCACTCCGTCGTTGTAATAATTGAAATCAGGATTATTTCTCATCGCCGTAGATCGGTCAGGACCTATGGCATGCTGTACTGCATCGCTTTGGGCTTTCCCGACACATCGAGACGCCTTCGTGGAATCAATCAAATCTCCATAAGAAAACCATCGCATCGTAAAGTCTCCCCAGTCGGTTGTTATCGTCATGTCCCAAGGGTCGCTTACTTTTCTATAGGTATTGTTAGGAGCAGTCACTTTCATTCGAATTAACAAAGCGACGTACCCAGGATCCCTAATTGACCCATTCAATAGACTTGAAACATCGAACGGAAGCATGGCATTTAGACTCCCATCATGGACATTGGCTGAGGCCGGCGGGGCTAGAGGCGGCGCTGCTAGGACGGTATTCGACGGTCGAGAGAGAAAGGCACAGAGGAGGACGACGAGAACATTCATGTCTGGAAATGCGATTATTTTGAATTTGTTCGTTCGAGCATGCAGGCGCTCTTAAAGCTGTTCATCAGCGCTTTGGCTTCGGGCGCATATAGTCCACCGGATCGGCTGGGTGAACTGTAACTTGTCCTCTTTGGTTTCATTCTAGTCTTCGAAACGAGTGCCAGGAGTTCTCGGTACCATTGCATTCGTACCGCAATCAGCTCTGTTCGGATTTGACGTTGTGAGTCGACGTCTGTGGTGTCGTACTGTGTAATTGTGGAACCTGGTTGGAGCCAACAAAGGATTAGTCCACATCTTCCAGTTTATCGCTATGAGGTGCTCATTATAAACATTGTTCAACTCTACAAAATGTCGGCGAACGCTACAAAATACATTCATAGATGATGGAGCCTCGAGCACTCGTTGATGAAGAATGGAAGTGCCAAGACGCTTGCGTAGCGCTGCCAAGATGATGCCAAGCACTCGAGGCCCGGGCGAATTCCATCTGGGGAATGCTATACTTCTCAGACCAATACTATCATCAATCACTCCACGTGCTTACGCTACAGGATCAATACATCTCAGCAAAATCCGTGATGAAGCAGAGAATTTGAGGGACATTTGGGACAGCATCAGTGTCCGGAGACGTCCTTGAAAATTCGAATACGCCCGGGTTGAGTATATGCCTCTTTTCGCACCTATCGCTCTTATGTTGGTACAATATTATTGTTGTACGGCGATGGGGCTTTGTTCGCGAAACTGCCAACATCCGCAAGAAATGTAGTTGTTATGGTATAGCTCTCCAGAGTTTGCGGCGCACTGATTTCTCCTTGGGAGAGGCCATCATATCCTCAAGAACTCCTTAGGTGTGGATACTGTGAAATGTGTTCTTGTCTCCTTTGCGGCTTTCGACAGCCGGTAGAATACTTTGCTGCAGTCATGCGGCCTAAATTGAGATGCGGAGTTACATTGGCTGGTTTTGAACCCATATCAACCCCCAGGACTTGCAATCCCGAATTCCAAAGTGGCCAAAGGCTGTATCGACGCTGTTGGAATTATTGAAGAATGATTGATTGGTGGAGATGGCAATAGCTTGGGTCGTAGGGCCGATTGCGATTCAAGTGAGCAGCCCCAGGGACGTGGGCACAATGATATGCCGCAGGCGGAGAAACAGAAGTACTGTTGTACACTATCTTCGGAGATTCCGAGATGAAAGAAGCAAACTTCTTCCGAGTGAAAGGCTTTAGTAGCTATTCAGCTTACTTATACTCGACAGCAAAGTATTGGGCGGAGCTATTGCCTCCAGCTGTCAATTCCGATCACCAGCTTCAGTGATAGGACATCGTCCAATTCTCCTTGTGAGCCCGCAAATTTTCTTGGAATTGAATGTGGTCGCTCATGATCATTCTGGAAGACAACCAAGCAGAAATTACTCACGAGTCTGACTTTGGGACAGACTTAATCTTTGGAGGACGATCGTTCGGCCAGATCCATCGAGACGACGGCTACCTGTTTTCCACGACCATCCGTTTGCATGGAAAGAAGGCTCCAGTCCAAGTCGCCTCCTCACGATTTAGCGAAAGGTAACAATCACTGATGTCTTCTCGTAGATCCGCCGAACAGCTCTGAACACAGAGGCATGCATCAGACCTGATGTAATGACATCTGGTTGCTTTGCACCCGATCGAGCCAAAAACATGAATGTCAAAGTACGAGCCTGAACTTCGGTCCCACAAAGTGGCTGTGCCGACCAAGTCATATCATCGGTCTTACGAAATGGTCTATGCTGAAGGTGGTCTCGATCATCACCATATTTGTCTGGAGCTTGGCTTTGAAGTCACAATGGTGCATTTCCTGGATGTCAATTGAGATCATGGTGATGACTGCTAAGATGCTAAGTGGAAACCCTTGAACGATCGATTCATCTGGATTGTATTCCCTGAAGTGGTTTGTGAAGGTAGTGTGCGGAGAATGTTGGTGCAGCTGCTCGAAATCATAGTCTATTGAGGGTGTTTCTTGCAGGCAAGAAAAGAAGCTCGAAAGTTCATGAGAGGCAGACATATGCGGCTGTCCTACACATGATACTGGGTAAAGATCTATTGTCGTTGCCTTTCAATCAGGAGGACGCTGAAGTATAAATGACACCCACTCTGCATCTCTCTTCAGCGACCAAAATCGAAGGCATGCCCTTGAAACTTCAGATCACTCTGTTTTGGCGATTTTCCATTTTACTCAAGCCTATGTCCTGTGGTGTTAGTCGCCACTTTGCGATGCTGAAGGATAGCGAGTAAACGTCACAACGTAGGCCAGCACCACAAAGCATAGTCAGCCAGCTTTCAGTTCTCTCTCACCATGATGCCCACGATCGTTGCCACTTATCACCATCTGTTCCATCGATACTTTCATCAGCTTGGGGAATGTTAGTATGACAAGTGGCCGATGCCGTTCTTACGGGTAAACACGGCCCAGCTACAGCCGGACACTTCCTTTCCTCACTTGCTGGCCTCGAAACACGCAAGAAAGTGAAGTATTCGTTTCTACCGAGGTATGATTGACCGCTTTGTGCCAGCACATCAGTCTGGAAGCTTGGCAAGATGTCACTTCAGTACTTCACACGAACACCATTCTTTCCTCTTCCAATCTCACAACCTCTCAACAACGTCGATTCCAACAATTCATCATTCGAAATCGCCATACAAGTACACAATCAATCAACAACCCAAGCTCCCCATCATTAGAAATGGGTGGTCGAATCAGCCACTGTTCCGCCGAGGGCCATCGTACCGGAGGATGCAAACTCAAGTTCATCCGTGACGTCGTCACCAACGAGCACGATCTCGGTGAGTCCTACCATCTGCCCATCCATCAGCATTGAGACGTCTACTTCCGCACACTGACCAACATCACAGACAACTCCGTCCTCCTCCCCATCAAAGTCATCTTCTACGCCTTGGCCATCGCCCTGGTCCTCCTCATGATCGGCCGACAGATCGCCTTGTATCGTGCCAAGAAGCAGCAGGTCGTCATGTTGAAGGGTGTGCATGTGCAGCACTTTGCTGATGAGGACGTGGAGAAAGGTAAGTGCACGCTCTTGGTTGAGTGATGGGGTTTCTTGCTGACTTTATTCTGGGCAGCTCCTTACAATGGTGTCCATCTCGGTGATACCACTTCTCATTGATCTTCCAGCCAACACTCCACAAGCCAGAGCCGACAAGACGGCAAACTGCTACTTTCGATGGTAAAGTGGAGATAGGAATCGATCTTGAGCGATTGCATAGTTTACGAGAAGGGTCTGTGAATTGCAGAAATGGACCTGTATGCACATGGTAGGGCTGGCATAGATACCAATCAAGCTGTCTCCATCCCACTTATCTTCCTCATGCAGTGCTCTCGTAATTGGTGGGTGACGATTGGTGCAGACATTGTTAACGCACGCCGGTGAACCTGATCCTCACCGTACTCTTGGATCCCAAAGAGAAAGCCTGACACAAGAGAACGTTTTCTACATCGAACCTTCCGCATAAGCATCACTCCGTCCTCTATCTTCAAGGCTTCAACTGAGCTTTTCTCAGTCCTTACCCTTAGACGACGTTATATCTCCACCTACTTTCAGCACTCAGTACAAATTACTCCACAATCTTCAAACAACAAGCAAGAGTACTACCTACATAATTATGGAGCCACCTTTCTAACCCTGAGTTATACGAAGTGTAGCATAGAGTACTTTAGGCAGGTATACACGCGACTAGCGCCTAATCGAGTACTAGCGGCTCGCCTAGCTTAATGCGGCTGGCCTAGCCACGTACGCCACGCGAGTGAGGACGCCATGTGGACGCCATGAAGTTACTTTAAGGATTCTGGAGCGACTGCTGTACTGTGGGGTAACGCTATCGAACTGGATCGATACGGACGATGACTGATCTTTAGGCTTGTGCGCAGAAATTTGTTTGCTAGAATACGCGGAGCTTTTGGGCGTGGTGTGGTTGCACTCTGCTGTGTCCTATCGACCCTTTCACCATCCATCCTTTATGGTTCCTCGAATGCCACATACGGCTCACTTCTTCTAGGCAAGAAATTTCTTCATCGCAGTCAAAGTGGGCTGATATTACTCGCTTATCTCGTATCCTTGCAGCGCTTTCTCGTTTACTGCTTCCGCTTTGGGCTTGGCGCCGTACCGTTTTCGGCTACGATGGCGATATATCGTACACATCGGGACGGGGACCTTATTCGACCCGTAGCGCGGTCGAAGTATGTAGGTAATAAGGCAGCAGGGATTTCTTCCTTTTCTCGAGTGTTTGCTCTCCACCTAAGATTTAGCACTGTAAACAGATAATCGAAACAATGCAGTTCTCCTATCTCATTTGCCTCGCTGTGGCCAGCGTTGCCATGGCCTTCCCGAAGGAGAAGGATGATAAGTCAAAGAAAACAACAGTCGGCACTGCAAGCACCACAGGCACTGCTTTCACAACCGGAACCTATACCAATGGGACTGCCACTGCGACCCCGTCCGCCACGCCCACATACACCGCATTCACGATTTTCAGAGCCTGCCCCGACGACACAACATTAACATGCTGCGACCTCACGTTTGGCAACAACGCGCCGACACAATCTGGCTGTTGGTGTCCTCCCATCCGCTCCTGATACTACCAGAACATGCTGATCTGTACGTGACGTGCAGGCATCGCTCCCGTCATAGCCTTGAACCCCACGCCAGATGCCTGCCCCATTTACCCAGGACCGGGGAAAGACGGCGAGTGTTGCAAGAAAGTTGTAGGTTCATCCGGCGTGAACGCTGTTATAGGTGTGGGTAGATGCTGACGGTGTGATAGAAGAAAGATGGGAGGGCGACGGGGTGCACGATTGGGTATGCGCTGTATGATTATTCGCCGTAGATGGAGTGAGAGGGTGTTGTTGTTTGAAGATGGTGGTGCAGGAGGGGGAGTAAAATCCATGAATAGGAAAAGGCGGCTCCGTGCAGTAGCAAGGAATGGCCCGATAGGTACGAGTATGGAGTCATGGGTCATGCAACCCTTTGAGATGGGAGGTAATATTCTGATGACAATAATGGGAGCTTACAACGTAAACGCTTGATAGAAGCGCATTGCCAACGTAGGAAGCCCAATTGGCCTACCATCAACATCGGCCCATTCGTTTCGACTAATCTCTTCGAACTCGTTCGATCTAACATAGTTTCCTAATCGGCGAACAAATGTGTCTGCGACCATCCCACCACGTGGCTCCACGCGTAATTCGTGCGTTGTCGCAGTTGAAGTTCCACCTTCGGTTAGTCGTGATTGGAATGCAATCACGCCGTCCTCTCTGCTTACCCACGTTTTACGAGTTCTTTTTAGCATACCCTCTATTGGCATAAGCAAAGATATTTGACAGAGATACCCTAAATTTCTGGTGCGGTGTTAGTCCCGCTCTGACATCATCCTGGCGCGCGGCTTGAACCGCCAATTTCAGCCCTACAGGTAAAATTAATATGTTACTTCTAGTTTATCTTCAACTCTCTTGATGATACCCCGTATAGAAAAACTGCTGCCATATCATACACGGTCCATACCACGTATGTTATGATCCAGACTTGAGCTGAGATTAGGCCCAATGTTGAGTTGACTTCCCAAGGCTACCTCCAACGCGGTCAAGATCCATCCTCACTAATCAAGTCCACTCGGTCGAGTACGTGCTGGGATAGTAATCATACATAATGGTACGGTTTCTATCTTTCTTGCGACGAAAGTTCAAATCAACTAGGACGGATGTTGCTCCTCTGCAAGAAGAACGACTTCATAGTGGAAATCCATCGAAACCTAACCTCTTCAGTCGACTTCCCTTTGAGATTCGCCACATGATCTACGTCTACGCTCTCGAGCCTGACCTCCTGTATCTCACCAGCGAGGGTATCTTCAAGGGCGCTGGTCCCTGCGACGCTGAAATTATCCGCCCCGAATTTTCTCGCTATCACAGAGAAGAGGAGCCATACCAGGTACCATTTCTGCTCCAAACCTGCAAACAAATATATGTCGAAGCAAGCCCTGTCTTATATAGTACCAGCATCTTTTACATCTACGAGATGAAGAATTTATTAAGTTGCTGCACGTTGTCTCAACACCTTCGTAGAGACTGCCTCGAGGCGATCACTTTACTCTGCATCACTAGTGCCGTGGATTACTACTTTGTGACCGGTCCCCTCCATTTATCTCAGCGTCACAACGATGCCTTCCTGAATCCATGGAGACAGGCATGGGAGGTTATTGCGACACAGCTGGTCGGACTAAGGGACCTGGAAGTGCGCCTTCTCAAGACCTACTCCCCTCGATTGGAATTGACTCTGCAAGAAGACTGGGTAAAGCCTATGCTGGGGATTCGAGGGTTAAGAAAATTTGAATTCGATCTGACGCAAGGAATCGGGCCTTATGAATCTACCGCTAAGTATAACGAAGAGTTAGACTGTTTCAAGGAGCAGCTGCGGAACTCAATGTGCTCTGCAAAGTGAAAGACACTCTGTCCAATACGTTTGCGACCCAGCATCATTCATTCCGAAGTTCATGTTGTATTCATCGAGTACAGTGGCCATTGCCGGGCAATCGACAGTTTCAGCGTTCAACTATCGTCAATGGTGATGATCCTGACATCGCAATCCGGGCCACTGGGATTGAATCTGCGTCTGTGCTATATTACCTTGTCAGTCAGTCAGTCAGTCAGTCAGTCAGTCGCTTTGATGTAAGAATGCCGTGGATGCAGCCAGCTGACCTGCCAGCCAGCTTCCCATCAACAGAAGAGATTCATCGAGCTCTTCCAGCTTACTCGTACCGAAGTGATCTACCACCCCTTTTAGTGTTGGCTCCTTTTGCGAGGGTATAATCCAAATACTCAAGCTATTCGAACCTAGCAACCACAACAGTCATGTCCGACAAGGGACGAGGAGTGCAACATTTTCAGTGCAAAACTCAAAACGGAAATGCATGGGCATCCACCACACGTTGTAAATTCTATGCTCTTATCATAATATTCGACTATATTCAAGCCATCTGGTAACGGCGGCCAATCTTCCCATAGCCCCTCCCATCTAGACACAAAGAGGCTTCTGAACATGAACCATCAGTTAGCCTCAAAGAATTTTTTGCCAATTACTCTATGGTTCCCATGCGGAGGCGATATGAATAGAAATCTCCATAGCCAAAAGCACATTGCAAATATCGAGATGGGCTCGGGAAAGGAATCGATAAAGACCCCCTCATCTCTCCATCTGCGGTATCTCATCTGCTTGGAACACCTCATCAAACCTTTCCTCCTAAGCGAGTCGAAGATTTCCATCAAAGACAAGCTTTTCAGTGCTCCACTATGCCAAGACATGAGTCACATATTCTACATTGGATCTACCCATTGGGCTTACTTACTTTATTGGATATAGGTCTAACTTGGCCCCAAAACTCCAAGGTATCATGGCCGAGTGGTTATGGCGCCGGGTTGCTATCCTGGTTCCTTTGGGAGCAGAGGTTCGAATCCTCTTGATATCGATATCATTTACTTTTTGGCCGATTTGAGATCTGGTCAACTGCTAGTGGACGCCATTAGAGATAGCTGAAAACGTGGATCATAGTACTGGTTGTAGGAACGAGGGGACAATGATTGGTATGATAAAGAACTTTTTCAGGACAATCGTTCATAGAAATTGGGCCTGTGAAAGGGATGTGATGGCAGGTAGGCTCGCGGGTGACAAAAAAGTCCGAACATTCAGGAGATTTTAGCCGAGATACCCCACCAAAATTGTATGCTCCCGTGTTCGGACTTTTTTGTCACCCGCGAGGTAGGGTGCTTGAGCAAAAACCCGTCCGACACTAGAAGAAAGGCACTGACTGTGCTCAAACAGGTTCAGACTTGCAAGACGGGGACCATAATGATGCTTCCCTTTACGCCACTAAATGTGTGCAACCTAAAGATCTCGACAATAGTAGCAATGAGTCTCCCACTACTATATACAGACGAAACCCTCACCACAGTCCCCAGTGACCCCAAACTCTCCATGCTCTCCTCTTCCTCAACATCCACGCAAACTCATCTACCCTCCATCACTTCAAGCATGGTAGAACACTAGGCTTCTCGTACGCGCCCGCGCTCGCTGAGTTCAATGTCAACCAATTTACCTTCATCGTTCCATTCGGACAATCCGACATCAACCAGTTTCATTGTCATGAAAATCGGGAGCCGTCTCGCTGAATACTCAGGATCCATACTTGCAGGCATCGGCATTATCATATAATGGGCGCCGCAAGGATTTTGCAGCAGCGACGGTACGTGAATGCCTAGCATGCTCCGAAGATTCTGAAGCAACGCTCTTCGATATGCGTGAGCTTGGCTGTACGGACGAATCCTTCCGCGGTAGCGCTGTACTAGGAGGTAACGCAGTTGTTGAAGCAGTCGCCAGGTATACGCAGCTGATAGACCATCAGCTTCATTGAGGTCTACAGGGGATTAGGGGTTAACCGGCTAGCAATGCGTACTTTCACCGCCAAAAAAAAGAACCCACAAGGCGGCAGTAGCACGCCCAACACCTCGGCTGGCCTTTGCTCCATATCACATGGACTATTCCCAAATCTCTCACACTACCGTCTGGCTTTTACTAGATATGCTAGTACCAAATGTGCTCCTCGACCAGATTTCCTTTTGAACATACACTAAAGTGCATCGGCGCTTGTTCTATTCCAGCTTAGCGCATCTCTGCACAATGACGTTCTGTGTACTCACTTTCCCCTCAATCTTCTCTACCATAATTGTCTGATCTTACTCCAATCTGACAATGGCACCAAACGACAACTTCATCCAGCGTGCCGTAAACAACGGCGTCGCAACGGCCGGCAACTACGCTGGTGGTGTCGTCGACGCCGCGGGGAAAAGCGTCTCCGGGGCAGGTCGCAATGTTGGTAATAGGTGACTGGCTCTCCACCCTCATGCCTTTACCCTTCCAAAGCATGAAGAACCAGGTGCAATATGCTGACGAACATAGTGTGACCAACGCAGCGAACAGTGCTGGCGGCTCTGCCTCCGACTACGGCAACGGCATCAAAGACGCGACGAAGGCGTCTGGCCCGAGAACGCAGACGGCACAAAATCCGTTGGGAACGAGCAATAATAGCTTCGGAGGAAAGAAAGTTGTGAGTGGGACGACGTCAACGGGCAACTCAAGTGGAAGCAAAGGAACGGCAAGCAATCCATTGGGGCTGTCATGAAGGGGATACGTACACAAGTGGACAATCGGTCCAACCTGATACTACCAAGAAACGCTGCTGTCGGTGACTACGCTAGTACACCCGAATGTATAAACACCTTCTCCCGCTTTGAAAGTTGATGATCTTGCACGTTGAGAGAAGCAGGTTTCTGGGCCTGCTCCCGGGATTACTCCTGACGCTTCGAAGTTTCTGGAGATCTGGTATACTATGTGCAAAAAAAAATGAAATGGATACAGGTCTTTCAGTGTGAAAGTTCAGATACGGAAGCCTTGGAGGAGTAGCCGCGTCAAATGCGTTCTATTCTCTAGCTACCGAGGGCGTGCTCTGCGATAGTACCAATGTCGAGCTCTGCCTTGTCAAAGGGGGCCACGGCCTACCGTATACATTGATACTGATCAGATCCGCCGCCCCAACACTCACAGTCATGAATCCACCGTACCTATGCTCCGTATCGTCCTCCCCAGAGCACTTACGAGCCAAAACCCACGCCGAGCTCGCAACATAATTCACCCTCACAGGGTCTTCGTCTTTATCATTATTCATGTCGAGAAAGATCACGCAACTCCTATACGTGATTCTTGCCGGCAATTGGTACCAATCTGGGCTAGTCGAATGTTTTCTGCTAAAGATGTATGTCATCCATCTGTTTCTATCGCCTATGATCTGGTCGGAGGCTTTGTCGCAGTCGGAGGCGACGTATGGATATAAAATCTCACGCGGTAGAGGCGGATCGTAGCATGTTAGAGCTCCCTTAAGGCTGGTGGTGATACCTGCTAACGATCGATTCGACATAAGTGCAGACGTGTTGAAGATTGAATTTCCAACACTGGCCAGAGAACCTAACATTCGTACATCTGAGCTGACGGAAGACGTGTCACTGATCTTTGGTGACTTGCTGATCGCTCGTGTCCTGGTGACAGCATGCGCGCTGTCGGCTGCTGTCCGTACTGCTACTAGTTCTGATGAGGCCATGCCAGCAATAGAAACTTTCAACAAGTCCCTGGGTCCAGCTATTCGTCTCCCTCCTCCCAACGATGTGGTACCCGATATTTCCGATGCATTGCGATCTATCTTCCCACCATCAACTATCATGGTGTTCGACGTCTTAAGCCTCAACGCCCTGCTATCCGCTTCATTGCCATCTTCAACCGGCCGTTCCCTCCCAAATACCATCACTTCGACCACTCTCCTTGGCCCGATAGTTCTCTTCCCGCCCAGATGATAATTTGTTCCAAGACATTCGTCCGCCAGGTTCAACGCTGTTGTAAATGCCACCACAGGCTGGAAATTGTCTCGGTCATCATCATTTGCAACATCCAAAGAAATGACGCAGGTGCCATTCCTGACCACCTTCGGCAATTTGAACCCTACGTGTCCTTTACGGGCGAAGACTCTTGGGCGAAGAGGGTATTTGATACCATCCAAGAGAGCGTTCGCAGCTTTGTAGCAGTCCTGGAAGGAGGTAGGAAGGAGGCGGCGGTCGGTGAAACAGTCACTATTCTCGACGAGGATTGGAGAGGCGTTCGGTGAGACTGCAGAGTGGAACTCTATGGACGATACATTTGGTACGAGCCGTGCGTTTGGTGGGAGGGAAAGGGTCGAAGCTGCCCAGGGGTAAAGCGCGATTGTCAGCAACCTCACGAGCATTTCTTGGTGTAGTAGGATCCAGCATTTTTCAGCAGTTACACATGTGGATGGAGAAAAGACGCGCATCTCAACTGCTTTCTCGCGCTGCGGCTGCTACCTTGTGGGCCGTCCACATAGGCTCTTGCGCTTCGCGCGTGGTTCTCGCACGCTACCCGAATGTGCGACTCGAATGTGCTCAGTTGAGCGTGAATATTTGAAGCAGCATACGTCATGCTCTGCCTCGACGAGGAGTCGATAGAGTTTCGGTCTTAGTTCAAAGTGCCCAGAATAAAGACGGTATGGATAGATATTCTATACCAGCCAAGTGAGAGCAGTCAAAGGAATTTCCCACGTCCTCCTTACCTTATCACAGCTTTCGAAGTCGGAGAATTGCCATTGAGAAGTGATCCAAATGATAGGCTGAGCAACGAGCCTCCAGCCACCTGCCATTACATTGGGCACTGGCGTATACGAGTGCGAGCCTTCATCGGATGCTATCGATTAGCAATGTGCTCACGATCAAACCACGGGGCGCATGAATGCCCTCAGTACCACCTAGCCGTCTTGTATCAATGGCATGTCCAGAACAGTCACCCCATTGCGATTTCCTCTTTCAGACCCGAGTGATGCAATGGAGAGACGCTGTGGCGACGGCAGGGTACCATAGCCTATTGATTTACAGGCGTTGCGGCATAGCTATCTCTTGCATCCTATAAAACCCAGACTTCCATTCCGAAGCAAAATTCCACATCCTCAACATCAATCTCCTACGACTAGATCCCAGCCACTGCCGTATATTATAGGGCTCAAGAGTCCATAATCTGCCTCTCCATGAAGCTGCCATGAACCCCTTCACCAAGAACCACACACGCATATTACGATGCTCTAGGAGCGTGATAGGCTGGGCTAAGCTCACAAAGGACTGGTGTACTTCACAGCTTGTGTCTTTGGAATTCCACTGCACTTCTACCCAGATAGAACACTTCACCGTCTCGAGGTATAGACGACCGTACCGAAACTAGCATCCCTCATGTACGAAAGCACAACACCCCACATCGAAGCCACCCTAAACCAACCATTCACCGCAGGAATACATCTCACAAGACTTGTACTGACATGAATCCTACGACCTCGAATACAACGCTGGACCTGATTATATGAAAGAGGAGACATGCTAGAATTGCATACAAGCACCATCACGCATCAAATCAACGATACCTGTATACTCCAATCTAGAATAGTTCTATCATACTAAAATCTACCCACCTTCCTATCCCTTATCACGGCGCTTGGACAGATATGTCGCTCCTGCAGCGTGAATTATCCTTGTTTCCGCTTCTATCATTTTACGACTATTGCTAGTTTGATATATTATGGTAGAGCGTTTGAGGTCCTAAACATCTGTTGATCATCAACGATTGTCTCGCAAGAGATGGAACGCAATGGTGATAGAGTAGTTTTAGATCGGGTGAGTCTTATATCAGATGTTGATCTACAATGAATAGATTGTTTTAATGTTGGTTGGTTTATTTCTTGTGTACAATACGAACCCTACATCTATCCAACCAAATCACCACGTACTACCAGCTACGCTCCCCACCCCAATCATCCACATCTCCACAAACCCAACATCTATTCCCACCTCCCAACTCCGCGCCATGTACCACATGTAAATACAACACGCCTGTCCCACATGTTTCCCAGATCTTTTCCACAGGTAAATTCCGGCACACGAGTCCCATTCCATGCATTGATAGAATAAGCTGGGAGTGGGTCGTGGGGAGTGAGCGGGTTTTGCGGTGATAGGGGAGAGGAGGAGGGGGGAGAGTGGAAGAGTGAGGGAGTGAGGGTATGGGAAGGTGGGGGAGAGAGGGGGAGATGGGGGGAAAGGGGGTGGTACACTGGTTGGGAGTGAGAGTGGGAATATGAGAGAGCTTCACGGCAGGGGGGAGCGGCATGGGGTACATACTACTTCGGATCGGGAGGGGGGATCGGTAAGGGAGTGCATGGGATAGAGGAAAGATGATTAGGAGTGCTTGTTGGCGCAAGGTGGAGTTTTGATGTTGGTTTGAGGTGTGCTGGCGTGTTGGAGAGATGGGGTTGGGGGATGGGGGATGGGGATGATGGGAATGAGAATGAGATTGTTAGTTCCTCCTTGGATAGCGGATGGTAGAGAATGATCGACCGAGATGTATGTACGATAGGGCTTATTGGACCGAGTCTGTGATGTTCCAGTGCACCATCGAGTCCTCCTAGTAATCGGGGCCCCCTTGAGTCGCAAGCTCCTGCTACTGGCAAATACGCGTTCGGCCAGAGGATACGTTGACTGCTCATTCATCCTCTAGCGGTCTTGGCATCCGTCTTCTCTGGATCCTTCTGCTCCTCCTTCTGCTTACCACTCGGTTCATTGTTCCTCGACGGCGGCGCCTTCTTGTCATGATGATGCAGTTTTCCCTCCTTCTCCTCTCTCCGCTCCTGCTCCCTCGCTGCTTCTTTCCTGTCGTTCATCTTCCTTTCCTCCGCTTCGACCATATCTATCGCTCGCCGTCAGCGCTTACACCTTCGCACCTTCGCGGTACATGTGCTCCAAAGAGGAGAATGAACGTACCTCTCCACTGATCCTCCCCCGCATACCGTTCATGATGAATCTTCTTATCAATCAAATGCTTATGCTCCGGATCATTCGGATCCAACACCTGCACCGTCTCCCACCTCCCCTCCCCCTTATCCCGATCCCCCACCTCAAACGCCGCCGTAGCAATCAACACCGCAATCGTCAGCGTCTGCGCGTAAACCCTAGCCTGCACCAACTTCTGCTGCGTCGACAGATACGGAGAACGACCGACGATGCCGAGCGCGAGGCCCATGCTGAGAACCCATGAGACGCCGACGATGGGGTAGCGGTTCTCTTTGCCCCAGACCATGAATTTCTCGTAGGTGGATCTGCGTTCGTCTTCGGCGAGGCGGGCGAGTTCGGAGTCGTCTTTGTAGCCTTCGTCGGGGTGGCGGGATTTTTCGAAGCTGCGGGAGAAGCGGTCGGCTGTTACGATTGCTGTGGTGGAAGGGGAGCGGCATTAGCGAGGGTGTACTGTGAATAGTCCCTATTATGCAATTGGTGCATATTGGACCATGCGAGCTCATCTCAATCCGATCCAGTCACTATCTCTGTGTTGAGCAGTCGTTCTTCCTCGAACGTCCCACCCATAGGCTCAATTGTATCCCATTCCTCGTACAGCCCGTATTCCTCCTCTATCCCATGTCTCAACCGGAGTAATCACTCACCCCCGAATGTCGCACCAGATGTGCACAGGAACGCACGCAATGGGAGCGTCAATTGCCGAAAGGCAGGATATCGTATACCAGCTCCATAAACACCACCGACACCCAGACCCAGTCCTATCAGACCGCCCAAACTGCCTCCTTTGAGCGTTTCACTGGGCAAAGCATTCGCGTTAGCCCGAGCTGCATGAATGATGAGAGATTGGGAGACGGACTTGTAGTGAGCTTGCTCTTCTTCCTTTGTGAGAATCTTCATTGCCGCCGCTGAAGGTGGGCAGCTATCGAAGCATGGGCGTGGGCGTGGAGAGTGTCCTTGAGGGGAAGGATTAGAGCTGGCGCCATCAATAGCTGGGCGCGGAGATACGGCTGACACGTGACATGACGTAGCTATCTTCTTAATAGGACGCTTCAATACGGACGAGAGGCATATTTACGATCAGGACATGCCTTACGATGTAAAGTACACCTACGTAGTGTTTCCTCTCGAGATACATGTCTTCCATGAGTTTCCCCTTATCATGATACTCATCCAAGAGATAAGTATATCCTGACAGACGAAAGCCCCATCGAACGCCAGCTTCATTATCTCATCATGGCTTACGGATCATCGCCAGAAGGGAGATGATATGGTTGCAGTGTGCGGTCGTTGTTAGAGGATCTTTTTGGGATTGGAGGGGCGATTATTTGGTGGATGATGTATGTGTAGTGAGAGATAAAGATTGAAAGATAGGGGGTTGTGCTTTGTGCGTTGAAGGGGTTCTTGGTGTGGATTGGATTGTAGATCATTTGGTCAATCGTTGGTCAACATAATATTGAGTAAAACTTGGTTGTAGAAGTTGATTTCAGCGGCGTGCCTTTCTGATGATGTTGTATCGCGGTTCCGCCGCGAGCATGCTGTGCTTGATGTAGATCAGTCTGCATGCATTGATTTGCTGTTATCATGTTCGGAACTTTCGATCACTTCTTCTTTCCCTTCGTCTTGTCCAAAACCTCGATCCAATGCCTCTTCACCCCCCTTTTCTCCAAAGCCTTGACAACAGCATCTCTCTGTGGCCCCTGCACCATGATCTCCATCACTGGATTCTTCGGGCTGCTGCCCATCAATTGACCTACACTCGTTGAGCTCGCGCAAGCCTTCTGCAGTTCTTCGGCCAGCGGTTGCGGATTGATATGGAACGCTTCTACCCCCGAAACCTTCGTTACAGTCTTATTGCCTGACCGAGTCTCGAGGATTATATGTACTTTTGGTGCACTGCCAGCTTTCGCTTTGACACTCTCTCGCGTCTCATCGTTGCGGAGGAGTACCCAAGATGGTGAACAGCTCTGCAGGATTCGGTCGATCAGTGCGTCTCGTGGAACGCTACCTTTCGCAATAACTTCTCTGTCCAGTGGAGAATTGCCACCAAAGACTGCGTTTGCTAGTATCGGGTTCAGATTGACCAGGCGCTTGTTGGTGCCGGAGATCAAGTTCTCGGACTCGATGTACGCTGCGATAATTGGACGTAGCTCCGTTGGAAGATAGAGCGCCTTGACGCTTGCGTTGGATGCCTCGAATATTGACGACAGCTGCTCCTTTGGACGGACTAGGTTGATGATACTGATCTTCTGTCCTGCCGAGTCATCTGCGGACGAGCCGCCAGCTGCAACGGCCTTGCCACCGCCGCCGCCTCCTGACTCTGCGCCCGGCGTATCTTTCTTCGGCAGCTTGTAGGGTGCAAAGCTCGTAAACGCCTGATCAGTGAAAGCGATGTCTAGGACAACGCATTCGCCGCCATCGCGATCCTTGGACTTCAGAAGCTTCTTCTTGTCTAGGGCCTTGATAAACTTCTTTGCATTCTTCCAGCTGGTCTTTTTGATTTGGAGAGATGATGCCTGCTTTGGGGAGAGGATAGGGAAATATGGTAACACGAAGTTGGAAATGACAAGAGACTGATGTATGGGAAAGTTGAGGCCCTCATGCGGGTCGCTCTTGTGGGTGTTGTGGTGGTGTTGGACTCCATATAGAAAGGCGTTCCAGAAGATGTCATCAATCTCTGCGGGTTATCAGAACATGATTCATGTAGGAATCCAGTTGAGTGCCGTACCTTTTGTAGATAGCTCTGTATTCACCTTGCCTACCTCTTCGTATGGCTTGGCATCTTCGCCTTCGACAAAATCGTTGTGAGGCTCAGCTTTTGCCTTTCCGTCAACATCATTATCCAATTGTACGCCACCTTCTTCACTGTCATCGTCTTGATCTTCTATATGTACGTTTTCGACGCCAGTCGCTAGCGCCACATCAACCTCGTCTGTGTCCCACCCCTCAATGCGGTCCGGAGCACTTCCTCCAGACTTTCCTGATGAACTCCATGACCATAACTCGTCTCCATCCCAATGCTCGCCTCGTACGGCATGCCCTTTGGTGCCTTGTGACTGCTCTAGAGATGCTACGTCAATCTCACAGATCCCCACGACCATAGGCACGCTAGGTCGCTCCAGGCTTGCTACGGCCACAATAGCATCCTTTGTAGCTTTCGACGGGAAAGGCGGGCCCCTTTGCAGACCCGGTGTCATGAGAGGGGCGCCACCTCTCAGCTTCTGTAAGACGAAATCTGGGGTATGGAGGAGGGGAACCAGTTGAGGATGCTTCCATAACGTGTAGACTGTGCCGAATCGTTTCAGTCATGTTTCAAGCATATTTCGGCTGCCGACACCAACCAGTAGGGATTAGCCTTTCTTCCACCTTGAACCACAATATCCGCTGCTCCTCTCCATGATGCGCCCCAGCATACACTGTCCCAGAAACAATCTTCAGATCAGGCCCCGCAGTCGTTGTGAACCTAGCAGACAAGGCATTCTCCGGCAGTAGCGACTTTCGCAGCGCTCCCAGGCTCAAGCCTGAAGCTGCCTGATCTTCTTTGTTATCATTATCCACGCCATTGCTGGGGACCTCGATGTTGAAATTTGAAATGATTTGGTCTGCTATTCTGCGTCCGTCTGAAGAACGGAGAGGGGCGAAAGGTTTGATCTGTAAACTGTCAGCTGCTTGGGATTGTTGTATTAGTAGTCATCCCTACGTTGGGCTTCTTCTTGAACATTTCAGCCTGATAGATCAACGCGTTGAGATCATCACTGTATTACAGATTGGACTCAGTCATGTAGATTGCATTCAGCCCTATTCTACTATAGTTTTGCTATAACTAGAATATTCTAGTGGCTTGGCACTGGGACACGTTTTTGATACCTTCTTTGCTACTAGTTATACTTAGAGTATATTATACACAGTCACACTCACGTTATTCAACACGAGTAACAAGTATGAGATAGTCTGGGGGTACTTCTGGTAAGTACTGCAGAGGGTTAGGGATATGATAGATGCTTCAGGTGAGGAAGACAGCAGACCTTGGCAAGGCTCGCTCTCTGGATCAGATCCGTACTATACACGTCTGTTGATGAATCAGTACACCGTCGTACATTCAATGCTGGCGTTTCTATCAGTCATGGCGACAACAATACTCTTAGTATGCGGTTCAGGCTTCATGTCCGTTCGAGATCAATGGCGTATCTCATTGGCCCCCGCAGCCTGTCAACATATTGGGCTATCGATCCATGGCAACTCTATGGATCCCTGAGGCCGACAAATGCACCTTTGCACACAGCATTTGCAATTCTAATAATGAAATACGCTGTCTGGGGAATTGCTTGTACTGCGAAGCCGTTAATTGATAGGGAGGCACCTGCTAGGTGGAAGATACAATCAGAAGTGCTTGGATCTGCCAGATAATTCAATACGATATGAATGAAAAAGGATGCAGCAGAGTCTGAGCTAGCTTCTTGGTCGCTAGGGTGACTGCACTACATACCAGCTGTGTAGTTGCGTTGACCAACATTTCGTTCCTACATCTAATCGTTCGGCCACTTGCATCGACAACGACGTGCCTTCTCTTGATTGTGGAATGCATCTGTCACGAGTTTCTGAGCGATGGAACCTATATGATACAAGCGGCAGGAAATGAAAGACGTGGTGGGAAATACATTCAACCGTAGTCTATCTACCTTCGTTCCGGGTCGTGCGCTACCAATATCCAATAACCTTTCAGTATGGTAAGTAATTCTGATGCTCAGAATCTGATCTCTTTCAGTTCTCCACTTTAAGCCTTCGGATTCAAATGCAGGAGCCGATATACATCTTGGAATTTCACCCATTTGAAATTGTGTCTGCCTCAGTAGGCCATGACTGGATCCTGCAGACTTAGCATATGGATTCCCTTGTCCCAAGTGACGCGCTTGGAGAATATGGCGCGCTGCTGGGATTGCAGGCTTTTGCCGCACTTGTTGCGCGGTGCGTTTTGAAAGCGTGAGTTTCATATATATTCACATTGGTGCGTTTGAGGTAGGGCGGAAGGGCCTCCGGTCACTCCTGCGCAAAGCTATTCTCGCGTGTTGTGTGCGCCACTCTCATAAAAAATAAAGGAATAAGATGCTCATCTGTAGTTTAGATTGGTGACGTACGACCTTGAGCTGGAGTCATGATGCTACCTACAACGTGGGAAACCCTCTTGACAATTGCATTGCTCACCCTCTGTATCGATGGTGCCACCATGCCCCCCTCGATCGCCGTACTTCTAAATAACGAACATGAGCTGTCAAATACCTCGTCAGAGGGCCTTTCCAATCCTATCAACTCTCAAAGACCCCCAAAGCCAGATCTGAACGCCACAAGAGTATCTTCAAACGAGACTGCAGGGCACAATGACCTCAGCTGGTTGCAATTCGTTTCAATAGGAATTCAACGTACCAAGAGCTTATTCCCCGGAACTCTTCCAATATCAATCAAGACCTACTCCTGTAACGGTCATGACTATTCCCACTGGCATTACCTAGATTGCTACACCATCGCCTTTTCTGGGCTGAATCCCACAAGCTCTGCATCGATAGAGGGTCGTTGGGACCAGATGAAGGCTGATATACCGTACTGGAACGTGCCCGTGCAGTCAATAGGGAGGCAATTGTCTCCTCCAATAGTGCCTTGGCCACCATTCGTGGCTCTAGATGATGTCGAAGGGTTGGCGAGGAGTATGGGACATACGCATCGATACCACACAGTCACATTGGAAGGGGTGCAAGGGAGCCGAAATAGCTTCTATTATAAGTTTTACTCGCGGGAGGTGGAGCCTTGGCATTTTAGTTTCCATGATGCGATGTTGGATACAGTTGCGAAAGGTACTGAGGAGGTGAGCGACGTTTGATGGAATGGATAAGGAAAGCCTTTGAGCCAAGTATGGAGACTGTGCTCTTAGTGCCGAGGAAAATCCAATCGATTCAAAGCGGCTCGCTGGCGACGGTTAGACACGCTTGCCAGATCCTCCCAATCGAGTCGAAAGTGAACGCCATGCACCTTGAGGCCGAATAGGCAGTCGGGCTGGAGGCGCTGATTTTACAAGATTTCGACACACCAAGATCACCGGTGAAGCGCTTCGATCGAGTCCATACGTGGATGAGTCACCAATGGAAGCTAGTCTGATCGTTCATGGTATGTATATTCGATCTTTTTTTCGCATATTATTCCGAATACTTCCCTCGATTGCTCTTTGATGACTCGGCATTGATGCATTGTGAAGAGGACAAAAGACCCTCCCTAGACCCAAGGTATCCTCAATGGTCTAATGGTCACGAACAATATCATTATACCAGCGACAATGGTCATTCCCAAAGCCTTTTGACCCTGGTCTGGAACATCGAAAAGCCATTTACTCGATTTCATACACCCTCCCTGGTATCTCCTTCCCCCTCTTCTCTCACCATCCTCTGATCCCCTCTCGCATCCTTCCTTCCCATCCACCAAGCCTCATGTATACAGCCTCACATCCCTGAACAAACACCCTTACACCCAAAACCATCAACACCCACCCCACGAATCCAATCCTCCACATACCCACTACAATGCGTCTCCCAGCACTGAGTCAGACTTACCATCATTGCCCATCGCATACAGAACCAAGCAAGCCGTCATGGTATCATTTCGGTAGCCAGACTTCGTGGAATGTGGCTCGGCAGAGAAACTTCTGGCTCAAGGTTGGGTTGGGAGTGGGTGTGGTGGTTTTGGTGGGATTGGTGCTTTTTCTCGTGTTATTTCTGCTGCATGTGCATGGGAAGCTTTAGGTGAGTGGGTGGGATAGTTTGGTAGGAGTTGACAGGGTAGCATCAAATCGGAAATGGTTACTACATGCTGTTGTATGACAAGTAGATATATCATGAAGCACACAAACCGAATATTCCTTATAATGTGCACTACAGTCCTTGCATTGTCTTTTGCACTGTTGGTTTTCAAGAAAACACAGTCGTAGATCATACCCATTACCTTCTTTACCCGACGTTTTCAGAACGTCAAAAAGTTGACTCCCGAGCAGATAAGTGATAGAGAACAGAGATGGGAGGGGTCACTGCCAAGCTTTCTCAAGTATCCTGCGTGCGCTAAATTCCAAGGCACCGTTGCCAAGACTTTTGACAGGCGAGGCGCGTTTGTTTACTATTATAGAATCGACCATCACCATTATAACGTGCACAACTCACACTCTTTGGTCACTGCTTTATGTTCTTTCCTTTGTTTCTTTCTTTTTGCACATACGTTTTCTTGTTCATACTGTTGCCAGAAACGCCATGAAGGGAGCAGAACCAAGTGAGGTGGTGGGTTCAAGCCTAATTCTCCTCTTTCCATGCGTCTCCCGCCGCAGGAACCCGCGTATGCGATGCTAATCATCGTTCATGCAGCTCGAAGGTACCTTGCAGCAACTCCAGAACACTGCCAACACAGCCAATGCGGTGCCCTCCACAACATCGAAGACCTGGACGAATCCACGAAAGCGTCCTCACCACGAGTCCACGTCCCTCCTCGAGCCGATCAGCAACGATGACGCTCTGAGGGAGGGGAATCACGGGAATGAGTTACACGATTCGAAGAGGAGCAGGGCAGCGGAATGGCCGCTTAAGAACACCGACTACACAGCTGACAGTCTGAAGCAAGGTGAACGTAATGATAAACGGTCGAGCTCTACCAGCATACGCCCGGGCAAATTCCTGGAGGGGAGCATGAACGATAAGATTAGCCAGAAGCCTCCAAGTCTATACACGAGAGACGAACAGGCTATGGAAGAGTATGCAAGTATGAATGGGAACGGTCACCAGGAGATGAGCATGGACGTAGACATGACTTATGATGCAGGAATTGAGTCACATAAGCCATCGGGAATGTTTCGCTTCGGAAAGGCAATTGCGAATGCCTTCAAACCCCTTACGGCGTGGCAGGGTAGGTTCAAGGAGAAGGAGAAAGAGAATTCCACGAGCCCAGAGAGGAATATACTTCAAGAGCGTCAAGCCAAGGCTGCCGACGCTTACGCTGAATTGAAGAAAAGCGGCTTCAAGGGAACGCAGGCATATCGTAGCATTGACGATCCACCGCCAATCAAGGTTGAGAACATGGAGAAGCAGAAGAGCGCCTTTCGGGACTCCGGCATTGACATGAGCGGTGAAGAATCTTCTGAATGGACGCCCAATGATCAGCTCATTGGTTTCACCGATGTTCTCTTAGTGCCTCCGCCGCCCCACAAAGCTCGCGCGTCCAGTGCATTGTCTGACGCAAGCTCTGTACGCAAAACGACCCATCATCTCCGCAAACCCTCTTTGCAAGGACTGAAGAAGGCCGCTTCGCAGATCCACCTGTCCCCCGTCAAGAAGTCGTCAGAGATACCCCCAGTCCCATCCATCAAGGTCGAAAGTGCCTCGGAACACGCTGTGTTGAGTCCTCCAGGTCTAGGGCTTCGCAGGGAGCCATCGAAGAGAGACATTGCAAAGCAGTACAAGCTCAGCAAGAAGGTCAGTGACTTGGAGAATAAGCTTGAGACAGCCCGTCGACAGTTGGAGCTGTCCGTGTCGAATGCGCCGCCCGTCCCTGATCTGCCTCCTCATGTGGGTCGAAAACCTTTCCGGCCGGGTACTCTGCCGTCGCTCCCTTCTGAACGGAACATGACACCTCTCAAGGACACTCCAGCACCGCCTCCTCCCATGATGAAAGGGGAGCTACTAGGCGAGATACTTCAAAGCCTACCGCCAAGACGCAGCAGTGCACGCCTAATCCAGGACTCTAATCCATTCACCCCAATGACAAGAACCGAGGGCGTTCGAGACTTCGAAGGTAGAAGAAACAGTACAGAAGTCGCAAGACCTCGTACATCCCGTGGCATCAAAGCCCAGACACCAACAGGCGTGCACAAGCGCCTGCCGAGGATTCCCTCAAAAGCATTAAACAACTCACCATTGACATACGCTGAGAGCGTGCTATCGTTCCCCAAAGCTTCCAAATCAATCCCTCCAAGCAACGACGTTCAATCAGCCCCAGCAGCCAGCAAGGTGACCGACCACACATCTGTGGCACACACCGATCGTCTCCCTCCCACATTCGTCGGCCGTCCTACTACTCCCTCAATCATACTTACTCAATCGAAGAAGCCTAACCGAGGAATCTCCCCGCCTCCACCAAGTCTAGCCTCCGCCAAGAAAGCGAATATCGCATTGGAGAACAGTGCCACGCCAATGGAAGGAATCGAGCCATCCTCATCAGCTGTCGCCGCAGCGCACCCTCCAGTATCAGAAGCCCCCTCGAAAACCAAACAAGGCATCTCACCGCCCCCACCCAGCCTAGGCTCCGCGAAGGAACCAACGATACTATCCGATGAGACCGCTACACCTGCAAAAGTACCTGGTTCAAGCGGTTTCCCCCATATCGATCGAAGTGGCCCTCTCCAAACCATTTCACTACAAGCGTTGAACGGAGACCCGATCAAGAAAGCTACCGTTGTGAAAGGCCAGATCTCGCCTGGGACGCAGCAAGAGGATTTCGATTGGGGTGATGATGTTTTTTGAATAAGTTGAAACTCTGCTAAGCATGCGTTCTTCCTACTCCTCTATCCCGACCGATACGGTCATTCAATTTCCGAATTGAATATTATATTCGTGACCTTGTGCATACTTACACCCCCTGTACCTTCTGATACCGCTGAGCCGAATACCCGAAGAGAGACTATGATGGGAGCTGGCGATGGCACATATGGGATATCATTGTATATTAGCACGGAGTCTTGGTGTTGTGCAGATGCGAAGTGCTGGGTATAGCATAGCACTATTAATTCATTCGTTGATGAACGGATTATGTACCTACATATAGCTTCCTATGGACCGTGATTTATCTATACCGTCCCTTACGAATGATAGATGGTTTATGCACTTTTGCTATGGAGTGTTGATTCACAAAGAACTCGAGAGTCCCCTTCCTCTTCCCCTTCCCCTTCCCCTTCATCCATATCCTTCCCTTCAGTAAAAGACTTACTCCAAACATAATAAAAACTATAAAAAAATTCCCAACACAAAACTCTCACCCCTAACCATCAAAAAAGGCAAGCAAAGACTGCACTGATTCCCTTCCCCGCATAAGGAGCTTTTCCTATCGCTGACGGCGGCTACCTAGCTAGAGTCTGCAGTAGGCTCTACTGTGTGTATCCAAAAACCTACACGATAAACACATTGAAAGTATAGCATGTTCTTCAAAATTGACCGGTGGAAAGGGATGTTCGAAGCAGGATTGTTGTTGGGAGCGCTACATTTTCATATTCTATGCCAATTGAATGCTTTTCCAAGACCGTCTCTTTCACCAGACGCGCAACACGCATTCATACGATATTATAGACAAACTCCCAAAAAAGCTCGCCACCTACAACATAGTATTAACCCGAACACATCATTCTCGATAAAATATCCTTATACGCGTTCTCCCCAAGTCGAGTATATGTTGTCGATTTTGTAGAGTGTTGACTTTGCGCAAACGACTTCTCTACTAAAATATTATCGTTTGGAGTGAGTGATTGGAAAGGGATTTCGAAGACGCTTAGGATATCATGTCTTGAGTTTCGTTGGAGAGGCTACGGTGTATCACCTGTAAAATGCGGTGTTTCTGCGGAATATTTTGGGAGCTTGCGTTTGTCAAGCCTCGACAAGACACATCTAATAATATATAGAATATAGTAATAAGGAATCCTTTTCTAAGAGAGCGACTCCTTAGTGGCTTGCGTCTTTAGTTCAGTTGGGAGAAGGTCAGACTGAAGTTCCAACTTCTGTTATGACATCTGAAGGTCACCCATTCGATGATCAGACAGACCACCCTACTTAGACCCCCTTAGGTATGGATAGGTACCATACTATCCAGGAATCACAAAGAATGGAAGCTCGGATCTCGGACGCTACTGACGCTAATTCGCCATCGTGATGTATATATTAGACTCATGTATATCATATCAATGCTAGTACTATTCATTACACATGTTCCAGCCTCCTCAACTCCCTCCTCTCCGACCCCTCATTCCCCTTCCCCCTCACCGGCAGCGGTCTCAACGGCCACTCCTCCACATCCCCATCCGCATCCAAGATCGAGAACATCGTCGTCGTCGTATCCTCACCCCCCATCGTCCTCGGCCCATCATCACCCCCAATGAAACTCCTCATCCCCGTCATCCGCGCCCCCGGAATCGCCACATCGTCCAAGTCCCCCGTCCCCTCTGTCGACTCTGTCAACCCACTTCCCTTCTTCGCCCCCAACAAACCCACCCGCCGCCTCCACACGCTCCCAAAGCTCCACTGCTGCTGCCGCGGACTGTGCGCGCCGCGACTAGTGCCAGCAACGAACATGATCCGGAATGCAGTCAGCGAGATCGTGGAGACGGAGACGCAGGATTCGATCTGCTGCCAGAGGTAGACCCAGCCTTCGTCGAAGGCGTGGCGGTAGACGAAGCCGGAGATGCGGATGATGGCGATGAGGATCATGAGGACTTGGAGGCAGAGGAAGGCGGCGAGGCCGAGTTTTTGCTGCGTTTGCATCTTTACGCGCCAGAGGATGTTGACTGGGATTGCTAGGACTAGGAGGTTGGAGTCAGATTGATTACGAGGGGTTGCTTAGGGGGGCGGTAAACAGAAAGGAGTGTTAGCATACTCATGAGATCGGTGAGGATATCCAAAGCGATTGCTATAGCTCCGACCTCGCGGGCGTAGCTGACAGAGCAGGATACTATCCCCACGCATTAGAATATTACATCCTATTGGTATGGAAAGGGGCTACTCGGGAGACATACAAGCTATCAAACCGTCATGGGGACACGCGATGACCCCATCGATCAGAGAGAAAAGATACACGACCGCCGTGACTGCAACTACGACTCTCCAATAGCGGTGAATACTCGGCAGCCGCAGCACGAGATTCCGAAAGAAAGAGAGAAAGCCAAATTTGACGGCAAAGATGGTGGTCCAGCTCAGGATCAGATAAACCCAATTGAAGCGTGCGAAAAAGTTGATTTTGCGCAGCAGCGTGTCCAGGTCGGTGATGCCCGATCCGCCGCCGCCGAAGAGGCCGATGGGATTGAGGCTAGTGGCTTCGATCAGGTAGACGGTGGGCGTTGCGTAGAGGAGGAGGATCGTGGCGGCGGTGAGGCAGGAGCATGCGAAGAGGAGAAGCCAGTCGTCCAGGCACAGGCGTTTGGTTATGTGCAGGCCTTTATTGATGTGCAGGCGGACGACGATACGGGCGAGAGCGACGGAGATGGCGACACCGTAGGAGAGACCGGTAATGATCTGACGGCGGGAAACGGGGGTTAGCATGAAGGTTACAAGATGGCGCAGTTGGAGTTTCGCATTAAGTAATTTGATGTTGTTGACATGTATATACGACGTAGAGTTCCTATTCCGAATGACGCACCTTGATGGCCAGTATTGGAACTTTACCGGTCTGTTCTGTCATCGTTCGGCTGCTTGCGAAGAACAAGGGTGGTGTTCCTCTCCAGGTGATTTCCTACCAGAGGAAGAGGTCGAAGCTACCCACACATCGCAACGGCACATCCATGTTGACGAAAAGTGAAGAGATCGATGTTTCACTGTCAGATATACGGGTGTTTCGGTTCTTGCATTCGCCCACCACTGTTCAGCATTGCCGAATTCTGACTTCCAGGCGTTCGTCGACCCCAGATTGTCAATCTTAGCTTGCGTGCACCAGCAGTAGCAATCTGCAGCCATCTGCAGGCTGAACAAAGCAGTCACCTATCAATATGCCCAGCCCACCATCATCCTGAAACGCACGGTCCTGAATACGGCCCGATCACTCACCCTAAATGTCGTGTATCGTGGTGGAGTGACTAAGCAGGTATATCAGTACTGACGCGCAAATGGGAACGACGCGCTTAAGGATGGCTTCACGGCACACAATAATATTGATGGATGCATCATTTGCTGTGGCTGAACTAATGCAGCAACCATGGTCACTTGACCCAAGCTGGAAATTGCTTTGGTTGTTGTAGCAGTTGGTGGTGTAGCTCGAATATGCAGCTTCCTTAGCTTGGATCGAGAATTAATGCGACTCTTGTACCCAAAGCCAAGGCATCTCCGTGAAAACTGCGGGCATCGCTGAGGACCCATCTGTGACGTTCACAGATAAGCTGGCACTCTTGACGCTCGTTGGTCTGGCGTTCATGATGGGGTCCTGACCGGCGAATTGCGAGTTTTATTCAGAGATGATGAGAGCGTCTCTGCGCTAACAATCCGAGGACATGATTGCTTAAGGTATACTTGATCATAATCAACCATTATGGTATTGTATGTGTTGGGACCGTGCCAGAGCAAGTATCTTAGCATCGACGAATTTCATTGTCTCATGTACTGCAATCAGTATCGATATGATAGCCGTGTAGCTTCCAATTGAAGCGAAAAAGGGTGCTGGATCATCGGTCGATATAGCCCCCAGAGAGCAGAGCCAATGTCGATATTGAAGTTGAGTAGCTTGCTGAAACTTGAGTTTATCATGTGAGCCAGCCAGGCTGAAAGGTGGATACTCACTTTTGTCGATTCCCATCCATCATGAAGCCGCAATCATGAGCAGACGCGAGCCGGCAATTACGGGCTGCAGTATCGACACTGTTCGACGGCCGCGATACCACTACCGATCGCTCTTCTGAAGGTTTATTCAAAGAAGTTCATCAGACCGACGCGCGTACTATCTATGGTGTTGTTCTACCGTATTGAAGATCGAATTAGCCTGGCCCCCAAGTGATTCTGTCGCATCGGTCCGAAACGTGGAGCTTGTTTGGCCTTTTCGGTTTCAAGCTCGTCTTTAGTGACGATTTGCAGTTGAAAACCTCAAAGTCATAAATACGGTAAACCGCTAGACGTATATCGACAAGTAGAATCTGCATAGCGTATTGCTTGCGATAGGCTTCCTTAGAGAGGCGGTACCGGTGAACCTAAATCTCTACGCTGTTCGGTTCGTACTACACCGTGGAGCGGGCCTAAAGGTCCTGCTCAAAGTAAGAAGCAGCTCCAGAGAAGGCCTAGGAATCGAGACATCTATTAGGACAGCAAAAGGATGGACGTGGTGATACTCAACAAACTAAGATGATAATCGAGCGGAGAGTGACCTAGATCCATCAGCGGCTGTTGTAGAAGCACGTTTCACCATTCACTGCCTATGCAAGCCTGGAATTCGAAAGCCTGTTCAGATTGTTGCTACATGAAATTGGAAGGAAAATATGGAGTGTACACTGTTCGCGAATGAACAGAAACACTAGAAAATCGCAGTTCCATTGACGTGGGAGCCGACACCACCTGCCGCACGACATTAGCCGGGTCCCACTCCTGTAGTAGAATCAAACCTCACCAGGGACGTTAGCTGGCGCACTCGTGACAAAGAAAGTCCAGCGTTTCTTCTCCTTGCAGGTTTGGGACAGCCTTTCGAGGTCTATCATCTCCCCAAGTGGGCAACCCCATAGCGCAAGCAGATACTCGTGGAGGTAATACTCTGCCACTGTCATTAGCGCTCTTCTCCCAATGGGACGTGCGCCCTTGTCAATTTACCTTGATTGGTTGGCCATGCTTCAAACGTCGGACTGTCCCCTGCAACAGCCGCAAAGTAGCAGTCATGCAGCCACTCGATCATGGCCTCCTCCTGCTTGACCCCCGCATATCTCTGTCCGTCGTCCGGCCCCAGCTGATGTGGCCGCAGAGCTAGCTTGTTCCTTTCGTCTTCTGACTTGCTGAAGTATGTCTTTATGAAACCACTCCTAATGAAAAGGAGATCCCCAATCTGTATGTCTCCGCCTTGCGCTTGTGGCCGTATGTCAATGCCCTGGTCCTTTCCGCATGCCTCAAGCTCGGTGTACGAGATACGGTCCGCCTCGTAAGAGTTGATGGCGACACCTTTCTTCTCACAGTATGATTTGTAGTCAAGAAGCACGCCGCGACCGGCGATGCCGTGATCGGACCAGTGGTGGATGGAACACTTGTGGTTCGCTGTTGGACCAATGATGTCCGAGCCATGGGTATCGTTATAGAACGTCTGGGTAGGTACCCAGGCGAAATGTCTGAAGCCATCCCATTGGGTGCCGCTTTGCGTGTTAAGCTTGTATGTATCATCGTAGGCGACATTCTCCATGAGAGTCTTGATCTCGTGCTGGAAAGACTCTCGGGCGAAAGCAGGTACTTCGGGGTGGTTCAATGGGAGGCTAAACCCAAGAGCTTAGTCAACGAAGAAAGAAGATGGCACTCTCCTACTTCAATGGAACCATCTCTCCACTTTTGATCTCGCTAGCAGCCGCAGCCTTGACTCTGGTTGGAGTCAAGAGGTTCAGCCGGCCGATCTGTCGACATGGTTAGGAACGAAGTTTACAGAGTGGGCCGTAGCCACTGACGTTATCCTTCTGTCCCCACACCCAGGCTGTCTGTACTCCTGGAGGCGCGTACGAAGGCTGAGGGACATCCTTCCTTTGAGGGAAGCTGGTACAGTCTGGGTCGAACGGAATGGTGGCCGCAGTCTTCTTCATAGTCAGTAAATCTTTCACCTGGCCGAGTCGACGCTGAGCCACGACCTTGCTGTCTGCCATTGTTATTGTGGCTTGATGAGTGATATGCGACGATTAAGTGAGGAGTATGCAACTTTGTGAACAGTTGAGTAGAACAGAGGAGTTGACAGAGAGAACAGCGAGTTGGGACCGCATTGATGCTTCATCCCCGCTCTCGGGACCACAGCCTAGCACTACGTAGACGTGATCGCCATTGCGGGGAGAGAGAAAGTGTAGACCTTGGGCCAGTCTGCCATTGCCGGCTAGACTTCACGCCAGTTGTGAGAATCAGTCGTGTAGTGTCCAAATGAGTGAATATGTAATATGGGTGGGTACGGTATGTTGTATCTTTACATTGCATAAAATGAAGAAAAGAGAAGCCCGGAGCCTTGGCATGGCGCTAGTCCTTTCCTAGATCAGGTGTCCCCGTGCCCAAAATCCTTGGAATTTGACCACTCCACTCAGCACCTATCAACAACCAATCTATTGAGAGTCCACAAAAGTCAATCGCGTTGGGAGTAATCGCTGATGTGACTACTCTACAACCCGAGCACGTAAAAAGTCGATCAATCAATACTAACTTGGGAGTACGAGTCGGTAGCTCATCACCCGAACTAGCAGTACTGAACTACGTGAGTACGCTCGTCGATAGCTTCGCACAGCTTGAACAGTGTTCAGCTTTCTTGAAGCCGAACTGACAACAATATGATCAGGAAGAAGCGGGCAAATTCTCGCAAACGTTCAGGCCATGCCGCGACCTCTCTCTATGGCCCTCTGCGGCCTCATCAAAACCGATATTCAGAAAGGCCTCAGTCCCGAGATCCTCAAATCCAGACACAGAATATCAGACAAGAAGGCACGGGCGATGATAAAGCTTTACGAAGAGACTGGGGAAGTGTACAACACGAACAAGAAGAAGGGCAGCGGACGGCCATTGAAGCTGAAGCACGAACATCAGGAACATTTACGTCAATTTCTGACAGATCACCCCGAGGCTTTCTTGAAAGATATGTGCAAATTCATGTACCAGGAACACGGGATGGAATTGACCGAGAGTACCTTGCAGAGATTCTGCAAGCGCATAGGTGTGTCAATTCAAGACCCAGTCCCCAGCGTTTGGCAATGCTGACCTCGGCTTGGACAGGCTGGAAATTAACACCGAAGAACAGACCAAGGGATCAACTGGGTTCGTGGACCAGGACCCTGCCAAGAGACAATGCCGACAACGCTATTCGCGGCACTCGGCCAAGCAAGAAGCGGCAAGCAGACTATGGAAAGAAGATGAGCTACACTGCGAGGAGGTTGCTACTGGAGAAGACACGGAAATTCGTCCAAGAATACATGTCGCAACCACGCTTCGATGGAAGCCACGATTATCAACATGTCCTACGCGTGGTTGCCTTGAGTATGGAGATCTTGAGAGTGGAGCAGAATACGTATCGAAAGATAGTCTTCGAAGGTCTCATCGTCGAGCTCGTAGCTCTCATGCACGATATAGATGATCAAAAATATCGCCTGCACCCTAGTGACGAGACGGAGAGCTACCCTTCACCACCAACCACCAATGAACAAGCCCAGCCAAACCTTTTCGATCCATTCCAGCCTCCCACAACGAGTCAACGCCTGCCAATTCCTCCCAACATCGACCCCAACCTCGAATCTTCCACCCCTCCAGTCCCTTCTGTCGAAGGCCACCTTCTCCGGATAGGTTGGCCAGCGGCTATAGCTTCGAAAGTCGGAGCCATAACCCCATTCATATCATACACAGCCGAGACCACCAACAAAGCAGGCTTCGCCTCCGCTCTCGCTTTCTTCCCCGAGCTCGCAGTCGTTCAAGATGCCGACCGCCTCGACGCCATTGGCGCTACCGGCATAGGTCGAGCCTTCACATATGGAGGTGCGAAGGGCAAGGAGGGGGGCATGGCAGATACGCTCAAGCATGCGGAAGAAAAGCTGAGCAAACTCGAGGGCATGATGAAGACGCCAGAGGGAAAACGGTTGTCCATTGTCCGCGCGGAGCGACTGAGAACTTATGGCCGCTGGTGGCTTGAGGAGATGAGACAGGTGGGTATGGCCGGGGAGGGAGCAATGGAGTGGACAGAGGGCGTATCGCCATGGGCGACCGAGAACACGCCTGAAGCGGAAGATGGTCCTGGTCTTGCGCAGGAGGCTGCTGAGACGGCGACGGATCCGCATCAGCCCAGCGTGGGGGAGGCGTCGTCGAGTGCGAGTGCGCATGCGAACATGAATGTCGAACGGCGTGCTTCGGTTGCGAACATGCTTGGGACTGCAGGCGAAGGGGCGATTGATGACCCGGGAAGTCAATTGATGGAGGCTATTTCTACCTCGACATGAGAGGGTGGTTCTCGATTGAACGATTATGATTCATTATAGCTATGACTAGCACTTTGGCAGAGCAGGAGCGTAGCTATCGACTTGACTGCATTATGTAGCTTTTCCTTCCCAAAACCATTCGATGTTCAAGACAAATGTAATTTAGATGTTTATCTCAAGTCTACCTCATTCACATCTCCCAACTCGACCCCTTTTTAATGGAAAGTGTCATACAAGTTTCATTCCCAACTCAACCCCATTTTCATGGAAACTTATGATACAGGTGTCGATCTAATGATGAAGGTTCTGAGATGAGAATGTCACAGCAGGGCTCCGCGCTTAGCTTAGATCTTGCGTTATGGAGGAGGCGCCTTCTGACCAGCAGCAACACAGCGTCCTGGCGTGCCCCTGCATCATGGCTGGGTCTGAAGCATGGCTTCTGGAGTGATGTGTGTGTATAGGTAAATCTCTTTCGGCAGCGCCATAGCCAAGTTCAAACCGCCATATGTCCTATCCTCTCGTTGTCTCTTCTCATGATACTGACTAGATCCAGCAAGCCGTATTGCCCATGCCGAGTCCACCATATTGCGCTCTTCGTTTGCATATTTGACTGTCCCGTATGTATGGTAGAGCGCTGGATGTCTGATGTCTTTGGAGCGGAGTGGTAGCAACTATTTCATCGCAGGGGAGGGCGCAGGGGATAGTTTGTTGGAATAGTTGGGGTGACGGTGTGGGTGTGTTCCATCTATATCCTTGTTCCTCGTTTTCTTCTGAAGGTCTCGTGTGGCTTATGTAAGGGCTTGTATCTTGTCTAGATTCCTATCACAAGATTGGTCCATGCTGGTCTTTGGCTGTCAATCGAGTCTATTAAAGGCGTTGTATACCTTACTTTCCTGTGTCTAGGGAGGCCTCGGGGGTCTTAGCGTGCTTGGCAGCCTTCCATATTCTAATAATTATTATGGGTAGGACGATAAGGAAACGATGCGTCGTGTCTTAGCACACATAGTAAAGACACATGTCGATAGGTCCCTTTGCTACATCGAGTAGATCGGAGCTGGGACCCCCCACGTTGTGAAGAAGGTGAGAATCGCGTGAGTCGTTGTGGGAAAAAAGGGGCCTTGTGAAGCCTATTCTATAACAACAACGATCGTAGCGAGTCACAATCCTGTCATGTCACTGCCCCCCGATGGCGCTGTCTTCTCACTCAAGGGCGCTACCGCCGAGATTTACCTTGGTATCGAAGCAAATGCTGAATACGCCGGCGCAAAGGCAATAACAGCAGCCGCCTCGGAACATCCTCTGCCAAAATGGTACCTGCAAAAGGAACAGGACGCTCACTATCTGATCAACGCATCTGCCCCGAACGTGTGTTTGAACGTGTCCTATGAGAGCAAATCTGCAGGTGCTGTCTTGCAGCAATGGTCATGCAATGGCGGTGCAAGCGAACTATGGATCCTATCGCCCGCAACAGATGACACTTTCTCATTGGTCAACAAGAATAGCGGCCTGGCAGCCGGAGCATCTCATGTGGCAGTCGGCTCCAATATCATACAGTTGGAATCTGCGACTCATGAATTAGGTAAATGGACAGTTGTCCGGCATCTCACCCAGGGCAATCAAGCTTCAATCACTCAAGAGCCTGATCAGATCGCTCCGCTGGCTAGTGATACGTATTCTTACGCTCCAACATTGACTGATGAGATGATTTACAACATCTATGTACCGATATATTCCCGGACTGGTGATTTGCAGGCAGTAAGCCAAGACCTACCGCGTATGGCGCGCTTGGGGTTTTCCAGCATTCTGATCATGCCTATCCATCCTATTGGCATCCCCACTGGCAAGCACCCAGCTGTCGAAAGTCCTTATGCCGTAGCAGACTACTTCGCTGTAGCGCCAGCCCTAGGCCAGCTGTCAGACTTTGCAAATTTGGTGAGCCAAGCGCACACCTTAGGTATCAAAGTGATCATGGATGTGGTCTTGAACCATACTGCGTGGAATCATCCACTCGTTACGCAGGCTGCCCATTACTACGTCCACACGGACAAGAAGAAGCACGATCCAAATACCATAGCGCAAGCTTTCTGGTTTGAAGACGTTGCGCAGCTGGACTTCAAACACGGAACACATGTCCGAGATTATATGATCAAGATGCTCAGGTGGTGGATGGAAAATTTCAGTGTAGATGGATTTCGCTTTGACACAGCTGATAACCCGTGCGGGAAGGATCGCATGATTCCTGCCTCAGCCTGGGTTGCTATTGGACAGAGTCTGAAGAGCGTCAACCCAAGAGTGATTCTGCTTGGCGAATGCACCAATCCCGATCTATCTCTACGACCTTTCAACATGGACTACACTAATTACTCACTTCAGCCTGCTGTTGCCTTCGCAGTCAGATCCCAGGATGCGAGAAATTTGAGCAAGGTGTGCACTCAATTGAAAGCAGCACACCCAGTGGGTATGCTGCACACTTCTATCATGCAAACATGGGACATGGATCTGGATCTCAAGGTGTATGGTGGACCAGAGGGAACAATGGTGGCAGCTGTGTTCAACTTCACCATCGAAGGCGTACCTATGCTATTTGCGGGCGAGGAAGTAGCCAACGACCGTAGCGGCGTGAACACTCATGCTGCGGTTAATTGGAGTGGGCCACTTGCCACTCGCTTTGAGACTTTCTATACCCAATTGGGCATGTTACGAAGAAGGTCCCTTGCTCTTCGACGTGGTACAACTACATGGCTGAAGATAGCTGGAGGTGGTCCCGGGTTGGTTGCGTTCACTCGGACCTGGGAACAAGAACAATGTCTGATAGCCATCAACTTCTCTGCTTCAGCCGTTCAAGGCGCATTACTAGGATTGGTGACTGATGGTTGGACTGCGGTTACACCATACGGTGCACTGCGTCCTGCAGCACATCCAGCACCTCCCGCTTTGAACCTAGGCTCTTGGGACTTTGTCATATTTGTGCGTGACCAAAGCAAAACGGCTCAGTGAGAACTTGATAGATGTCCTAGAAGCGCTTTAATGGCGATAACAACCTCGGCTATACTGGAACCATTTCATCAATACCGTCATACCAGCGCTGTGCATATTTACGGCAGGCCAGACACCGCTCAGACAAACAACTTGACTTCCAGCAGATGCTGCTATGCCCGTCAGCCTACTTCCAACTCACCAAGCTTGGTTACCTTCGTAATATCGGGCCCAAGACTGAAAACCCACCTATCATCTTCAGCGTTTTTGTTTGTCTCGGGACGGAGACTTGTTTGCTCCGTTTTTCGTTGTCCTAGAGTTTTCATAGCAATCAATAGCATACGCTAGATGCTACAGAGCATGACATATAGCGGGCTAGACAAGTAAGGTGAAGCCATGCAACAGCTCTCTACTCCACTCATCAAGGTAGAATTCGATCTTGTCTCAAAGTCTCTTGGTCAGTTTTCCCGCAGTCGATTCACCAGCAAAGTTGTGCAACAGTCGACTCTTCACCGCTCCAAGCCTTCAATGGGCTTGTAGGTTGGAAACTTCGAGATGGCACGGCCCAAGGCTTCCAAAAAGGCGACTCAATCTAAGAATAATATCCCAGGTTTTGACCCGGTCGCCGCTTCGACCACAAATCCGAGTCAATCCTCGAAGGCAGGATCACCTTCCGTCACTGGATCAACCCCACTCACTGCATCGCATGACGAATCGACCGTGCCACCGGTCCAAATAAACGCACCCGGCTTCATTGAAAGGCTAACGAACACTCGTATTCCGACCCGAAATGCCAACGAACATGTTAGCACTGGGCATAATCATGGTGGCACCGAGACTCTTTCGTATGGCAGTCTTCTAGATCTATGAGCATCAGTCAATATACTGATGAGTCTAGCATCCCACTCCGTCCTGCCAGTGCCTCAAATCCCAAGGTCCCTGATGCTGAGAAAGCATCGGAGTTTATCTCTCCCTCAAGTATGATACATTATCAACCTCGACCCGGTTACTGCACTATTGGTAGACCAGTCGAAGTGCTAGCGAATTACTTCGAAGTCAAACTACCTCCTAACCTTGTGTTCCATCGTTACAGCGTCACCATAGAACCTGACGTAAAGGGCAAGAAACGCAAGCAATTATTCAGGGTTCTCCTCACTGAAGTAAAGGAGCTGGTCAGTGTGAGGACTCAATTTGCCACTGACTTTCAAAACCTCATTGTATCCTGCACAGAACTGCCTTTCATCCAAGACAAATCCATCAAGTATCGAGCCGAAGGCGAGACACAAGCCAGTGATAGAGCCCAGGAGTATATCTGCAAGATCAGGAGAGTTTCTGACCAGCAACGCCTTGATATGAATGAGCTCCTTCAGAGCATCCATTCTCAGCAGGACGAGCCTTCCTACATGAACAAGATGTGTGTCTTAACCGAGACTCTGAACATACTCCTCGGTCATACCGTTAGGAAATCTACCAACATTACCACTGTTGGTAGTAAGAAAGCCTATGAACTGAGCCCCAATACCCCTAGACTTGATCTGACTGGAGCATTGGTGGCGCTCCGTGGATACTTCTCGAGCGCAAAGATCGCGGACGGTTGCATATTGTCGAATGTCAGCGTCAGCTATGGCGCCTTCTATGATCCCAAGCACCTGGACAAGTTGATGGATATCTATTGTGATGCGTGCAACCTGGGCTGGTCACCGGACTCTTTGAAGATCTTGGACAACTTCGTCAAGGGTTTACGAGTTGAGATTCCACACTTGAATAGGGAGGAGAACGGTCGTACCATCAAGAAGTACAAGACAGTATTCGGTCTAGCCAATCAATCTTCGGACGGACAGCGACCGCGAGATGCGGACAAAGACAGCTCCAGGAAGCAGGGCCCTCCACCACGTTTTACAAGATCCAATGATTTGCATGGATAGGGAGCCTCTTCAGGTCCCATTGGTGCGGGACCGAAAAATGTAAAGTTCTTCATGGAAATGAAGCCTGAAAAGCCCCGAAGGGATGGTAATCTCGATGCGGTGACATATGGGGGTTATGTTAGCGTATGGGACTATTTCCATGAGAAAGGTAATCCGCCATCACATTTCATGCTCGCTCTTCACTGAATCCATGCAGAAATCAAGATCAGAGACAATACATGCCTTGTAAATGTTGGCAACGCAAAGTTCCCCGTCTATCTACCGCCAGATCGTTGTCTCGTGAACCCTGGGCAACTTTTCAAAAGGAAGCTCAGTCCTACACAGACGGAAAGAATGATTGGATACGCAGTCCGTGATCCCGAACAGACGAGAAAGTCTATCTGCGACGAAGGTCTCCGTACTATGGGCTTTCTACCGTCCAGTGACAACCGCGGATCTCCGCAGATGCCCCAAGTAAGTATAGGCTCCAATTTTGTTGGTCATTCAAGCTGACGAGAAGAGACGCCGTGTGGCATCAGTGTATTGCCTGGCATGATCACAGTCAATGGTCATGTTCTAGGTTCTCCAACAGTGAAATACAGAGGTAACATGATTGCTACATCATCGGTCAAGAGTACTTGGAACATAGGACCCACGCCGCAAAAGAATGGGTCTACGATGACGCCACAATTCTGCGTGGCCAAAAATTTGCTCAAATGGGCCTATGTGGTAATTTCGTCGAACGGCCGTGCCACAGATTTACACAAAGCAAGGTTGAGTTCCTTCAGGCAGGGTATGAACAACGCTGGCATTGAGACTAGGGAACCACGGGATGAAGGTCCAATCTCTGATCACAACATCGCAACAACATTGGCTGCGAGATTGGAGGACTGGTCCGGAAAAGGTTGCCAATTAGTACTCATCATGCTGCCCGCCAAGTCGACCACCTTATACAATCAGATCAAACGACTCGGAGATGTCAAATACGGTATCCAGACGGTCTGCATTGGGGGATCGGACAAATTTTACAACCAAAAGACGAACGCCAGAGGTTCTCCCATCTTTGGCAGCTTACAGTATTTTGCCAATGTAGCGCTCAAAGTTAATCTCAAGCTGTATGGCATCAATCATGTGCTCGATGGTCCACCCCCGCGCGGACAAGGCTCAGGCCCACCATCCGGCTCCGGCCCTCTAGGTGTCATCTCTGCGGGCAAAACGATGGTGCCTGGTATAGACGTAACGCACCCATCTCCAGGTTCCGCCGAGAATGCGCCGAGTGTGGCTGCTATGGTTGCTAGTACTGATAACGTGCTCGTGCAATGGCCGGCGGCCCTTCGTATACAAAGGGTTGACACCAAGAAAGCGACTGACTCGGAGAATAAAGTGAAGGGCGCCCGACAAGAAATGGTGTCCGACATCAAGAGTATGTTCCTTGACCTCCTCAAAATTTGGAAGTCACGAAACAAGGATCTCTACCCTGAGAACATCCTAATCTACCGAGATGGCGTATCAGAAAGCCAATACGACCAAGTCATCCGCGACGAGCTACAACCCCTCCGCGACACATGCGCGTACCAATATCCCTCACAGACGAAAGACAAGCAACTACCACGCTTCACCCTCATCATCGTCACAAAACGCCACCACACCCGCTTCTTCCCCACCCCCAAACCCAACCCCAAGACCACGAGCGACCGCAACGGCAACCCCGAACCCGGCCTCCTCGTCGACCGCACCATCACCAACGCCCACACCTGGGACTTCTACCTCCAATCCCACGCCGCCATCAAAGGCACCGCACGCCCAGCCCACTACGTCGTCCTCGTCGACGAAATCTTCACCCGCATCTACAAACCCGCGGGCTCGACGCCGCTGCCGGCTCAGTGCAGGAGCGTGGCGGATGTGTTGCAGACGCTGACGCATGATATGTGCTATCTGTACGGGCGGGCGACGAAGGCTGTCAGTTATGTCCCTGCGGCGTACTATGCCGATCGGGCGTGTGAGAGGGGGAGGAGGTATTTGGGCGGGTTGTTTGATGGTGAGGGGGAGGGTGAGGGGGCGGTGGATGCGGTTGATGGGGATGTGGCTGTTCATGAGAGGGTGAGGGAGTCGATGTTTTATATTTGAGGGGTGGGTGGGACGGTGTAAGGGATGGTGTGATTGAAGTTGGTGGTGTGCATTTGTCGGGTGCGGAGATGTTCTAAAACATATCTGCTTTGGGATGCTTGTGTTGATGAGTTCATATCCAAAGGAATACAAAAGCGTAACGAGCAATTTCCTAGTAACGATCCACGATGGAATCTTTCCCTTAAAATAGTCTTGCACCTTCCCTTCTCTTCTCTTCCCTTCTCTTCTTCAAAATCCTCCGCTGAATGAATGCTATTGATTTATTGATCGATTAAAAATCAATTCCAACGACGATCCTTGATGGATGCTAGATATATACTAAATGCTGGATGCTGGATGCTGAACACAACCTATAGATCTGGGTGTTTGATGCTAGGTAGATGCGGAAGGCTGGATGTTGGATGTTGGATGTTGAGATGTTGGATGGTGGATGGTGGATGGTGGATGGTGGATGATGGTGGATGGTGGATGGTGAATGGTGGATAGTAGATGGTGGATGGTGGATGCTGGATGGTGGATGGTGAATACTGGAAACTAGATACTAATTCGGAATATCATCCACGAACCAGTAGTACCAGATCTCAACAACAGATACCAGGTCGTATATAATCCCCCCTCCCCGGGTTTTGTAGGCGGGTGGGGGGATTGGGTTGAGGGGGGTGTTGGAGGGTTGGATGTGGATGGCGGGGGAGGTGGATGTTTGGCGGCGGGTGGGGGGGGGAGAAAGTGTAGATGCTGTCTGTCAAGACGGTTGCTGTAGGGTGGTAGGGTGTAGTCTTTGCCGGGGACGATGGCGATGTAGATGATGGCGTTGAGAGGGTAGCGGTGGGTTTTTGCGAGGGTTATGCTGGTTATGCCGATGATGAGGTCGTTGGGGCGGGCGGTGCGGCGGATGGCGGGTTCGCAGATTGCGAGGGTGAGGAGGGCGGGGGTGGTGGGGGTTGTTGGGGGAGGTGCGTGGGGGGCGACGCCGTCGTCGATGGTCAGTTTGTAGATGTATGTTTTTTTGGGGTCGAGGGGGGGTTTTGGGAGGGGTTGGTGGGGTTGCGTCGGGGGTTGGGGGGAGGGATTGGAAGGCCATTTGGATGTGGGTTGAGGCTTTGAGGGGTTGGTGAGGTTTTGGGTGGGTTTGGGTGGTCGGTTGGTTGCGTTCTGAGGTTTTCGTGAAGTTTGGAGGAGGTTGGAGGTGGAGAGGGGGGATGTTTTGTTTCGTTCTGTAATTTGTTGTGGGTGATTAGTCTTCAGGTATCACCATTGGCTCAGTCTTCTCACTGTGGCCCTTGGTATGGATGAGGAGCTTTGAAGATCTGAGATTTGTTTTTGTTTGGATCTTTGGAAGGTGATGGAACCGATTTGCTTGCGGTTTTCGAAGTGTACTGAGATTGCTGTGGTGCTTGCTAAGTAGGGTGAGTGGTAGCCGGATCGCTCATGGTAATGTAGATGGAGGAAGTGTCGTAAAAATGTTGGGTTCAAGTGATGAGGAAAGAAGTTGTGCCGTAGTTAGGCGGAAGGAATTTTGAAGTGATGAAAGGCGTTCTATACTGTGGTGAAAGAGAGACCATAGATTGAGGGATTTTTCAAATTGAAGTCGCCGAAGAAAGAAAGACAGTTGTCACCAGTATGAAGGCTTACTTGGAAAGGTTGGGCCTAGACGAGGAAAGAGAAGACAGCTGAGAGTGATGAGAAGTTTAAGCCTCTGAATTCCATTATTGAGTTTGGTCGATGCAAACATCGGATTGACAAAATACGGAACCGCCGTTTTATACATCATGAACCATCGATCAGGTACGTGTCCTTCATATCTAAGAGCGCAAATGCAACTGAGGTCCATTATGCACTCGTATGAATGAATATAATACTTTTGCGATGATGATATTCTGCCCTGGTAACGTCGACCTCAGCTTCCAAGGATGGCTTCGTTCGATTTCCGCATAGTGGGACAACCACGTGTAGCTAGGCATTTGCATTAGTATGCAGACGAAACCAGTACAGGCAGCAGTCAGCAGTCTGCTGAATTCTTTTCTGAAGATATCGTAATGTGAGGTGGGACATCAAACAGCACGCGCAATGTCGGTACGCGATGGGTATTCGAGATGGGTATTAGGTGGAATCTGGGGTTCCTCCGTCACGCTCCATCCGACCGTCTTCCTAATGATCTTCGATTGGCTTGTCTGGCTATCGTTATCCGAATCTGGGCTCGGAACTTTGGACGAGATGGTCGTCATTTGCCCGTGATCTCCCGTTCTCTTCACCCCCGAAAATCCCATATAGCTCATGCGAAGATCGGTGAGCTGAGACTTCGATGCGGGCTTGGATGAACGTCCCGATTTGATATAGTCCTTGGTGAATCGATTTGCATAGCCGAAGCCGGGCATGGTGGACGGCGCGTCTATCTCTGCGCGCAACATGCCTGTTTCGAGGGCGGACATGAAGGGCTTGAGGTAGGGTATGCAGGTGGTGATGAGACACAGGGCTTGGACGATCGAGGTGAGAAGGACGACGGTCCATAGGTCAAAAGTCATGTCTTGTGAATGGGCGACTCGGCTTTGGAGAAAATAGAGTTGAACAATGACGGCTGCAATTACGCTGCGATGTTTTAGCAAAACAGTTCGGACTGGCGCCGCTCCTTACATGGGGCATACTGACATGACACGAGCAGTGAAGCAGCCAATGACAATGGCTTTTCGGCTTTTTTTGATTTGGAGGTTGGAGAGAATCATCCACGGCAGGACAGTCAAAGCCAATTCGGTAAGGATGTTGACGATGTGGAAAGATGTCCAGAATCCGGTGATGTTGATGCATTTTTGGCCGTCCAAAGATTCCCACGGATGTGGTAGACGGCATTGGAAAGCAACGACGAGAATGCTCGAGACCGTCCAAAGGCAGATAAAGGCCCCGACGCCTAGGACGAGTTGTTTTTGGAATATTATGGGAGTAAGGCTATTGAGGTGAATACAGGCGGAAATCTTGATCATCGACAAGGCTCCAATGTACAAAATGCCCGACGCGTAGTTACTCTGGCGAAGTCAGTACCAGTTGAATATCAACTTGACTCTTCTCACACCTTTTCAAGATGCGTCAAGCGGCCAGGCGAAACCGCGGCCATGTGCCGACCCACACCATTGGAAGCCTGTATGGAAGTAGCTATCGACTGTCCGATTGCGAGAATCTAGATATCGTGATCAGGTAAATTCCTCGGAACATGCGATGCGAAGCTCATACCAAAGCAATCACAATAACGACATCATCCTGTCTCACTTGCCGAATGACTGCGTACCTGGTTGCAACGCGCGCGAAGACGGCCAGGAAAGCGGTGACGGCAAGAAACCAGGCGACGACGCTCACGAGCGGGCCATGGTTGCTTGCCGTTACCCATAGCGGGGCATTCGTAGCTGTCAGAACCGAGTCGGCGCCCATGGTGTGAGAAGTATCATTGGCCAAGCAGACTTGTTGCCAGTTCGAGGTCGAGCCTGTGTCAGCGATTCTGCATATTTGCGATGAGTATGCAACCTGTCGAGTGGTGGAGAGTTGTTTTGATCAAGGAGTATCGGTAATAACAAGAGAGAGAGCCGAAGAAAGAGACAATGCCCGCCTGTTCCTTCGTTCTCGAAGCCAGTCCAGTACGGAGGTGATGGTATAGATTAGCACGGAAGATGTTATCGTGACAGTGATAGGGAAAGAAGCTACAGAGCACAAGCACAGAGCCCTCGAGGGACCCTTGCTAGCTCAACAAGGCTTCTGCAGGTCCGAAGCGTGGATCAGCCACCCAATGGCAGTCCAATCAATAGCTCTCCTTTTCGGTCATAGTACTCCGTGATCCTTACCATCTACACAGTAGCAGGGTTGAGTCGGAGATTTGACGACTGCCAATGTGCGAATTTTCAGTACTGGTTCTGCCAAAGGCTCCAATGGTGTTTCGATAGCTGTTACAGCAGCCATTGGATCGGAGTGATTGATCGGCATGAAGGCGTGAATGGGCCTATCCTTGAAAACACGTCGACACTCCATTGCTGCTATTCTATCATCTGTTCAACCCGCCAAGCAAGACTAGTGTCGACGTCGGACCTTTTATCGCTTCGTCCCCTCTGACTAGTGACCACTGACCACTGCCAATCTTTTGAGGCTAGCCAAGAGAAGGCGGGCCGGCTTGTGATTTCGAAGACACATACGGAGTAGTGTACTACTTCAACCTAGTAGTACATAGTAGGAGGGTAGATAACGGTGGCATGGTTGGTCGGAGATCGAAAAGCATCCCACGCGAGCATGTTGGAGGCGTTTATGTGGATACTTCTGTCAGGGGCTGTCGGCTTGAAGACTATGGAGCCGCTAGGAACCCGGTTTCATCTTCCGTTGGGACCGGGCTTCGGGGAAGTCCCTCCGAGATATACCCTAGCGCGCCGAGGCTAGTGTATCATTGTTAGCGTAGACGCTAGTGGAACTACAATCACGAATAAAATACATGCTATGCAAATACCAACATTTGGAGTGTTGACTTCGCTCGCAGCTTCGTGGCCAAAGAGCGATGGCTGAAGGGAAAACGGCCATGGGGAACAAGAGGATGCTGTCCCTATAATCTCACGCGCAATGGAGAACCACGTACTCCGTACTGCAGATTGCGGTGCTCTGATGCACATATCATTGAAGCATGGAGCTGTGCCGCACTATCTATTTATTTCGTGTTTCTCCCTCTAACAGGGTTTTCCTTTCTCCGTTGGTGTAACGCTTCGTCGACTCGAGCTACTTTAGATTGCAATAGATCCAGGAATGCCTCTCCTAGGCCCGTCTTGTGGCTTGATTGAGATGAACAGCGGCCGGGCCACGCGATGTGGCAGGAGGCTAAGGAAGGATGAAGCTTTGGAAGTTTACTGCAATCATCGAGATTAGGAGCCTCCACCTTTCTCCACCTTCTCTCCGACCTGTCAATCGTTGTCGTCTTCTCCCAAGCTCGGAATGGCGTTTAGTCTGGGGTTCTGACACCTTGTCCTGGTCGCTGTCGCCATCCTTGTAATCTGGAGATTGCCTCTACTCTCCACCACGCTGCCCCCACGCATCTTGTCGGTCTACAGTCGATATCTGCTACAAGCAAAGTGACGAACGGTAGCTGGCTGTCCAATTGACCTACAATTGGAAGCGGGACCACCAAGCACCGCCACGATGGGCTCGGGACACGAGATGCACATAATGGACAAGGCTCCTCGTCATTCGGAGATGGAGGCCCCATCCAAAGAACAGCGCGACGCCCAAGTGCTTGCTCGGTTGGGGAAGAAGTCTGTTTTGGAGGTGAATCCGACGCACATCGAAGTCGACAGATCAAGCTGACTGGAGCAAGCGTCGCTTTGGCTTCATCTCAATATGCGGTTTTACTTGTACCATTCTAGTCACATGGGAAGGAAGTTTGATGTACCGTCCTCGAGACCTCCTACATGAATCCCACTGATTGAATACCAGTTTGTTCACGACAGGATTGACCAAGTACGCTCCATCGAAGGCTCGAAATCTCCACCGCATACTGACGCGATTCTGACGCAGTGGAGGTTACGCAGGCCTCGTCTACGGCTACCTGTTCGTCTGGCTCGGTACTATCGCTGTCTTTACCACAATGGCCGAATTGGCGTCAATGTAAGGCCGAGCCAAACCTCGAGCAATACATCGGAGACTGAAGTCAAGACTAGGGCCCCCACGTCAGGAGGTCAATATCACTGGATAGCGCAACTGGCCCCTCCCTCGATCCGCAAGTTCATGAGCTATATAATGGGTGGGTACAGACCCGGCACCTCGAACAGGAGAAAAGCGCTGACGTAGACAGGCTGGTTGGTTATATGCGGGTGGATGGCATTGTTGGCAGGCAACGGCTATCTCTGCGGTGCCCAGATTGAAGCCGTGATCCTACTGAACAATCCCTCATACGTCCCGCAACGGTCAGTATTCTTCCTCTGCAACTCTCCCCAGTTTAGGATCCTTCTGAGGGCCGGGATACGTGTTGAAAGCAACCTACTGTGTTCTGAATTCCACCCATCCCCAAGAAGTAAACTGATATCGGAAACCGTTACAGCTGGGAAGGTACCCTCCTTTTCTGGGCGACTGTACTCGTGGCCGTCTTGATCAACACTGTCCTCGGGAAGCTGCTACCTCCAATCGAGGCTGTAATGTTGGTCGTTCATGTACTCGGCTTCTTCGCTATACTCATTCCACTTGTCTACGTGAGTCCCCTCGAGGAATCGCATCGGCAGTGACTGTGACTGAGTTGCTACAGATGGCACCTCAAAAAGCCTCGGCACACGAGGTGTTTACAGTTTTTTCCAACGGAGGGGCATGGCCTAATCAAGGATTGTCTTTCTTCGTAGGATTGATTGGGACCGTATACGCCATGTTTGGTGAGTCATCATCTTATAAGTGAAATCCGCACAAGCTGATTATTGCGTAGGATGCGATGCCGCGGTTCATGTGAGTATCCATATTAAACCCCGGTCCACCCATGTTAACAATATCCACAGATGGCAGAGGAAGTCTCCAACGCCGACGTCACCGTCCCTTGGTCCATGCTCCTGACCACCCTCCTCAACGGCGCCTTCGGATTCAGCATCGTCCTCGCCGTCCTCTTCGTCACCACAAACGCCGACGCATCCCTCGCCAGCCCAACCGGCGCCCTAGGCTTCCCCTACATGGAGATCTTCTACCAGTCCACCGGCTCCAAAGCCGGCGCGACCGGAATGATCGTCATCATCCTCATCATGACCGTATGCGGCGCCATCGCATCCCTGGCCACCGCTTCCCGTCTCATCTGGGCCTTTGCCCGCGACCGCGGCCTCCCCTTCTGGCGCCACGTCAGCAAGGTCCGTTCCCCTTTTGAAACCCCCATACACATACACATGCACAAACCACAAACCACAAAAGTCTAACTTCCGCCCACCACGGGCGATAACAACAGGTCCAAGCCGGCAGCTCCATCCCCATCTACGCCGTCATCATAGCCTCCAGCATCGCCTGCCTCATCGGCCTCATCAACCTCGGCTCCTCCGCCGCCTTCAACGACGTCATCTCCCTCTCCGTCAGCAGCCTCTACGCATCCTACATCATCACCGAAGCCTTCCTGCTCTACCGCCGCCTCACCGGCGGCATCGGCTCCCGCTCCACGGACAAAACCTCCCTCCACGACCCCACCAGCGAACCGGGCCAACTCATCTGGGGCCCCTTTCACCTGCCCGGCATCTTCGGCGTCGCAGTCAACCTGTACGCGCTCGCCTTCGGCTGCATCATCTTCTTCTTCAGCTTCTGGCCCGTGGCGACGCCGGTGAAGGCGGTGAATATGAACTTCAGCGTCTTGATGACGGGGACGGTCGTGCTTTTTGCGGTGCTGTATTATGTCCTGTGGGCAAGGAAGGAGTATGAGGGGCCAATTGTGGAGGTGGATCCGTATCGGTTGGATGGGATTGGGTTGTGATTTGGTTGTTTGTTGTTGTTCATATAGTGGATGGGGCGTCTCATTGGGGAAGAGTGGGATGCGCTGAATGAGGTCTTGAAGCGGTCTCTGCGCAATTCCTAGAGGGGGATGCTTTTGTAGATATGTTACATAAAAAATGGCTGTTCGGAAACAGGGTGCCTGATGTCATGGACTATCGAAATTCGTAGAGGAGATGCGTTTTGTAGATATGTAAGTAGTACCATAGATGGCTGTTGTAATGAAACACGCCATTGATGTCTTGGATATTCTATAGGGAAATGCGTAAAGCATCCATTTTAGCGATCCATCTATCTACACTGCGAAATATGGTCCTCGTCGAGTTGATTCAATCTAGAGCCCACTATCGACCTCTGCAACCCTTCCGTGTCATATCGTTATGGGACAACTTCCCATTTCCCTTTCCACAAACCCCTCTTCAGGCCTGCACCTCGAAAACCCCCACATGAATCCCCCAACAACGCCCCGGGCACCTCTACCTCCCCCAAGACCTCCACATCCCAACACCCACCCCCTCACCCCCATCACTTCCCCACCAACGCCCCCGGCACCTCCGTCTCCCCCTCCACAAACACCCCCCCCTTAGGCCTCCACATCAAATACAGCGGTATCGGCGTCCGCAACCTCTTCTCCAACGCCAACCACTCCCCACTCGCCCCATTCTTCGTCGGATCGCAGAGGAAGGTGCTGATGTAGCGGAAGCCGTTGGCGGCGTAGCAGGGGCGGCCTTCGACGGTGGCTTCGACGATGGATTCGATGTCGAGCTTGTCGGCGAGGGCGTGGCCCCATTTTATGAGGGTGGAGGCGACGCCGCGGCGGCGGTGGGAGGGGTGGACGTAGAGGATTGCGAGGACTGGGGGTGGGGGAATGTTAGATGGATTGAGGTGGGTAAGAAGGAGGGGGTGAAAGAGGGTGGAGCGTACGCATGTGTGGGCGGGCCATTTTGTGGTAGCGGGGGCAGAGCCAGTCGTCTAGGAGTTTGTTGGCGAAGGCTCTGGGTTCTCCTGTTTTGGAGGGGATGTCAGCGTTGCGATTGGGTGTGTCGTACTGCCTTGTATGTCGCTTCTGGGGAAGATGAGGCTCTACACACCTTCAGGCCACCATGTCGCTTCCTGCGGATGCTCTTTGATCTCCGGATAGGGGTTCTCGGTGTACGTATTCCAGCACGCCCCGCCGACGACCTTGTCTCCGATGTCGGTATCCACCACTTTGAACCAGCGGCTTGTCGGGTCGTGCTTGTGCCACGCCAGTTGTCTGTCGCGTAGTTCTTTGAACCCGGCGAGGCTTTCGTCGGGGCGGAAGAGCTGGTAGATGCCGTTGAAGGGGTCGGTGTAGGCTTCGTGTTCGCATTGGATCAGCTCGTTCCATTCGGAGTCCTGGAGGACTTCGCGGAGTTCGAGAGGCATGTTTGTGGTTAGGAGGGTGATGGGAGCGGTGGTGGGATGTTGCGAGAGCTTTATGTGGTATTGCAATCGGATACTAGGGCTGAATGTGTTGGCAATGGTGAGGGGGAAAGGCGATGTTGAAGAGACCGTTGGCGTTAGGGGCCAATTCTAGTACTGCGTGAACCCCACTTGGGAGTCTGGAGCGCTGCCACGATCCTTCCACGTGGGTTTCACATGGCTCAGTCGACAGTTGCTCTTTGGTACCGTGTGGACGAGGTTCGACAAGTCCGTAGGATCGCTGGTTGACATGTTCAATGGGGTGACCATTCGGATTCTGGTACCACATAGCTCCGAATCTTCTTTCCCCAACGTTCTGGTCAGCCAGCATAGAGCGTTCTTCGTTCAACAGGGCGCAATCGAGAACTGACTGTGTTGTTAGCTTCCTGCACGCTAATGCATAGTATACTGCAGCGTGATACGTATGGCAACACGGAGTGGAGACAGCGAGCCCTCTCGTGTCTTGGGGCAAAGAAGCTCTCTTACTTTCTAATCATGGTATCTTGTCGAGTGTAGAGAACTCGTATGTTGTCCATTGCTCTTCCCCTGTGGATGAGATTCTGACTGGTCATGTCGGTGCAGAGTTGGGAATGAATGTGGATAGTCTGATCGCCAAGTTGCGATGGTCCTCTAAAACCACCGCAGGCTAACTATAGAATAGTGGACTAGAGGGCTTGGCAGATAACACTACTACTACATCAATTTTAGATTACCAACATTGAGCTAACGTCTACAGACTTCCAGTTGACAACACAGTCTACATCTCACATCGGTCCGACATCTCCTAGATCGTTCGAACCTTGCGGCCTAAATGCAACTTCCTAATGAAATCTATCTGAGCATATTCGCGCTACTCGAGCGGACAGACCTCAAGACCTCAAGGATAGTGTCAAAGACCTGGTGCGCTTGCGCATCAACATTGTTGTTCGATCAGATCTACGTGTCCTCTGCCAGGGAAGATCTTGAAATTTTCGAGGCAGTGGCCCAGCACCCGTTGCTGAGCAGATGCGTTCGCCGCCTGAAGTACGACGCCACCGAGTTTATCGAGGCTCTCACGCTGCGACAGTACATCGCTGAACTATGGATCCAGACTGGGCAGTACTATTCCTACGAGGGTTCTTCTTCATATCAGACTAATGACCATGAAGTCAACGACTGGGCGCGTAGTCGAATGTTCGAAAATATAAGCCTGTGTGAGGTTTCAATAAGATTTCGAGATAGCCAGCTGGTACGCAGGGGGTATCAAAGCTACAAGGAACACGCCGTGTGCCAGCAAGCTGCACTCAAAAGCGGTCAATTTCTTCGAAGGCTTACGCAAGGCTTACAAAAGCTCAAAAGTCTAGAAGCAGTGGCACTCGAAGGCAGCTGGGTGTACCAGTATAAGACTGCTGAATCGGGAAAACCCTGCACCGGCTCATACCTCGCTCGCAATTGGAACTCACACTACTGCAAGCCAAGGGATTGGCAATGGGGCGAAATATTTCAAATTTGGAGCGAGGACCCGGAAATGTGGAAGAGCAGTCCTGATGGAACGCAAAGCTACAAGATCGTGATAACCGCCTTAGCCCAAGCCCATTGTCATATACGATCGTTCATTGTCGGCAAGGACGGAGGCTATCGAAGCCTCGGTTTACCACCCACTTTGTTCGACTTGAGCGAGCAGGTAGACTGCCGACAGAAGGAACTCTCTACTATCGGTGCTAAAGCTTTTGCAAAGTTGGAGAGTTTCGTACTTGGGCGTCTTCAAAATCATGTTCGATATGGGAAGACAGGAGAAAGAACGCCGGAAAAATTTGACAATATCGATGGACTTCCGTTGATACTAGGCTCTATGGATCATCTGAAGCATCTGGAGTTGACCTTATCTCGCGATCCTTACAAACCACCTCTATTCTACAGCGATGTTCAAGCCCTACCCAAAGCAAAGATATGGCATAAGCTCGAGTCCCTCACTCTTGCCTATCTGTCCATTACGGCAGGATGTCTGGTAGGGCTTTTATTGTGCCAAACCCCGAATATCCTACATCTCAAAATAGCAGGCATCGGCCTCTCGGAAGGTTCTTGGGAGGCCGTCATCGAAGCACTTTCACATTCACAGCAACTTGACTCTTTCGAGATGGGACTCGACGGCTATCTATTCCACCATGGCGGAGAAGGCTTTGGCGCCGATGATTATGATGGAGCCATTTTCCGAGACGTTGAGAATTATGTGGTCTGGGGGGGTCGACATCCCTGCCTACAGGACCATCAGCCAGACAATTCAGCTCACGAGTGGCTTCAAGAGTTCGATCCCACTTTACGAGATCACATCGTACAGTCTTGTATGCGATCCGTCCTACGCAGGGCCCATGGAGTGTGGAGACGATGAGGTATAAGTCGCAAGTTGGTATTTAGAGGAATGGGTGCTGCATCGACTAGATGGCTTCGCGGAGATGAACTCACGTCTTGAGGCGGCTCTTGGTGTCTCTTGAAATCGCCCCTTCCGAGCTGTGGGCCCTACAATGGCATACCAAAGGCGTTTTCGCTCGACTTCCTGCCGGGACACTTATTCCGCCATCTCATAACATGTACTCTCTTGGGGAAACACCTCGCCAAAGCTTGACATTGCCTACATTGACTGTTGTGGCACCTACGTGGCGCACACTTCCAGGCAAACGAGTCAACATACGGTTTTCACCAAGCATGACGCGTGGATTCCTACCTCACGACGCGGTGATTCACTTGCGTATATGCGTTGATGAATATCGTATGTGAGTGTCCATCCCATTGCTACCTTACCCTAGTGACTCATCTCAACAACTCAGCATTATTAGCATTATAGTTTTCTCTATCAACGCTACACCCCAAGCTATCTTCCTTTCGCCCCCTATCATAGACACTCCTCGCGTTCGACAGGTTCTCTACCGAGCCCGCTGTCAAAAGCTCATCTTGCAAAGCAGTCCCACCTTCCACTTGCGACCTTCAAATATGCAGCCGAGCCCTCTGAAAACATCAATATCTCACCACCGTTTACCTACAATTACCATAATCGGCCGTTTATAACTCCTCACTTCCAGTCCTCGCTCCGTGATTAATTGATCTACTACATCTCACATCCTAGTACAGCAATCCCGCCTTGCAAGGCTAAGATCCCAGCAGCTTTCATCAGCCTCATAGTCCCGACGAGAATGGGTGCATACTTCTACACAGCTTCTCTCGTTACGGTCTATCGGTTCTTTCAAATTACGTCATTGATGCATCCAGGGTTGATCGTGTAGAAGTAGCTGGATACTCTGTTCCTGCGGAGGGAGTCGAGTTAACTATTCCACGTTCTGGGAACTTTCGCAACCGTCTTGGCTGTACCTCGATATAAGCCCCTGAAACGGATGTTAGGCCAGGACATGGGATAAAGGGTGCGGGACGTGGCCGTTTCACGCTTGGTACTGTCAGATAGTATTACCAAAGTTCACAGGAGAATGCTCTCTATCTATTGGAACAGATGATCCTGGGGAAACTCAGATGTTCGATAACGTCATACCCATTATACCCGAAAGATACGCTGGTAATGCTATTCCAGCCATCACCACTAAGGAAGACCATGATGCTAGCCTCGCTGGAAATCTAAATAGGGATAGGTCACCTATTCAGTATCATATCCGGTCACCTGGACACCGCACTCGACTTACTCATTGGAGATCGACAGAAATCACTATTTCTAGAGGAATCCCAACGCAGAATGAAAGCTCAATCCTGAGATGAATGCGTACACGCAGATGTGTTTTTCCCTTTCAGAGGAATTAGTCCTCTTAAGTCGTAACAATTGATAATTACAGTGTATCATGATGATTATGATGAAGTAGGACGGTGATTCGAAATTCGGCGTCATTGTCTTTGTGATATCCAAACGAAGTCCCCATATCATGCATGAGTCAATGCGTCAACGAGGGTGGAGCGGAGGTTACTAAGGACGAGCGCTTGGATGCGGGTGGTGGTGGTGAAAGGGGTGGTGCTGTGGAGGGAGAGGCTATTAGGTCGATGGCGTGGATGGCTGTAGGCTGGGTTTGGGTTTTGTGATTTAGGGAGGAGAGTGTAGGTGGAATCTGGGTAATTTGTGGGATATGATTTGGATAGGGCTGTTTGGTGCAAAAGTTGTGTGGGTATCGCGTAGGTGGAAGGTTATTCTGTTCCAAGGTGGGTGACGGCGTGCACTGACATTGAATTGGTCTGTCGGAGGGAGAAAGTGTATGGAGGACATATCTATCAAACTGTCTACGCTCTCCATAGAAGTCCGGAGTTGTTGGCCATTGATCTTTTATCTCTTCCTATGATGATCATCCATCGCTACTCGGAACTATGTTTATAGTGTGCACCTTTTTCAACTAGATATCGTAATCTAGGAGTCAGCTTTTGATCCCGCAGCTCTACTCTCCTCACTACGCGCAAAACGAAATTGATGTGATGTTCGGGTTACTCGGTGCTGACCTGGCAGGGAAAAGACCCGGGATAGTAGTGGAGCGTCGAGGTTTTAGAATGGCATTATTGTATTGGTACGCACCGGTCGTGTATCCTTATTGCTCATTGTTACTTGCCAACTGGTTCTGATTACGTGGTCATTGAGGATCTTTACCATACGGCTGTGATGGCGCCATAGCTATTGTATTATATGTGGTGCATGTTCGAGCCTTTCCACCGTAGTGAATATAGGTTTGATAGGTGTCCCGTCCAGCTGCAGTGCTTAGACAGGTTGGATGCTTCTCATGTGTCGTGGAGTTAATATTTCTATTTAGGACGGCGGCACGCGGGTTATAAAAAAGTTGGAAAATTTAAAGTAATCGCTACCTGAGTACCCTATTAGAATTCTTAGCTTAAATTTTCTAACTTTTCTGCGACCCGCGTAGGCGGTTTTCTTTTTCGTTAAAATTATATTATGGTTGTGCCACTCTGTGGCTTAGATGTTGAGACTTTAATATGTATATTTCAGCGCTATAGGGGGAGTTTGTGGGTTGGGGGAGTGGGTGGAGAGCGCGGAGAGGGTGGCTTACGGAATTCGTCGACTGGGCTTCTCGCCGTGTGGGGATTGTCTCGGAAACCGGAATTTTGAAGGCTTCCAGCTCCTACTTTCGGGACGGAGGATTGATCAATGTAGTTATCTATCTGGCGCAGCTTGTTGCCGGGCAAAAGGCCGTGGTCATGTGTTGTCGCTGACGTGCTAGAGCCGTAGATTTCCGTTCAATAGGTACTAATAAGGCACGTGCACGGTAGTAATATTAGAGAAGGATGATATGTCTAGCGGTTATGGATGTGTACAATATGAACGTCGGACTGACTAATTGTATGAAGACCTTAAAGCGTAGATAACCTTGATGAAGATAGGAAGGTATCTGAGTAATCTTCACACCAAGCAAGGAATCAGGCGTGTGAGCGAATGTGGGAAACGCTAATACGACCTGACAATATTTAGTATACCCTTTACGGGGGTATAGATACGTACATTAGTATCGATCTTGCACAGACGAAATGATCTATGACAGGGCAGTCGATTGGAATCTTTCGCATGCACAGCTTTTCCATTGACGACCTATACGACAATATCTGGACCTTGTGGCAGACAGCTCGACAGTCGCTCTACGGTCAATGCTATCTGCTGTATCACTCGCCATGTAATACCATGGGTCGCTGCCGTAAATATCAGAGACAGCTGGGGTGTGTACAGCGAGAGGTAATGAGACAAAACCAAGGATCGATTCATGAAGATCGGTCACTAAAACTCCAGACTCTCGACGTAAACGGCGAACGGCAAAAGTTGGATAAAGATTTGAGGTGGATCCCGATGGTGTGGACCTGTTGTGAGAACTTATGTCGGCTGTAGATGGCAAGGCCGAGGATGATTAGGTACCTTGCCTTTGACTCGCGATGAGTGGCCTGAACCATTGAAGTACCAATTTTTTCTGAGATGATGCCGCTCCTTTCAAAACTGGGTGGCATTGGGTGTATAATGTAGATTGTTGACTAGTTAAGGGTGTCGTCATGGGTTCTCGAAAGGCGTTGAGCAACGCCAGCCGGGACTGGGCTGTAAATATCGCAACTTACTGATCTGGCTTGCGTACGTGGTACAGTAATTGCAATGTCAATTCCTGCCTAAGAGGAATTGTAAGTAGGATGAAGCCTTCATTCGATCGTCTCCACTTTACTTCTCGGCCAACTGAGTGAACGGCAATGCCTGTAATGGGATGCCCATCTATCATATGCGTTGTACGGGCAAGTTGCGACCTTCGGCACCAGACCTCTGCAGGGATATAGATTCCCAACCTGAGGGAGGAAAGGAAACGGAATGGACTGCTGTAAATCCGTGTAAACGAGCATGATAGAGCCTGAGCCAAAGCCTATAATGCGCAAGGCGAATGGCGATTCCTTGTTTTCCCCAGTGACGGCATATCGCCTACTGTGACGAGATGTATTTTCTCAATCACCAGGACCCCATAGATCAAATCCTAGCGTCCAGTCCAGCAATACATCATCACGAACATCCACGAGACTTCTGTAGCGAGTGCCGATTGGTTCATGAGTTCTGTAGTACCAAGGTGGTCTACATTTCCAACAATCGCAGTCAACATCTTCGACAACGATCATGCAAGGGCCGAAAGCCTGTAGCGATCTTTCCACCTTCTGCCCTTTTCCCGGTATATGTGTTCTGCCACCATTTGCGTGGATCGAAACCTCCTCGTTCTCAAATAGATGACTCACACCCGTTAAATAATCAAGGTTACACTTCCAAAGCTGTTCCTTGCCTGGGGTCTTTGTCCAAAATTGTGACCGATTATCCATGATGTCTCCAACGTCGCTGCCAGGTAAGACAAGAATATCCCAGCCTGCGACTAGGTCCTCATCGCTCGCGAGAATAATCCCCCCCGCCTCGACCACCAAACTCACTCTAGGTGAGAACCCCAGCTGAGGCGTTTCCTCCATCCACTCTGGAAATTGAAATTGATAACCCGAAGGCACGAGGAAGTTCAGCTCTCCTAATGACTTCTCTCGCATCAACATTGCATAGACGGGGTCCGTGCAATCACGCAAATAGTCACAGCAATCATAATACCAGATTTTGGTCATGTGAAGTTTAGGATGATTCTTCATCTGCCATTGGACATAGCTGGCGAAAGGTGGACTGATAGGCCTTGCATGGGTAGCTACAACATCAAGTCTTTTTATGCGCGATCTTGCGGCTGGTCCAATGGTAAGAAGGAATCGATAAAGCGTAACCCAGTTCTGGTCGCCAGAAAACCGCCATATGTTGGAACACCAGAAGTAGTCTGCCGCTTCACGGTAGATTTGGGTGCAAGTACCGAGTAGTCCCGTTGCCAAATGCTTGCGGACATATAGGAGGTCGGACTGGATGCGGAAAACGAGTTTTACCCCTGAATATAGATGACGCATGCGAGCGCGAAGCTTCGTAGTGTCAGGTTTGTATGCCTCGTATCGCCGCTGCGTCTCAGGGTCCCGCGCGAATTCTTCGGGAGTGGTTATGTAGTCTGTAGGCGAGAGATCTATTGGGAATGGGCTAACGAGCGCGATCTTGTAGATCTGGCTGCGTATCTCGAAGGGAAGATCCAAGAACGGTGACCTCTGTCGCGGGCGATGGCGAGGACCTCGCATGACGCAGTCGATGAGTTATGTACGGCGCTCGGGCTATGTTTGTACCTTTAAGATTCAAGTCGTAATTTATGCGTGAAAGACAGGAAATTCAGGCTATGTATATACTTCAAAGTTGATGCAGAGGAATGTCAATCTGACTCGCTTTTGGATGAGTCAACAGTAAGGCTGAGGCGCAGAGTCGGCATAGCCTCAGACTCACTCGAAAGGATCCTGCGCTGACTGCAATCATGTCGAGTATCATCATTATGCCTACTGGATGATTTAGCGTTCATACACTGGCCGGGTTCGGGAACATAGATGCTTGAATGTTGTTCAAGTCAGGAGGGAGATTCGAATTCCCTTGGCGCGTGATGAGGGGTAATTGGACTAGCGTTGGAGGCATGTATTTAGGGAGGGAAATGCCCCTATTATTCCTACTCCTTAGCAACCCCCATAGTAGCAAGACAGAATCAGAAGACGACAAGACTTCACCCCCTTTTCTGCGCGCTCGATGAGAGTCACGTGGGCTTTATCGATAAGAATGCTTAGCATACTAAAATGTTTATGATTGGACGATGTTCTCAGGCCTGTAGACTACCTTCTCAGCGCTGGCCTGGTGGAGTCCTCGCTTTCACTCGTGAGGTCATCGAACCCATGTTGTGGTAAGCCTCGTCTCAGTGGTTTTTACCACGGTACAGCCTACATGAGTGCCAGAGTTGCCAGGATATGGGCTATGAGAAATTGTTAACAGGGCTGTTCTCGTCATAATCAATCAGGAAGATAGAGTAGTAAGGTTAGTGGATGCTAGGTTGAGCATCAAAATTAGAAGGTTTTTGTTCACAGATTTGAGGAATCGGTACCACGGAGACTTGGGGCTTTGCATATCGGTTTCCGCATTATATACTCTGTACTTCCCTCCTTATGATTAATCTACTGTGCCTGCTTTATGCCGCACTTGCTGCTCGCCTTCATCTGCAAACATTCTCATTCCCAGCCCGCAAAACCAAAGCCCCTACGCAAATGTCCACTCAACAGCCGTGTACGGCTTCCGCCTCCTCTTCGACAGCACCGAATACCCAGGCTGCGACAGATACACATCATCTCCACTACAAGTCTTGCACTCCCCCACCACGTACGCCGTAACGATCTTATTGGTCTTGGGGTTCGTGACGGTGATGGGCGCGTTACACGGTGATTCGTCGGGCGGATTGAAGTAGTCTTTTGAGAGCTTGGCGTAGGTGGCGTTCGGGGGCGCGCTTTCGATGCCGCAGGATGCGCTTTGGAGGACTTCGTAGGGTAAGAGGTTGCCGGTGAAGTTTCCGGGGTGGGGACATTCGATGCATGCGCGGACGGCGGCGAAGAAGAGTGTGGATGCTAGGGTGGCGGAGATGTACATTTTGGATTACTGGGAGGTGGATGTTGCTGATGGAGGTGATGACTTGGCTTTGATGAGGTAGTTGTGTGTTGCCAGTTTCGGCGGTGTTGATATGCAGGACTTCAGGCTCCGTTTGTACTGTATACGAGGATGTCGTTATCGAATCTCTTCTCGAAGTTCCCAGCTAACATTTATATGTTCGAGCTTACATCTGTCATCTCCTGTTTGACATAGCTCCGAATTCGCTCATTTCGGCCGATCTCTTCCACAACGTCGGATAGAAAGGCGCTTTGGCGCGTAATCGCTAAACCAGAGGACGCGCATCTATATATGGCTTTTGCACGCTATGACCAACTTCAAAATCTATATTTGATCTTGGCGCAATGCTCTTAGAGAAGAGACGCGTTAGCTGGCATGAATGTAAACCTAGGCTGTTTGCGCGAGATCAATCGTTAGTCAGGATATACAGCCACATTACCTCCACTATCATTGGATGGTACCAAAGACCAACGACACCTAGCAAAAATATTACGTATGCCTGGCCTTAATTGCTACCTTCCCTCCTTTTGATCGATGCTTGGTTAGCTTCTACCGCAAACACAAAAGTATGTCCCCATGCACGGCGGTCCAAACCCTACTGTTCTCAGTGAATGCGCAAACATGATATCTTTAATAATCCTTTAACGACGTGGCTTTGGTCATAATAGTAGGCTAAGTACTAAGAAATTTTAGCCCTCTTGGTCTAGAGCGTGATTTCGGCTCCCTCCCTCTGGAATTGTCTGAGATGTAGTAACTTAGGGTGCTCAGGATAGCGGCGTAAAGCACGTCGTGCAGTCGACCCCCAACTTATATATCCTTTGCTGCTCGTTCCATGAAACCTGTGCTGGACTCTGTTTTTGAGCTGGAGAAGGATGTGGAACCATGTTTGCGACGGAAAGGAAAGACCATATTATAATTCTAGATGAGGAGAGTGAACACTGTCGGATAGGCTGTAGGGATTGGTATATGGAGAGTGGATGGATGCAAAGAGAGCGTTGAGGGAGGTTGGGAGGAAGATTGAGGAGAATTGAGAGCTAGCATTGGCGCAGATTGAGATCTTGAAGAGATTGACCAGGCTGTTGCATATTTGGGACGATGTTCCCAAGCGTCCAATGTAAGCCAGAGGAGTTATGCTTGGGTACTCATTGCCTTGAGATTGGGGCCGCTGAAGGTGCGGTCTCATCAGTGTGAGCTGGCAAGTATTCCATGGAAGGTGAGACCATTGCCTCAACGTCAATGTCTGGAAGTCAAGTTCCTCAGCCCCCAATGAAGACTGAACTCTCTCAATCTCTCTCTACTATCCTGAAATGCCGTTGTCCTCTAATCCCCAGTCAGCAACTTCTGAACACTCCTGCGGCATCTTACCCACCTTCTAGCCGGATTCCTCCTGGTTTTAAAGGGACTGGAAACTGCTCACGCTGTGGCGAACGACTAAGTTGTCTAATGTCTCGAGGTCAGTAAGGACTGAGGTGGAGGAGGCTTTATATTCGAGGACTCGATGTAGAATAGGTATACGCAGTGAACAACACATCGTATGAGAGATTTGCCCATCTGAAACTCGAAAGCGAGAGCCTGATGATGCGTTCCACCTCAGCACCTGGATTGGCAGACAAGCTTCAATACCAAGGCCTTGGCTCCGGATGTCGCGAGACAAATAACAGTGCTTCGATGATGTTGGCTCATGGACTGTGGAGCCGCGTATCAGCGTCTAACAAGGCTTAGCACACCACGTAATCTGTATTGAAAAAGACGAAAGACCTAGATGAAGACCTCTTTCACGAACAATGAAGGTAAGAAAACCGCGCGCCAAGTGGTATAGTGGGAGAAATGCTACTTTCGACCTTGATTGGTGCGCTCTAGTGCAAGTCAACGTGCCCCACTGCTCTTGTATATACCTGAATTCTCGTCGTGGAAGTATTTATGTATTCAGTGTCGTGCCAGATGAAGTCAACATCAACCGAAGGTACATATCTCTGCCTCGTCGTGATCACGATTGCAATGGATGTATATTCCCCAGCCCCATTGTCCATGTTGTTGAACCTCGTCTGCACTCCGATCAGCATGACACTTCAGTATAAGAAGTTCTCACTCCGCGTGGTAGGCCATTTTTCACTCAGTCATGATTCCGGCGTCTACCACTGATTTTGTTCGGCAAGCCGCATCACGCGGCGGATGGTATCCGCCGCCCTGATGCTGGAGCAGCTGTATTTTGGAAGCCTGTGCTGACAGTACCTCGCCACATAGTCGTTACAGATCTTGTCAAGATGTTCTGCGGCTCCATTGGTTGTCCATGAATGTCATCAGATTCGAGCGTTATTGCTAAATCAGGTACACCAACGTCTTGGTCTTTCACTGGTGACGCCGTTCCCGCCATGACAGAGACTGGATCCTGGAAACCTATCACTATCGCAAAAGGGACAGTCTTTGCTATTCCCTCAATAAAGAAGCCACGACGTCTTGTTACGCCGATCTTTCCAATAGAAGGTAGCATGTATGGCCTTTGAACAAGCATGACGCTCTCAGATTACCTTAGTGAAAGTTTGAAGTGCAAGTGCAATCGTTCTTCTTCTTTCACTTGCTGGAAACACTTTGGGGGAACTCTGCAGACACCGTCGCATGTGAACGCGCAAGACAATCTATTCACATGGATCACACTTCTCTCCGACGATAATTGACAGTGTTGCTAGGCCCCGCCAGATTCATGCTTAGTCCTGGGCAGCCATTATCTCGCCTTGCCTAGGGATTCAGCAGGTAGAAGACGAAGGCATCCTGGCTGTGAAAGCATCTAGGGTCTCCGGTCGACCGCTGCATGTAATGAAACGGTAGTTTCAAACGCACAGGAGTCCAGTACAAAGGCGGACTAGAGTGCTCATGACTCCATATTTTAGGCGGACAGTATGCTCATCGCCTCGTTGACTTGAAGAGCCTCTGCTTATTGTATGGATAGTCACTCGGTTGAAGGAATGTAAAAGGGAAGTCTGGTTCGAGTTTAGTTGAAGAAATAGGAGACGGAACAACGTCGGACCGAGGAATGCACCAATCGCAGTCTTCCATGTTGAATGGCGGCACAGTTCAAACCTCCAACCCCTGAGACATGCGGTTGAAGAATGCAGTCATGCAACCATCAGCAATATCTCACCGGCGATCAGATCACTGCAGCGGGGTTCCTGGTGTCAGCAGCATGACCTCACATACATCGAGGCTTGGAATACTACCCCTTTCCGAGTCGAATGGGTGACCAAACACTCCCTCTACTGGAAGCGCATCAACCCCTTACCCGATCCATTCAACTCGCGACTGAGGACTGCCAGGGCAGATAAGAGCTGTGGTCGACAGCTGACCACGCAAGACAAACATCATCATGTTGGTGAACATGCTTGTCTTGCTTCTCTCGAGGCAAGCTTGGGTCTTTCTCCTTTGCTCCCTCATTCCCAGCAGCAATGCCCACACAAATCATACAATTCACATCAGCTGTCACACAAACCACACAATACATCCCACTGCTCATACCAATCACACGACGCACCGCCGCTCCCACAAGATCAAGCTGACAACACCCGCCTGTAGCCTCCTCCCTTGCTCACTCACTCACGCCAGAACCCACAAGCACACCCATACCCCAAGTACCCCCTCTATCACCTCCACCTCATCCACCATCAGCACAACAAATTCCACCTCCGACGCTGCGACCATAACAAGCTTCTCAGCCACAAACTCCTGCCCAACCTACACCTCCACTCTTGAAGCCAAGCGTTGCCCGCCACTTAGCTGTGGACCTCAACCCATGGCTCAGATTGGTGGGGGACACTTGAGGGAGGCCAGATGCGCCGTGGAATCTACAACGACGATGCCGTGCGGTTGTCCCACGCCTATGGCTACAACGACGGTGCTTGGTGGGTGTGCCGAGTCTTGTCCGCCCAAGGGGTGTCAGATCGATTGGATCACCGCTATGCCGGCTCCGGGGAGCTGTTGAGGAGGTGTTGGGACAACGGTGTACAATGGGCAGGGAAAAAGGAAGAGGCTGGGAAATCGTGTACGATATTGCAGGTTTAAATTCTTTCACATGGATATTGGGAGGGTTGCTGCTGAGTGGTATGGTGGCTATCGCCAGGGATGGGGTGCACGTTTCATGGAAGATTGATTCGTATGAGAATGCCATTGGAGGCCATGAGCACATGTTGGTATATAAAGTTCAATTCTCCTCCCTTATACTTTCCTCGACGAAATTTCTAGGGCGTTTGTACTACTCTCTTCAAACCCTACAACGCTTCCATGAGACATCTCAGAAAATATCTTACCACGCACAAGACCCAAAGCAGAAGAAGGATTGCTCCCATCAATCGCATGATGAGCATGACGAACGCTTGATTTCTCTTGATACGCTCTAAAAACGCTCGGAAGACCATTTCTCTGCCAGCTGCAAGCTCGCCATCAAATTCCTCCGCAACGTACAAAGCAGTTTCCCCAAGGTCTTGCTCGCTACAGTCATCAATGGTTAGAATCGAATACCAACCCATGATCGAAGGAACCTTGATCTTCGATTCTAGAAACTAATACCTTACCCCAATTGCCAGCTTCATCAACAGCTTACCTACTCCTACAATCGTCCCGAGGCTCGCTAGCGCGCGCACGACTATCTCACATAGTGTAAAAAAAACAGGAACGGTTACCAAGCCCGCTAGCTCTCATTCTTTGCAGACCTCCACACCTCGATCTCTCTCACAACGTCTTCGGATATCAGACAGCGGCGATCTCAAGAACTGGAACAGCCACACGCCGACTCTGCCAGCCGTGCCGATATTCAACACACGGAGTGTCGATGCTAATATACTCTAACACGAAGTATTCGTGTGTTTGCTGGGGGCTACCACATGCTTTAGCGTCATAACTACGAGCCGATTGGATCAATCGAATGCACTCACTACAACTCACAGCTGTGATGCTAGAGGAGCTCATGCTGTACCACAAACGCTAATATTATAGGCCGGCGTGCCAAACGGATATTATACGAATATGGCACGAGAGATTCATTGTCAAGAGATACAACCATGACCTGAAGGACACTTGCGAGCGCTCTACTTCTATCGCAAACACTCTGCGCATTGGTCATCGTGATTGATGTATGTTTGCCCCTTAACGCTATAATAGTAATCCCGGTGTCAATTGATTCTCAAGCCTTCGTGGTCGGACATACTCTTTGCAAACCGAGCTTTAGATTGTACTACTACGAGTCTTCTCCCAACCGCGGCCCATGTTTTAAGCGCAGTCTATGAAGCACCTTCGTTTCTGTCTCTCTGCTAGAATGGGAACAGAGTTGAAATGCGAATCTTGAAAGACGATACAAGACGCTCCTTAGCTACAGAAGTACTATAAATATAAGGTCCATCAATCAGTGCGATAACCAGCCACGCATACGACAATACAAGGATACGCTCGCCTACTTTTGTTCATATTACGTTACGTACCTTATTCGGCGGGAACAAGCCAGCTCAGGCAAGAATCGAGATCAATCAGGCGTCTTCAAGATTGAAGGTTTTCAAGCACATCAATAGTAGCCTCAGTGTCAGTCATGGCTACAGGCAACCATTACAGAATATTTCTAAACTACGATTCTAACCCAAAGATATTTTTACCGGCAGTTCAATATTACAAGAGTCTATCATTTCGTATGTGTCAACAGAGAAGTGATGTTCCGAAAATCGGCCACAGTTGTCTCCGGAAGTGTTATGACTACAATAGTACTGAATGGCAAGCTGCTGTGGAACAATGCGGTTTGGGTTGCACAACACACGGTAGGACACATAATCCAAGCGTTCAACCCGGTATGAAGTGCATGACTCGAACCTTTGAGAACTTGACACCCACTACATTGGGGTCTTTGATCATTACCAGGATTTCAACACGTGCCGAAGACCGAAGTCATTCATTCAAAGATCTCTTGTGCTGTGGTCCTCAACAGCCGTTGAGACTTCAACACGTGAGCCAGCACCGTCAACACCATCGAAGCCGAATAATACTACTAAAGTCGACGGACCTCCACTTCTACCACTCTCATCTCCGACAACTTGCAATAACTTCTATCACTCTCATCCCTAAAAACCTCCACGACTTTTCCAATCTCCAACATCTCGACCAAGCTCACCATCACACAACGAATCGACCAACTTAAAGTCGATTCAGCCATGGTGGGAACACGCAAACCCACGAAATCTATCCTCCTCTCTCAATTCGACTTCCTTGAAACAGTTCCTTACGTTGAGGAGCTACGACAGACCGATGATAGTGACTGCTTCATATGCAGTGAGCCTTACAGCATGCTCCACCGCGAATGGAACCTCAAGGGAACCCACGATTTCCCTGTTCGCTTACCTTGCGGACACGTCGTAGGTCTCCAATGCCTAACCTACTGGATGCTCTCTTCAGAAATCAGCAACCGATGTGGGATCTGCTGTGCCATCATCCCACTCAGGCCGCACAACGAAGGTGACATCTATAGTAGCGCTGCAGTCAATTCCCTGAGGCTCATTATCTCCTTGAACGTGGAAATGTCGCGTTCAATAAGAGAGGACATTCGCTTGGCACTCATAAATTTACTAGCAATCGACCCTCAGCTAAGGTTCTCGGAACTGAAGCGAAAACGCGCGATGATGCTCTTCGAAGACTTCCTGGACCACATCGATCGCCGGACTCCACCAAAGATAGAATTACAGCGAAGCTCCCAGCGACTGCAAGCGACACCCGAACTCTCGTCTCCTCTCGCGTGGGCCTTTGGATTCTTTGGATTGAATCTGGTCTATCGCAGGACAGTACTCGCAGGTATTGTACGTGATGTCTGTTTCTGTGTCGGGGCTGTCACACTCGTATCGTGGGTGGTCGCATTGTGCGATTACTGCTCACTGTGGGCTAAGATAGGCTACGCTCTCCACGGCATCTACAGTTTCGTCGGCCGTGGCCTTATGGTTATAGACCAATACGCGGTTTTGTTTGCGCTCGGGATCAGCGGCGTCGTGTTGATGTATCTCGCAGCTACCGTAGATATGGATGAGGCCGGAGAGTTCCTGTGGAACGAACTGCGGTGACTTGTTGCTGATCATGGTTTCTGCTACCAACGAATCTGCGTACAATGGTCTGAAGAGGGGAGTTTTTGGGATAGGTAACAGCTGAATATATGGAAAGATGAAAAAGCTATTATAACAACCTCTTCCCATGTCCAAGCTTGATGCTTGTGATGATCCTCATAAAGAAAGGGACTACTATAACCTGACTATCGAGTCTGACTGAGAATAGATGACTCCCTCGTCCTTAGCTCATGTATCGCTCTGTCCTCCAGCTCCTGCCTTGCTCGTCTCGAGTCAAGCTCGACTCTAGCCTCCTGCGTCGATAATTCTTCGGGTACTTGCCAAAGCCCTTTCTTGCCTACCTGATGTGATCTGTGATGTGGTGGTGCGCTTCCTTGTTTCATCTTCCGTCGTATCACGAAATACCAAAGGACAAAGGCCAGCGCTATCATCCCTGCGCATCCCCCTACTGCTTCTCCCACGATACTGCCCGCATTGGAGGAGGCTGCTTTTGGTGAGGAAGGAGATGTAGTCGCTACAACGGATGACACATTCGGGGATGGGGACAAAGTCTGAGCCGTAGTTGCTGAAGGTTTTGGTACGTTCAGGGATGTCGACGTATTGCCCTGAGGTGTAACCACTTTTCCATCTATTATAGTCACTCCTTTGCGGGAGGAGCAACAATCACCGATACTAGCAGATGAAAATCCGCAGCACCAGGTTCCGTCGGCGCAAGCTGTCAAGGGCGCAGTCATTCCGGAGTAGAGTAAGCCGGTGTCATCTGGTATAGATGTCAAGTTTAATTTCGAACGATCTTAATGGACGACCACTGCTGAGGTATCTTACCTCGCCCACTTGTGCAAAGATTCAGGCAGGCTGGATCTTTCCAAGTAGGATCGGTACAAGTAGCGCGCGATACTCCATAATTATTGGATGAATCACAAAGACCATCTTTGGTACAGCGATCCGGTTCTGACATATTTCCCTGATATGACGTGCTACAACACATGCTTTCTACCCCACTAGCAGCATTGCAGGGAAATTGGTCTCCCGAAAATGCGGCTGTGCCATTGGGGTAGTAGCAAGTCGCATCGATCCCAAGAATAAAGTACGTGCAAAGAGCGACAAAAAAAGCAACGAAATGAGAGCCACGCATTGTAAGTGGAATGGATTTGTGATGAAGTCGTGATGGATTCGTCTGACAAGGAATGAAGAGATGACAGATGTCCAACAAATGTTGCTTCGCCTTGTGGACACCATCATATATTAATGACGCCGTAGACTTACATCAAGGACTTGCATCATGTTCAGCTATGATGCGCCAAGCCCCCCTGCAGACATGCATCTTCCAATCCTTTATTGCCTCGAGCTGAAGGAGTAGCGATTGCGTAACAACAGCCTGCAACCGCAAAGCAAGCAGCGACAGCAGAAAAGGGGAAAATAGATGGTAGAGGGAGAGGACTCTAATACAGACAGGTGTTTGGAAGTCAGCCCGGATCAACCTCGGCTGATTGCAGATCAGGGTCTTGGCATGTACCAAAACAGATTTTCTCGTACATTGCTTTCTACATAGTACAGACACATCATTGTTGGTTATCATTATAATACTATACGCGCCTAAACTACAAGCAGATATTGTATATCTTGCATTAGATTTAATAGTATATCACGATATCTAATACGAATAGATTTACTTATGTTGTATAGGAGTAACAGAACGCCAGAGATCCGAATCCCGTATGCAAGCCATAGAATATATGCAATGGACTCATTTTGTATGTCTGTCAACGAATAAGATTCAAGACAATAGGTACGGACCCTGGCGACTGCTGCCTGCTATGAAACAGGGTAGCGAAGTCGTGATGTGGCACCGTGTAATTTAAAACTAGAGCCGCTGCCCACCTGCAAAGCACACTCCACCATGAACTCCTACCATCTCGCGCTCCATCCTCGAGGGTTTCAACCGATATGGATACTCTCCGTACGAAACACCCGTCGTTCCTTTTCCCTACACCGAAGTCTACCGTCAAACCCGAGTCTTACAGACAGCCATGCTTGGTCTCTATCAGTCTTACAAGCCTATCGAATCCCAACTGGTTCCAATGCGCCCCTGATCGGGGAAGGGTTTGCAGCTCGCAGATCCGTAACATGGACTTTCCTTTCCGCCATCGTCCGTTTGTACGCCGTCTATGATATGGACAACGGCGGGCTTTATATCCTGGCTTTCTGGACTGCCGTGATTGCCTGTATACACTTTGCGGCTGAACGGATAGTATTTGAGGAGAAAACTCATGTCAGAGCTGTTGGTGTCTCGTTGGTGTCTATGGGGCTGATGGTAGCCTGTTGGAGCTCTTATGCCACGGTCTTAGCACGGAAGTAGTGATTTATTATGATAACTTTGAAGCCTGGTGTGGCCATAATAACTACATATGGACTTCCTTAGGTGCTGCCTCCTCACCCAGAGTGTTATCTTCCAGACGGGGTTAGAAATACGATGCTCTCCGGCCTTTTCCCACCTACTCAATTGGGGCTGATCTCATTATTTGTATAGAGTCCTCTCCTGAATTTGGGACACAGACGAGCAATATCTAATTTCAAGCATCACCTTAGAAAAATTTCCGAGATCTCATACATATATCGTTGAAGGACATGAGCACGTCATCTGCACTGAGTTGGCCACCTACTGGGCCATGACTGCAGACGTTTTGGAAATGAATCTTTTCATGAATGTGTACGGAAGAGCTTGAATCCACCTGGGACACCAGTCTGAGAAAATCCTTCGTGGTCGTATTTCTTGCTAACAGTGTGCAAGTTCGCTTTGGTTGCTGGACCATAAGAGCCGATCGGGTCCTGAAATGGCGCGGCGTAGTTCAAATACTTGAATTTATGGAAAAGGCCGGCTGCTTTGGTATTCTCGTCGATCGTCTCGATCAAAGCTTGCGTGACGCTGTTGACCGTCGCATCATCCTCTGCCCGAGTCCAGGTGACAGAGAGAAGACAGAGTACCAAAGGGTCGTGTATGTCTTCTAGTCCGAGTGCATTGCCAGCTTCTATCAATGGCATCCTCTGAAAGATGAGGAAATACGCTATCCCGGGTATGTCTTTGGTTGAATCGATTGTTGAATTCCAGAGCTGATATACCTTGTCGATAATCGTTGCTGATGGGCGGAAAACAGTATTTACGTAAATCCCCCTTGTGTGTGAATCAGCGAACCATTGTACGAACAACATGAGTTTCGTTTTTATGTTGCACTCACCGAGAGGTCTTTGCCTGGTTTGATTCTACTTCGTTCACGAAGTCAACGTTGTTTCCAATTCTCATGGTGTTTTTGAGCTGGGGCTGGATTGCCGTGAAAGGTCGGAATATAGGAGGATTCGCAATAGGTTCAGCATAGTGAAGCCTGATTGATACAACGACACTCTTATAAGCTGCTACATACCCAATAGCGCAAATAATTTCAGCGTAAGGATCGGACTTCGCTGATTGCATGAAGCTTCCGAATGCTGAAAGCTGTTGTGGGATAGTACTGGAAGGATACGCGATGAAGCCTCCCCACAGTTGACCTTGGGGGTAGGTTTTCAGATCGAAGCGAGTCACTATGCCAAAGTTGTTAGAACCCCCTTTCAGAGCTTCGAATAGGTCTGGTCGCTAGAAGGTGTTGACGTTGACGATGGAGCCATCGGCAAGGACAACCTCCATATTAACCACATTATCACAAGCAAATCCCCTCTGTCCTGAGTAGAACGAGATACTACCTGTATAACATTTTAGTTTTGATATTAGACAGGTTTTGTAGTGAGATTATTTAACGTTTATTTAATGATTTGCACGGGTCTAGCCGTACGCTAACCCTAATCTAAATTTACCTGAATATAAGCCGTTACTACTTAGCCTTATATATCTAGGATTTACCTGTAAAACTCCTTTTAGTAATTATCTATTTATTTATATTATTAATAACGACGTATTATAGATATTAATTCTAATAAAGAACTTATATATATAGCTACTTTAGCCCTCCTTATCCTTAGTTTATATTATATTAGCTAAGTCCTACGCTACGCTTATATCCTACTAGTTAAGTATTAGAGTAAGGAGTAGAGTCTTAATAATTTCCTACTTAAGCGAATAAGGCGGATATTTAGATTTATTAAAAATAAGATATATTAATTACTTACTTATTTTAACCTTAAAAGTATTAATTAGTAATATAGTTATTAGCCTAGCTTAAAGCTTACTTTATATCTTATTCTAGTAAAACTCTTATACCTACGTCCTTTATATAAGTTATTAATAATATTTAGCTAGTCTCCCTCCTTTATTTCTATTATAATTAATAATATCCTTAAGTACCTATATAATTATTATAATCCTATCCTACGCTAGTATCCTATTCTTAAATATAATACGATCTAGAGGTATATAAAGGTAATTAAATACGTAGGTAAAATATATAAGAGGTCTATAGTTTAGGGGTTTATTAATAGAATATTTCAGCGCTTCTATTAATTAAAGGAAGACTAGAGGTTCTTCTACTTTATATATAAAAAGGTATATAGGATAGTATAATTAGGGGTAATATACCTAGATAGTCTAATTAGTATACTATACGGCCTATTTAAGGGAAAGGTAAATAGTCTAATAATACTATAAACTTCCGGTATATAAGACTAGCTATATTAAGTATTCTAGGGGCGGCGAGTTCTAGATCTATTTAGTAATAAAGCTTATAGGTATATAGAATTTATTATATTACTATATATAAGCTACTTAAACGTATAGAAGAGAAAGTTTAATAGAAGAATAGCTAGTATATAGATTATTATTAAGTATAGTTTTAGGATAACGTAGATACTTTAAGTAATAAATACCTTTAAGTATAGAATAAAATTAGGGCTAATACCTATTAGTAATATCTATTAGGTAGTAGTACTATTAATAAACTATTTTACCTATTTATAAGGCTAAAATATAGTATTTAGTTAATTTAAGATAAGGCCTTTAATAATCTACTAATATTTATTAGTAATTAACTCCACCTAATAATTACTTAGGTATATTTCTTTATATTAAGCCTTATAATATAACTAAAGGGATTATAAGCCTATAATCTATATATAATTACCTAACTCTAACGCTATAACGCCGTTAGTTTATAAACTATATTACTAATTAAGAGCTCGTCGTTAAATTTAAGTTATAAAAAAGCTTATAGAGATAAGTTATAAATTAGCTTAAATCTATAATATATATAAGAAATATAGGAAACCCGCCCGTATTAAGTAATATAACCTATTTATATAATTATTATAAAATAGTAAGTATCTTATAAGGCCTTATTTCTTTATTCTCGCTTAAAGTTTCCGCTTCTATATTCTATTTAGTTTTTCTACTTCTTATTCTAAAATATCTTAATACTAAGTCGCTTAAATATTAGGGGTCTATACTAATAGTTATTCCGTTATTTTATATTATTTTATATATTAGAGCTATAAAATATACCTAAGTATTATATCTACTAGTCTTATAGTATTCCTATTATATATTATTAAACCCCGTCTTTACTAAGCTCCTTATTAACTTTTATATAAAAATCCTTTATAGTATTTCTCTTTTACTCGCTATTATTATTATTACTTTTAGAGTCTCTACTATTACTTACTTAATTTATATCCTTAATACTATTAAGCCTATTAATATATAATTATACTATACTTATAACCTTTTTATTAGATATCTAGAGACGGCTTAATATATTATTATTTATAGGGATAGTAAGATTAATCTTACTAGTAATATTTTCTAGTATTTTTTATATTTATTCCGTCTCTTTACTTAGGTACTATTAATATAAGACTTAATTTATATAGAGTATTTAAATAAGGTCCTCTTAGGCCCCTATTTACTTTTATAGTAGAGTTATAAAGGCTTATAACTCTTTATAAAGTGTATTTAATATATTATAAGTCTATTATATTCCTTTAATTAAATATTTAAGTTCTATATTAGTATTAAGTTACTACTTATAAATAAGTTTTAGCTTCTTAATTAAGGCTAGGTCTTAAGTACTAGTTATTATAGATACGTTAATATTAATAAGTAGAGGGGCCTAAGTATTACTTATTAATATAGGCCTACTAATACTTATAAGTATTATCGCCGGAGTTATTATATTATAGGATTTAAAGAATTTTAAACTTTACTTTATAAAATTAATTAAAATAGTAGCTATATCTTAAGTTAGATAAGACCTTTATACTTATTTAAGTCTTTACCTATCCTTTTATAACCTTATCCCCTTATTCTTTTTCTTATTCTACTATTATAGTTATTATAACTAATAGATAATACTATTAGTAGAGTTAGCTTTATCCTTAAGATTACTCCTAATACTAATATTACTCTAGTAGCTAGTATTACTTTAGTATTAAGGACTTAAGCTTTACTACTAGTAGGGAGAACCTTTTAATATAGTACTTATACTAGAGGGTAATAGTAATATTACTATAAATAAGAGTAAGATAGGTAAGCCTTCTAAGGAGGAGTCTTATTTATTATTTTCTTTATAGGAAGGAATTTTATTAGAACTAGTATTCTCTATTTCCCTTATAGCCTTTTTACCCTAGTAAGTAGAGAGTATATCTTATTTAGTATTATAATCTTATATTTTCTCCTTCTTATCTTTTATATCTTACTTCTTTTTATATTTTCTAGCTTAAACTTTATTAGCTATTAATTACTATTAATTTAATACTTATATAAGGTTATTATTAGTTATTATATACCTAGATCTCCTACTATATTCCTTCTTATACTTATACTATTTAAGTAGTACTACTACCTTTTATTAATAACTATTCTAAGAGTAGGAATAATAGGTATATATCTTAAAGTCCTACTATATATACTTCTATTATAAATTTATACTAGAAAGTCTATATATACCCGCTTTAGTAAGCGTATAATTAATAAGTATTATTATCTCCTTAGTACTAAGAAGTATTTCTTTATATATACTTTATCCCTTTTACCTACCTCTCTTATACTTCTTATTATAACTATCTAATTATAAGATATTTAAGCTCCTAGTCCCCCTTCTCTTATACCTTCTTAAATACTATAATAGCTTTATATTATATAGCCTAGCTTTCCTATAACCTTTCTCTTTATAAGGGGACTTTCGCGGGGTAGGTTAGGAGGAATATAAGGGAAGGATATTATTATTATTAAGAGGTTCCTAAGGTATAAGAGGTATATTTATATAAAGGCTAGTAATAATATCTTCCTATTAATTATATAGATATATAGTAATTATGTATTTATCGCGCTATATTAAGATCTTTACTTATAAGGATATAAAAGGAGGATCTAGCGTACTAGTAATAGTAATAGTAAAGGTACTAGTACCTAGGATATCCTTAGAAGACTTTAGAGCACGCCTAGGAGGTATAAAATAACTATTAGTAATAGTAGAGGAAGGTTATAAGAGGGATAGAATAGATATAAATATAGGTAAGTAATAGATTAACTATAAAGAATATTAGAATAATAGCTTAATTAGGCTATTATTTATATTAAATTAGTAATTTAATAATTAAATTACTAACTTAATAATCTATATAATTAGTAAATATTATAGCCTAATATAGCTATTAACTATTAAATAATATTAAATAATCGCTTAAAATCGGGACTATAAAACCTATCTATTATAGACTTAGAGAACCTACTATAAGGGTTAACTAACCTCTAGTCGTTAATCCACCTACTTTAAGGCTAGTACCTCGACCGCTAATAGAGATAAGACTTATATAATTAAGCCTTTAGTATATATCGCCCTAGGTAGCTCCTCTACCAGCCGATAAAATGTTTGGAATACTCGGCGAAGCCCTATTTCCCGTAGAGTTAGTTAATAAGCTCGAGAATAATAGTAAAGGATTAATAGAAGGAATTAAGTCTTTAGTAATAGCTAGAATAATAGGGGAGTATAAATCATCCTAGGAGGAGGGAAGACTACATCGGCAATTCGGGAACCCGGCCCTGGAAGCTTAGGCAGCTCAACTAGCCCGTACGGGAGGACTTGTACTTAGGAGTTATCGTGCTAGCCCGAATAGGAAATATTATAAGTATTACGTCATATATTACTAATAAAATAGTAAACTAGGCTAACTTTATAGTTTAAGCTAAAACGGACTAGTACTCGCTAAGATACTAGCTCCTAAAGTTAGAGGTTTTTAAAACGAAGAAAAAAAAACCTCTAACTTTAGGAGCTAGTATCTTAGCGAGTACTAGTCCGTTTTAGCTTAAACTATAACGTTAGCCTAGTTTACTATTTCATTAGTAATATATGACGTAATACTTATAATATTTCCTATTCGGGCTAGCACGATAACTCCTGAGTACAAGCCCTCCCGTACGGGCTAGTTAAGCTGCCTGAGCTTCTAGGGCCGGGGTCCCGAATTGCCGATGTAAGAGTATAGGCGGAAACGAGGTTTACGGCGTAGCCTGGAAGCTAAGTAGCTAGAACTAAATAGGGATTGGAATTATCCGGAGATACTACTATAATAAGGGGGACGGAAGATAATATCCTACTAAGTAATATATTATTATATATAAAACATATTTCGTACTCTAAATAGTTACCTTCTTATAATTACCTTCTTATTTAGTATAATAAATATTATAATAGATACTATTATTAATAATATACTTATTATATCTCCTTATTATAATAGAAAAAAGGATATTTAAAACCTTATTAATCTCTTAAGTCTTTTATCTAATAGATCTATTACTTTATACCTCTATCTAATTACTTTTAATCTAGCTTCTTATTATTAAGAATATTAAATTCTAATACTTTATATATCTTATCTCTATATATATATAAATCTTTTTTAATTATATTAAGTTATTTAACTTCTTTTAAGATATTTAATTCTATTTAAAAGTTTAATATCTTAATTAATAGATTTACTTACTAGAAATTCTATTTCTTAGTATATTTTCTTTATATCTACTTTATAAATAGAAATCTTTCTATAATCTATTTTATCTTTACTTTATAACTTACTATCTTATAAAATTTAATACCTCCTCTAATTATTTATAAGTTATACTACCTACTACTTTTCTTTAAAACTCTTAATAGTACTTTAATTATATTAATCTAGATTCTTTATCTACTTCTTTATTTATAATTACTTAATATTCTATACAGCTCTCTTATATAGAAGAATCTACCTACTTCTAATTTAAACCTACTTCTAGTCTAGCCCTAAGGGGCTAGCGTCTTAGAGCTATATATATCTGTACTTTAGGGTCTTATTTTAAAGTCTTTTAAGCTAGAATACTATTACCTTTATAGATTAATAACTAGGCTAGTTATAAGAAATACTTTATACTAAGAACTATTTAGGTTTTAATACTCTATAATTCTTATAATAAAAATAAGTTATTAAAGTTATTTATTATAAAAGTAGAGGCTATAAACTAGAAGTAAGTATAGATTAGAAGTAGGTAACTTCTTCTATATAAACCTAGCTAATTAAATTAATTAAAAAACTCTAGTATACTAGAAGGGTTTACCCCCTTCTAGTCTAAACCTACTTCTAGTCTAGCCCTAAAGGGTTAGTAGCCCGGAGTTCTTAAAGCTCTGTATTTAGTAGCCTAGCTCTAGGCGTACTCTAGGGTACTTTTAAGCCTTAGTACTATTACTTCTATAGATCCTTAGCTAGCCTTATTTTATAATTAATTTTACTATAAGAAGTACTTATATTTAAGTGTTCTATAATTCTTATAGCGGAAATAAATTAATAAAGTACCTGGTTATAGAAAGCGAGGGCGTGAATTAGAAGTAGGTGTGGACCGGAAGGGGGTGAACCCTTCTACTAGCCGCCGCAGCAGATACGGTAAGAACGATATTTCCGCTCTCGCAGCTGGTAATTCCTCCAATAACAGAAGGCCGAGTCCGCAAATTGGCGTATTATTGGCAACAATTTACAACAATCATATTACTAACTTTTTTCTTCTTTCTAACGGTTTCTGGTCTAATCTCAAACCCCACTAGCTATTCAACTAACTCTCTCTACCATCCTCACCCTTGTTGATGCCCATTCTACTATCACGATTAAAGCTGCAACATCCACCCTCACACCCACTTTCCAGTCAGCCGCCTACATCAAGTCGTTGATCGGTGAAGTAAGTATCACGTAGGTCTTTATACCGACGTCCGGCTCGTCTTCCAAGAGCAATGAGTAGATATTATTTGGATTTTGGGTCAACGGCACCGAGCTTGCGGCCAACATTACAAAGAATCTTGGACGGAGTGGCGAGCGTACTGGTTCTTTCCGGTTTAGGAGGCTGGTGGGCGTGGACGTGGGTGGAGAAGTGTACTTGTATCATCTAAATAACCGGACGACTGTTGATGGAAATGACTATAATACCGACTGGGGGGTCTTTACTACTACCTGCTTTGGTATCGGGACATGATTTGGGGTCGACATATGGTTTTGAGCATCAAGTGTTAAAATTTATTACTTCCCTTAGCTTTGCCTATTTGGTTATTGAGTAGGACGTGCATGATACATGGATCTATTCATAGGCCTTACGAGCTAGGTGATGATGATGACGCATTCATGTGATGAGTCAATGCAAAGCTATGTCTTTTCCTAGTCTCAATTGCCATGAATGGCTTTTGTTGTCCTCCAACTGAGAAGTCCAAGATCTTGAAGGGCGTTACTCCGTGACGACGAAAAATCTACAGTGAACGAAACCATCCAATAACCTTGCATTCTAGCGACCTGAACCCGGTCTCGATCCCCGCAACGCAACTTGCACCTCCTCAGTTAACCCCTGCCTCTCTCTCTCTCGCTCCTCACAAAGCCGCAGAATCATCTGCGCTGTCTCCTTATTTTCCGCATACTCTGCTAAATGGAAAGGGCTCTGCCCGTCACTATCCTTTTTTTGAGGATCCGCGCCTGCAGCAACAAGCCTCTGCACCAGATCACCGCTCCCCCACTGCGCGGCCGCACAAAGCGTGATTTGCAATCTCTTCTCCGGCGGCCTGGCGCCATGCTCGAGCAGGAGAACTGGAAGCGAGGTGTTCAAGCCATACAAGCTGATGTCCAAGGCTGTTTCCTCGAAGTGTTCTTTCATATCTACATCGGCGCCGGCATCGAGGAGGCATTCAGCCGCTTCATAATTATTATAGAGGGCTGTCCAGTGCAGAGGGGTACGCTCGAGGCGGTCGATAATGTTTACGTCGACTTTGGCGTCGAGGAGGAGGTGGAGGAGGGTAATGCGATCGTTCTGAACTGCGAGATGCAGCGCACTGTGCCGGTCTAGATCGACGAGATTGAGGTCGATGGTTGGGTCCGTTTGCGCTTTGGTGATGTAAGATACGATGATCTCGTTCATTCCGAGCTTAGTGGCTGTCAGGAAGCCTACTTCTGTGCTATTGATAGAGGTGTTGGTGTGCTTGAGGCGGCCCATGGATTCGTCGCTGGTGGATTCTCGTTTTCGAAGCTTTGATAGGAGTTCGAGGGCGTCGAGGTTGTTCATGTCTTTGGCGACGCCGAGGGGTGATCGGCCTGCGCCATCATGGATGTCCGTACGCGCGCCGTTTTCAAAGAGAATTTTGATGGTCTCACAGTATTCGAAGTATGCTGCGTCGTGCAAGGCGGTCCTTCCATTCGTACCCTGGGCGTTGATGTCGACGCCTGTTGGTTTCTCGAATAAGATACGTAGGATCTCGTCTTGGCCGTTAACAGCCGCGCTGTGGACAACAGTCCGATTGTATATATCGAATACCCTAGGATTAGCTCCTCGTTGCAGCAGAAGACGCACAACAGCAGCGTGGCCATAGTCAATGGCACGATTCAGTGGAGTGCCGCTCGCATTGTCAACGCCTTCTTGTATTTCGGGATCCGCCCCATGGTCCAGAAGCGCTTCCACAACGGCTAAGAAACCTAATTTCGCCGCTTCTATCAAGGGTGTAGACCAGTTGTTCTTTTTGTTGATATCCACGTTAGGATGAGATAGTATCTGTCGAACGACATGTGCGTCACCAGCGCTCGCGGCTAGTGTAAGTGCCGTGGAGTTGTGGGAGCCTGACTGGAAATTAACGTCTAGAACAGGCTTGTGTAAAATTATCTGCGCGATGTTGGCACGTCGAAGTGAGGCTGCTAGCATTAGGGGTGTTTGATCAGAGCGGCTGGTGTCAATGATGTTGAGGTCAATATTTGGCTGGTTAAGCAAAATTCGTGCTACATTGATATCGTTGGATGCTATGGCTCGGTGTAAGGAAGAGCTGCTGCGGCCGCATACAAGATTTGGGTCGGCCTTCTCTCTCAGGAGCACTTGCACAACAGGAGTGTGACCTCCTGAGGCAGCGTACATAAGTGGGGTCGTTTCAAAAGAGTCTCGGCAGTCGACGCGGGCACCAGCCCTCAATAGCTTCATTACCACATCAGTGAGACCGAAGTAGGCAGCTACATGTAGGGGATAAACGCCACTTCTGACATCCCAAACTGCAACATCTGGACTATCAGAGTACCACAAGGCCTGAACAGCAGCATCGAGATGCGGTTTGCAATTTAAGAAGTCGAGAATCTGCGTCGTCAAATCGTCCGGATGCTGGGACTGGGAAGCATGAATGCCCCAATAAGAGCAGCTATATTCGAGCAAAGGGTATTTAATGATTCTTTGTTTGAAGTCCTCGCTCTCAGTCGGCCCGGAGCTTGCGCCAGCATCGAACTCTTTGAATGAGAGGTATGTAAGACAGTCTCGAGCAAGTATGGTGTCGCCGTTGGAGAACCACTTTTCACGTTTTTCTCGGAAGTAATCTTGTGCCGAAAAATGAACAAGGCGTACTATATCACTCGCGTCAATGATGACCAGTCCAGCGCACATTGAAGTTAATTCGCCTGCACTGAGAACTTCGTCCGGATCGATATCAGAAGCATCAGAAGCCGAGGCAGTAGTTGCAAATGCATGCTCGACTTCTGCAATGCTGAGAGGTCTTTTACAGAACGCAATCCACAGCAGAAAGTTCACGACGATCCTTCGATCGTCGTCGTTAGTGGCTTCGATGCGCTGCATAGCTTGATCATAAGTATCTCCAATCTCTGTTGGTAAATTTTGTAAGGCATGCTGTATTGCTTTTGGTGTTCGTTTGGTGGCCAGCGAATCCATGTGCAATTTGGCAAGGAGAAACCTAACGTAGCAAATCAGCAATCCCAAGAACTTAGATAAGAAGCCAATTTCAAAAGCAATCACTGGTATCTATATCACGATGTTCTCTGATTCCCCTTGTTGATAGCATTGAAATAGCCTCCTCCCTGGGACTGAACAGGCTGCCATTGGTCCAAAGACTTTAACCAAAGGTCACTTCCAAGTTCAAAATTGCAAACTTGCAGGCAATTCTTGGTGATATTTTGCAAGGCATCAGAGATTGATTTGCACATCACTTGCCTGATGAAAGCCATAAGATGAAGACTTACATTCCATTAGCTTGTTGGACAATCGTCCCTGCAATCTCGTCTCGAAGGCTTCTCTTCTTATTGACGCTTTCAAGGAGCCTCTGCTCGTGGTCCACTCGCCATTGGACATAATTTCGTACATCACTCTCTGTTGCCACAATCTCAATTACATATGCACCGAGTCTTCTCACGATGTAATGACCTTCATGTGGGCAGCTCATGTCCTGGCCATGGCAAGCCTCGCAAAGATCAAAGCCATAGCCAGAGCACTGTCTGCAGTGGTATATCAAGCGCAGATTCTCTTGCTCGCAGCCGTCACAGCTGATTTCCGTATCGAAGAGGTCTCGAATACTATCAAGAGGTCGTGAAGTCACCATAATATTTACCTTACCGTGAGTGAGTGTTTCTAACAGGAGAAGGCGTTTTGATTCGTCCAGTATCTCGTCCAAAGCGTCGACGATGATGAAGCAGTCGTCCATTCTAGCAAGTTCGGCACGAAGTACCCCAGTCAGCTCTTGCAGAGATGGGAAGGTATCCATTCTAGTGTGAGTTCTGTACAAGGCCTTCAGCTCGGTGCTGAGATTGGGTCGTAATTGAAGAGTTTGCTTGATGAGAGCTGCAACAAGGTTTTCAACTGATTGGTTTTTCGTATCGTTGTAGCCGCAATAGATGACCAGTATGGCAGTATTTTGGTCCTTCCGAATCCTTTTTAGATGCTCAACGACGATAGAAGCCAGAAATGTTTTCCCAGCGCCCAGAATTCCTGGGCACCAGAGCATTGCCTCTTCACTCGATACCCATGTTTGAAAGTCTTCCCGTTCTAAGAACCAAGTTCCAGTACCTTCGCACGCTTGTTTGATGAAATCGTCCTGGATCAATGTGTCAGCCACCCAATAAGACATCTGGCCTCGATAGTATATTACTTGCTGCTTCAAAAAATTGAGGGTCGATATCCAATCAAGTACTGCTTTGACTTCATCATTCGCAACCGAAAGCTTAATATATCTAGTATCGGTTTGAATTTCGCGAGTGACGGCTGCATTTGTAGAACTTAGCGCGAGATTGAGAGAAATTTTCAAGCGTTCCAATTGAGCAGTGAGAGCCTCAACTTCGGACTTGTCAAAAGGCCATCGAAGTGTCTGGAGAACTTTGCGATGTCCGGTCTTTGGCTGTAAGCGGCTCATAATGTCGTTAAAGGTGGCCTGCATCTGGTAGAAGACGCCGTTGTCCTCGTCGAGAATGGTAATGGTTTTCAGCCAGGGCTCGCTGAGCTCCTCGTCCTCAGAATCGAAATGGCTCTCGAGAAGTTTCAGAACCATCCACAAGGAGTTCAACTCGGTGAATAGGCGCAGCCTCTGTTTGCCGCCCTCTTTGATTGTGTTTACAAAGGAAACTAAATTGAAGGCACCATCCGCGAGACTCTCGACGGCAGCTAGAAGGCCTACAGCGCTAATTGGATCCATGCTGATTTTTGATCGATAATCAATGATCTAAAGGTGCAAGCAAAACATCGACATTTGGTTAACAAGGAGACAGACAGTGGTACAGCCCGTCCGCTCGGATTAGGCCTGCCAGCACTTTCGAGATACAGACGGATCTGTTGATAGACTAATCGGGGTTACCTGTACTCTATCTCAAAGTAGAAACAAAGCCGTCATATAAAACCGAAAGATGTTTACAGTTATTTCCAGCTATTCCCATTTCGATGAACGAAATACTAAGTACATGTGAAGCTAACATCCGAATGATGTGGAAATTCGTTGAGGGATCGACAAGCCTACGTCATTCAGCCCTACTAAGCTTAACTACCACGTCGTATTAAAAATAGATTGCACTATATATCTAAATAAATTACTTTTAACGCGAGAATTACTTACTACTAAGTTACTTATAACTTTACTATATAGATATTTATACTATAATTATCTATTATTATTCTATTACCTCTATAAAATAGCTTATAATATAATCTATTTTTAATATAATATAACTACTTAAAGGAGATAATAAATTAATACTAAAAAATTATACTAAGGAATTTATAATACTATAATTTATTATACTTAAATATCTTATAAAAGTAATCCCTATATTCTTATAAGAGATTTATTCTAAGTCCTACCTTTATTTTAAAGATAAAGATAAAGATAATAAAATATATTAAGATAGAAGGTTAAAAACCTAATAGTAGAAGTACTATTATAAGTATATTAATATAAGTAGTTAAGCTAATCTTAGTATAAGGCTTTATAACCCTCTTACTATATTAGGTATAATATTAGTAAACTAGGAAACTTATAAAATATAAAAATATATATATTATATATATATAACTAGGGCGCTTATATATTAGTCTTAGAGCTTATTATAATACCTCTAATTACTATAAGCTACTATTTATACCTTTATAATACTAAAAGCGCGCTTAGTTTCCTAATTATTTATTAGAGTATATAAACTAGATATTATAATTTAAATAATATTTATAGAAAAGGTTTATTAAATATTATAACTAATATTTATACTACCTACTTAATATTTAATAAATATACCTTTCTTAGAGTTAGCGCTATTATTATTATAATTATATTAGGTAGTATTATTACTATATCTACCTATCTTATATATTCCTTTAATAGCGCTATTTATACTATTATTATAAGTATTATTATTATTAGGAATTACTATTTATCTACTTATATCTATAGTAGTCTATCCGCGCTACCTTAATTTATCGCTTATATTAATACTAGTACTATTATTAATAATATATAAAATTACGCTTATAGTACTTAATACGTATTTATTATACTATTTACTTAGTATTTATAAACTACCTTCTAATAGAACTATTCCTACCTACTTAACCTCCTTATATTATAAATTCTCTTCTTAGATCTTATTACTTTCTAGTTAAATTTCCACGCGTAACTTTCTTCTAATCTACTTCTTAAACCTTATATATTTACCCTTATTACTATTTATAATAATTATATTACTACCCCTTACTATCTTATACTATATCTAATCTAGTTATATTAACTTAAATATACCCTAGAAATCCTCTATTAATTAGGACTTATAAGCGCCTTAATTTATAAGTAGATCTTCTCCTTTTATTATATATAATATATAGTATCTTATAAGTTACTACCTACTATCTATCTTTAGTTTACTTAGCGATATATATCCGCGTTTTAAGGTAGAGTAAAGGAGAGGAGGAAGGTTATTATCTTATCTAATTTAAGAGGTTAGTTATATATAAACGGATAGAGTAAGTAGAATTATACTATTAGCCGTTTCCTCTTAAGCCTTACTAATATATAAGGATAGTAGTATTAAGGTTTAATACTTATACTTTAAAGAGCTATTTAGTAATATTTAATTAATACTAGGATTATTACCTTATATAGTTTTAAGTTAGCTATTATATCCCTCTTTATATTAGTTAATTAGGAATACCTACCTTAAATACTTAAAGGACTATTATATTTATTATTATCTAAATTATTTAAGGGCGGTAGGTTATCTACTTAGCTACTATTAATATCCCTCCTATTTACCTTATTACTATTTCTATTTATAACCCTAATATTATAAAGTATATCCCCTACCCCTTTTAAGTAAAGCTTATAGATACGGCTCTTATAAAGGTTATTATCTAAGTTATCTTATATATACTACGTTATTTACTAGCGCCTTATAATAGTATATAATTAGCTCTCTATTATATATCTATATATAATAGTAAGATAGCTAGCTATATATCCTAGGCCTTTTTACCTTTAGATTTCTTAATATAGTAATTACTACGCGCGTTTTTAGATATATAATATCCTACTATTATTATAGTAAAAGTTAATAGGATATTAAGTAGGGGGTTAAAAAACTTCTTTATACTTTCTTTATTAGTAAAACTAGTCTTTATTAATTTATATATTATATTTATAAGTACTTTTATAAGGATAGGATTCGCCTATTTACCCTTTCTATTATAGACCTAATATTTAATTAGAACTAATATTAGATAGAGAGGTAACTTATATTATAATATATAAAAATTAGGAGGTTTAATAATACTTTAACTTACGCGGTTACCTCCTCTTATAAGCTATCCTATTTATATACTAATATTACTATAACCCGTATAAGGTTTAAAGAGTATAAACGCTATTCTCTAAATAAGTTAATAAACTAGTACTTAGTTTAGTTAGAATAGGAGGTAATTATAGATATTATACTAACCTTTTAGGCTTTAACTTTAATAGGTATACTATCTACCTTATTTAACTTACTTCTAATCTTAAGCCCTAACCTTTTAATTACCTTATCTTATATAACTTTTATTTAACTACTTAGTTATATAAGATTATCTTTTAGCTATATCTCTCTTCCCTTCCTTAGGCTCTTAGTTATACTAGAAAGAATTATTACCTTTAAATAGTTTATATAATTAGGGATAATAATAGTATATATCTCGCGGGAGACTACCTTAAAATAATATTTCTTATCTTACTAGAGATATAGTCCTATTTTATTACTACTATAATAATACTTATTAGTATTAGGGTTTAATAGGATATTAGGAATTATACTACTTACTCCCTTTACTAGACTTCTTATAATAGGACTTATTAATAGTTAATTTCTCTTTAGATTATATTAGTAGATAATTATAATATAGTATAAGATAGATACTTCTATCTATATATATCTATTATTAATAGAGGATATAACGCGTTTTTACTTCTCTTTAACTTAAAGTTACTTATTCTCCTTATTACTTAATCGCCTGTAATTATTATTATTATTAGAAATTAATAACTTAGTAGACTACCTATTATTCTACTTATTATAATCGCGTCCTTTATTTATCTTATAATTCTAGAGTTAAGTTATATTAGTAATTAAGTACTACGCGTCTTAAGATAATAGTCTTATCCTCTTATATACTATATTAGTATTATATAAAGAATAGGTATTATATTCTTATAAGTAGATAGAAGGAAGAAGTAGTAGATTATATTATTAATAAATTTAAAAATACTATAATTAGAGGAAGGGGAAAACCCTTAAATTATTAGGAAATTAACCTATTTAATATAGTATTAGAAAGCTAAGCTAAGTTAATTAAACTAGATAGGATTTAATAAATTAATTAATATTACTTTAGTCTATATTAAGTATATTAGTACTAGTAACCTATACTACTTATTTATAAGGAATACTATTACTAGTAATACCTACTATTACTCTTAAATATAATATCTTTATTATATTTAAGTGTAAGGCGCCTTGTTATAAATACTATCTAGATTCTAGTTAGTTAAAACTACTTATTAATACTACGTATAAGACTTATTCTAATATATACTATATATTATCTAGTAGCTACTAAACCTTATATATTAAAGGGTAAAGCGCTTAGTACCTTAAATATATATTTCTACTAGTACTACCCTTTATTCCTATTTATTAGTAATAATAATACTTAGTAACCTAAGGTAGGTGTAAATAATAGTATCCTTTATCTTATTATAACTTAGGTTAGACTTAATTAAGACTTTAAACTTTTTAAAGTTAAAGTTATTTATATTTAGTAGTTCTATATATATATTACTCTTTTAAATATTCTAAGTTATATATATTATACTTTTATCTATATTATTACTAATATATAATATAATATAGTAAATAGAACTTATATACTAATTAGGTTCCCTAATTAAGTATATAGATTATAGTCTCTTATCTAAATCCCTAGATAATTTAGCGCTTAATATTATATAATTTTCTCTACTATCCTTATAGTATTATATAGCTCTTATCTATCTCCTCTAATTATAATTATTTTATTAGGTAAGGAAGAGGAGATATTAATCCTTCTACTATTTAGGGATACTATTAAATATATAAGTAAACTCTTTATATATATTAGTAAACCTAGATTATAAGTAGTTTTTTACCTTCTTTATATTTAATCTTTAATCTAGTAGTCTTATAAATTCTAATTACTTTTATAATTAGGTAAGAAGAAGTATATAAGTAGTTTTATTAATTTTTAGTATATCCTTTATAATTTTAGCCGACTATCTTATATTATTAAAATCCCTAGGGTTTATTCCTACTAAGTCTAGTCTAGGTAGCTAACTTTTATAAGCTTAATAAATCGTTATATATATATTAATATTATAGTATTATTTATTAGTAAACCTACGTAGTATACGCGGTAATATATATATTATAGAAAGTCTATTACTTATATTTTATCCCTACTTCTAAGTAGATTATAAATATAAATACTAAATATATTATTATTTAAGTATTATTATACTACTTCCTTATTATAATATTTAAAGTATCTATTATATTACTTTATAACTAGGGCTACTCTAGTATTATAATATAGAATACTATATTCTATATCCTTAATAAAGAAGAATAAAAGGTAGGATATTATTATATTATAGTTATAGTATTATATATTAAGCCTTCTTATATTTAGTAGTTAAGAAAAGAAAAATACTTAGATTATAATTTTATTTATTTAGTAAATAATTTACTATCTTTTATTAGCTTAAAGAGAATAGCTTTTTATTTTATTACTTATCTAGTCTATTAGAGAGATTTCTTATTATATATTATATTATATAAGTTCTAGTTAGTATAATTATTAATATAAGCTATATTATTATTTCTTATACTCTTTTTTATATACGCTAATATAATATATATACTCCTTATAATTCCTATTAAAGGGATAAGTTAACGCGTTCTAAGTATCTTTAAATTAGTAGTTATACTAATTAGTTATAATTCTACTTCTACTATTTTATAAATCTTATATAAAGCCCCCTCTTTATAAATTCTTAGGAAATTTATAAGGGCTCTATTATACTTTAATAGTTAACCCTTAGTAGTTAGATACCTTATATCTAATACTATTATAAGAAGTTAAAGCTTAATAGGCCTTTAATTATAAAGTAATATTATATAACTTTAAGGCCTTAATTCCTATATTAGGATATAGTTATATCTCTACTTTCTCTAATTCTACTAGTTTACTATATATATTATATTATTAATAATAAGATTCTCTATATCTTCTAGATCTTTCTTATCTAGTTTCTAGTATCTTATTAATAGATATAAGTAGATAAAGTATATATATACTTACTTAGAATTATATTCCCTTCTATCTATATTTCTATTAATTATAGTCCTCCTATCTATCTCTTCTTAGTATTAGTATATAAAGATAGTTAGTATCTTAATAAGGCCCTCTACTTATAAATACTATTATATTATAAATAATATATACTAGATCCTATTATCTAGTTTAGTAGCTAAAACTATTTATATTTACTACTTATTAGGTTTATACTAAAAATATAATAATTTAACTTTATAACTAAGTATTAATACTTTAGTTATAAAGTCTACTCTTTTTAAGGTAGATAGCCTCGTTATAAATTAAAATAGGTTATCCTTTATAACTAGTATTTATAAGTAGTAGATAGCGTAGTATATAAGTTATTCTTAAAAGTTTTCTTACTTATTAGTTAAATTAAAGAAAGCCTTAACTAGATAGTAATATACCGCCTCTTTATATTCGCTATTATAGTTATTTATAGTACTAAACTACTAAATCTACTCCGTATAATATATTATTATATAGAGCTTTAGTATATTAAAATAGCTACCTAGGTTTACTTTATTAACTAGCTTATATTAGTTAAAATAAGTCTTAAATCTATTAAATTAGTATAATATATCTTTAAGATATCCTAGTATTTTATTATTATATAACTAGTATTAAGTAATTAGGATAAAGTCTACTAGTACCTAGGTATATTTAATTTCTAAACTATATAAATTTATAAATAGCGGAGTAATTACTAGTATAAGTTATTATATAATAGCTTATTAGTCCTTACCTATCTATTATATAATAGCGTTATAATACTTAAAAATCTTTAAGTTATAAAAGGGAGGAATATTATAGAATCTTTTATTTAATTATACCTTCCCTAGTACCTCCTTTAATATCCCTTTAAACCCCTTTATTTTCCTAGTACTAAGTATACTACTTTTAATAGTAAGACTAACCTATTTAAGTAAATAGTTAACTACGCCTTTTAAGAGTTAATATAATATATTAATAAGTATTCTTATATATATATCTATTATTATATATAACTAGGCGAAGTTTTATATTAGATATACTAATATATTATTATTTTTTAGTATATCCTTAACCTTCTAGTACTAGATTTAAGAATAGGTAGAGTAGTAGGTTTAAAGGGGCTAATTAGTACTAAGGTTCTATTATTAATTTAGTAGTACTATATAAATTACTAGAAAATACTTATAAAAATTCAAGATTTTTACTTAGAAAAAGTATACTTAAAAGTATAATTCTTTTATTTATTAGTAAGTATTAATAATTATAAGGTAAATCTAAGATTAAATATAATAGATATTTGTATAAGCTTTTATAGATACTAAGACCCCTCTTAAGTATTATAAGAGATATAAGGTAAATATTATTAAAAATATTAATTTTAAATCTAAAGGATTATTTATAATAGTTACCTAGTACTAGAGTATTAATAAATAGTTATTAGGCCTACTTATATTATAACTCTATTATAACGTTACTATTTAAGACTAATAGGGTATAACTAAGTATACTATTATTAGACGACTTATTATATTAGTTATTATTAGAAAAAGATATTATTATTATTAAGATAGAAGTATTAAAAGACTAATACTATCTATTAATTACCTAACTAACTAGGGGATATCTAGTATAATAATATTCTATATAACTAATAACTTCTATACTACTAGACTATTTAATATAATTCTTAAATTATTATACCCCTTATATTATAATATATCTTTTATACTCTTATAATAACTATTAATAGTTATATTAGATTTATTATATTAATATAAAGGAATCTATTAGATATAAGAGTTTATATAACCTAGTATTTATCCGGCCCTTTAAAGTTTAACCGGCGGTATTTAATAAATTAAATAGTAGAATATCTTATTTTTATTATTAGAAAGTCTAATATTATAATCTAATATAAAGACTAAATTATATAACTAAGTGTAGTATTAAGCCGTTTTTATACTTCTAATATTATAATTAGTATTCTTATAAGCTACTAAGTAGCTATTAATAGGATCTAGGCGTTAATAATAAGTTATAACTAATATATTAGAGGTAGTCTACTTATTATCTAATAGTATCTACTTATATATAATATTTCTTATTATTTAACTAGATATATATTTAGGAGTTTTAGGCCTAATAATATAAAGGTTTCTCTATCTTATTACTTATAATAAAGCTACGTATAACTAATTATAATTAAAAGTAGGCCTAGTTTATAAGTTAATACCTACGTACTTTATTAATTAGCCTTATAATTTATTAATAGTTATAGTAAATACTAGTTAGATAGGGTACTACTTATAAATAAAGGGGGTAGGAATCCGCCTATTATTTTCTTTAGATTATAACGGCGTCTTAAATAGTATTACCTTCTCGCCGTTATAAGTACTACTTATAATCTCCCCTTTAAAGATATACTTACTATATCTTATTACTTATAATTAGGTCCTATTATATAAATATAGTAGATTAAGGTTCCTTAATAGTATAACTAGTACGCCTAGCTTAATATATAGTTTATAAGATAGTAGAGAGGGTTTATAAAACCTATAAAAGTACTTAAAGGGGAAGAGTTTATTATCTTCTTCTAATATAATATAATTAATACTCTAGTATATTATTATATTACTAGAGATATATAATATTATCTTAGTATTAATACTAGTAATATCTTTATTAGTAATAGTAAGAATAGCTTATTCTAATAGATAAACCCTTTAAGAGATATTTATCCTAATATTAGTATAGATATTCTTAACTAAATTATTAATAGTATTTCCTAGAGTATAACTATATTTCTAATACAATATATCTTTATTAGTAGTAGAGCTTTTCTAGATATTAATACTATTACTAATAGCGAGGAGATTACTTATAAATAGTCCTATTTTATAATAGGTAGTATCTATTAAGTCGGGATTATTAAGTCGCTTATTAATAGTAAGATTTAAATATATAACCTTATTCTAGAAATAAGCCTTTTAAAGATACGCTTTAATAACCTAACTACTAGATCCTCTTAGAATAACTAGGAGTATTTATCGGAAGTCCCCATAAAAGTAGACTACCTTACCCTTAAAATAAGCCTAGTTATTACTATAGATATCTTAAAGGCTATAACTAATAGCTTCTATATTATATTAACTTTATATAAGGGACTTATTTTAAAAGATAATATAAGCTCGTTTAATTAACTTAGTAAGATTAGTCCCCTTCTTAATCTTATATAAAGAGGTAGTATTAGAGTCTAGGGGTATCTTAAATTATAAGTAAGTAGTCCGACCTCCTTATAATAGTATTAATATAATACTAGAAGATACTACTATTAAAGTAACCTTTTACTAGGAACGTAGCCTTTTTATAATAGTATTTTAAACTATTATCTTACTAGTCCCCCTAGTACTATTAAGAAAGAATAGTATACTAGGAGTACTAAATTTATTATTAGTATTAGTATTAATAGTAGTAATAATCTAATTAGTAGTATAGTATTAATTAGTATTTAACCTATTCTATAAGACCTTAGCCTTATTAGGGGTAATTTAGTAAGATATTTCTTCTTATAAAAGTCTATTTAGAATATTATTTAAATTATTAAATAGAATAGTTAGAATAGGTAGGTTATATTAAGCTAGATTCTTAGTATATTTAAGAGTTAATTAATATTCTAATTAGCTATTAATTAGGTAAAGGGCGTATTATTTAGTAAATAACTATTACTTATAGTAATCATCTAGGATTTAAAGTATTAAAAAATCCCGTTATAAGAGGTATAAGTAGTTATTTAAGATATACTCCTTATACTTATTTTATAAGATAAGGGTATTAATAGGTTAGAGTTTAACTAATACTAATATAAAAAGACTATATAACTTATAACCTCCCTAAAAATCCTTTTTCTTATTAAGGATCTTATTAGTATATCTATTATTTTTAGTTAACTTAAGCTTTATATAAGCCTCCTTCTAACCTATTAGCTAGCTATCTACTATCTAGAAGTTATTAAATAATATAGCCCCCTTAATATAATAGAGGAGTAGTTAGTAATAGTAGAGATCCTTAGTTTTAAGACTAATAAAATTAATACGCTTAAGAGTCTCCCCCCTTTTATATATTTTCTAATATTTATTTCTTTTATTCTATATAAAGACCTTAGGAAAATCCGCGTATAAATAGTTAAGTAGATTCTTTATAATAGTAGGACGTTTCCCGTTCTATTTTATAAAGGGTAATAGCTAACTATTATTATAAGCTTCTTTAATAAGATGGTTTATATTAAAAAACTCTATTAATATAGTCTTATAAAGCTTATTACTATCTATTAGCTTTTATTTAATAGCCTTATTAGTAGCCTAGTTATTAGCTAGCTTAAAAAGGGTATACTATTAATTTAAGAGGTAGATTTATAAACGCTTTATATAAGGCTTTATAATACTTATACTAAATAAGAGTATCTTCTAGATAGCTTTAATAGATCTAATCTAGTAAGCGGATTAGAACTTAGTAATCTTATCTACTAACTCCCCTTACTATTACGGCTAGCTGTTAAGAGCGGGATTATTATTATTATAAGTATAATTCCTAGTAAAGGAGATATTAGCCTAATTAAGTCCCTTATAAATATATTTATATAGATAGAAAATAGACTTAATAGAGCCGTAGATCTTAATATTAATATAGGTACTATATTTCTTTAATAGGTACGGGTTATAAGGGATAACCTACTTATTATTAATAGAGGAATTAGGTTTAAAGGGGTTAACTAGATATTTATAGAAAGGATAACTTCTATTAGATATAAAAGATATCTCTTAGCGAAAATCCTTTAGAAAAGCCTTACTATAATAATTCTTCTCCTAATTAAAATATCTATTACTAAGGACCTTAATATAATAATTATAAATTATATACTATAAGACTAAATTATATAGCGTATTATTATCCTATTAAGGGGGGATAAATACTTAAATAATACTATTAATATTACTAACTATCTAGATCTAATCCTCTTCTTATATAATAAGGAGAATATAAGTATATAAGAGACCTCGCTTTTAAAACTTAATAATATAATAGTAGCTTATATAAATACTAAGGACGTATTCTTTAAAAAGGTCCTTTATTAGCTCCTAGAGCTTCTAATTAAAGATACGGGTAATTAGGTTATAATAGTACTTTAATATCTAACTAGATACTAGTAAGCTTTAAATATTAGGCTACTTAGGATTATATATAAAGGTAATAAAAAATTTAGGTTTACCCCTTTTTTAGACTATTATTATAGCGTCTTATATTCTCGCTTTTATAATATATAAGCTTCCTAGTATTATTAATAGGAGGATAGTTACCTTACTACTAATATCTTTAAGCGAGATATCTAGATTAGTACTAAGCCTATCTATTAGGCTAGAGTAGTAGTCTGCTTAAATAGTCTATTAATTCTAATAATTCTAATTTAAGTTATTAAGCTCTATTAATATCTAGATATTAATAGCCTAGTAGTTAAATAGATATCCGCTATTAATAGTATAATTAAAGAAATTAGGCTGGATCTAGATATTAATTAGCTAATTATTTAAATTATATTAACTATCCCCTAACTATTATCTAAATAATTTAGAACTATTTATAACTAAGTAGATTTAAGTCTAGAAAATAACTAGGAAAATATATTAAATAGTCTTACTTATATCTATTTTATATAAAATTAATATCTCGTTACTTACTAAGACCTACTATAACTTTAAGGTATATACTCGCCGGTAATATAGTAGTCTAGTTCCTACTTAGAGTTACTACCCTCTTCCTACTCTAACTTATTATTACTACTAATTAAGGTATACTAGGTAAGTATACTAATAATACGGTTCCGTCGCGATATATATAATAGATAGTCGCTTAAAAGCTAATAGCCGGCTAATAAAAGGCGGTTATACTACGACTATTTATTAAATAGAAATAGGAGCGGATATTAGAGGGCTATATAAGAAGGATACTAATTAGGAATTAATATAAGGACCCTCTTAATAGTTTTAATATAAATATCCTACTTAATCTAGCCTCTTATAGTATTATTAGGAGTTATTATAATACGGGTAACTTTTATAAAAGTAGGGTAATTATAAGTACCCTTATCCTATTATTTAGAATTTAACTATTAAATATAAACGCTTATAGTATTAATAGGATATTATAATTAATCCTCTTTAAAGTAGTTATAATAGGATTTAAACCCCTAGATATATAAGTTAATAGACCGGAGGGTATATTAAGTAGAAGTAAGGGTATCTTAATTTAAATTATTAAAATATTAATAGTAAACGTCTAGTTACTCCTATATACTATCTAGTATATAAATCTAGGCGAATTTTAACTTAAAGCTATTATTAGTAATAAGAGGACCTATTAAATAATATATAAACCCCTAGATCTTAGAAGTAGTTTAATTAATATAAGTATTAATATTAGTTATACCTTTACTAGTAAAGGAGAGATAATTATTATAACTAATAATATTATCTAAAAATTCTTTATTATATATAGTCCTCTTTTATATAAACTATCTATTAATAATAATATTATTTATATTACTAAGTAATATATAAATAAATTATACTTTAAGCTCTACCTCCTTTTAAGGCCCTTTAAGTAATAAGTCTATATTAGCTAGCTTATATAACTAGTTAGAAGATAGCTAATTATTCTTCCTACTATTATAATATAGCTATTAACTATCCCTTAAGTTACTATATTTATTTTTCTATAATAGTATATTATAGTATAAATATCTATTTATAAGGATATTAAATAATTTATTAACTAGGTAGGATACTATAACTTCTACTATCTAGAGATCCTTATATACTTAATATCTTTAACCTAGTATCTACCCCTAATATATATTATTTTAACGCCGGTATAAGCCTTATTAAATAGGGGGCTAGTACTTAGTATTATTATCTTAATTAGCCTACTACGAGGTATACTAGTAACGCGTATCTAGATAATATTTAGGAGGTAGCGGAGGAGTAATTTCTCGAGGGGTCTCTTTAAAGATAGGGGGAGTAGGTTATTAAAGGTTCCTAGGCGGAATAACTACTTAAATAGTTATATTAGTAAGGGCTATATACTACTAGGGAGTAATACCGTTATTAAGGTAGTTATAAGGGCGAGTATCTAATAGTATTTCTTTAGGGTAAGGTTCTATTAACGTAATATCTCTAGGGCTTACTAGTAGGTTACTAGATCTAACCTAGGTGCTTAAATTAGTCTTCTCTAGGCGTCTAGTACGCCTTATATTATTAGTCTTATAAGATCTAACCCTCTTATTAATAGTATTAGGGTCTAGCTTAGAAAGAGCTACGCGCTTAGAAGGTATTAGTAGGGAGTTAGAGGAGTTATATTTAATATAGGAAGGGTAATAATATATTCTATTATCTAGAGATAAATAATTTCAGCGTAGAAATTATTTATATACTATCTTAAAGGGATAAATAAATAATAACTATTATTTATTTAAATACTACTAAGGATTTAGTTATAATTTATTTAATTTTCTTATTCTAAATAAATAATAGTTAAAACCTAAGCTAATTCTTTTAAAAAGTATATTATTAGAAAGCCTAGACTTAGCTCTATAAAATAATACGCTTATATACCTTATTAGGCCTAGTCTCGATTTTCTAGAATTTTTAGAAAACTAGGAAATTCTTAATATTCCGCCTCTAGTAGGTAATCTACTACTAGTATAAGCTTATTCTCTCTTACTCGTTCCTTTAACTATATATAGAAGTGAAATATATAAAAAATATATAGGGTTATAAAGCTATACTTAAGCTATCTAGCGAGCTAATTTTTAGCTTAAATAGATAGGGTTAGCCTAGGTTTCTATACTTAAAAATAATAATATTCTTAATTACTTAAGATACTATATAATAAATCTAGATTTAGATTAGATACTATATATAAGTTAGATAGGGAAAAATTTAAAAAAAATTAAGAAAAAAGAACTAGTTATATTAGGTAAGATTTAAGAAAGTTATTAAGTAAATACTATCTAGTAGAGAATTCTCTAGTATTCTTAGGGTATATTATCTTTAGACGTATAATAACTAGGATATCTACGCTAAATATAGATATATATATATATTTTTAGAATCTCTAAAGTCTTAAATATATCCTAGAGTTATAATATCTATAGAATATTTATAGTAAAAAATTATATTAGAACTATAAGATTAGAGTAGGAACTAGACGCGGGAATATCTTAGCTACTCTTTTACCCGCGTAGGAGGGCTAGTTAGCTACGGTAACCTTAATATAGCCGTTAAGGCCGCTAACTTCTAATATTCCCTTAACCTACTTTTTTTCTCCTTCTTAGATTATTTATTAGAAAATTAATATTCCTATCTAGGGCTGAAATCTAGATAGGAAATTAACTTGTCTCTTTCTAATACGATAGATTATATCTTAATTCTCGGAGATACTAGCTTTCTAGCTTACCGAGAGTATAAATACTCTATTCTTCCTCCTAGTCTTAACTATTACTTTCAACGTACCTTATATAATCTTTCCTCTAAAATTAGGGGATAAATCCTTATTAAGGCTAGAAAATATCCTAGCCTTATTTAGGAGGTATCCGGTATTAAGGACTCTGAGATTCCGAGTACCTTCCCTTTCTTCTTTCCTAATCTAGCCCTCTACTTAGATAGGTTAGCGTGCTAAGACTATTCCTTTATAAGTAGATCTACTCGAGTTATATTAAGGTATTATAAGGACTCTCACGATTAGGAAAACCCTAGAGGAAAGGGGCGAATTCTTAAGGGTTCCTCGGTTATCGTTCTATAGAAATCTAATATTTACTACTAATAATTCTTCTACTTAGCCTCCGGTCGTTCCTACTTTAGAGTAGACCCTAAAGGATCTTTTTTAGGGCGAGAAGCTAGGCCTAGAGAGGCTAGTTTACCTAGAGACGTTAAGGATAAGAGAGAGGTTAAAAATCGCTTCGAGAGATCTAGGTCTTCTTCCGGGAATTCCTAAGGTATTTAGGGGTTATTTCTATATAAAACGGCTATACTAATAGTATATATAGATATCTCGAGATGGGACCTAGAATAGACTATACTAGACTCGAAAGTTCTAGCGTATTAAAATACTTAGATACGAAAAATTCAATAAAACCTATTCGACGACCCGAGTCCCTAGCTAGAAAGGACTCGATAGGGCTATTATCTAGAAGGTCTAGATAGGCTCGAGTTACTAGAGCTAATAGGGGAGCCGAATACTCCCCTATTAAAAGTCGTCTAGCTAGCTTTTAACGAACTAGCCTGAAAGTCTTAAGAAACCCTATTAAATATAGGTGTTTTCGCACGTTTCAAGATAGTTCGGACTGAAAAAAATCAGTCCTAAGCTAAACCCTTTCGAGCCTATTAGGATCCGAGTCGAATTTCAACTTATTCTCGCGGGTAGAAGCAGGTTTTCAGCTTTTTTATTAGAACCTAAGAGGATTCGAGTTCTAGTAAATTTCCGAGGTATTCTTTTATCTCTTCTTAACAACTTTCCTACTAAAAGTTTGTCCGGATCGCCTCCGATATCGATGATATCGAAAAATTCGAAGAAACTATTCGAAATACTAAGTCCTTAAGAAACGAGGATTCTTCTAGCGAGTCTAACCAAATCGAGACTAGCGAAGAAGAAGAAGACGAATTCGATATCGAAGAAAATACTTAAATCCGGCCTAGAAATACTAGTAAGCTTTCTAGTTTATCTAAGCTAGAAAAGGTTTACTTAATTTCTCGATTTCTCTTCTTAACTATTCTACTTCCGAAGACGAATACGAGCTCCCCCTAGTCGACGTACTAGCCGTTCTAGGACTAGACTAACTTAGGTTTAGAGGTCCGGATAGCTACCCCTCGATTCTATCGTCTTTTCTAAAAATTAGCCGTTTTCTCGTTCTTCGACTTACTTTTAAAAATTCTTCCTATATTAAGGATGACCCTAACGACTCGGATTCGACTTCTAGTACTTTTAGTACTCCGGCTCAACATTTTTCCGAGGCCGAACTTACGGCAGGCCCTCTACTACGACTGAAAACTCTTGTAGATCGATTTCTCGTTTAGGGTTCTCATACTCCTTTCGAATGGATGCTAGACCTCCGGAGCTACGGAATAAAGGTTACCCGGACTTCGACTTCCTTAGGAAAAGTCGATTAGGAAGGGGACTCGATTTCTTTAGGGGGTTCTTCTTTTTCAATTTCAGATTTTTAAGGATTTATTCACGGCCTTACTTCTTTAACTCGGGCTATCCTTTTTCGGGATATACTATTTAAAAATAGTATTTCTACGCGGAAAAGTCCTATCCGATAAATCCCCGAGATTTCTTAGTAGAAACTATACGATAATCCGATTAATTTAACCCCGTTTTTAAATTTCTTATCAGATTCTCGTATAGATCTCGGGCTAGAAAATTCGGAAAAATTCCTATTCGATCGGATAGCTACTAGTCCCGATCTAGTTAGTCTATTCTCGATCCCCGGACCTCAGCTTACCTGGAATACCCGAAAGCTTTCCGATTAGATTTCGGTTATTCTTCTCTTTCTCGAAAAACTTCTCGTCCTAGTTCACGTGACTGGGGGTCAACCGGCTAGGGCTCTAGAACTACTATCCCTCCGGTATACGTATTCTACGAAGACTAGGACCCGGAATATCTTTCTTAAAAACGGACTTCTCTTTTTTATTACTTTCTATTATAAAGGATATTTGATCTCGGGGTCTACGAAAATTATTTATCGATATCTACCTCAAGAAATAGGTAAGTTACTAGTCTATTATCTATAACTAGTAGTCCCTTTTCTTAAGCGGATAATAATGAAAGTCTTTTAGAAACCTCTTTTTAAATATCTTTTCGAGAATCTATCAGGGAAGAAGGGTTCTAAATCTTCTAGAATTACTTCCGAGCGTTTCCGAACTATTTTCTAAAGGGAGACGCTAGCCGGTTTAGGGTTAGCCCTAAACCCTAGCGAGTATTAATATCTTACTATTAGAATCTCTCGTCGTTTTCTCTCGAAAACGTATTACTTTTAACCCGAGGAATTACCGGATCTAGACGACGAAAATGACGTAGATCTAGAAGACGATATTCTAGATTTACAGGCCGGTTATAGCTCTCGGGTAGCTGGAACGGTTTACGCGAGAGGTCTTTTCGAAACCGCGGGGGAAATCTAGAGCGTTAAATAACGATTTCAAGAAGCTAGTATAGTAGGTATTCTATTTTTCTATTCTAAATCTCCTATATTCTACTACTAGCGTCTTATTTTTACCCCTAGTATTTTATTTCTAATTAATACTAATTAACTTTCTATAGAACTAGTACTATCTCCTTAGTTTCATAAGTTCTAGTCAAGAGTTCGTAAGGGACCGACTTGAAAAACCACTTTTTAAAAAAGATTTCGAAATCTAACGTCTTACCCGACTAGACTCCCTGCGGAATATCGACCTCGAGAAAAAACTTCGAGAGCTTTTTCGAAAATCTACTATTTAATTCCGATTCTCTTAACGAGAAATCCTAGGGGATATACTAGATAGGGTGAGCCCTATACTAGCTATATTACCTACTAGGTCCGGGAAAAGTCTCCTTTTTCAACTACCTTCTTTTCTCGGTTCTTTTAGGGTTTCTATTATTATAGAGCCTCTTATTTCTCTACTATAGAATTAGTATTCTAGGGCTAAAACGCTAGGGATTTCTTCGGCTATTTTCGACGCTAGGAACCCCCTAGACTCGGCTAGTCTAGTCTTTACTACGCCGGAAACCTTCCTTTCTTTAGATTTTCGAAATTTCGTAAATCGGCTACGAATTATATATCGACTCGACTAGGTCTATATTAACGAAGTTTAAGTCGTTTTAAACTTAAAATAATCCTTCTAGAGGGAACTTAGTCGCCTAGGGGAAGTAGTTAATTTAAAAACTTAGCTAATTCTCCTTACCGCGATATTACCCCTAAAATACGAAAAAGATCTTCTTTAAACCCTTAGCCTCGAGTCTACTAGGCCGAAGATCTATTAAAATACGACTTAGAGAGATAATATTTAATACTCGGTTTAATTAAAAATCTTAAGGGAAAAAGCTCTATTAATTATTTAAGAAAAAGATAATAAGTTTCCTAGCGATAGGATTCTTATTTATACTCGAATAATTAATACCGCGAGGGAGCTAAGTAGAGTATTAAATTACTCTATTTATTACTCTAATAGCCCGGGAAAAGAACGAGTCCTTTCTAATTTTCTCGAGGGGAAAATTCAAACTCTAGTTTCTACTAGCTCTCTCAGCTATAGGATCGACGTCCCGAATATCCGGGTGATTTTTTATATCGACCTACCTTATCGTCTATACGATTACGCCTAGGAGACGGGGCGTACAGGTAGAGACGGAAAGAAAAGTGAGGCGATATTACTACTTCCCCCTTTTTCAACTTCTTCTTTTCTTTCGACTCAACTAGGACCCCGGCCTAGTACGATAGAAGTCTTTAAAAATAACGTTATTCAACGTTATATTTCAGATACTTGTCGTCGAGCTATTTTTAATAGCTATCTCGATGGAAAACCTAAGGAAATATGCGAGTCTCCCGCGATTCCTTGTGATTTTTGCTTAGAGAACGACGAGGGTAAGTCCCCTAGACTTAGGATCTTACTTTTCTAATAATTTATAGATATTCAGAGCTTTACCCGAGGCGAAAGTACTGACGAGAACCTCTACGACTCGGAAACCGACGAAAATAATAATCGAGAGGGTCGTATACTAAGTCCTAGCCCGGAGCTAATCGGTATATTATTTTCCCTATATTATTTTTCTATAAGAAACTAATATTGCTATAGATATCGATAAGATCCGGGCGAAGGTAACCGCCATTTCGTCGATTTCCGATGAGAAATAAAAGAAAACCTAATAAGAAGTACTTGATTTCAAAGAGTTAAAAGCTTTTATCTAGGCTAGTTACGATAAATACCCTTATTACTTATTAAATAGCTCGAATAGGGGTAATTCTTACTCTCTACTAGCCTGTACTTAGGAGGAAAGTCGTCGTTCTAGGACGCTTCTCAGGGGATTTCAGGAATTCCTTAGGACTAGGAAGGTGCTAGCTCCTTATACGGCATGTTTTAATTATTATTTACCTCAGGAACTATGCTAGAAATGGATACCCTCGGAAGAAAGAAGGTTTAAGAGAAATCCGAAAGAGAAAACCTGCTCTTATCTAGATTTTCTTATTCCTACCTTTGTCGTCGGTCTACTAACCCAGGAATTCTCTTCTAGCTATTTAAAAAGACTCGAAGAAAAGGGGTTTAGTCGAGAGAATAAAGAGGAGGAAGCTCTTTATCTAGGAGAAAGAATAGAATAGGCGGGAATCGAGACGAATCGATTATTTCTCGAGTTCTCTATAGCTCTAAGAGTTATTCTCAAGAGATATCGAAGTCTAAATAGTTAGAACGTATATTTCTATAGGTTTAGGCGTTTAGAGTTAGGCTAGATAGAAAAATAAACTACTATTAAAAGAGTTTTTATTAGTTTTTATTATAAAATAATAGTAATTAATAAAAAGCTAAGGATATATAAAGCTATATATATACTATTTATACTATATATTTTAAGTATTATTATATAATATAGCGAAGACTTTAATAATACTTTATTAGAGTATATTTAAAAAAAATTCAAGGTTTTTAAATCTATTTTAATTATTTTTAGGTATATTATTATAGTAGTAAGTCTATTATCTTCTTTATAACTTATTTTAATTATTTTTACCTTAAAATACTACTGAAATAGGTAGCTAAGATAAAAAAGTAGTACGTAAGAGATTAGTAGTCTAATATAATAATAATTTATTTCTTAGTATTTTTATCTCTACTTTTCTTATAGATATATTTATCCCGGATTTTTACTTATATATATAGAAAAACTTATTAAGGTAGAAAGTATAAGATAGAAAGAAAGATAGATAGAAAAGAGAGAAGTTAATATAAATTAATTAATTAATAGATTATAGATAATAGTTAATATAATATTAATATTATATAAGAAAAGATAATATATTTAGATATCTTAAAGTTTATAGATATTAGTAATTAATAGATTATATTACTTTAATATTTAAACTCTAAAGATTACCTATACTAAGTAAGCTAATATATTCTAAGAGAAGTTAATAACCTTCCTACCTTAGCCTAGCGCGAATATTAAAATCTAACTACTATCTACGTATACTACGTATACTACTTATAATACGTATAATAAAGGACTTAGTAGCTTAAAAGATACTCCCGTTTCTAAGGATTATAATACTTTAAGAATTAGTAAAATCCGTTTATATACGTAGAAGATATAGCTAAATATCTATATTTTATTACTTAAATTCCTATATCTTAGCATCTATTCTTTATAATAAAATTTCTAAATAAATTTTTTTATCCTTCTTTCTAATTATAAATACTATACGCTTATATATTATATATATACGTAAGCGTATATAGAGGTCTATACCTTTAATATATCCTTTAAAGATAATAACGCCCCTCGCCGTACCCTTCTAAAGTAGTAATAGCGCCCTAACTACGTATATCGCGATTCCTCTCTTAGCTTTAAGAGACCTTATAAGAAGCTACGCCTTACTCTTATAAATACCTCTAACCGTACTAATATTTAGTTAAAGATAAAAGTAAAGTAGATATAGCTAAGGATTATAGTAAATACTTAAGCTATTAATACTATACCGCGAGATATAAAGCCTAGGTATTATATAAATAACCTATTTAAGCGTCTCTCTTATAACTCTTATATTAATAGCTATACTATTATATAGCCTAATTAAACCCCTATTAACTTAGACTTATAAGTAGTTATCTTATAATATAACCCTTTAAAGAACCCTAATCTTTAAGATATTCCTTCGCCTAGTACTTTAAGCTTTATAGATATTAACTTAATTACTCCCTTATCTTAACTAGAATACTTTAAGCGTACTTTATACTACTACGCCCGCTAGGGATAAATTATAAAGGACTATAGCCTAGACTATCCTAAATTAATAGGAAAATAGAAAAGGAGGTTTAGAAAAGATAAGCTAAATAAAGATAATAGTAAGAAAGTTAGTTTAATAAAGATGAGGCGAATTAATCTAAAGATAGAAAAGTTAGATTAGTATAGAATACGGCGAAGTAAGATAGGAATAGATAAAGTAATCTAGTAAGGAATAATCCGAATTAATAGAGAGGTAGATAATATAATTTAGTAGGAATAAGTTAAATTAAGAGGGAAATAAGAAAGTTAGTTTTATAAAGATAACCCGAATTAATAGGAGAATAGAAAAGTTAGATTAGTAAGAAATAAGGTGAATTAATTTAAAGATAGAAAAGTTAGATTAGTAAGAAGAGTTAATAAGGGAATAGAAAAAGTAAGTTAATAAGGTTAAGCTAATTTAATAGGGGAAAAAAACGAGTAGGTTAATAGAAGTAAGTTAAATATATATTTTAAGAATAGATTTAATAAATATTTAAGACTTAAATAAATATAGAAAAGATACTAATTAAGTTTATTATAGTAAGTTAAATTAACCCGAAAAAGTTAGAATTTAGAAAAATAGAAATAAGCTAAGTTAGTAGGAAAATAATATAGATTAGATAGTATTAACTAAAATTAAGACTAAGATAGGAAAGTTAGATTAATAGTAAGAAGTTAAGTTAGAGTTTAAGTAATATAAATTTAATAGTAATAAGGCGAATTAATAGGGAAATAGTAAAGTTTAATTAGGAGAAATTAGCTAAGTTAAAATAAAAATAATATAGATTAGATAGTAATAAGTAGAATTAATATAAGAATAGTAAAGTTAAATTAGTAGGAATAAGCGAAATTAATAGGGTTATTTAAAGAGTAAATTAGTAGAGATAAGGCGAGTTAATAAAAGGATAGAAAAGATATTTTAATAGAGATAAAGCGAGTTAATAGAAGGATAGAGAAGATAATTTAATAGAGATAAGGTGAATTAATAAGAAGATAAAATAGATAGATTAATAAAGAAAAGCGGAGGAAATAGAAAGATAGAAAAGATAATTTAATAGAGATAAGTAGAATTAAGATAGAGATAGTAGAGTTTAATTAGTAGAGATAATTTAGATTTAAAGGAAAATATAATATTTATATAAGTAGAAATAAAGCGAATAAATAAGAAAGGAGAGAAAGTAGATTAATAGAAATAAGGCGAGTTAGGATAAAAATAATATAGATTTAATAGTAATTAATAGAATTAATAGAGAAATAGTAAAGTTAAATTAATAAGGATTTAAAGATAAACTAAGATAGAATAATTTAAATAAATAGGAAAGTAGAGTTATTAAGGTAGTAGAGATAAAGCGAATTAATAGGGAAATAAAAGAGGTAATTTAGTAGAGATAAGGTAAATAATAGTAGAAGTAATAGAATTATTAAGTAGAGATAAAGCGAATTAATAGGGTAAGAAGATAGATAGAATAGATAGAGATAAGGGGATAAAGGTAGAAATAATACAGGTTATAAAATAGGGATAAGAGGGATTAAGAGGAAAATAGTTTAGATAAGTTAAGTAGAGATAAAGGGAATTCCAAGGAGAATATTTAGAATAAAGTACGTAGATAAAAGGAATTTAGGGGGAAATAGGAAGGAGGAAATAAGTAGGAATACGGCGAAGTTATATAAATATTATTAAGATAAGTAAAGTAGAGGTAAGTAAAATTTAGATAGAAATAAGAGGAAGAGATAAGGTAGAAATAAAGGGAATTTAAAGGAATAGATTTTCAAGTAGATTAAGTAGAAAGAAGGAATAAAGAAGAATAGAGTAAGGAATTTCTATAGATAGAAAGTAGATTAGAAGGAGAATATTAAAAAGAAATAAAGAGATTATAAATTAAAATTAAGAGGAAATAATTAGGGTAAATTAAGTAGAAATTAAGGGTAGAAGTATTAAAGTAGAGAAGAGAAATTTAGGGTTAAAAATCTAAATTAATAGAGAAGTAGGAAGAATAGATAAAGAGAAGAAAGAAGGAGTAAATAAAAGATAAAAGAAATTAATAAATAATTTCAAGTAATTTATATAATAAATATAAGATATTAAAAGATTAATAGATAGAGATAAGATAATAGAAAGAATAATATAATATAAAGAGAAAAGTTTAATTATAAGTTAGATTTTAAAGAAATTAAGTTTAATTTAAGTAGATAAATTAGTAGAGAAGGAATTTTCAGAAAGATAATAGATTAGAAAGAGATTTAGGATAAATTTTTAAGGATAAATTTTCAAGGAAAGAAATAGTAGATAGGATTAAGATTTAATATAATAGAATTAATAAAGAGATAAAGGATTAAAAATAAAGAGATTAGAATTATTAGATATAAAGT
>JAABUY010000207.1_pt1 | contig 118533 bp, 122 predicted proteins | sample 5560271 | NCBI WGS metagenome assembly JAABUY01 (sample SAMN10711886, study PRJNA513374) | rock metagenome | isolation source: Antarctica rocks | place: Antarctica: Victoria Land, University Valley
AGAGACTATAGTATGGTAGGTGAAGGGGAGTGGTGGAGGGTAGCGAGTAGCGAAGGGAGGGGGAGGGGGTAGGCTATAGAGAGGGGGGTTTGGGAGGTGGGAAGGGGTTAAGAGGGGAGGGGAGATGATGGTTGATATGGTTTTAAGGGCATGGAGAGGGTTGGAGGGTTTGGAGACGTACTGCTGTGGGGAGGAGAGAGGGATGGGGGTTGGTGGGGGATGGTGGGGAATGGAGATAGGGATGTTGGGAGGGGAGGGTTTGGGTTGGGTGTTGGGAGGGGAGGAGGGGAGGTGGATTTACGTAGGAGGGGTGGATTATGTGGAGGGTAGCTTTGTAGAATAGTAAGGTAATTGAAGAAAGTTTCCGGCGGTCAGATCGTCGTTGGTGTTGGCGTTGGCGTTGGCGTGTTTGACGGTTTGGGTTTTGTGAGGAGCTGTGGAGTTATATTGATGTTTATGTACTGACTGCGTACCACAAACGTGTGGAATGGAATGGGATAGCGGTTTTCTAATTACCTATTGTGGTAGGAGAGTTACTGCTAGACTCGTCGTAGACCCATCATTCAGGTAGGGGACGATAGATCTAGTGACTAAGTTGGTTGGTTGTGTGGATAGAGGTTAGAATACAGCTGCAGAGGGGTGGATTGGGGTTAGTGGGTGGTGTTTGAGGCTTGATAGGTTGGGGGTTGAGGGGAATTAGGGGAGGTGGGGTATAGTTGTAGAGGAAGAGGAAGGGAGCTGGGTATACAACAGTTCCTTCGGGGAAGGGAAGGGGTGGATGGGGTGGAAGGGAAGTGGAAGGGAATGGGTTGGATGGGGTGAGGGAAGTGTGAGGAGGTTAACGGATAGAGGGTTTAGATACCTAGGGAATGGGGAGGATGTTGAGATTGATGGTTCTATTTTAGTCGTAGAGGTTAAAAGAGAAAGGAATCTGAATGAAATGTTGAGGGGTATAATTGATATCTTGCAGTTTGAGAAGGGGTGAGTGGAGACGTAATAGGATATATTTGAGGATATTTGGGAGTAAGTAACCTAGTTGTATACGTAGTTAACAATCGACAAACTTCTTATTTATGAAGATAGTCTTAGTCAAGGTAGAACTCGTGTAACGGTCGAATGCCGATAAGTACCTACCTAGGCATGACTGAGGTACTATTACTTAATCATCTCCTAAGCTAGGGTATCGATCGTTTCCTCGTTCGTGTCGTTTATTAGATAGGACTCCGAGTGCAAATAATTAAATAGTAAGGAGGAGGTTCGCTTGTTTATAATATAAGGAAATTGGTGGATAGTAGGTAGGTAGGCCTTAAATAGATGAGAAGGTAGAACTCGTTGGTGGGAAATAGAAGTCTTAGGGAGACAAAGTGGCTGAGTCTCTCACTATCCTCGGTTTCAGTCTGAGTTTACTTGTTTGGTTGTCGTTCCTTATGATTGCTTCTCGGTTGGTTTCTATGTAGAGTAATCACAGGCCTTGATTAGAAGCGGCTGTTAGGCTTTATCAACGCCTAGGTCATAGCTCATGCTAGAAATACGAATCTGCGGATTCTCACGTACGAGGGCAGCAAATTTCCGTTCTTGTACAACTGCGGACGAAGATGGACGGGCCGTTCCGACCACTTGCCGGCACGTGACCTGAAATCTGATAAAATAGTTTTGACGCGAAATCGCCTAAGTACTCACCCACCGTTACACGATTCTACCGTCCACGACTGGTGATATCCTTACTCTCCAGAGCTTCCCTGGCATGTCCCACCAAGCAGACGCCCGCCGCCTCTTTGACAACCGCGGCTATACCGGCCCGCAGATCCACAACCAAAATCCGGTCCATCTTCTTGAAAAGCCCATTCGAGATCGCATCATAACCTCCTACTACTGGCAAGAGCAGTGCTTCGCCATCAACGAAGCCACGCTCTGCGACCGCGCCGCCGCCATGACATATATCGGCGGCACATACGGCCAGCAAAAGCCCTCGCCATTCTTGTGTCTGGCGATGAAATTGCTACAGTTGATGCCTGAGAGGGATATCGTCCTGGAATACCTACATCAAACGGACTTCAAATATCTGAGTGCTTTGGCAGCGTTTTATGTCCGTTTGACGTTCGCGCCAAAGGATGTGTTCCGGACGTTAGAGCCGATGTTGGCGGATTATAGGAAGATTAGGAGGAGGACGAGGGAAGGAGCTTATGCTTTGACGTATATGGATCAGTTTGTGGATGATCTTTTGACAAAGGATCGGGTGTGTGGGACTAGCTTGATGAAGCTGCCGCAGAGGACTGTCTTGGAGGATTTGGGGCAGTTGGAGGTTAGGGAGAGCCCGTTGGGTGAAGAGTTGGAGGGGATTGACGATGATGAGGGTGATGTTGTGGAAGTCAGAGATAGAGAAGGGTCTACACCTGTTGCGAACGGCAATGGAGTTGGAGATGGCGATGGCTGAGGCATCGTGTGCATGTTTTCCGAGATAAGACAAACCTTCACTCGACTCCAACAGCTTTCTAGCGGATCACTCATATCCCCTTGGACAACATTCTTGAACTGATTTCGAGAACGGGTCTCAGCTATGGTCAGAATCTACGGCGTAAGAACATTGCGAAGGCACGAGCTCGGCTTTCAAGGCTTCGAGCTCTGCTGAAAGAAGAGACCACTTCTCGCAACCCGATCTTCCTCAACAGCGTTATGACTGACGTACTCAAACAGGCGGACGTTGTCGATTCACAAGCATGCACGATGTTGTGTCACTGCACAGACTCCCAAAAGGAACGTTACGAAGTAACGATGTCGCGACTGCCGAATATGATCAGCGACAAAGTGACGAGTGATTTTCTCCCGATTAGCAGACTCTGTGGCTCTCGAGGAGGTCCTTTACAAGCCGTATTACAAGCCGTATGAATGCCTCGTCGATCCGATATCTGGCATATCGGAAGGATCATGTGACGACGAATGAGTATTTGGATGCTGTCATGAGGAGGATGAAGTATCAACCAACAATTCCACGGCCCACGTGAAAATATCACAGCTACTGGTATCTCGGTAAGCATGATGCGTATGGTCTCAACTGTCTCAGATGCCAAACAACTGTCTGCACCTCCTTCGCTTCGATGTACTTCGAATCACAACCTTGCGGACAGTCGTGGTGTCTCGGCGCCAACGCCAACCTCGCCCTTTCGATCCTGCACTTCTACAGAGTCAAGCTGCTTACAACGCATCATCCGTGCTCTGGATATGAGATATGATCTCGGCAAGTTGCCATCTTGGACCAGCTTTTCTTGGATATGTTCGATGGATATATCATTCCTTGACGCCATCATCATCTCGACTACGGCTTTACCGCACAAGGTTCCGTTCGGCATGCCGTGACCTAGGAAGCTTGTCAGTCTTCTTGATGTTTTCCGAGATTTAGGTTATAGACCAGAGTAGCCGCCGGCAAGCCAAACGCCCGCCCAATCTGGTACGGCTCCTACCCTGATGATGGTCCAATTGGTTAGTGATTGCCTTACTTGAGTGTCAGAATATGATTGGGGACTGTCCAAACGTGTTCCGAGACTCAAATCTTTGTCTAGACACGAAATTTGGATTGAAGAACACCTACCACGGATAATGGTCCTTCGAAGTCCCCCATATACCAGACCACTGATGCGTAGCTTCCAGCTCCTTGACACCTTTGGTCTCACCTCCGAGTATCAAAAGCTTGGACAATGACTGTCTAAGGTATTGAGTGCAGCCCTCATCTAGCACAGAGTCATCCGTCTCGCCAACCATGTTGAGCTTCTTCCCAACATGACCGCCGCCGAACATCAAGTGCCCGTGAGAATTCGGCACTCCGGAAAACGGTCGTTGTATTAGATAATCATCGTGGATTGGATTGGCTCCCATTGCGCCTACGAAGCCATAGGAGTGTAGAAGTTGCTCGGAGCCCTGTGGTGGAAGCAGTGCAGTCATTACTCCTCTCTCTGGAACAATCAGATCCTCAAATTCTGGAAGGAGATGTGACGTGTATGCGTTTGTCGCCAGGATGACATTTGTTGGTTGGACGATACCACGATCTGTATGCACTAAGGTTCCGGGAAGATCTTTGCAACGCTCTATCCTCGTGACTGGCGTCGTTGTCTGCAAATTCAGTTTCCCCTTTCTTATCAGCTTCTCCAGAATGAACGCAATGAGCTTGTACGGCCACAAGCTCGCAGCAGCAGTCGTAAGTGTCGCTCCCGGCGCTCCATTTACTCTGAGGACTCTCAGATCTTCTTCATTTTCCACCACAGTCACCAGCTTTCCAAGTTCCGGGGCCTCGTGCTTCAGTCTCTCTACATCTTCGGCCGCGGCTCCAGCAAGTGGCTTCGTCCAGAACGTCCTGCAGCCGGTGACAGACCGCCATTCGCACGGGACACCATTCTCCTCGATGTAAGATTCGACAGCGTGGTAGTTCCGGAGCTCAAAGGCTGCGACGTCTGGAGTTGAGTCGAAGAGGAGTGGTTGGCAGTGGCCGCCATTCTATCATTCAGGGCATAGATATCAGAGAACAGTATGATAATGTTGGTGAGACCATGGGGAATCAAAACTGAATTGATGGGTGCCCGAGTTGAAGGAGGACCAATGAAATGACCTGGCTGAACCTACCCTCCCAGTAGCTCCCCAACACGCCTCTCGCGCATCCAACATCACAACGCTCAAGTCCTTTGCTCGTTCATCTTCGCCCAAGAATCGGGCCGCAGATGCGCCTGTGATCCCGGAGCCAACAATTACAATGTCAGCTTCTGACGGCAAGTCTACGGTTGTCCGATGTCCTAGCAGCAAGTCTGAAGGCTCGGTGTGCCAAAAGGATGCTGTTGAATTCGGCGTTGGCAGGCTAGCCATTTTGTCGTTGACTATTCTACGTTCTATCCTATGGTGAACGGTTATGGACTACTTATTGGTGAACCAAGTTCCTCTCGAATGCCTACCTATGATATTTTTCGGAAACCCAATTCTTCAGGAACAAAGCATGACCTCAGCATGAGTCAACGGCGATCCTCTGCTAGTGGATACTTGATATGACGACTTCTCGCTAGCTCTTCGTAGCGTAGCGGGACGTTAGCAGCCTCTTCTGATGTATGTTTACAATCGCTGCTGGCCTATGGCAATAGTACAACATACAGCGCAATACACTAAAAACGATCATGGTTAAGATACTTTCAGATCACCGCATGAAAATTTCAAGCCGCTGCTACCGTCTAATGCGCCAAAGGATCTACGAAACAACACGTGAAGCAGCGTCAATGAGATGTACATATAGGTTTTGGCCATGAGTGCCATAAACCAGCGAGAAGTCTACGCCACGTAAATGATATTTGGTCAACCATCATCGACAGCAAGCTTCATGAAGTGCACATTCGCCTCATATTGTACATTACATAACCCGTCGGGTTCTAGCTGAGTCTAAGCATAATGGTTGAAGTTAGCGAAGGAAGTATCGCTATTGGTTCATGACTGAATAATCGGATACGATGAGAGGATAGGAAAGTGTAAGCTCCTGCTTTATACGCAAGTTAGTGGGATTAGAGATTGATATAATCGAAATAATGCGGTACCTATCCCTGATACAGCATACCACCACACGCGCAGGCACGTATACAATAACTGATCTACTCATTCTTTCAGCAAATCCTACCTATCACTCCACATTCTTCGCCGCCTATAGCCGAAATCGCCCCTACCACCTCGACCTATGTCTCCGACCACCCTCACGCCGACTTCCCAAATCCTTCTTGAAGAAAATCTTCTGCCGATAACGCTCATCCTCCTCTATAACCCTCAGTCCCAAAAGCCTTACAGCACGCTCATGCACGACGCTGATCCTCGTCTCAAAGTGCGCGTCGTGGCGCCTGCCATCCCCATCCAACTCCTGAGCATCCGGACACCTCACATGGTCATAGGCATGGACCATCTCATGCAGCAGCACGCCTATCATGCGCTCGACCGGTTCCCACGGCGCGGTGCGCGAAAACAAGGTTTCCGCGTTCAGCACGATGCGGCACTGGCCCCGCTCGCCGCAGCGGCGTCGTCGCTCGGTCACGCCTAGGATGACGGCCTGAAGGCCTTCTTTGTGGTGGCATGTCGGGGCCTCCAAGCGGATGTCGGTCTCGTTGCTGCTCCAGCTCACGCAGACGTTGCCGGTGAGGTGGCCGCCGAAGAAGACGAGGTCGAGGTCCGAGAAGGCTTTGATGGCGAAGTCGGGGCCGAGTTTGTGGCCGTTTCTGTAGTCGCGAAGGGCGTTGGCGAGTCTGTCCATGGCGGCTTGTTCCGATGTGCGGGGGCGTTTGGTGAGTGTGTTGTGTTTCATCATGTATTCGGTTGTGTCGGCTTCAGTGAGGAAGGGCCCTCTGTTGCGTGCGGTGAATGAGCCGTTGTTGTGGAAGTCGATGTCGCTCTGGCGTGTGGGATAAGCAGTTCCCTTATCGTGTCGGAAGGGCTGGAACGCCTCGTTGAACATTTGGTCGATGGAATGCATGATCACTGACTTTTTCTAAGAGCGTGTTTCGAAGGATAGGTACCAGATGTGTATAGCTTGGGAAGCTTGGATTAAGGAGGGAGAAGAGGGGTGGGTTCTCTGAGATATGGGCAATTGTCGTAGTTATATGTGCATGGGAAAAATGTACAGATATAACAAAGACATTGAATGATTCGATTATCGTTGTAGAGTCGACAATGCTTCATGATATCCAACACAAGGCCTTTCTAAGCCAGAGTCATAGGAAATTACAGGGAATAAGGAGACCACAGTCCAGAGAAGTGATTTCCTATCATGACCTTCGAAATCAGCATGCCACTAACCATTCACTTAGTCTGGAACCAATCTTGACGAAGTCAATTAATGGCTGCATCATCGCTCCGCCTATCTGTCCGTGATCTATACCTTACTCAACATTCCAACTCTAGACTTTAGACCGTCTTGGGAGGTAACAAGGTTGGAACTTCCTATGCTTTTCTGATTTGAAGCTGCTGATGGATGGGCGGAAATGGAAAGCATTTCTATTAGGTAGGTACTGATGGATGGATTGCAGGTAGACTATATTGGAAAGCGTGGCACTAATCAATTTTGTGGAAGCTCAGAGAAAGTGATATTGTAGATACGGAGTAGGTATTCGGGGACTTAAAGGCTTGTTATAAGAAGTATAATGTTGGGTGCTGGGGAGGGGTTTGTGAGGGTTGATGGGGAGGGGGATGGGGATGGGAGTGAGGAGAGGTGGAGAGTGAATGTGGGAAGTAGTGGTTCCAAGAAATCATTACTCGCTCCGTATGCTGTGAACTCGGCCTTTTCGGAGATGCAATCTGATTGGATACACGAACGCTAGCGCGGGTAGACCCTTGACTTTTGGATCTATACATGCATGTCCCAATTATACAATTCTCCTTCACATATAGATGCGTCTTACACCGCAGCTTTCTGTCCAGGCGGCCGCTCTACTTGTTGGACAGAGGTTGCAAGGCAGACATGACATTTACACGATTCGGGAGCAGCTGCATCGAAGAATCTGGTCAGCGATGTGAGAGTGTCCTGCGCATACCTGACTGATCTTATCTTTTCATGGTCGATGCTTGAATAGTAATTCCAACTCTCAGAAGGTCACGGTCAAAACCGCCTCTGACTGGCCTCTGAAGAACGAACGCGACGTCCTGGAGGCCGCTCGTGAATGTCCTTACATTCGACCTATTATTGATACGAGTGATGATCCGCCTTCACTCATACTGAAGTATCTGGATGATAATCTGCTCAACGCCTCGAATACGAGAGCGCTAGAGAAAGCGGACATCAAGTACGTCGCACGGAATATTTTGCAAGCTCTAGATGCGCTACATAGCCGCGGATATGTGCACACAGGTATTGTACAAAGCACCCGGACGAATTCTGGCGCCTAAACGAATTGACGTGTAGATATCAAACCTGACAACATTCTTGTCAACTACGGAACGGCACCAGACCGCTTCAGCGAAGTGCAGCTTGGCGACTGTGGCGATGCTTTCATGGTCGACCCAAACGCGAGCCCATTCGAACAGGGTCATGTCATTGGAGCAGCGATATTTCGAAGCCCTGAGGCAATGCTAAATCTTCGCTGGAGGGCGCCGACGGACATTTGGTCCTTTGGAGCGACTGTGAGTGACAGGAGCCATACATCTCAGAATATCCATCTCTGACTCCCCTCAGCTCATCAGCCTCATCTGGGGTAAAGATTGGCATATATTCAAGCCGACCGAGGTTCCCTTCGAGAGTGAAGAATATCCTTTACAAGTTCTCATCAAGCAAGTAAGCATCTTCGGACCAGTACCTATGAGCTATGGTGAGATTGCCGATGACGACAGGCTCGGCATCCTTTCAGCCGTCATTAATCTCGTGAATGAACACAATCTACAGAAACCCTTTCACATGTCAGATGATAAGGAGCTTTCAACAGAAGACAAGACCTTCATTTGCAAGATTATGAAGCTTGATCCAAGGGATCGACTCACCGCCAGGGAGCTTCTGCAGGACGAGTGGTTTCGCTGAAATTAATTTAACCACATGGTTGATGAATACTCAGATGTGTTCATACTTCGGTGGTTCGGATCTCATACGGTCTCTATCTACCGCATGACGATGTCGATTAGTTACAAATTGTAATCCCTCATCTTTCGATTTTGCGCAACTGAAGGGTCTTCACCGCAATCCATTCAAAGCGGTGCCAGAACCCGCCTAAAGCAAGGATGATCGAAGCTTCAGCGGCTATAATATGAGTATGATAGGGGGTCTTGACGCACGGTAAATGTAGAAAATGGAATGGTTAGGGAACACCACGAAACTTCATTGTCAGCCTAATTCGAAATTCTTCTCCCTCTACCAGCCACTCGGGGAGATCTATTTCGGTCCTGGCTCGAAAGAAGAGACCTGGACTTTCAGGACAACTTACTTCCGTTCGCCGCCATACCACTCAAAGGTCACAGGTTGATGCTAGCAGATGCATCTTATATCTAGAGGAAAGCTAGTCTACTTGGCCCACGATGGTAGGTGGAAGAGTATCTCCACGAGAATGGAGTTTATGAAAGAATTGCCTCTCTTCGGATCGATAACGACTGCTATCAAGGTGTAGTGAGGCTGTTCTAGTTATAGAGAAGACCTATACTTATATAGATTCGGCTTCGATGACGGATAAGCGAGGACTTTATCATGTGATGGGTCTGTAGCTACCGCCCTAACATAGAGTAATCTCTGTCTGCTACAAGACTATGTCAATCAACCACATTCTCTAGGCGAAAGTCGTCTCTACGACTGATTGGTGGAAGACTTGATGTGTGAGAGAGGTTCTTAGTGGTAGTAATCTTGCTATGGGTGGTTCGTGCTGGGGATATATAAGAGAAACATCCGGTATCATAATTGTAGAGAAGCTCTTGTAGGAAGAGGTCTAAAGGATTAAGTATAAGTCGATAGGCATCGTTTACCCATGTTTAAGGCAGTCAGGAGTTAAGTCCAGAGGGTGTTGGTTAAAGAAGTCGAGCCGCTTGTGTGCACAAGCTGAAATGGCGAGTCTATATGGGTTGATGGGAAATCGTATGATATGGCTACCTAGGTAAGCAGCAGTAGTTGTTAAATTGTAGCACGTTTTGAGATTCATTCTGTGTAATTGTAGTCTGGTAGTAGTAGGGACAACTACAGAATTGATATAAAGGGGGTGTGCCCATCATAACAAGCAGTTGTCCTACTGTGGTGTCCAACGGGTTAGTTGTTAGCGTGACAGGGATTATCTTCGTGTGTCCTCTCCAAAATAATCACTGTCGCGCTAACAAATAGCCCCCTCGACACCTAGTAGAATAGACTATATCCGTGGGCTTAAAGCCGGGCACGTGATCACAATTTTGGAGGCGTCATTGAGACCACCAAATACAATCTCAGTATGCAATCACAGTGTATTATATGTGCCATTCCAATTACTGATTCGAATTTCACATTTCCGCCATCGTAACGCCTTCGCTCTGTAGCGACCTTGCTATCTATAATGGCGCTGCGAAACCCAATATCACAACTCTGCAGAAACTCCCCAACTTCCATCCTAACTAGAACCACTGCGACATGTACGCAGCATGCTCCCTTGAAGCGGATCTTCCTTGATGCGCCCCCGAGGCGATCGATGGCAACGGTGGTTCCGCCTGTAACCCAAGATGCGACTTCGTCAAAAGGTCCTACAGCAATGGTATTCATGAACATGGGCGGCCCTTCCACAACAGACGAAGTTGGAACCTTTTTAAGCAGACTATTCGTGGGTACTTTGCGTCCTCAATACACAGGGCTCTACTCCCTTACAAACACTGACTCCAGCCCCCCAGGCAGACGCAGATCTCATCCCCCTAGGTCGCCTCCAATCCTATCTCGGGCCCCTAATATCACGACGTCGCACCCCCAAGATCCAAAAACAGTACGCTGCTATTGGCGGTGGCTCCCCTATCCGCAAATGGTCCGAATACCAGAGTACAGAAATGTGCAAGATCCTCGATCGCATTTCGCCCGAGACAGCGCCACATAAACCCTACGTCGCTTTCCGCTATGCAGACCCACTCACCGAGGAGATGTATGCGAGACTACTGGATGATGGTTTTGGAAAGGGAAGGGGTGGCAGGGCGGTAGCGTTCACACAGTATCCACAATATTCGTGTAGCACGACCGGCAGCTCGCTGAACGAGCTTTGGAAGTGGCGGACTCGATTGGAAGGCAAAGACGCGAACGGAGTGGAGCCTGAGGGAACGATAACATGGAGTGTGATTGATCGATGGCCGGTGCATCCAGGCCTCGTCGAAGCTTTCGCACGCAACGTCGAAGCGCAACTCGCCACATACCCAGAAGAGAAGCGGAAAGATGTGGTGATCCTATTCTCGGCCCACAGTCTACCAATGAGCGTCGTCAACAGAGGCGATACCTACCCCGCCGAAGTCTCAGCCACCGTCTACGCCGTCATGCAGCGCTTGAACTTCAGCAACCCCTACCGACTTTGTTGGCAGAGCCAGGTAGGACCCAGCGCGTGGCTGGGCGCGCAGACGAGCGATACGGTGATGGAGTATGTGAAGAAGGGGCAGACGGATCTGGTGCTGGTCCCCATCGCGTTCACGAGCGATCATATCGAGACGCTGTTTGAGCTTGATCAGGAGGTTATTCATGAGGCGGGACATCCGGGGGTGAAGAGGGCGGAGAGTCTGAATGGGAGTCCGGTGTTTATTCAGGCGTTGGCGGATGTGGCGGTGAGGCATTTGAGGAGTGGGGAGAGTTGTTCGAGACAGATGGGACTGAGATGTCAAGGGTGCAAGAGCGAGAGGTGCTTACAATCCAAGAGGTTTTTTGTGGGACAGGAAAACTTGTTGAGTGTGAGGTAGCTACAGCTGTGTATATACCATCTTCAAACGTCATCGCCATTGCCGTCTTCGTCGTCCTCCTCGCTCACCTCCTCTCCAGCCTCGAGTGCTTTCTCCCTCCTCCTTTTCCCCCTCTCTCTCTTCCTATCCAGGATCTTCTTCAAGTTTTTCGCGCCATTGAATACACCTCCCGTCCCAGCACCACAAGCTGCACACGACGGATGCTTTCTGTACCGCTGCAACGCACACGCCTCACAGAAATAATGTCCACACTTCGTCACAATTGGGTTTGTATACGGCTTCTTGCAAATGATACATGCAAACGGTATCCCCTTCAATGCCGCATCCTCTTCGTCCGAATCCTGCGCATCCGCCAGATTCTTCGCTGCTGAGCTCCCCTTTTTCTTGTTCTTGGCACCAACCTCCCAGTCTTTGTCGAGTTCCCAGCCTTGCTTGTAGTCTTCGCGCGCGTGTAGGAACTAAATCATTTTGCAGTGAGCATTTATTTCCTTGAAGGCAAATATGAAATCCACAAGACAAAGCTCAGGAGCATATGCTCTTGAGACATGGCTCACGGCACCAGGTGAGGTAGGAACGGGGGGAAGAATTGGGGGAGGAAACATGACTTACTTTACAGCTATCGCCGAAGCCACAGAAGCCGGTTTGTTTGTAGTCCTTGCACACATCCGGTGCGAAATCTGTGACTGTGATCGTGCGGATGTTTGTTGGTGCTTTGACAGGGCCGACTGCCCTTTGGGGGGCGTCAGGGTTCTTTTGAATGAAGGTCTTGTAGCCCGCAGCGCCCTTGTAGATGCCGTCGCTCTGCTCTATATCCGTCGCAGCAACCGAAGGTCGAGGTCGCGTTGTGCCCAGTAAATTCTTCGCATCGGGACTTGACTCGTCGAACCAATTCGATGTCTTCGTAGCATCGTTGGTCGCTACTATCTGGGCGGAACGATCTGCAGCGAATGTAGTGGTTGAGAGGTCTTCTGTATTGGACTTGGGTGCATTGTTTGATGAAGCGGTCACGATGGCGTTCTTCCTCCGCCTCTTTACCCTGCGACCTTCGTCCTCGGTGGATGTGTAGCCAGACTCGGGATCTGAAGCTGCTGGGGGTGGTGTAGCGGGACGCTTGCGAAGGTTCCTATTGCCACGCTTTTTGAAGAGAGGTTGCCCCTCTGAAGGGATCGCGATTGCTGTGTGCATGACTGTTCACTGGAGCTGCTGTGTGCATGCACGATTCGATTGAGAGTCTAGGGTTTTGGTTGCTGCAGAGTTCGGCCAGAGGCGAGCTTCCCCAGGTTGCAGGGGAACCCAGTGTTACTGCTGCCGAACACTATCTGGAGGCTCTCCGCAGCGGCACTTGGCAATGTCCTCGGTCTATTTGTGTCTATTGCTTGATATCGTGTTTGACGTGAGTGAATGATGACTCGCAGATGTCACAATAGATACTGATATGTGACTGGCCAGGAGCTGAGATTGCAAATCATCATGATAGGGCTAATGTAGTTCTAGTGCCAAGACCACCATGACCGCCAAGACTCCGACAACAACACCCAGTTTTCGCGGAGAGACGCATCATCAACAATAGTTTAATTCCCTCTGTCACCTCATACCAACGACTTCTATATTTTCAACGCTGTCGGACCAGCTGTCATTCCCTCCAATAGCAGATAGTCTGATCAAGCGAAAAGAGTCGACGCAGGCAAACTGGGAAGATCCGCGCGTGCTCGGCCATCATTCCAGTGGTCGCCAGTCACAACCTCTGCTCTGCAATTATTATCTAATCGCAGCAGCAGGTCGCGCAGATAGAGCGCCTCTACATCCGATGGCTGGAGGCATGGCCCGATCCTGATACTACCTCTTGACCCGAAAAAGCGATCCACAGAGGTTGAACGCAACCCCGGCCAAATGGCAACATCTATCGGCGAATCTACGCGACAGCCGGTAGCACTGGATGGTGTCAATGGAATCCATCTTCAGGGGGACCCTTTCGCAATGGAGACTCCACCTACCCATCCCCATCCACATCGATTCTCGTCCTATGATACTCAGCTCTTCTCGTTGAACCACCCATCTTCATCACCAGCGCAAGCGAAGAGAGCGCTCGAAGCCCACCTAGCCGAGACTGATCGAAGAATTCAAGAGACTTCCAAGCTCGGAACTACATTGGTTCAGCAACGACAGAACCTGTCTTTGCGGCTGCGGGATGTGGGATCACAGGACGAGGAAGGGGAGATCAGCCCAGAGCTACGGCAAAAATTGATTGAGATCGAAAAGGAGTACAACGAGGTTGGCCGGCAAAGCGCCAGGGCATTTCTCGGACCAAAGGCAAACACGCAAGGAGATGGTTCAGATGCCCCTTTCGCGCTCGACGGCAGGGTACGGTGCTCTTTCCCCAGTACACAAGTCTCGCTGATAGGTATTCTCAGAATCATGCAAGTCCTACAAAATTCTCCAGCCAGGCTACGGACTCACCCTCAAAGGTCAATGTCCCGAGAAGACAGCGGAACCAGGCTTCTAAAACCGATGACATTGAGTTTGCAGCCGAGATCACAACTTCGCTTCTCGGACAGGTCAGGCATCTGCAAGGGGTGCTTCAGGAACGTGATGAAGCACTTAAAACCGTCAATTCTGAAAAATCGAAGCTAGAACTTGAGGCGGAGGGTTTCTCGCAACGCTTACGAAGCTTGGATGAAAGCGAGCAACGCTACAAGGATGAAAATTGGAATCTGGAAACACAAGCGCAAGAGAGCAGTGCAGCTGCACGAGAAGCAGCCAATCGGGAACAAAAGCTACAACAGAGTTTAGCGTTCGCCACTGCAGAGAAGAATAACGCTCAACGAGAATTGGATGAGCTAAGACAAGATCATAGCAAGATGACTGAAGATCATGCTGTCTCACGCAAGACTCACGACTCCGAGCTTGCAGGCTTGCGAAAGACTGTCAATGTAGGCGAAAGCGAAAAAGCCATACTCCACCGAAGAATTGAAGACCTGACATCCCAAAACCGGGAGCTGGCGAATGGACTTGCAGGTCGCTTCCGGGATGATGGCATGGAGCCCGAGGCTGATGTTGGACAATCCGAACAGTTTCCCTTAGACCTGGATCGTGAACATTCTCCGCCTCCATCTCCCACAAAAGGTACTCAACGTCATTCTATGTTGGAGTCCGAGACGCTGAAAAGCTCTCTTCACCATGCTCATAGGATGATCCAAAGTCTCAAGGGCAACATTCACCGGGAGAAATCCGAGAAACAGGATCTGAAGCGGCTGCTGCAGGAGGCTAGAGATGAGCTGGAAATTCGAAGAGCCGAGCCCAGCCAGAAGCGGACGAGATCAAAGTCACATACTGACAAGCAGAGACCGGGAAGGCCCGGTCTTGGAGCAGCTAGGCATAGTAGGACTAACATAACACTCGACGATGCAGAGTGGGAAGATCATAATGGTATCAATGACCGTGACAATGGACCTAGAGCTGTTCCAAAGGCTATCTCGCAGAGCAGAGCTCTAGGAGGTGGAGCACTGGGAGAGAGTAGCGACGCTTACCAGACAGCCAACGAAACAGAGGACGCCTTTGAGACTGCTAACGAGCGTGACATCACTGACAACGATGCCTTCCAAACCGGAGCGGAAAGTATGGCAGGAGATAGCAGTAACGAGTTGACAGAGACAGAAGATGGTGTAGCTCGAGGTGGGACTGTGCGTAGCAAGCGACCATCCCCACTGGCAACAGCAAAGCCCGGCGACAGGCGATCGATCCAAAGTACTGCTTCAACGTCTGGGGATGAGCCAGAGCACGGTAGTCACACACCAGTACAAGGTCAGCCGCAGCGATTTCGCCTAAGGGTAAACCGTAACTCCCGACATTCGCGCGTCGGAAGCACCCCGACGCAAAGTAGCAATCCAGCGAGTGCGAAGAATTCTCCCGCTAGTTTCACGAATGGTGGTGGTGACGTTAGCTTGTTCAATGAACTGGAAAACCTCAGTGGCGACGAAAATGATGGTACACCTAGTAAAGGAAGTATAAGCTCCCCCAGATCTATACAGCCTGTGCGCAGAAGTATTAGCAACAAGCGATCATCGTCAAGTATGAGAAGGGGTATCACCTCACAGCCATCGACCCCAGGGCCAAGACCTAATACTATGGTGTATGCAGGGGAGACACCACCACCAGTGCCCCGAATACCAACCGTTGATTCTGGAATGATGACGGAGCCATGGAAACCTGCCGAGGACACTGGGAACCCTCCAACCGGGTTCAGCCCCCATCCAGGTCCATCTTCAGAGACCTCGGGTGTCTTACCAACAAGCTCTGCGGCAGCAATCACGAACAGGATCTTCGGCGGCACTCCCTACACTCCTCCAAATAAGGGACTGGTGTCTCCTCCAGCCAGTGGCTCCGATTTCGGCTCGAGACGGTCTTCAAATTCCACTCAGCCTCGTCCGGCATGGGATCAACCTTTGCAAGTGTTCTCTGGTGGCATTCCTGGATTTGGCCAAAGCACTGAAACGTTACCCTTGTCAACGAGGTCCTCAATGCCACAGGTCCGAGATGTTGCAAGAAACACATTCGATGCGCAGCAACCGCGCCATTTCCCCAATGACCATGCCTACGCCGCCGGCCTCCCAGTCAGGGCTCAGCCAACACTGGCTCTGTCCCCCATACATAGTCTAGAGACAGCGCCTGTGGAGAGGGTGCAAAGGCCGGTCGTAGAGGGATCAGATACCGCGACTAGAGCTACAGAGAGTACGGCTAGTGGACCGAGCGAAACAGGGAATGAGTTTAATCGAGGAAGTACTGGGGGTATTTTTGGAACGGTCTTCAGTTGGAGTAGGCCTAAATCAGCAGTTTCTATACCACAGATGGCTGGAGACGAGACAAGCCGAGATCTTGATGCAGCTCCGGGATCATTTGCGGCAGAAGGCACAACACCTCTCGCAGAAGTACCTGCCAACCTGATTACTCCAAATGCGCGGGACAGAGATATTTCTCGAACCGGCACCAAGGCCCAAGGGGTCTATATGTCTGATCATGGTGCCCAGACGCTCCTTTCATCAGAGCAGATCGACACCCTTCTCAGCCAGAAAACTATTTTGCCACCTGTCTTCGATAACCAGAAGAACCCTGCTGCAGCTGCAATGAAGCCGCTTTCTGCAATCGGCGCTCTTTCTCCTCCGCAGGGCCCCCGCTATCAAGAGCCTCCGGAGACAACCAGAGGAAAAGGGCCGGAGATGGTCACATACAAGGACTCCTTAGGCAAGACGTTCAAGCGACCTGTCAGTTCAACAAGCATGCGTTCGCGGAGTGCACAACAGTATCCTCCGCTGCCGCCAGACCACCAGGAAGCCATTGCTGCAGCCGCTTCGAGAGCGCCATCGACCGAGCCTGTAGGCTCAATGGGGCCACCACTGGCCCCGGCATCTGCATACATATCCAAGACAGCAAGGTCCCGACAAAACAGTCGGCCTCAAACCCCTTCCCAACAAGGCTTGCCGAGTCCTTCGTCGAAAGGTGGGACGACCCCTCGCGCCGGTCGTTATTCTACTACTCGGAGCCAAGTATCTCGACGCTCGTCTTTCTCATCATTCGCTTCCGAGCTCGACGAGCGCTTCAATATTCGCACTGAAGGCATGCCAATGCCACATGGCGTATCAGCCAATACCGATCCCCGCATGATCCAAGCAATCACCCAGACTATGATTGGTGAGATGATGTGGAAGTACACACGCAAAGCAGGGCGCGGCGAGATGTCGTCCACCCGCCATCGCCGCTTCTTCTGGGTTCATCCCTATACTCGCACTCTCTACTGGAGCGACCGTGATCCTGCCACCGCCGATCGCGCACAGCTCAAATCCAAGAGTGTGGCAATCGAAGCCGTGCGAGTAGTGACAGATGATAATCCTATGCCACCCGGTCTCCACCGCAAATCTCTCATAATTATAACACCCGGCCGCTCCGTGAAATTTACAGCGCAAACCTCTCAACGCCACGAAACCTGGTTCAACGCGCTATCCTACTTGCTCCTACGTACTGGTCCGGACGGAACCGACAATACGAATGACGATCTCACAGATACAGACGTCAATGAATTCAACCCGCAGAATCGTCGCAAGTCTGGCTCTCGCGTCTCGCTTGCAAGCTTCAGCAGCAAACGCGCTCAGAACCGACAAGATCAAACCCGTCTTTCCGCCCGAGGTCCACCAGCCTCAAATTCCGCGGGCCAAAGCGGAAGTCCCTACACTCAATACAACGTCGACGAACCCCACCGAGAAAGCCGTACTTCCATGCGCAGTCGTATCTCCCGTTCGCTCTCACGTAGCAGAGGAGGCAAAGCGCCAGATACCACTGATCATACCAACGAAATCAAGCATGAAAAGCACGGCTCCGTTACCAGCCGCCGCAGCGGGTTCATGGATTCAGTACGCAACTCGATGCGGAGTCGGTCGAGCATGCGACGTGATGAAGAGGAGCCACATCAGTTGGGTGTGCGGGAGGGAGGTAGAAGCGTCGTTGCTGCGGCGGGTGCAGATAGCGCGGAGGATTTGAGGAGGGTCATTGAGGAGAGGGAGCAGGGTGGGAGGTTGGAGAATGTGAGGGCCTGTTGTGATGGTGAGACCAACCTTCCTTTCTCTCCAGCATATGTGGCAATAGAAGACTAACTACAATATAGGGAGACATGATGTCGGGGCCCTGACGAAGAATGGACGACACCACTCCCACGCTGGGTCGAGCCATAGTGTGCATTCGCACCATTCAAACTCCCTGACAAATCTGGCATATAGTTAAGATGTCGACGTCAACTTTGCAACATACGGCTGAAAATATCTCTGAATATTTGCGGAAGCTTGGCATCACATCATACAACGAAAATTGAAGTTGCAGGCAGTCTTTCTCGGAGCTTACTTACTATCAATGCGCTACGTACCACCTGCAAATACCCATCGCAGAAAGATTGCCGTTGCCAAGCAGGCGTGCTTTCTTTTGTCATGTGCAATTCGATGAGGATATAGGGAGGGGGGTTCTTGGTTGGCTTTGTTGGGCTGGGTCTTGTAGATACCATACCATACCATGAGCTAATGATAATTATCTATGTATTGCACACCATCCCATTATCGTTACTTGTGTCTTGCTATCAGTACCATTTTAGCGGAATTCTAGAAGTTCCTCGTTGACTGCAACGTGAGGAGTAAGTGTAATTCACAGTGTGCAAGTCTCAAGACCCCCTTTTCCAACCTACAGCATGCCCAAATGAGCAGGAGCACCATCGATCTTTGCCATTTGCTACACTATTGAGCAAGGACATGACAAAATCCTCGCCTATAACGATTAGGCACTCTATGTCTATCAGACTCACCGCGTAGCTCCAGTCAAGAATGTAGCCAGAATAGGCGATATAGGTAAACGTTCGAGGATCTTACGTATGTATACAATCTTCTCGTAAGCGAGCTAATGCATATTGCTTATATACATCCATCTACCTCCTTCCTAAACCAACCCCTCCTTCCGCTTAAACTCCTCATAAGAGCACTCCACCCCATCCCTCCCGCACCCAAACAGGTCCCAAGCCTCTTTACTCCACGGCGTCGACGTGCTGTCATTCGTCACTTCCACTATTTCTTCTCCCTCATCCCTCGTTTTGGATCGTGTATTTGGCAATTCGGGCGGTGGTCGCATGGTGGTGGTATCTGATGTTGATTTCTTGAGAGGGGAGCGAGGTTTTGGTTTTGGTTTTGATTTCGGGGCTTGGAAGGCTGGGAGGGGCTTTTGGGCTATGCGGAGGTCGAATTCGGGGGGTGGGGTGAAGGGGGAGGGGGGGAGGGTCGGGTTGGTGGTGGTGGTGGTGGTTGTGGGGCGAAGGGGGTACGACGGGTTTTGAGAGGGTAGGGTGGGAGATTGATCTTTCGGTGGAGGGGGCCTTGGTTTGGCTGCTTTGGGTGGGGATGGATCTGGAGATGGTGATCTTGGCGGTTGGGCTTTTGGCGGCGGTGGCAGCTTTTCTGGTGGTGCAATCGAGGGTGGTCGTTTTGGCGAAGAAACTCTCGGAGGTCGTGTTACAGAGGCGGTTGTTCTGGGAAGGGGCTTCACTGACGGTGATGCTTCTGGCTCTGGTGTGTTGGCTGACACCTCTTCAATTGGTGGCGGTCTTGGGTTTGACGCAGGTACTTTGGCCCACATCAGATCTTTGGGGGCACGTTGTCTCGCCAGTGTAGGAGACTGTGCTTCATAGCCTGGTGATAAAGGGATGAGAGTTGTTGAGGGCGATACTTTTTGGGGAGTAGGACCTAATATAGGTATCGGAGTCGTCACTGGCACTGACGAGACTGAGGCGACATGTACAGGAGAATCATCTTCTATAACATGCGATGGGCTGGAATTTTGGAAGGGATGAGAGGGCTGGGAGCGTGGGATCAGAATCTCATCCATCTTCGAAAGGTTTATTGCTGTGTCTTGAATTGTGGAGGCGGCATTGGGTGTGGTTCGTTCCGTATGTTCTTGTGATGGACACCGTGACCGTTTGGAGGGACCAATGCTGCTTGGATTGTTGGTACATGATGCGTGAATGGCGGGGAATCTATCCTCTTGGGAGAGATGTCGCGCAGGTGATGGAGTTGGGTCATCCTGAGAAAGGAAGAGTCCTGGCGATTTGGCTCTTGATTCAGTGATGCTCTCAATATCATCGTTGAGATGGCTAGTGCGCCCATGGTACTGGTTCAACCGATCTGCTAAGCGATCCTGTTCTTCCTGGTGGAAATCGGTCAAAACTTTCGGCGCACCCCGCACAGCTCTGCTGGAAGTCTTCCTCTCTCGACTCTTGCGGTTGAAATCTGTTTCAAGGCTTGGGGAACGCCCGACGGGAGCCTGATCTTGTGGCAATAGATCTCTATACATCAATTTCTTCCTCGGCTTTTGGGGGGCCATTTGCAACTTCATCCTTTCTTTTGGTGGCTCCCCAACAGAAGCAGCCTCCTCTTCTGACACCAATTCTATCGGGTCAATGATAGACCTTGTTTCTTGGGTATTGGTGGTTGAATGACATGGACCTTTGTCAATCATCATCCTAGATTCATTGATATGATAGCTAGACAACCTTTCCTCCACTATTTGGTTGGCTGTCGGCTCTCCAAGTTTCCTCAGTCTCTTCGCAGGCTCAATTCTTGACTCTACACCTGAAAGCTTTGTCTTCTTCTTAACTGGCACTTGATGCGGCAGTGTCGAGTCCACACTTCCCTTGTCAGACTCAGTCCTCGATGATTGCGACTTGGATTTAGGTCCAGGATTTCTGGTCATCTCTGCAATGATTGACGCAGGCTGCACTGGTCGTGATCCAGCGACCGCAATTCCAGGTACTCGGATGCCTTCATGACTTCTAGCACATGGTTTCGAATGTGCCGATCTCCGAGAGATGGGTCTACTATCAGGCTCTGGGATCACCTCAGGTCGAAGATCGATTCGCTGTCGCTTTGCGGGCCTGTCAGACCCCCATTCGGCGTTTTCGTTCTCGTGGCGTAGCTCATGGGGTGATTTAGTAGGCAATGAAGCTCGTCCAATTGGCCTTTTGGGTGTGCCTAGCAAAGCGTTCAATGTCTTAGGTCGAAGCTGTGAGGGCTGTCCAAGCGGTTGCCGCAGCGTCGCCGTACTAGTGGTGATAGCGGTGCTTGCGAGTTGCCTTTGTGGAGAGTCTACCGTATCTTTGGCGACCTTATTATGCGGCTTTCTCCTCTTCTCTAACAGCTCCGTCAAATCTGTCTCCGTGCTCCCTATCTGCTCCCCAACCTGCACAAGGACAGGTTTCTCCAGCTGTAATTCATCTCCGTCCTGAATTTCTCCCTCTTCTCTCCAATGCTTATCACCTACGTAGTTCCGTGAGGGTGCCTCGTACACCATGATCCGCTTGTTGAATGTGTGAAAGCGGAGGAATCCATCTTGCCATCTCTTCTGCTTTCGACGTAAATCGCTGGTGTATAGGCATCGGTATTCGTGAACAGGAGCTGTATTCTGTGTTGGGGGGGCGGCGAGGGTCTGTGTCATGCGCATACCAGTGGACGTAATGGCTGTTGAGTTCATAGCGATTGGTCGCCAGCGTCCTGACTTGCCGATATCTAGGCAAGAAACATACCATTTCGAGATCTCATATATCGCGGGGCCGCTTGGCTATACGCTGATTGCGAAGTGTGCTGAGGCTCACGTACTCTTCGATCATGAGGACGGCCGTTTACAATTCGGCGCGTCACAGCTCACGATATCACGTGACCCAGAATGGTACCCTAATGAGGGGTAATTGGACTAGCGTTGGAAGCATGTATTTAGGGAGGGAAATGCCCCTATTATTCCTACTCCTTAGCAACCCCCATAGTAGCAACAATATCAGAAGACGACAAGACATATCCTACCTTTTCTTACCCTAAGTCTTTCTTCTACAAGCATAGTAACTCGCAATATTAGGCGCAATATATAGCATACAAGAATGAAGATTCTCATTCAGATGCGTAGCATCTCAAACTAAACTTACACGCTACATCGAAACGTAAGATATGAAAATTCAAGCAGGACAATCCTAGTCAAATTAACCAAACACCAGGTGAGACTGACATAAACCCCCCTCCCCGATTGAAGCGCCGTCTGCATTTCTCAACATCGGTGGTGAGTTATCGTGATAGAGGTCGTATTATTTCCCTCATTACAACGCTAAATCAACGCTCAGGAAGAGCGCCACCCCCTGAAACACTGACCATCATTGACACACTTCCTCATGTTAGAGCCTCTGTGTAATGGACGAGGTATCCAACAACGTCGACGGTTTCAAACCGCTAGAATGGTAGTTCCATCGTGTGTGTCATGATTCCAAACTTCTCTTGCTCTGCGCTCTGAAAAGCTAACGGTGTTGTTTGTACCATGAGCGCTAATACAGGCCAGACGCTCTCACGAAGTCCTCCTTATCTACCCAGTAGTTCCATCAGCACCTTTCGTTTGCACATGTTTGGAGCGCTGATCAACTTACCATTAGCCTCAAGGAAAGTCAACGCAATTTTGTACTGGTTCTTCGCAACCTTCTGCTCGGCTTTCTCCACTCTCTTCGCAGTCATCGTCCTGCTATCGACAGCGATACCCCTCTGCACAAGCACATATCTCACCTCAAGCGTATTGTGCTCACTAGCTATCGCATTATCGGTTAGGGTGGCAGTCATCCAGCGCTCTTTGACTTCCCCCTCAAACCGTACCGCCAGTTGAGTTTTCGGTTTCCCCTCCTTGGAATCCTTCTCCCATAGTTGCACATAAACTTTCTGGAAGGTATCTCTCTTATCTACGAACGTTTTAACTTCGATGATGACCACTTTGGCAACGGGCCGGAGGTACTTGAGCCGCCAGCCTGTGAGGCTGTAGGCAAAATTTATCAGGTCATGATCGCAGCCAAGCTCGACTTTAGCGGATGTAAGGCGATCTGTTATACCGCCGAATTCAGGCAAGGGGTCATTTGGTTCTGGCTTGTAGATCAAGCTTGGCTGCGTCGAAATGTAATGGGGACAATGAACCTTTGAAAACTCAATAATGCTCGGGACATCATTCTTTGTCTGTATGATCCAATCAAGGTCTCTGTAAGCGTGATAAAATTCTGTCATGTAAGGGCCCTTTGCGCTTTTCCGAGTCAGCACGAGTCCGTGATATTGGCTGCCAGGCTCGTCGGCGTCAAATAAACGATAAATCCTCGCGTCTTGGAAGGCCGATGATATGTTCAAGCTCATACTGACTTGTGCAGGCGTGTCTGTGAGGTGCAAGAGGCACTCTTGGAACTTGAGAGCCTCGCCGTTGGATCTGAAGTGCAGATCGATCTTCCGATTCGGGTCTTCTGGCTTGTATACATATGAATAACGAATTTCGCAGTTGACAGGCTTGCTAGTGTTTAGCTGCCCACAATCCGACCAACGGACCGAGACTTTCAGTCCGTCTACCAATATTCTCACTTGGTCTAAGGGTAGCCAGTGGGAGGCGCACATCGGTTCTGTACTGTCTGGTGCAGAGTGTACGACAAGTCGGCGGGTTGTCTTCCAATACTTGTCATGCACTGCTTCGTAAACAGTGAGCCCACATGCCGACGTCATGCTTGATTTTATGTTAGCGACAACTCGACCTGTGCGGTACTTCTCTGGGCTTGAGTCACAGTACGCTGCAATAGGGGCTTGGAAGATGGCAATTTCTTCAGGGTAGGGCATCCTCTCTTTCGTAGCCGCGAAGAACAATTGTGGTCGAGCAAAGAAATCTTGAAGGTCCTGTGGGTTCAAAAATTTGATCTCAGTGATCTGGGTTGGAAAGTCGATCGCAAGTGGCAAAAGCCCATCTCCCTGATCGAGGATTTCGAGATCTTTCGCCATCATCTTTCGCGATAGGTTTACAGTTCCTCGATGATTGCACAAAGTTATGAGCAAGTCGCTTTCATCAGCTGTAGTCCATAGCAGAAGCATGTATGGTGCGCTTGAAGACTTCGATCGTTCTGCTCTGGTCCCAAGTTGTGCGTTGACAAAGGTCCGATACATGACCTTCTCTGTGTCGGCTCCAGCATTATCTTGATCAATCTCAAACCAGCGTTCGGCTGCTACTGGATCATCAATGGCAGCTGGGACGTTCTCTACTAACTCGATTGTCTGCTCGAATCCCTCTATTAAACCCAAATCATGCTTATGCACCATATCGTCTTCAGAGCATGACAATCCTGATTCCACTTCACGATGATTGCGGAGATCTCTGTCAAGTGAGACTGCCAAGACTTTGATGATCCGTCTCCTGTTGGTGTAGCTAAGGTCCTCCTCGTTTGCTTTGGCAAGTATAATCTCCTCAAGGATCCATGAACTTTTGAGAAGATCTGTGTAGGCTTGTTCGGCTGATATGGTGACGTCCCAGCCGTCCTGGTATAGCGTTGCATCGATTCTTCGCCGTTGGAGGCTGCTCACGGCCATTGACCTGCAAACAATGCGCGATTTTATAAGCCACCAAGTAGCCAGTCGGAGCCAAGATGCTGTGGAAGTCTCGTTCTTTAAAGAGTCGTAGCTTTGACTGAGAGCCACCGATATCCCTGGGCTTGCGTTGTGTTTCTCTCGGTCCAAGCATAGATTCAGTGGCTGTTTCGTTCTGCTTGGCGACGAGCTGGTCGACTGATCTAACATTGGCGATTGCAGTGGAGTGTCTACTGGTAATTAGCGGCAATCATCCCGAAAGACCCTACCGTCCTTACTCGTTTCAACCTGAGCCATCTGTGCCTTTTCGAATTCTGCTGCATGGCAAGAGCATATGCTCGGAATCGTTGAGACACTCAATGAACTAGAAGTTGTCGAGGACTGCGATGGATCGTCTTGGCTGATGGATCCTGGAATGCTGAATATTCGCTTCCCATTCCTGGGTGCTAGAGGCGATATACTGTCGGGAGGATTGTGTAGTGTCGTCCCAGTGCTTGCGGTTGATGCTGTTCTTATCCTTCTGACGGCTTGGAATCTGCCTTGATGGGTGTTGTAGCGTCCTGGAGGGCGCTCATCCACCGACTGGGTGTCCCGGAGGCTAATGTCTTCGTCCTGCTTTGCGGCCTCACTAAGTCGCTTTCTAAACGTATCATTAGCGAGATTGCAATACTGATAGGATGGAAGAATTCCTTGCCTGCCATCTACCGTCAGAACAAGCTGGAGAGTTTGCTGATGTTGATTAAATTGGTTGCGAAACTCGGTGATCGCGCTCTGTTCCGACTAAGTGTTCCCATAACAAGATCAGCACCATCGCTCGGGGAATATCTATCATACTAGCGGATGGTTCAGAGATTCGTCTTGCTCTTCGTATTTTTAGAAATCTGGTAGTGCCATGGCGATGGGGAGAAAGGCACCGAGACTTCACCTACAGCAAATTTGAAGCGTACAAACCATGCGCCACGATCGCTCCAAGCTATCGCAGAGTAATCGTCGTTAGCGTATGAGCGATCCAGCGAATGTGTGACATTTGGTACCTAGTTTCTCATACTTCGCCGTCAAGTCTCGAAGTCCGCGGAGAGTATCGAAGCATCTGCGTAGCACATCCTGGATGTTCGTGCCGTGTATTGAGCCTGTATCGCGATTTACCTGACCATGGACCTGATACAGTATGCTTTTAAACATCTGCAGGTCCCGCGATAGTTCTCCAAAATGCTCTGGCGCATCGCGGGCGACAAGATAGAACTTCGAGTAAACGGAGTAGGCTAGCTGGGTGAGAGCCATGGTGTCGCCAACAATAGAGTAGCTCATATTGCCAAATTTGTCCAATGAGTGCAGCAGGCTTTGGCAACGTCCAGATCCTCACACCAAAGCGATGGCTTGATGGCTGATGGAGGATTATGTACAGGAGTTAGGTATCACTAGCACAAGTAGATGCAACATCCGAGGACAAGCCGCGTCATATGCCAGGTAGCCTTCTGCAGCCGGCTTCCAGACCATACTTGATAGCTATCTTTCCCACGGTCGCAAAGCTGTGGCAGCCTTGTGATTGATGATATCCTGTGCCGTTGCCAAAAGTACACCAGGCACAGTGTGCAGCGAAGTGTGTAAAGAAGTTTCGACTTTCCGTGGCCCGTATCTCATGTTCTTCAGCTCATGCACGCAGAGCGGCGGGGCTGCACTCTAGCAGCCCTTCATTTCGTTAGCGAGTATGCAAGACGATATGCATCCCGAAGGAGGTGGAGGTTAGTGAGGCTTACGTGAAATACGAGTGGTAATATTGTAGCCTTGCGCGATGTTCCGCAGCCTGATGAAGCTGAGAGTCTTCCAAGTCAGCCTTGCAGCACTCGGCAATATGTCATAACTAGATATAAGCAGCCTTCCCCTCGGGGGACATGATCTTGTTTCGAATGACAGTCGAACTGAAATTTTGAGCTCCTATCCGCCACATAATTGATCAATGTGATACTGCGTTCTACGACCTCTCAGTCTCAATCTATAGCCATGGGCCGCCTCAAAGAAAATCAATACGAAGATGCCAACGAGTTTACCGACTACAAGAACGCAGACAGTGGTACCGCAAATGTTGACAGCAAGCTGATCAATCCCTTTAGAGGGATGCGACCTGAGCAAATGGAGAATCTGATAGAATCTTTCATGGAGAAAACAAAGATCGAAGATATTTACTCAGGCTTGATACGAAAGGGTGCATATCTAGCGCAGGACAAGGAGGCCTTCATGCATCCTCGGAACGATAACCTTCAGCTCAATCCCGAGGAGCAAAGCGCGCTCGAGCGAGAAGATCCTCGGACAGGCAATAAATGGGACCAACCATGGATTATGTACGCACTTGTGGGCTGTTGCTCCCTTGGGGCTGCTGTCCAAGGTTGGGACGAGACCGCTGTGAACGGAGCCCAGATCTTCTACCAGCACGCTTTCGGTATCAATTCTTCGACAGGTAGGCGTGATCCTGGGATCAGAGGTCTTGTCAACGCCGCCCCATATCTTTGTTGCGCCGTGCTGGGTTGCTGGCTCACGGCACCACTGAACAGTCTTTTGGGGAGGCGAGGTACCATTTTTGTCACCTGCATTCTCTCAAGTGCAGCATGCATTGGGCAGGCATTTGCCCAGACCTGGTGGCAATTGTTCATCGCCAGGTTTTGCCTGGGTTTGGGCATCGGACCCAAAAGTGCAACCATTCCGATATACTCTGCCGAGTGTGTACCAGCCAATATTCGTGGTGCTCTTGTCATGATGTGGCAGGTGGGTACTTTTTTTTTGAGAATATTCCGAGCCAAAATTCTGCTAATATACGTGATCAGATGTGGACAGCTTTCGGGATCATGTTGGGTTATATCGCTGGCGTCCTATTCCGCAATGTCCTTCGAGGAGATACACCCAGCTGCACTCATAATGACCCACCAGCACTATCGCCATCACCAGCGCAGTTGCGAAGCATTGAGTGTAGCCTGAATTGGAGACTCATGTTAGCAAGCCCAATGGTATTGCCGCTCATCGCCGCAGCATATGTTTTCACACTTCCCGAGTCACCGCGCTGGCTGCTTCTTAAGGCTCGTCAGGGAAAGCCTGGCTATTACGCCAAAGCCTTCCGGTCCCTCTGCAGTCTGCGGCATTCTAAGCTCCAAGCAGCACGTGATCTATTTCTCATCCACTTTCTTCTTGACGGTGAAGAAGACATCAAGAAAGGGCGCAACCGTTTCTTCGAGCTGTGGACCGTAGATCGCAACCGCAGAGCTCTCATTGCCAGCCTGACCCTCATGCTATTACAACAATGGTGCGGGGTAAATGTTATGGCCTTCTACAGCTCGGAAATTCTGGCACCAGTACTTGGTGATAAAAATGCTCTGTTGGGTTCGATGGGTTTTGGAATACTCAACTTTGTCTTTGCGTTACCGGCAGTTTACACAATCGACACTTTTGGGAGGCGAAATCTGCTTTTGTGCACCTTTCCATTCCTAGCCATTTTCCAATTCTTCAATAGCATGGGATCACTCGTGCATAAAGGTCGGACTCAAACAACTTTATTGATGACGGGGATGTATCTCTTCAGCGTTTCTTACAGTCCAGGGGAGGGTCCCGTGCCCTTCGTATACTCTGCCGAGTCTATGCCCCTCTATGTCAGAGATCTCGGGATGTCGATGGCAACTGCGACTTTGTGGTTCTTTAATTTCGTCCTCGCTATAACGTGGCCGAGTTTTGAGGTTGCTTTCACAAAAGCAGGCGCCTTTGGCTATTATGCAGCATGGTGTGTCGTCGGCTGGTTCATGATCTTGTTCTTGGTATACGAGACCAAAGACTTGACCCTCGAGCAACTGGACGCACGATTTAGTATACCCACCAAAACACACGCGAAATGGGCTCTTCATGAAGTTCGATGGGTTATTAGATACTATCTCTTCAGGCGGAAAACAGCTCACAGGCCAGTCCTGAGTATCTGGTCTCGAAATGATGGTGACGTGGACATGCATGCTCTCCCTCAACGGAAGCTATCGATGAAATTCAACCAACATGAAATTGAGAAGACCGAGGCATGATCGTGTGGGGCAAGGCGCTTGGGACGGATAAGCAAAGTGGTCGAAGCGCGAAAACATCGTTGGCTGGTTTCGATTTGGTTTGGTGGGCGGACAGGAGCGCATCATTGAGTGACAGGCCGTCCCGCTTCTAGCAATGTATTTGACCCGATGACTTCCAGAGAAAGAGCTTCGTGAGATAGGAGCTATTCGTGAAGATGGAGCTAAAAAGCATTGTGTTTTATTCTTGTGCAGTCTCTTATGCATTTGCGGCGACGAAGCATGCAATAATTGAATGTCTAGAGGTGGATTCGACCGCGACGTACAGCTAACCTTCCCATATTGTCTTTCCAGATTGTGTGTCGTCGGCAGGGTCTTGCAACAAACCCAGAAAGCACGCGAGAGGATGCCTAGAAAATATATGAGGCCCAACAGCTGCTACGACTCTGCCTCGTGTTATGAGACGTATAAGCTGACTGCCAATGCTGTTATAGTGCGCAATGGACCAACGCGAAGAACCAATCATGCACATGGACAGGAATTGTTGGTGGCAACTTTGGGATCGACGCAGTCAACCTCGGAAAGTGAGTGATGCCCATGCAGGTAGGCGAGCTTGATGACCGCTTGCTAATCGAGACTTTCTCAATGAGCAGCTACAGTTGTAACGGACGGTACAAGGACGCTGCTCCTGCGACCAAACAATCTTAGCTGATCGCTCCCAGATGCGGTGCTGGTTGCTCGGGCAGGGCGATTGGAAACGTATAGTGAGAACCTGATGGGAACATCATGGGTATAATGAAAGTGAAAGACTGATGGTGTGCGTGAAGCACCCAGGACTGTTTCTCCCACGACGTCTGTTCCTACTTCAACAATGCAGGTGGTGGAGCCAGGTGAGTCACACTCACCAGCTTTCTGCTCGTTAGATAAGCCGATCAGTAGCCGGTGAAGGCTAATCAAACTACCGTTGACAGCGACCCAAATTGCGGGGCAGCGTTCAAAGCTGCCGTAAAAGACACAATATTGGGCTATGCGTACGGTTGCTCGGAGACCAATCCAACAAAGCTTGTGGAGGTGCCAACTGTGCAGCCGGTGTGCTTCTGATATGTGTACTTCATTCACATCATTTTGAAGATTCACCAGGAGAAGTCACATGCAGAGTCCTCATATTGTGAGACAGGAATTTTGGCCAAACAGTGGCGCTGCTGTAAGCCTGGCGCGCCTGAGTCGTCCTTTATTGCTTGGCCAGCAGTTACAGGAAAGGGGGAGCGGCGTTCGTGATACAAGATGTCCGACTCAGCGATGCTGGTATAGGCCCGTCCTACGATAGAGAATTTGATAAATACTTTGAGCGTGGAATAGTCAGCAGGGATTCTGTAACTAAGCCTCGGCCCGTGGCTACCCGTACTTTGGTGATAGGTCCGGGCTAAGGTTGATCCGGAAGTGCCCATTCATTCGGGCATTCAATCGTTGATGGAGCAGTTTTTATTGTAGGCAAGAATTACCCAACGCTTATATCCCCTTCCATCTGCCCCCTCCAAGTTAGAGCAGCTGACATACTTTGTACGCCCACGCTCCGGAAGCTTAAGGAAAGGCCAGTCGAGCAAGCGGCAGGAGAGATCCAAGCTGGGATCTGGAAAGGTGCCGTGAGCAAAAACTTGATGGATGGGAAATACGTCGAGTAAAAGATAGACTGCAAACCCAACCAGGCAGCATCGTCGGGTTTTGGCAGCCATGGAGTAAGATATTGGACTTGCTTGTGGATGAGATGCTGGGAGCGCAAGGGTAGCGGGGACTGCAATGGGGGATGACAAGTGAGGCGTTGTTCGATGGAAGGGCGAGGAATTGCAATGGAAGTACACGTCCTTGAATCCTATCGTACGCTCTGGGTGAACCCTTGAGGATTCACCATGTACAGCATCCTCTTCTGAAGTGATGCCGGTTCAAAGCATAGCAAGGACGATCTGAGAAAGGCGGCACTTAATCGAAGACCCAGCACCCGCAGTCTAGCTGAAACTACATGTGGATGGCGGAAAGAGTCCAACATATTCATTCCTCGTAGATCGAAATCATGCATACTTTTTCAAATAGACTCGATGGAATTTGCAACGCTCTCCTACGGCATTCTCTATGACCGAGAAGCAGTAATTAGATCTGTCTCTATGATATAATCTGACTTCCAATCCGCGCATCGCCCAAGACTCCTCGCCTACTCACTATCCTCCGACCCTCAGTATGACTTTCCCGCCTTCTCGATATCGGGGCCTGGTGCCTTGAGTCGGCCTCCTGATTGACAGATAATATACTAATTAGCTCTGTACTCCCATGAACTCAGTGGCTATGTGGATGACTTACTCCGAGCCACAACTCCAAAGCAGGGACGGCGGGGGAGTGTAGAAGTTCTGGGATGTGCGACGCAAATAGGGCTCCCCTTGAGAGCCATGTTCGCGAGAAAGGCCTGTCAACGCATCACAGGGCGAAACACTGCTGGTTTCAGGTTGCAAGGATTAAGGGCGTGTGTGGGGCGGCGAGGCACGACTTGAGAGGACCGACTCGAGAGGACAATACAGTAGGGTAACTGAGTCCTTAGCGAGCGTAAGGCAACCCGAGCTACATCCTGGACTTGAGAGGCAGTGCATCGGCAACCCGAAGGACGTAGCCCACTTTCGGTTCCATCGCTTTTGTGACCGGCTGACCGCCATTGCCTGCAGGATTGTGCCCGCTTTGACGGGCCCAGACGACTCTCGTGCTGGTCAGTGGCTGCGGCATCGTGGGATCGTCCACATAGCCTTGTATGACTTGCCTTCTTTGGGACCGTGGCGCCGGTCTCATTCCAGACAGCGCCGATTTCCTCCAACGTGGAACTCCGAGCTTCGCTGCTGGACCCTCAGGCAAAACCGGATTTCGACTTAGGATTGTCTTGGCATCCAGGCACAGCCGAGGCTGGACGCGTGCCTACCTAGGTTCTCCGAGTGTTCCTCTGGATGCTATCATTGATCACCATGTATTAGACGAGTCGACCATGGTTATGTGGAATTTCATGTCGCAGATCAGCCAGCAGTGACTGAAGTATGAGATGCTCCTTCCGCTTCGCCCTCAGCGGCCTTGTGCTGCTAATAATCCCTCTCCTAACATTGAAGAGTCGTCTACAAGACTTGTGGAATCAGTATAATGTAGCCTCGTACATTAGCCACTCGTGGAGATATCCCTCTCGGTATGGCACTGTGGTGAACAACTCTGTCGAGCCCAGCGATAAAGTCATAATTATGGCGAAGCTGGAGAAGGAGAATACCGATTGGGTGACGGAGCACCTCTCCGAGTACGTTCTATCTGGACTCAATTGGTATATCTACTGATGATAAACGCAGCTGGCAAGCCGCAATTTTCACCGTCAATCCTACGACAAACACTACCTCCCTCACAACCCCTATGAACAAAGGCCACGAAGCCATGGCCTACCTCTCCTACATAATAGACAACTATAACACCCTGCCTTCTACTCTTGCCCTGATCCACTCTCACCGTAATGGCTTCCTCACTGGCTGGCATACCGACACGCCACTCCACGATAACGTCGACGCTTTACGCAAGCTGCAGCTAGCGTTCGTCCAGGAAAATGGCTATGTCAATTTGCGATGCAATTGGAATCCAGGATGCCGGGAGGCGCATAGAGACAATGCCCATGTCACACCTGACGTGTGGAAAGACATCTTTGATGGGACTACAACGGATATCAATCAATTTCCTATCAAAGTAGGCGCTGCGTGTTGTGCGCAATTCGCTGTCTCGAAGGATCAGGTCAGGAAGAGACCGCTAAGCGATTATCGACATTTCAGGGACTGGATTGTAGATACCGAGAAAAGTGATGCGAAGAGCGGGCGAGTCATGGAGTTCCTTTGGCATGTTATTTTCGGCAAGGATGGTGTGTAGTGAGTCTTCCCCTTCCTTTTCGGAAGCAAAACATTTGGGCAAAGCCAAAGAAGGCAGTGTGTTGACACGATTACTGCAGTTGTCCAATAGAGGAGAGATGCTACTGCGATGTCTACGGACAATGCTAGCATCCTTCATATAAGCAATTACATGGACGCATCGATCATCAATCAATAGACATTACGTTTATCTCAAGACTCTAGCCCTTCACACGAATCAATTCGATGCCAGCTGACCCTCGTGATGCCATTATCCTCTGTTACCGGCAACGCCTTCTCCTCATCGCTCGCAAAGACTTCGTCAGACCAGACACAAGGACCGAGGTCTGACTTATCAATAGATTTGAATTGGTGCCACCGCTCGTCGAGCTCGACGTAATCGTCAGTATGGCCACGTTGAGACTGTTGATTTTGTGCCCTCAAGCTCCCGACATGGCCATTCTGTTTGGCCGAAGCATTGATATCGTTGGATTTCTCATGTCCACTCGACCGTCCCCCTGAGCTGAAAGCTGTCGTGATCTTTGGAATGAAGTGGTGAAAGAATTGTGGCAAGGTCGGCATACAGCCGCAGATGATACCGCTGCTGATCTCTCCGAGTCTGCAATCACAGTAAGCCTATGTTTGTTAGATAATGCATCGTCGAATGCGCAAACTTACGCCCAGAGACCCTCGGGCAGGAGCCCCCATGTTACGTCGTGAACGCCCACAACTTGGACGCTTGTCACAATGCGCATGACACTGGATATGCAAGCACTACCCGCGGTCAGCAAGTCACCCAAGCTCTATCCTAAAACGAGTCAAACATACAATAAAGCCGTGGCGAAAACCGCGCTCATTCCGAGCTTATGCCTCAAGCCCATCTGCAGCTTCCAAACACAGATGATGGGAAGCAATAGCAGCACCAGATCCGAGGTGGCATTTATCACACTCGTGATAATGTTGACGGCATCAATGTTGGCGCACTTCCCTGGCAACAGCGGATTCCAAAATTTAGCTCTGGGCGTACAAACAAATATTGCCACGAAGGTGATAGCTGTATAGAAGACAAAGTTGAACCAGATCATGAAGTGGCAGAGGTAATAAGTTGCGCCAGTGCGCATGGGGGCAAAGATGTGGAGCAATTGGAGCAGGATCGACAATTTGGTGATGAACATGACGGGCGCGTAAAGGATCTCGAGCTCATTGACAATCTGGCACCGTCAGCGACTCCAAAGCGTGCCTGTACCACGGGACCAACTCACTTTGAGAAAGCCCATGACTTTGATTGCCGGGACGTTCCATTGGTGGACAAAGCCGCTATGGTAGATGACTTGATACCCAACGGAAGCATAGACGACATAGCCAACCTGGGCGACACCCTCAGCACTGTTACAAATATTCCGTTATACTTCGACAATGCCCACCCAAGCCAATATCGACAGATCTATGCACAATGCCCCGGTCAGCGGAATGTTACCACAGTAGCTTTTCCACCATAACTCACAATCATCCCAGCCCAGACCGGTCTTATTGATGAATCTCTTTGTGTACGTTCGTATGAGGACCAGGAGCGTCGTCACCGTTAGCGTGATAACCGTCGTGGCGACAATGAGATAGCCGCGAGAGTACGGGCTGACGAAGTTCGGAGTCACTCCCAAAGGAGGACGAAGCCCCGGCTTATGAGCCAACGCGTAGTTCAGCTCCGCAGGCGTCAAGACCGGGCTCGACATGTCGAGCTACCTTTCGGAAGGATAGCTGGGGTGCCTCGTCGGAGACGACGTTCCAGATGCAGAGGTTGACGCCCGTCGCTACCCTCGGTATGCACAAACAATGCCAGAGACGCAGAAAAAGTGTGGAGCAACGCATCCTGAAATTCTCGTTTCTCCAGTCCTCATCAACGGAACCCAAGGCGCACGCACCAAGCGCAAGGACTGCGCTATGTGCCAGAGCAAATCGAACCTCCACCGGCATCCCAGCCCAAGGCTAGCCATGCAAACGACCTTCAAATCAAGCAAGCCATACCTCACTCTAATCTAAACCTAGTACTTTTACCTTTAAATCACGCGCTCCTATCCCACCAACCGCGGCGGAACCCCACAGAAAGCAATCGGAGGAATTTTCTTTTGTTGAAACACCAATGGTCGTATGCACAGGGTATTGCAAGCATGGGATGCGTATTGGTTGGGTTATTTCACGCTTCACTGGGTAGTTGGGGTACCTTACATGAGATAACGGGAGGGATAGAGAAGTAAGGTAAGGTAAGGTATATGCGCTCGATGCGACCCGTTAGATAGGTAGCGTCAGGTACGGTATCTTGATTGCGGGGTACGATCTTCAAGGAGTGAATCGTCGTGCTGGTGAATAGTAACACCGTCTCCAGCCACTCGATGTATTTTTTTTACACCCCGGTACCGAACGAAGGGATATCACGACTCGTTGGGTACTCCACCCTCTGCGACTCATGCCAATCGCAACGATTCTCTATACCTCCTTCGAAATACCGTGGGGATTAGCTGCGAGGGTGGCATGCAGTCTCGTTGTCATATTTCCGAAGGCTGAATTGTACAGAATACTCCAACTCGCGATGAAAGCTCGGTTTCCGTCTATTGAGAAAATATCACATCACTTGCTCGGGCTACATCATGCTCCTATCCATCCAACTCCAACATTATCACATCACTTTCATTCCTATATCCTAAGCGCTCTTCCCGAGCTTACGATTTCCGCTCAAAAAAGTCATCGATGCCCTCTATCAATTCTTCTTTCTTCTTGCCCGATACGCTCATCCCCTTACCTTGTATCCAAGTTTTCAGTTGCGCGACTGTCATCTACAACGTTGTTAGCTTCAATTATCTATCATTTAAATCACCAAGTGGGAAGATCATTACCTTCTTCAGTGTCTGTTCATCAAAAGCTTTCTTCATCTGCGCATCATCCATTCCCCCATCCGGATCGGCCGACTTGGCCTTCTTAGCCCCTCGCACCGCCAGCTCGTCTTTACCAGAAGCCGGCGCGGACCGTTTCGCCGGTACTGTAGATGAGGTCTCATTCTCCAGTCTCCAAGTGTCATATTGCTTATCAAGCTCCTGACCCCAGTTGATCGCGAGAGGTCCCACCCGCTTATCGATCTGCTTATACTTCGGTACCGTTTTATCTTCAGGCTTCTCAGGCAGATCCTCTTCCAACGCCATAGCTTGCAGTATGCGATAATGCCATTGCAGCGCCGGGTTGGGATACTTGCTGGGATCGTATCGCGCTTTCGGCAGCTGCAGTTGCTGCACAATATCTCGCATGCGATCAATAAGCGGCTCTGGGGCGCGTATCAATCTCGTCTCTGGATTCTGACGGATGTCGTCGGCGAAGGGGAGGGGGCAGAGCCACATGCCGGGCGGAACTACCTGTGCGCCGTTGTCGTTCAGCTTTTCCGCTCCGGGCAGTACGGCTGCGATGACGGGCGCTGCGTTTTTCCGGGCGACGAACCATGCCACTGCCATCTTTTGGTCTCGGAGGAGCTTCTGCTGCAGTGCTGAGAAGACGCGCGTGGAGCCTACGTAGTCGTCTTCGGAGGGGTAGATGAGTGTTGAGGGTTTGAAGTTCGCCCAGACGGGGAGCATGGAGAGTGGTTTGAAGCCGATGATTCTGATGCCTGGGTCGCCGAAGTGGCGTAGCTCCGAGACTTCTTCTGGCGTGAAGGTGATTTGCTCTCCGCCGAATTTGTAGGCTTTCCTGATCTCGACCTTTTCGACGGTGCGAGCGGTGTCGTCGGCCATTTGCGTCGTCGCGCCTGTTGCGATCTGGGGTTTCTCGCCTTCGAGCCAGATGTAGCAGCTTCGTTGGATGGCTTGGCGCTTGAAGATGATATAACCTTTTACGGAAATCTTAAAGCCGGGCCCAATTTCGAGGGGGATGGAGGAGAATAGTGCTCTTTTCGCGACGGCTTTGGAGTTGACGGACGAGAGGAGAGAGTGGAGAAGGGAAATACCATCTTGGGTGGAGGTCGGAGCTGTATTGCCTGAGATGGGTGCTGGAGCTTCGGGATCTGTAGGCATGGCATTGTATATTATGTCCTGTTTCCGTCAGTATATCTGAGGAGATTTGATACGTTTCGACGTACATCATAGAATTTCGAGCGATCAAATTGAAGATCAGGTTTGGATATCGGGAACAGCTCAATGGTGACGCCTAGATCATACAAGTCCTTTGCTCGCACAGCAGCGGACGCTTTCAATGCTTTGTCTTTAGCATGCGGATCGTCGTCATCGGTGATTATGAATAGCCGTCTTGATAGGAAGTTTGGCGCCTTGGTGGTGAAGATTTGATTAGCGCAGAAAAGTACATTTGCCATTGACACCCTTTCTTTCGAAGATCGAAGCAGCTTCTTTGACTCTTCCTCATCTTCCGTCAGAGCCTTCAAAGCTTTGACATCTTCAGCTGCAGGTATGTCGAGATCTGTCAGTAAATAGCAGTGCGGGTAGGCCAAGCCTCCACGGGCTTGCTCTTCCGCCTGGAATCTGGTCTCCTCGGTCCCATACAGCAGTACACCCATCACATCATTTGGATTCGATATGATGCGCTGCTGCATCAGAGCATAAGCACATTTCAGAGCCGCCGAGGTGGGCGTGTCTCGCTCCTGCTTCTTCGCGTCCAGTGGTGGCGGCGCGGTGAGCATGGATGGGCTGACTTCGATGATAAAGAGAACGGCATCTTTGGCAGACTTGTATGCCTATCCGCTATGAGTTGGTCAATATTCTCATCTCTCGATCGCTTGGCTTACGGTTTCGTCAATTTCCTCCTCCTCTTCATCCTCATCACCAGGAGGTTTCCACCTATCCTCGTCCGCCATTGTGGAGACAACGCCAGGAGATACACATCACACCTCAAGATCCATCATTGGACGCTGCAGATTTTTTCAGGATTCCACACACATCTGTCCGATAGTAAAAATTTCACAAAGCATAAGCCAAGAAGTACATTAGATGCCCCGCGCGTAGAAAAAGTGGGGCATCTTAGGCAAACGCGACTAGCGCGATCCACTTTAGACGCCATCCCACGTGACCCCTATCCTAATACTCCATTTGGCTCTCCAAGTAATTTAGTCCACGGCAATGCTTCCACGATATCCATTTCCCAACTCTTTCCAAAGTCTATTGTTATTTGCAAGAGACACTTCGAGCCGCTGCCTGGTTTGGGCGTCAAGTATGTGGCAGATGATATGTATTGTCGTTTTGCGAAAATCGTACAACATATTGCAACTCGGATACGAACAGTCAGTCCCCCACTAAATAGCCATACAAATGTATATCGCGATGTCCGTCGACCGACATGACTCTCGCACACAACGTCCGATGTTGCTAGACTGGTAAATATATACATACCATTTCGTTTTTACGTTCCTATATTTCATACTATAATGCATCGCACACATGTGGCCAGGGCAAAATTAGTGCTTCCGGGGATTGTGGGAAGGGGACTATCCGTATCCAAGCTGGACATATTGTGCAAGAGAAGTCTAAATTACAGAGGGTCATATGCTACCAACTTTCCATATCGGTCTATAGGCCTTACATTACCCATTTTCGATGCTTCATGTCTGGTTTTTTGTTTAGGCGATGCAATTTCGTTGAAACTACTTTGTTCTTAAAGTCGCAGAATGAGGAGCCGATTTGCCCCAAGAATGGAGCCGTTGTGGGAAAACCACCATTTCTCAGCATGCCAAGCCTCGCGTACTCGCGACTGGTGGTGCGAAGCAGAAATCGTATCCAAATAGGCTCAGGATGAAGAGGCTATCGAGAATCCTTACACCGAAATGGGAGTTTCTATTAGTGACGTACAGATCATTCATCGCTCATGGTTTTCAGGCCAAATGATGACACGGGTGGAGACTGTTGAGGGTTTGGTATCCGAGACTTGGTTGCTCTTATCATGGCTAGGGTAAGGAGGTATGACCATTTTCATGTATTCGCAAAGCGAATTTTGAGGGCGCCCGTGATTGCTCATGGGGGCTACAACACGCAAAACTGTCTCTACGCTTGCGAAAAGTGTGTGCGCAAGGTTCATGAATGAGCCCCATAAGGTTTGTCTTCCATCCAATCCAGTCAATGAGCGTACAATCATCGAGGAGTTTTCAAATACATTTGTGGTTTTTTCCAATTCTATTCAGGTACGGAGGTAAAAAAATTCTTCTAGCGTTGTTTCTTTGACGTTGAAACCATAAAAACTTGATTAGCGCTCAATTTTACACAAAAAATGGAGTCGGATGACTCAACATACCTGAAAAATACCCAATTAATTACGCAGAGGGGGCTGGTAAAACACAGCTTTGGCAAGGCATGCACTTGGCGTTCGTACTTAATGAGGCCCTATCCTCCCCTTTTCTGAGTACCACAGCACACACTTTCTCATCAATCATTGAAAACTTCTATCCATTACCATCAGCATTATCTCACCACGACCACTCACACCCTCTCATCTCACCAACCTCCACCACACTTCTCTCAACTCACCGAGATGTCTACTGAGATATCCACCCCGATGGACGACCCCATCATTTGCTACACGGCCTTTTACCCCCCAGCCCACTGGGAGTATATACAGGAGCAGCGTGGCGACGACTCCACCAGCGATTTTTGGGCAGGTATGACGATTGATTACCACGCCATGCTCGAGAAGGCTGCCCAAAGCTTCTCCGAGCATCTGGCCTTCGACCATCAAACTACGAAGACCAGCGAAGATTTCTGTCTGGATCCCACCAACTGCGGGCCGGACACCATGGAGATGTGGCGCACTCTCAAGGAGAGAGCTTTGGAGCGTTCTCAGAACCTCCATAGCATCGCCGAAGAAGAAGAGCCAGAGGTCGCCGCCGATGTGGAGGAAACCTCGCAAGAGGTGCCCGAAGCATCGGCTCCTCTGCCCGAACAGCCAGCCATTGAGATGGCTGTTTCAATCTCTGATTCTTCTGCCCCAGTGGAGAAGGAACCTCTCGGCCTCGAACCGATTGGAACTGGACTCCCCTGGGGCAGCATCTTCCCGGATTACGTCCCGGGATATGCGACCAGCATCAGCACCACCACCAGCACCACCAGCAAAAGTATCACATGGGCACCGCTACCCGATACGACAAAGCCTCCACGCACGCCGCCCCGCTCTCGTCGCCTCAGACAGAGCCTAGGGTTCTTGCGTGGACTGCTGTGCTGCTGGAACTGATCGCTGTGATCGCGGCCACAATGCGGACTCTCCTGCTTTCCTTCGGGACTGGAGACCGACCGTGTGGCTAGATCCCTCCTGTACGCCTGTACACACCTCACTCTCACCTCCTATGCGGACCCTGGCCATAGGGCGACCGTACGGAGCATCCCAACGAGCGGCGACGATAGTGTTCGACTTCTCGCCCTCACTCTCACCTCCTATGCGGACCCTGGCCATAGGGCGACCGTACGGAGCATCCGAACGAGCAGGACGACGGTGCCAGAAAACGGTGTCAATGCTTTCCTCCAGGACTTGGGCTCATGCTTTCCGTCAGGACTTGAGCTCAATGCTTTCCCGCAGGACTTGACCGGTCATTGCTTTCCTTCAGGACTTTGAACCCATGCTTTCCATCCGGACTTGGGTTCATTGCTTTCCAGCAGGACTTGACCAGCCGTTAGGCCACCGATCTCCCTCGTATCACCACCCCCTATGCGGACTCTGGCCATAGAGCGACCGTACGGGGGCCCACTCACGCCGACTGTTATCCTTCAGCAGTCACCGCCTGAGATCCGACCTCACCACCTCCTATGCGGACTCTTGTCATAGAGCGACCGTACGGGGGTTCTCTCACGCCGACTGTTCTCCTTCCGCAGTCACCGCCTGAGATCCGACTTCACCACCCCCTATGCGGACTCTTGTCATAGAGCGACCGTACGGGGGCTCACTCACGCCGACTGTTCTCCTTCAGCAGTCATCGCCTGAGATCCGACTTCACCACCCCCTATGCGGACTCTTGTCATAGAGCGACCGTACGGGGGCTCACTCACGTAGACTGTCACCCTTCCGCAGTCATCGCCTGAGATCCGATTCCGAGCAGCGACAAATCACTTGCGGGCTTCGAAAACCTACGGCATCCACCTCGCATGCGACTATACCTCCGTTGCAGCGACCATGACGTGAATCAAATTCGGTACAGACACACAAAGACCAGAGAGCATGGCGGGCTACTTCGACTGTCAATCATGTTTCGATCTCTGTGTCGCCACTGCGCCTCTCAGCACCCGGTCCTTCCTTCAATCTGGCGACGACACCTTTGAGTCAGCTGAGACCGCTCTCAACCACCCTCACAGATCTTGGGAAAACTTTCTGCGGTTCAGGTTCTTCCCTCAAACTGGCAACCATCCATCCCAGCTAGCATCGCCCCAACGATTCTTCAATGATTCGGGATATTCTTCTGCGCCCAAGTATCATCCATCATTCTTTCGATGACCACTTGAAAATCTGGCGCAATCTTTCTACATCCAGCTCTATGCCTCCAGCCTCTTGTTGACCATCTCCAACATATCCAGGCTCTTTCATCAATCCGAGCGCTACTCAGTTTCTCGAGATACCAGCTCAGAGCAAGTATGGCCACTTGACTCTCACAGCTCATCAATAACACGGACAACTCTCTTCTTGACGACTACGATCTACAACGCTAACGACATCGCTCCTTCCTCCAAATCCCTAATATCCTGCTTTCAGCAGCAACACTGCCTTCGCTATCTCGAACGATGAGTCCCGACCAGCATCCCATGGCCGGCAAGCGCTATACCTTCTCAAACATTTCCAATGAGCAACATGACACCAACAAACGACAATCACGACGACTACAACGATCACTCTTTCCTAAGCACCTCCTACCAGACCCACATACAGCCTCAAACCACGGAGCTACAAATTCCTCATGAGGATCAACCTCACCTATGAGAAAATCCAACCCTAAAGCTATCATCCACCGAACCATTGCTGCTATAACACATTTGCCTCGCAAGCACGACGCCAAAGTACCCTCGCGAGCACTACCTACCAAAGCACACACCACTCTGGAATGCTCAACTTGCCAGCACAATATCTCTCTCGACACTGATCCGGATATGCTACGGGACTCAATAATACTACGACTTCTCCTCGACCTCACAAACTTCATGCAATCGAAAGCTTCTCAAGCTGTCTACTGTCGGATCCCAGCACCACCCCACCACAAGCTTTATGTCAACGCTTGCAATACAGCCTCCGCGGCGCAATTTTTCGAAGCTATAGGGCCTTGCATACGCCACGATCATCCGTCTCACGGCCCACGGCCTACAACCCTGCCGTCGCGAGCATCGGGCTCCGGTAGAAGGCGCTTACCATCGATGCGCATCGACACCGATAAGAAACCAGACAAGATGAAGGGATGAGTTGGAAGGTCTGAATGGAATGGCGGCGATGGCAAACTGGAGATGGAAGGATGGAGATGAAGGAATGGGGCTGGAGACACCGACTTGAAGGAATGAATCGGAAGGGTACACCGAGGGTAAAAGCACGCCTCAACATTCAAACAAGCGTCGCTGGAGGAAAAAAGTTCAAAAGAATGGGACTCCAGAACGAAGTGGAAAGATACCAAGGAAGGACTGCCAATGCAAGAAGCAGACAATCAATGACAGAATCAGCTGGCTGTCCAAAAGAAGGCAGAAGCTGGAACCTCTATACAAAAATGAGCAAGCTGGCTGTCCAAAAGAAGGCAGAAGCTTCCAAGTCCAAGAGAAAGCTTCCAGAAAACTGGATAAAGGCACACGAAACATAACAAAACGCAAAAGAAAACAACAATACATACAAACCAAAATCAAAACATCATCAGCTGAACACACAGTCCAACCAGCTCTCGAAGGCTACATTTTCATCAGCCCATCTGCTTCAAGGGATGGACGGGAGAAGATCGAGCTTGCAGTGAGGATTCTACGGCGATGGCAGGTGGTGAAAGAAAGTGGAGAGCGGATTAGCATGAGAGAGAGGGTCAATGCCATCGAAAAGATGAGCCACCACCTGAGTAAGATGACTCCACTTCTCCAAGAGAGACGATCAACTAACATGCACAGCACCGAGGCTGGTGGGAGGGAGCAGGTTTGGGAAGGAAGGCGGGGAGGTATACTCGAAGGAAGAGCGATAACGGTCTCAGAGATACTGGGACGGTGAGGGTGGAACGCAAATGGTGACCAGGATGAAGGGATCAGAGGAAGGAGGCGCTTTTCACTAGTTTGTCTGCTGTTGATAATGTTTCCGAGGACACGGGTGCCTGTGGATGTGAATATTTGGGAATGAACACGGATTGGATTGGTTTGTAGTAAGACTGTGTTCGACATTCAGCATGAACTTTTGCCGAGTAAAATACCACACTAGCATCTGCTTTACTTTAGTCAATCGTAATCTAAACCCCTCACAACTCCTCCGCACGTGAAAGAATACCCAACCTGTAGAAGACAGAAGGCCTGATCGATTTCTACATGGCACATCATGCGGCGGGCTGCGAGGGCACTTTCTACATTGCCTCGCGTCCAGCAAAGGGCTTCTGGTCGGAGAAGTATCCTGACTGAATCCTACTCCCACGGTCCCCCATACCCTCCACTTCTTAAGCAAACGATCGGCGAGCACTTCGCGTCCATAGTGTCCAAATACGGAGATCGAACAGCGTGAGTGTCACTGGCTTCCACTACGTTGGTCGTCATTGGCTCAAGTACGAAGTGTCATATCTCGTCACCAGCGCACGCGCCTGACGTATGAAGACCTGAACAAGAAGAGCAATGCCTTGGCTCGAGGACTGTCCTCTAGAGGCGTCAATAAAGGCGACAGAGTAGCAGTGTCACTGGGGAATGGTATAGAGTTTGCTACTGTATATACATGCCACGTGGCAATGGCAGAGAAGGTTAACGGTTTACAGGCAACCTACGCTCTCTTCAAAATTGGTGCCATACTTGTAGGTAACCTTCTTCACAAGTACAGTACGTTAGTCATCTTTCCAGTAATCTGCCCTTTCAATTTTGTCGGTAAATATCGAACGCGTTTCTGTTGCCAATCCGCTTAAGATCTTATATTAAAGCGCAATGTAGAATATGTCTTTACTTTCCTAAAATGAGAGCAAACTGATCTAATGCTGTGACTTCGTCTTACCTTCTTCCAATCCCGAGATCAAGAGCATGCGAGTACATAACGCTCATTTGACTAGGTGCCCCTGAACCCCAGCTTCAACGCTCAACAGTTCATCGCAGCGCTTAGCCATCTTCAAGCCTCGCATCTTATTATCGGCACCGAGACGAACCTGCCCAGAAGAGAGCCTCGCTCGAACATTCCCCTCCTCCAGCAACTCATTCCAGACCTCCAATCTAGAAGATTGGAGTCAGACGTCGTTCCGTCACTCCAACAGATCGTCATCGTCGACAACTCGGAAGGCCGGGTCAACGCTTCCTCACTTGAGCCTACCACTAGTTACAATCATGTCTTGTTCGATGGAAGAGGCCTGGAACCCTTACCGTCAAGCTCGCTACACCCCCAAGACATCATCAACATCCAATTCACATCCGGTACCACTTCCCTTCCCAAAGCAGCCTGCCTGTCCCACCGCTCAATCCTGAACAACGGCAAGAGTATCGGCGACAGAATGCTTCTCACCGAGCACGACATCGTATGCTGTCCCCCACCACTCTTTCACTGCTTCGGCAGTATCTTGGGCTACATGGCGACGGCAACCCACGGCTCAGCCATCGTATTCCCCGCCGAGGCCTTCGATCCCTACGCCACGCTCAAAGCCGTGCAAGAAGAGAAATGTACAGCCCTCTACGGCGTTCCGACAATGTTCATAGCCGAGCTCGAATTGCTCAAAAATGGCACGGTGCCATACGCAGGCTTTGAGCACTTACGGACCGGCATCGCAGCCGGGACGAGTATCCCCTCCGAACTCATGCGGAAGCTGCACAAGATACTCAATTTGACCGAGTTGACAATCTGCTACGGTATGACAGAGACGAGTCCGGTTTCCGCAATGACCACCACGGACGACCCGCTAGAAAAGCGTATAGATAGCGTCGGCAGACTGCTCCCACATGTAGAAGCCAAAGTTGTCGATTCCACAGACGGCACCACAATTCTCCCCATCGGCCAAAGGGGCGAGCTCGCAGTCCACGGCTACCTCGTCATGGACAAATACTGGAACGATCCCGATCGAACGGCCGAAGTCATGATAACCGATGACAACGGTAAAATATGGATGCACACCGGCGACGAAGCGCAAATGGACGCCGAAGGCTATATCAAGATAACAGGTCGCATCAAAGACCTCATCATCAGAGGTGGAGAAAACATCCACCCGCTCGAGATCGAAAACTGCCTCTTGGCCCATCCAGCCATCGAAGACGTCAGCATCGTAGGTTTGCCAGATGAAAGATATGGCGAGGTAGTCGCAGCCTTTGTGATTCCACACCAAGATACCGACATCACCACCGAAGATGTTAAATCGTGGGTACGGGAGAAGCTAAGTCATCATTTAGGTATACACCTCCCCCTTCCCCCGGTTCATACCATAATCCTACTCCGCTCGAACGCTCGAACGCTCACCTAGGCCTTCCAGTACCCAAGCATGTCTTCCAGGTATCCACCTACCCGAAAACCGCAAGTGGTAAGATCCAGAAGTTCAAATTGAAGGAAGACGGTATCCAACTCTTGAAGGACGGCAAAAACCTACAATAATATCACTTCCTACATCCATGAATAAAACGACTATAGATAACGCTCTCCCTCTTCTTTCACGATCCATCGCTCCTACCCATCTCCGAAAACCCCTTCTCATCAACCCCCGCGTCGCCAAACTCCCTACATACCACCACTCCCATCCCGTCTCCCAACCCTTATCTCGCGAAATCCCATTTCATTAATCCCCTCCTTCACACCACCCAATCCAACTATACCGATCCATTATCTACAACCCACAACCCACCATCTCCACCTTTCCTCCACCCCTGATATCCAACCCCACCTTCAAACACTCCAACCCCATTCCTTGCACACCGCACACACTCCCAGCACCATAAAACGATTCATGGCGGGAAGATTGAAAACGCTTTGTATAAAGGGATGAAGACAAGAAACAGGAAGGGAGGAAAATCCGTGGAGAAACGTAGCTGCAGAACCGATTCGACCTGCGACAAACTTCATTGTATAATCTTACACTACGACGTCATCTGAGAGCTTCCACTATGCCGTCATAGAACACGGGTTTCCTCATGAAGGTATGCACTTCAGGACATGCACCCAGCAGACTAGAGGAGATATTATTCGGTCACTACAAAACCGTCAATATACATACATACGCCTCATAGGCTATGATCCACCAAACTCCATACTAGAACCCTCATAGTACCGTGAGGATAAACATCCACCACAAGCTTGCCAAACTGGCTCGATAATAATGGAGATGATCCATAGCTTCGATCCACACCTTTTAAAGATCCCCCCAATCTATCTCCTCAAAGGTGACATAAATTGTCAGAGAAAAAGCAGGATTGAGATCCCAAATTCTCGACTCTCCGCCCGAGATCATGTCGCGCCAGAAAGGGAGAAGCAAGCAAGAGTCGTGAAGATCATGTACAAAAAGGCTGGGGTATATCCGCATCCGAAAAGGGGCATTACAGCAGTATCAGATAATTCGAGGGCGCGATCCCGGTCTCCCCGGTCTCTTTCTTCGCCTGCCACCATCGGCCGCTCACGTCCGAAACCTCTAGTATTTCGTGCTTGGCGAAACTGATTTCGTTCGCGTCGTCTGGGTTGGCTGTGTACGAGTATATGGCCTTGGCACGGTATGGGTATTCCGTTGGTGATGTGACGTCGTGTCTCGGGTCGTGATGCTCAGGTCCTATACCGCCCATCGGTGCTGCGGTCATTGGGGTGTGGTTCGGTGGTGATGCGGACCTTGCGCCTTGTCCGAAGCGAGGTTGCGATTGCTGACCTGCGAGACCTCCTGGATAGCCTGATACTGGCGATGAGGTCTCAAAGCCGTTAAGTTGAGCGGACGTGTACATTTGTGGTGCGTGATTGCCTGTCTGGGTCGTCTCGTGGCCGTTGTGCGGAAAGTGGGGGCTGATAGGTCGGCTGTTGCGTGTTGAGCTGCGCTGCTCTTTGTGCAGAGCGAAAGAGTCAATGTAGCCTCTGTGTGTCGCTTGTGGCATTGAGCCAAAGTAAAATATCCAGACTATCTAGGGTTCGTTAGTATGCAAATGCGGCGTAGGTTACTGGCGGACATACCATGACCATAGAGAGTAGGATGAATCCAGCTGCCGATGCTTCTGTTGCGCCGTCTGAAGAGTATACCAGAGTATTGATCAAGGATGGCGCGTACGTCAAGCCTGCTGCTAAGAATCCGACGATCTACCACGATATCAGCACATGGGATATTGGTGAAGGAGACCAGTGTAAAGGTTCGTCTTACAGCCACATGGTACGTCTGTGTAGAATTTGACCCCACGACAATAAAGACACCCATTATCACGCAGAACATGTATACTATAACCCACCACACGAAATTCGGGAACGTTGAAGTTTTGCGTTGCGCTACGATAGATGCAACGAAGGTGATGATCCACGCAAGCTATTGGAAGAGCGTGTTAGCAATGTGTATGCTGCACTTTCATGTTAGCGTATGTGGATAGACTTACATAGGCAATGGATAACGTCGCCAGTGCGAAAGGGTCGCCAACGATATGCCCTGTGATCCATCAGCATGCGCAGCTACTCATGATCATGACCGTTTCGTACCAAAGCTGAATCCTCGCACCGAACCCCGCCTCCCAGCGTTAGCCTCCAGGTTGTTCATCTTATCCAAGGCTGGAGATTGAAGGCTGCCGTATGATGAGGGCATAGAGAACCCAGCGCAGCCAAATTTCCTCCACGCAAATACTGAAGTTGGCTTGCTACTGTTGTCTCAGATCTCTCAGATGTTCCCTTTATGCCCGTCCAAATTCGGCTTTATTCGAATAGATCGGATAGCACGACTTTGATGTTGATGATTGAATTATCTTGCGATTTGGGATCTGCGGCGTGGTGAGGGGTTTGAATTAAAGAGTTTTTGTCGCACTGGCCAAGGAAGTGCGGATGAAAAATGGCCGACAGGAAGGAAGCAGCAGCAGCAGCACCGGAAGGTCAAGGTACGGTAGAAGGAGTGTGTGATTCGTGAGAAATGTTGATGTTCGGAAGTGGAGGGTTGGTTGAGCGTTGATGTTGTTGCGCGACAGGAGAGTAGAGTGGCTGTGGTTTCAGAGGAACGGAAGGCAGCGTAGAATTAAGGCGTAGCGCCTCCTCTAAAATTAACCCTTGAATACCTAAGATTCCCTGCCAGTCAGCGCTCGAGGTAGCGATTGTCTTCGGACTTGGCTAGGGATGTGAGGTCGACCGGAGAGGTAATCATTGGTCGCCAACGGAGGGAGGTATTGATTGGTATGTTGTTCAATAAGTTCAGCGTGACGACAAAGACAATGGTTACACGTTACACGTGGGGAACCTTTGGGGTGATACGCGTATCAATATTCTAGGACTACTACACTTATGGAGATGACTGCGCTAAAGCCAGGAACGGGCTCTAGACCCGAAGAATATTGTGGAGCCAACGGCCTTGAACAAACAGGCACCAAAGGCATTTCTTTGGTCCGACAATGCGCATACTTAGATAATACATATTGCGGCTACCTGCTCGAAATCTTCACACTTCTTGCGCAAGGGTCCACTTCAATTCTTAATTTCTCTTCATGGTCAATTCCATAGAATACTCACTGGATTTGCAGAATCGGAAACCTTATACGTGTCCACCGCTCGGAGTCTCCAATGCAGAATCCAGGTCTTGTGCCGATCGGACTGCACTCCCATGGGTATCCAGTAAAATAACGGCATGCAGCGTAGGAGTGTTGCGCCGTAGCGGCGAAAGCTTATAACAGCTCGTTGTTCAAGCATCGACACACCCACGTTGAACCCGACGTATGTGCAAGCTGCTTTCACAGTACGATCAACGCGGTACATTGAACAGGTGGCATGGACCGCATAGCTGGTCTTCGGGAGGGACGTGATGAACTGGTGTAGCTGTAATGCCGAGGAGTGTCTTCAGGGCTGGTTGGGCTCTCAAGAACAGCTGCTCGCCATCCTGGATTTTGATTGTAGTTTGCTGATCCAGTCTGACCTTCATCACGGCCTATATGCCCCCATCTCTTTCAACCTCTCCGCCTTCAGCCCTTCCCCTCTCCTGACCCTCTTCTCCACATCCACAGTCCTCCCTTCCCATTCGCTCCAACACTCGCTTCCCCCCAAAATACCCACCTCATACCACCGCTGTATAGCCTGCGCACTCCTGGCTCTCAGGTCCGATATTTCCCTAGCCTGCGAGTCTTGTAGGAGCGCTATTCGGGCAAGCCGAGGTTGTAGTGCAATCAGCGCTGCTGAAGATTCTGCAGGAGCAATGGGTAGATCTTTGACAGCGTGGAGACGTGATGCAGTGGTATAGTATGAGGAAGCACAAGAGCTTATGATGGAGAAGAGCTCGGCTGTGGAAAGGGTGGTGGGAATGTCAGAGGTGGAGGGGTGGAAAAGGTCAGGGTATCTTGCGTCTAAATCATACTTATCAGTGGAGGCAGCAAGAGAGCGAGAGCGAGACTAACGCAGCTTCACTAGCTTGTCGATGTCAGGTGAACTTGTAGACAAGTTTTGCATACTGTTCTCTAGTCTTGCGAGGCGGACTTGCACCGTGCTGTCTTTGCCTTGCCTCGCGACCTGCTGTAGCGGACCTGCCGCATTATCGCTACCGCTCAAGTACCATTCGACTTTTCGAAGACGATTCTCGAGCGAGTCTAGCGTTGCTAAGGCGGTCTTATCTGAGTCAATACTCATCGTTGGAAGTGAACGCAAATGTGGAAGGTTTGGATTTCATCCACTATGCACAAGCTAGCTGCCAAGCTTTCTTTATTCAAGGGTAGAATTACTAGCGTGCCGAACTTGGGCCGACGCTTGCGCTACCCGTTGCTAGAAGTAATTTTAGCATCTTCCTTACATTCGTCTCTACATATAATCAGCATGCCAGAGGTAACCATTCCTCAGAGATAGCAGTACAGACCATCCACATATGACCCATCGTTTGGTTGTTGCCATTATTTCAGTCACGTAAATACGTGCGCTACGTGTTGTGCATACTGACTGCTGTTCGGCGCCCTGGGATACTGACTAGAAGAGACAGGCACAGAGTCCTCATTGGTCGTTCGCATACCTCTGAAGGATGTTTTGGACAACATTCAACCTGTCTAGAACTGATGACATGAATGAGAAGACGCCGATAAGCTCCCCACGAATCTACCAGACGTCAACGTTGGGATACAGCCATCGGGACTCATGGTTTGAGGAGGGTACTCTACCCACCTTGGCACTCTCGATATTCCTCGTCTAAAATATTATGAAAACTTGTCGGCCGAGCTCTGCATCTACTGTTTGAAGATTCTTTGGCTGCTGCTCAACACATATAGCTCTGATTCCTTCAGCACGTACTTACGCTTTGTTGAATTTACAGGGAATTTCTCTCTTGTCGTTGTATACATGAGGTATATCCTTGACACGACAAGATCTCAACCCTTTCAAATGTCGCTTTATCTTCAGCATTTATCGCCACTTCAATGGGGTTCCCGTTGTAACGTTTCGGGAGTTTCTTATCGATACTCTGATGATTTACCCCAAAGCCTTCCTCTACCAAGGTTCAAATGAAATAGCCTCGATGTTCCAACTATACATTCAGAGTCATACTATTTACGGCATTCGAGTGGTCACTAACTCGATACATCTCTTTACGCAGTTGCAAAGGGGACGCTTCGTCTCTCGTTATCGGATTGTTCCTTTTCTAAAACTTACCTGCGCTCTGAAGCTAACGCTATCAAAGCTCTTATCATTAGCCCAGCTGAAGGCAGATTAACGTAAAATTGTCAAGGCTAGAGATTCGGTGCACTCCTATTGGATCGGAAAGTGCCCTGAACAAGAGTGTGCATGATGGGGGTCAAAACATACAATCTCGCTACCCCTCCGTGCCCTCCTGCATCGCACAGCAAGGCTGCACCGGGTGAAGGCAACTCCTCACTGTACTGACTTAATTAAAGTGTTCCGTCTGCTTATCTCTGTGGCTCAAGTGTTCCAATCTTCATCCTCCTCCTTTTCTCCTTCCCAGCATGTTTTCCAATTACCTTCTGCGCCTTTACATTCTTCTCCTTCATCTTCCCCACCCACTGCTTGCAAGTACGCCCGGAACACTCGCCCTTTTTATCGACGTCGTATGTGGTCAAGCGAGCATCATCAATCCAACCGTCAACCTCCCCGTGGACACCTGCCTCGTCACCCCCGGCGCATCCGGCATCGCCGTCGAAACACTACCACCTTGCACCATCGGCAATGCCACATTGATCCTATATCGAGACAAATCTTGTGCAAACCAAGACACCTCCGGCATCAAGTTCGACCAGGAAAATTGCTATTTTGACGGTCCCAATGTCCCCGCCGTTATGTTCGCATGCAAACAAGACGCCAAAGGCACAGTCGCAACGGCCACAACCACCGCTTCTGCAGGCTCGTCCATCTTGCCAGTCGCGCCGGGCTCGCCCGCTACTCCCTCACCAGGCGGACCGACGGACCAGGCCACGCCCGCTTCGAACGGCGCTAGCACCACATCAACTACAAATCCTTCACCCATCGCCTCCAACTTTTCGCCAACGAAGACTCCCAGCGCCGACGGCAGCAGTGGGGGCTCAGGGTCAGGACTGAGTCAGAAAGAACAGATCATAGTGGGTATTGTGGTGCCTGTGGCAGCGATCGTAGTCGCGCTCTTGGCCTGGTGGTTCCCGTGCATGCAGCGGAAGAGGAGGCATGACCAGGCCGAACAGCATCAGATGATGCACAGTCCGCCTCACGGGTTCGTGCTACCGGCCGCTTCGACTGGAGGAAATCCTGATCAGGGACCCAGGAGCTTGGGGTGGCATGGGTACGAGGGGAGGCCGTGGTAGTTGGACTAATGATGTCCGGGATCGTGGCCTATGCTCTGGAGCATGGATGGGTATTCGTTGGCTGTAAGTATGTGGAGAGGGGAAACTAACGGGGATTCGTTGGGTTGGGGCCAGAAAACATTTCGCTTCTTATGTGGTGGTCAGATGTTGCATGGTGTACGATACCGAAAGGGGGTTGTTTGGTCATTGGTCCGAACGACCAAGGGCATATGGTTGCAACAATTTTTTTGTCTTGGGCGATTCATGTTGGTATGATCCTTATGAATCGGAGGTTGAACCGTATCTTCATAGCGTACCACACTGCATCTATAGCGAATGCTTTACCATGGAACGAGTCTGTTGGTGGAAGATGATTTCTGAAAGGCCATTTCATTGCTGCAGAGTTCATGAGATGATGGTCATTCGCTTGAGCATCCTTTGCAGCCGTCTCAGATCTTCAATCTTCCATGCCAGATGATCGTTCGTGAAATGATTCACAGCAGGAACAATCCTGAAGGGTCTTTCATTGCTCGAGAGTGACCTGCTGGAGGACTATTCGCTGGCGGCCATTTCTCAAGGGTCATTTGTGAAGGGTGTTTTGCTGAGCGTAGCTGGCTACTGGATCACCCTTTGACATGATGATTGCATTGAGCATTGTATGCACCGGCAGTCACTCTTCAGAGCTGAGCTGTGAGTTATATGTGCTATTTATTGGATAGGGAGCAAAAAGCATAATGCCATCTTCCATGCTTCATTCGTTCGATGCCTAATGGACTCTTATTAACTGATCTACCTTGCGAGCAAGTCGGAGAAAGAGAAATCGGACGTCAAGTTGATTAGAGATGCTTTCTGGTGCCATCAGCGAAGGATGAATTAAGTGGGGGCGCCATGGAGTGTCATCCGGCTGAGCTAACGTGGAGAGGCTTAGCGACCGGTTGCCGGTCGATCACAGCACCGTTGCGAAAATTTAGAGAGCGAACCTCGGAACAAACAGTCACGACATCCTACCATATGGACATTAGGCTGCAAGCATTGGTTACATGCCACTGATGATAAGAATCTTAGTCGACGCCCCAGAGGCCCTGAGTGCCTTTCGATCCTTGGTGAGCAAGGTATAGCTTGTAGCATTACCTCGTCTCTGCATTTTGGTCTTACAGGTTTCGCCATATATATGTACCGTCTCATGTATTTTGGAAGCTGCCTCTTGTTTCTTGACAGCTCCCAGCCTCATGGAAGCTAAATCTTATTTTCCTGAAAGCTTTACAACTAGCGGCAATGCTTGTGGTTGGGGTATACAGATGTGCCAATAACAGTAGCTCGACTACGGTCATTCCAAGGTCGACTATCCTCCTTATCAGCATCACAGACCGAAATTCAAGGAGTAACTCATATGCCGGTACGATCAGTGATGTCGAATGGACATTTGGCGTTCCAAAAAGGCCTTCTTGCATGTGAGAATCATATGATTGGGGGCTTTCGCTGATCATCGGAAACACGCTAAGCCTGTATGTCGTATGCCGTAAGCGAACAAGAAAACCTCTTTCAGGCCCCACCAGACACTTGAAACCACCCGAGCTGCAGCTCTACTACCATAAGCAGCAGATTATGAGATGTCAGCTAGCCTTTTATCGGCAGATGTGGTCCGTTGTCGAGGGTGGGTCTCGGCATGTTACCATACCATCCTACTTGTCTTTGGGGCCACACTGCGTCTTCCTTATTCCTACGAGTAAGAACGCGCAATCATCTACGAGGTTACAGTCACTGGGTTTCGTAAGGTTTTCTGTCTTCGTGCTTACTATAGGGGGGGATCATTCCGTTCCAAGGTGTTTGAAAAGGCCAACTAGGCCACCCAGCTATCTTAGTGGCCCATAGATGAGATGACGCCCGCTGTCAGATCTCGAGTCTGCATATTGGCGACCATGCTTCAGCTCGTTAATCCCGTCATGGGATCCACGTGGCAGTGAGAGTCATATTGTCTGCCTATTTCCTAGGTATATGCTATTCGATGGATCGATGAACCCAAGCAATCTGCTTCTCCAGTACTGCTGTTCGACTCTCTTCTCTCTCGTATCTACATCTCAGAGTTTCCTATCCTCGTCTCATACTTTGGATTCGTGGTAGTACTGGAAGTGGGTCCTCATTCCGAGGTTTAAGGCGCCAGTATTCAATCACGACGCCCTTGCAGATCTAAATGTTATGCATATGGAACAGCATGGTGGGATCTGTTGCTTGAGCTGACCGCTTAGCCATGGGGCCTTATCGTTAAGCGGTGGGAGGTTACATAACGCGTGTCGTTCCGTCTTCAGTGTTGGGGGTTTCCTAAAGAGGCTTGATCTTCGCCGTCAGATACCCCAAACCCAATTATCCAGGCACAACATCGTCGAATACCGCACTCCATAAGCTCCCTCAGATGTTGTACGCCTAACACTCCATGCAGGTACGAACATGCTCGCCATTATCGGCCCATGCCATACCTCCACTGCATAGTCCTTGTGGAGATGCAGACCCACAATTACGGTGTCCGAGCATGATCGACGAACAAATCCTGTATTGGGACTATATACTTCAGCCCCGGTGAAAAAATCCCTTCTGCTCTGTCATCAGCCATGCATCTATAAGAAGCGGACTTGCGCACTCTAAGATTCGGCACCTTCATCTGCACCCACCAACTATCTGACTCAGAAACCCCCATCGAATTACTACTTTCAATTTCATCCAACCGGCCATTCCAACACCATCTCTCCGCTCCAAACCTCATCAATTCACCAAATACGATCACAAAATGTACACCACTACCTTCCTCCCTCTCTTCCTCACCGCCCTCGCTCCCACCGTCCTCTCCACTCCCGCCAAATCCTATCACGGTCCACACACGAAGCCAAGCGGCGTTCCATACCCAACAGGCACAGGCACCGGTGGCATAATGCCTACCGGCACCGGTATCTTCCCAACTCGGACTGCCGCCCCTTCCAGCGGACTCATGACAACTACATACAAGCATGGTGGACCTAAGCCCTTCTCTTCTATGTTCGAGCCGCTAGAATCGATGATCTAGATCGCTTGGTATGATTGCCTCTGCCAATCCTCAAGAATGTCTTGACTTGGACGGTGACAACTCAGTTGCTTATAAGTCCCATAGATGCATGGAAGTACTAATTAATATTGGCCTCCATCGAAAGACGCGTTACAGAAACGAGAGCTGGACACAAGGTTGCATTTCTAGGCATCGCTACATAGGGTCGGCCACTCATTAGACTCTGTAAGAGATCAGACAAGGTTGCAGGATAACCGGCAGTGACATGAATCAAACAAACGATAATTTTACCATCACTCGACACACAAACACGACATACTGGAATCGCGTGCTTTGGGGCTCTAAGATCCTTACCAGACCGCTCAGGCATTGATATCAATGGCACTTCCATTACACACCCCACCGTCGCGCCACCAGTACGAAACCCCACACCGCTCCCATGCTCGAAATGGTACCATACTGATGACTCTCCAATTCCTATTGAGTATGTGTTCCCTCTAATATCTATGTAATGTTATGTTAGTATCCCATCATATCATGAACACAAGACAATCTATCCCACACCCATATCTCATACCCATACCCACACCCACACCCATACCAAATCCCCTATCTCGCCCTATCTCAGCTAGTACCAAGTCAAAGACCGCCTATCCCACTATCCCACTATCCCACTCCAACCCCTCCCCCTTCTCATCCCTTCTCATCCCCCCCTCCCTTCTCATCCCTTCTCATCCCCCCCTCCCCCCCCCTCCCCCCCCCCAAATCATCCCCCTCCCTCCTCTTCCCCATCTATAACCATCCTTCCACAACCCGCCCACCCCATTCCAAAGTACAAAAGCCCCGCTCTCAGTCCTCGCACTGCAACAGAAGGAGCCGTATCCGTCATGACGTACATAAACCAGGTCGCAGACACGGCCTGTCGTACTCAGCAGCTTCGTAATGGAATATTGGAGTCCGTACAAGCAGGAAGGCTTTTCGTTACGTGCCGTATGTTGTATATGAGATGCTACAGCACCGATACATCCGAGGGCTCAGGAACGACACCACATTTGCCGCCCACATTGCATGCGATCAGACGGCTGCGAGGCCTGAAAGGGCCTGGAAGGAGTTAAGGATATGCATTGCTTAGGCTAAAACGCTCAATGGTACAGTCAGTCAATGCTCCACCTTCACACTCTCATCGGCCAGAAATGTCATCCGTTTGCCCTCGTACACGTTCCACCCCTTTCTTCTCATCCACGGTTCTCTTCAGCACCTCAAGCTTCTCTTGCGTAACCTTGATAGCATGGTCAACCTCTCTGTCACTCATCTTCACATCCGCCAACGCCTTCCGCAAACCCTTGCCCTTCATGGTCGCCTCGCGCTGCCTCCTCGCTTGCGCCACAATCTCCTGGTCATTACTACTGTCAGGATAGGCGATGCCTTGCATTCCTACGCGTTCTTCCAGCCAGTCCCACAGATCGCTCTCTTCCTTTCGCCATACTTCTTCGTAGGCGGCGATGCGCTGCGGTGTCGACATGCCAGGATAGCCAAGGCTGTTTGAGGAGGTAAGCTTTGGGCCGCGGAGCCAGTTGATAAGTATGATGAAAAGAAGAAGCCCAATGATCACATTTGAATTGACGATTGGACTGCAAATGTCGACCACTGGGCCCAAGATGCCATGCAATGGTTCGAAAAGGCCCCAGGAGTTTTCTTGCCGTTGAACGCTATTGGTCGCCTTATCATCCAGTGGTGCAATTTTCGTAGAGGCTGGATCGCCCTTCCTACGTTTGCCTTTCTTGATTTTCGAGCCGTTGGTGCCCGCGCGAGGCCTTGATGTGACGCCGGCTTTTAGGGCCTTGATCAAGTCATCACCGTAAGTCTTCTGCCCGTCGGTTGCCCCTTTTTCAATAGGTCCTGAGGGTCTTAGTTAGCAACGAACCTCTAAACATGGGCAGGGTTATGAATCACCCTTGAGCCAAGATTTTCCAGTCCATTCAATATTGAAGTTCATGACTATCCTGGTCGCGTTGCCCGGGGCCCACATGAAACAAAAGCGCGTTTTCGTTGCAAAAACATTGCCACTGGGAACATCGGGTGTTTGCGTACTTGCAGTGACCGAAATTGACTTTTCCAAGTCAATGAAGTCCAAAGTTTCAGTGACCACGCACTTGGTTGACTTTGGCCCGATCGAAGCGTAGAGTGGCTTGATGTACGAGAAGATGCGGACGTTGTTCTCCTCAGAAAGACCTTTCTTGTCATCCTCCATCTGAAGATCCGTACACTTCATTTCATCAAGTAGCCACTTGACCATGAACCCACCAGATGCAGGTCCAAACACCATAGAGTAGACTTTGCCAAGAGGAGCTGGAACGATGTCATCTTTGAGGAATTTGTCATAGTGGGTATCGCCATCGCTGCATTCAGTCGGCGAATGAGTCGCTGGACCTGGAAAGTCGACACTTGCTGCGCTTGCAGCTGCAGCCTTCTCACCTGCCTTAGCATCACTCGGGGTAGGCACGCCGCCGGCAGCAGCGCCAACTGCCACGCCCATAGCAGACGCTTTTCGTCCTACCGGATCCGCGACGGCTTCACTGCCAGCTACACTTCCTTCAGGTACTTCAGTAAAGTCATCAGTACCTTCGTCTTCTTCTTCGTCTTCGTCATAGACTTCATCGTCTTCTTCCCCAGTAATGTCACTATTTCCGTCACTGCCGGTCGGCTCAAGCTTTTCGGTCTTGTCACCAGTTCCACCTTGATCGAGTCTGACACCATTAAGAGAGCTCTTTAATGACGGGTGATTGATCTTCCAGATACCAATGAGTAGGTCGTAGGTAGCTTCTCGACTGAGCAGACTGCGGAAGGTATGTCTTGCATGTAAGGTCTGTATCGCGATTGCATTTGGGAAGACCATAGCAGTGTTTTCTTTCTCCACGGAGACGATCTCATCAAAGTTAATGATAAGAGTAGTCACCCAACCTAGAATATTACTTGAGAAGCAGATGTGGCCTTCAGAAACGTAAATTCTCCCTGCGAGTATAATTTCGCGCTGCAAGGCGCAACTGTAGTCCTCGATGAGGTAGTCGTCTTCGGGTACACTGCGGAATAAATTATGAAAGTCTCGGTTACGCTTTTTGCTCGCAACGGCAAACCCGGTGAGCTTCGGAGTGCCATTCAATGCTCCGGAAGCAGCGAGAGCTGAGGTGCTAGAGGCTATTGCTGCAGCGATGGTGCCACCGGTAGCAGATGAGCTGTTTCTATGCCGCTTGGCGATGGTCCCAACCCGGCTGCGAACGCTGCCGCTACGACGAAACGTAGCTTCGCTCTCGTGAATACTTCCATTAGGGGGTGTTTTGTCACCTGTCATGATGCTAGATTCGTAGTTTGATCTTAGTTTAACACCAGGCACAACGTCTTCAGCCACAGGTGTTGCTATTGTTTCTTCAACCGCTCTCTCGCTGTACGCCTGAGATACTGCTCGGGCGGCAAATGCGTTCTCGACTCGCGCTGCTGCTTCTTCTCGCTGAGCCGATGCGCCGCTTCTTTCGGAGGCACCATTCGTAAGGGACGCAGTCGAAGAATTATCCGTGCCAATGCCCAGATGACTTAGACGAAGGTCACCTGTACCAAGGGTGTCAACTGCAAGTTTCTTATCCTCGCCTACGGGCGGATCTACTGCATTATCGGTGATAGTCGTAGCCGTATCTGATTCATCGAGACCTTCTCCTTGGGTGGTTTGAGTAGAGGATCTCGATCGTGGTTCTTTGCCTGCGATAGTGTCGCTGAATTGATTGGCGGCGTTCTGCGCGGCCGAGAAGACAGACGAGAAGAAGCCTCCCGAGCTGCCAGGAGAACCTTGAACAGCCGGTGATCTAGCTTCTTCAACCATGGGTGTGAGAGGCGCAGACATGGCACTTGATAATTTACTGGGTGCATGTACGCCAGAATCAGACCTGACTCGGCGATGGGAGATCATGGTGCCAGAAGCCGAGGTGACAGTATTCGCATTTGTCCCTGCCGGAGTTGCACCCTTGGTCCTGAGCGACGGGCTGCTGGGAGGTTCTATTCGCTGATCGGTTGGTGTTGGTGGAGTCACAAGTGTTTCTGGAGTCTCAAGAGAAGCGCTTGTGGGAGTCTTCGGAGTGGTAACGATTGCCGGAAGATCTGACATACTGGTTGTATGGTTTCTCGTTTTGATGTCGGGCAATTGGGAACTATCTGACGCCTTAGTCCTCCCGAAGTGGACGCTCCCTCTCTTTTCCTTGTTGAAGAGGCCCCCCAGACCATTCCCGTTGCTCTCGGAAGCTACCGATGCGCGATCTGGGCTCTTCGGCGGACTTGAGTTCTTCTTCTTAGGTCCCATTGAGAAGACGTCCTTGATCTTGGCGCCTGGTGAGATGCCTCTGTTCCTACTGCCATCAGCTGCCGCCTTGAGAGACCTCCCACCGTCACTGGGTTCCATCGTTGCAGCATGCTGAGGTGCCAGATTCAGCGAGGGTGTGCTACTTGTAGCTGAGGCTGGAAACGTGTCCGCTTTGTGGTATTGAGGGCTATGGAATTCAGGATTCTGGGATTTGGAGCCGGTGCTGTCCAAATGGAGGTCACTTGGCGCTTCGGAGGATACAGTGGTCTTTATTAGAGGCGAGGACGAGGTAAGGTAGCCGACATGCGACTGGTGCGATACTAAAGGCGGCGGAGCAATAGCAGGATTTTTGTGAGCTAAAGATCTGCATGGAATGTTAGCACCTCGAGGTATCGCTTGCCAGTAGATAGCGGAGTCCACAGAAGGCTTGATCAGGTCTCTGATTACAAGACATGCAACGGCTATACGGACAGGGATCTAGGGACAGGTAGAAAGGTTTGAACGTCTTGCGGGTATGCTTCAAGCCTTCTTGCAACGTGTGGAGGGTACGAGCGCCCTCCGCTGGCACAGCCAGCAACGCCGAGAATGCTTGGCACTCGATTCTACCGACAGTAGAGAAGCGCTTGCTTACGGCTCTGTGTCTGACTCAATAGTAAGCAAACTTGCACCGTCTTCATCCAACGTGCTCCGACTTTCGTTCTCATGCGACAGCATGTTCCGATCAGCAGCCGTCGCCGTCTGGTCCCCAATACTGCGACCGCGCCCATCTGGCTCTTGTTGCTGCTGCTGCTCAGCCTCCTCTCGCTTCCGTCTCTTCTTCTTGGTTCGCCCTGGAATGAGCTTTGAAAGGGCGCTGGGTCCCGAAGGTAGTCCATCTTCCTCAACGTTGGTCTTCCTACTGTCGCGGACTCTGTCGATGAGAGAGTCAACGGAATGTCTTACACCATTCCGCTCCCCTTCATCTGAGCCATTGAGGGACACGGTAGACTCATCCTTGTCTTTGTCAAGACCCAGGCGGGCCTTAGCCACCAGTCCCTTGAAAGCCTTGGTCCCAGTGGATGTGGAGGGTGCCGGAGAAGTCTCCTTAGCTAGACGGTCCATTGGCTGAGGGTCGACCAAGGTTCTGTCCTTAGATCATGGCGTATTTAGGGAGTAAAGAAGACCACAAAGGCGCCGAGAGCGATTGTGAATATAATTGAGTGTATACTGGGAACAGAACGTGTCTATGAATATTAATGACGAAACCAAGGTATTCAATTCGTCTCAACTCCGGAAAACACGACACTAGAAGTCTTGGCGCGAAGATCATCACGCTTTCCTCGGATGATCGGCGTCACTCTCAGCAGAGCCTCCGCTAAGGTCTTGACTACTGACTAGGTAGTACTAAACTAAAGAGCGAAGGAGTTCTTTTACTGGGGTTGATGACATTCACGGAATACAATAGACCTCCCTTTAAGCAATGACTAGCAGAGCGATGGTACGCGAAAGAACCCACATTGCAAGGGAAACACCACGCCCAGCTCTTGTATCTTAGCTATCAATTATTGTTACCAACCTCTTCAAAACGCAAAATGCTCCATCGGCCCCAGATCCCGATGTAATCGCAGGACATAACTATATAGCTGACTCTTCCTCTCATAAGTTGCCTAAGATGGATGCCTCAGCCTTGACACTGGTAAGTTCGCAACCTCTATGACTACACGGACACCATACTAAGAGCTTCAACTACTAGGCGCAATCGCATGCTCTCAAGGCATCCAGAGCAAACACCCCCACAGCTGCGATCGACGAACACGATCTGGCGGCGGGCCAGTTTGCAACGGCTGCAAGGGGGATAGATGATGCTTCCGAGGTATGGGCCGCAGTGTTCTCTGTGCAACGCCTTGTACTCAGGCGCGAAGACAGGCATTCCGAACCCTGAAGTTACTCGAACAACATCACGAAAAGCTAGCACAGCTGCTGAAGTTCCAGAACACACACCCTGTCTCCAAGGCTCCCGAACCCGTTCCTGAAATGAAGCCTGCCCCGTCCCCGTCCCAGCTTCCAGAACCACCAAAGGTGCAAGATGGATCTCCATACCGGTCTCCATCGCAAAGTCTGCCGGCTACCCACCGACCCCAACGAGATATTAGCTCTTCGATAGCAAGTAACCTGGCATCTGCCCGCGGTATACCGTCCAACAGACCGCGGAGAAGTGGCCAAGCATCGACACCAGTACTCGCTCAACCTCACGTCGAAGGCAAAATCGTCAGTCCGCCGAGGAGGTCGAAAGTGGGCGACACGTCGTCAAAGACTGTAGCTACCCTCAATACTTCCGAGAAATCCCCCACAGCACCAACACTACTCTCTCAACCTCCAATCCCATCCACCAACCCCTCGCCCTCTCAACAGGCACCCACAGAGATCTCGCAATCCGACGAACCCTTCCAGCGCTTCTATTCTACCTTTGAATCCCTCTTCTCCAAACTCTCCGCGCCCCTCGCCTTTGCCGGCCTCCCCCTCACACCCGAAGAACCTCCTCAGCCCGAAAAGATCCCCACAAAACAGCCCCCCAGACCCGCCGAGCGCGCAACAGCCGAACCAGACTACTCCCGTCTCTTCTCCAAAGCCGCCCTCCGCGCCGTCCGCGAAGAACCCCGCGGGAACAACCTCGGCGCCGCGGAAAGCTTCTACGTCGTCCCCACAACCGGAGGAACCATGCCTTACGCGAGCATACTCACGCGAAACGGACACATCCCCGGATTCGAACGCGACGGCGCACGCAACAGCGAAGACTTGGAAGAATTCGTCGATGCGAGGGAGACGCCTGGACCACCTAGTCCCCTCATGACGCGCGGAGGGAAAAGAGTCGCCGGGAGCAGCAAAACGATGGAGGAGTTGCAACTGGAGAATGCAAAACTCCGCGACACACTCGATAATGTCACGAATCGGCTCTGGCAATTCGAAGTTGGCGCGCAGACGTCGAGCGCGGCGTTGCATCAGAGTATTCGAGCCAGCATGGCCGCCTCGGTCGTTGGGGGCCCTGATGGAGGAGAGAGGGTGGAGAGTTTGGAGGAGCAGGTTAAAGATGGGAAGAAGGAGTTGGAGCGGATGGGCAGGGAGAATGAGAAGTTGAAGGGGGTGGTGGGGAGGTATAGGGAGAGGTGGGAGAAGTTGAAGGAGGGGGCGAGGGTGAGGAGGGAGGGGACGGGTGGGAAGGAGGATGAGTTGTAGGATTTGGATGGGTTTGGGTATCTTGGATCTAACGAGTGGAATTTTGGCAAAAGCTGGTTTTTTCTCAGCTCTTATAGGTTTGAGTGATCTGATCTGATCAGGGTTCTGTATTACCTTTTAGTATCGGTAATGAACCGCTGAGCATTACGAATAGACAGAGATCCGGGTCAGACGAAGGAGAGAGTAGGTAGATTTTCACTCTCAGCATGTTTCCCACATCGCCTATGGAATTAGTAGGCGAACGAATTTTCAAATCGAAGAAGCCCCTTGGTAGCACAATAGGCAAGCTCTCGCATGAACTATGGGTATCTATCTAGCATCTGCCCCCAAGCATCCGTCCAATCTAAGACCCCTCACGCTTCTTACTCGGTGTGTCCCTCCCACTCCCACTCCCACTCCCACTCCCAACACGCGCCGTCCCCCTCGGACTCCCACTCGCCCCTTTCTTGATCAAATTCGCAAAGAACGAATTCAACTTCTCATTCTCAGCCTTCAGATCCTCCTCCGACTCCCTCTTCCCACCCACCTCCTCGCCAATCTCATCCTTTCCCAGCCTTCCCTCATCCGATCTCTCGCGATCTCGAGACAATTTCAGCTTCCGGAGCATGTCGTCGGCGTCGACTTGTATACCGCCCATGTTCACCTGCACGGGGCCGATTTGCTCGTTCATGTTACGCTCGGAGGGTTTGGTGCTGAATGTGAAGGGGGCGTTGGGGGCGTTGGCTGTGGTGGGGGTGGTGGAGGCGTCTTCCGCGACGAGGCGGGTGAGGGTTTCGAGTTGGGTGGTTAGGAAGTCTTGGGTTGGTTTTGTGAGGACTTCGATGCGGGGTTGGTGGGATAAGGGGTTGGAGGGTTGGGGGTTTCGGGGGGAGGGGATGGTGGATTCGTAGGCTGTGACGACGGGACCTGAGGTCTCGGCTGCCGGGTTGCTGTGGTCTGTTTGTTCTGGTTCTGTGTTGCTATTGGGTGGTAATACGGGGATAGGCTGGATGTCGAGGCTCCATCCACTGCTCGTTCCTTCCACGTCAAAGCCTTCCCTGAGTACACGGATCTTGCCCCACGAGTCCCATTTTGGAGGCACGAGCACCTTGTCTCTATCGATGACGTTGTGCTTGAGCGCTTGCTTCTTGAGTAGCGAGTGTATGCCAAGGGTTGATTGTATAAGTGTTGGCAAAGAATTCGGGGTTGAGTTGGACGTGTATATCACTGATGCGCCGTCTACAATGGTCAGTACGATTAGCCAAAGAGAGCTGGAAGTCGAACAGCAGCTTACGCTTCATCAGTATTGTCCGCAAGGATTGCAGCACGAAATCAAATTCGTCTTCTCTCCAACCTTGCTCGATTTCCAGCGTATCAATTTTGTCAGCCTGTAAGAAGCCTTGTCAGCATCATCTTTCAACCGATATTCCACCACGGTTGTCTGAAGCCTTCACACGCCTGCATTTTTGGTACTCACACCATGGCAGACCACGCAGAGGGGTAGCCCCAGTGGTTCATCCCACTCTCCTTCACTGAGAGGCAACATCACGTTGCTTTCGTTCGCTGTCCCCAATCCTCCAATATCGTTGGCGATGGTCCCTCGTTTCCGCTGCTGCCACTCTTTCGTGACGTGTTCCATGGTTTCAAGTTCTGCATTACCAAGGGAGGAGGTGACAGCTCGCAATATTCTGATCCAATCTCGTAGTTGCCTGACCCAGTGCCACGGTTCCGACCAATCTAGTAGAATGACAAGGAGAGTCTCTGGGATCGATGGTGGAGTGAAGAGAGGCTTCAGCAAAGGAGCAAAAGAGGGCATTGGTTCTGACAGGAGGTGGATTGATAGCCGAGCCAGTATGTCTACTGTCGATTAGCTATGATACCTTCCACAAACTGCACAATGCTCACCTTCCTGGTCTGCGTCCAGCACATCTTGATATGTATATCCAAGTGCGAAGTCGTTCGCAACGATTTGCTGCTTCCTATGCCGGTCTTGCGGTCTTTTAGGAGCGTCGGAGAGCACCTCGAGGAATTCCCTTTGTGTATCAGGCGTCCCTCCTGTCTCTTCTCAGCTACCCCTTTCCCCATTCTCTATTTGCGACCGACCTAGGACGACTATCTTCTTCTCAGGAAGCTTCTTGCCGCTAGCAACACTGTCCAGCAATGAGGACCACATGCCCTTCTCCTCGCCTTCCTTGCTTTGGGGTCGATCCTTGTTTCCCGTGTTGATTACCCTTGGGCCTTTGAAATTTGACTGTCGACTCATGTTGGCCTCTGTGGCTCTCGATTGCAGTCACAGATTTGGATCCCTATACCATGACAGCACCCAGCGATTGAGACTCAGGGAGGTGGAGTGGGCGTGATCGAACCGTCCTGCTCCGAGTGAGTTTGTAGGTACACAGAAGTCACGTGCCGTATGGGAGGGCTAATCTTTAGACGCTAGCCGAAATTTTCACCAATGCAACTCGGCATTGCTCTTTCTCACGGTGCCCGACATACTTCTTGATGCAACAATATCGATATCTACATCCTGTCTTGCCCCCAGCCACGCGGATCTCAAGATAATTTAGACACTTTGGTGGGGCTGCCGGTCAAATGTGTCCGAATCATTTTGGAAGCCGCGTGCCAGCCAACGTGTAGCATCCACTTGCATCGGTGCCCATCCCTTTAATCGTCAGGTGGAGGATTATTTGCGGTCGCCCACCTATCAACATCGTCAAATGAAGCTCTCGCCATCACAACATAGAGTGTGAGCTGTGGATTAGGCTTCAATAAGTGCGCTTTCGTAGAAGAAAGAGCAATGATACTGCCAAAAGATGGGTTGAAAGGGTTTCTCACATCAATGACATTCCGCAGGTGAATGGAACACAAATGTCCATGCAGAAGGTCTGCAAGTTGTATTTGATTTTCTTGCCGACTGGTACGAAGAACGTCAGTTGACCCGGTGGTTTGAGGAATCTTACACACATACTATGCTTCATGCTCATGCTTGGTGCTAGAGTAAATCGGCTACTCGATTGATGTCTGATGAACCTTTGACAGTGTGGCTAGCTGTCCTGGATGATGTTTCGTGGCAAATCTACGAGTTTCACTGGATAGGTAATTTGCAAAGGCCAAATCAATGTTGATATCTCGGGTATCGACACTTCTAACAATTGAATTAATAACTGGATACATGAAGTCATCAGATTAAGCAGCTGGGCACTTTGCAGCGACAAGGTTGAAAAGTCAATTACCTCGGTGGCAAGGAATGGGCTCAGCCTCACATCAACAAGGCTGATACCTTGTTATCTTACGCTGAAAACTTGCTGTTGACCATGATAACATGGCAGAGAATTCTATTGCCGAGGCTGAGATGGACTTATCAAGAAGAGAATTAGTCCAGCCAATGATTGTTGTAATAGATAATCGCTGTTGCGGGACCCTTACAACATAGAGGCTCAGCACCTGGAGGGCAGAAAGGTGAGGATGATCTGGTACGAATAGGTTGGCATATAACCAATAACGCAAGCTTGTTCGACAATGTACGAGGAGAGTTCGCGATTATCGCCTCGACTGCATCTTACACTGGAGACTTGTTGATAATGGCAGGATCAGCAGTGCAGCCAGTAGGCACTACTACTCCATACTTACCCGACTACGAATGGACATCATTCACAGCCTCCTACGACCATATCTGACTATGCCCACCGCTGCTTCGTATACAATTCCAAGACACTCAAGGGACAGTCCTCCACTCACCACGAACGGTTCATGTACAACACAGTTTCACACGATTTATGCGAGGAAACCCAAAGTCTAGGCTAGGAAACGCAGACCTGGGAGTTATGTCAAAACTTCTTACCATTTACAAGCTCATCTCAAACCCCTTTGCCATGAACCTCTCCCTTACTCACCGACCTTCCTGTCCTTCAGCCTCACCTGAAAATCCTCAGGCTTGACAAACCAATCATTACGCACCGTCCAATCATGCTCAGGATCCGCTAGGCTAATATCAAAGCGAACCACGAGCTCCGCAATAAGTTTCTCTAACTCCATCAACGCTATGTTCTTGCCAATACACGTTCGTGCACCTTTGCCAAACTATTTCAAAGACATTAGATTGAGGCTCATTATGAAGAAGAAATATATCAACGCGAATGACTTACAGTCAAGAAATACTGCTCCATCTTGGTACTCTTCTCCGGCGATTCGAGCCAACGCTCAGGTCGGAAGGTGTCGGCGTCGGCTCCGAAGACTGACTTATTCGCGTGCGCGACCCAGCTGTTGACGCCGACGATTGTCTTATGGGATTATGTTAGCTTTGTGGAGAATGGAACACGGGAAAGAGATATAATGGATAAAACGTACACCCTCGGGGAATGTGCGACCTGCTAGGTTAAGTCCACCTTTTGGTACTACACGAGGTAAGTTGATACCGAGAGCTGGGAATAGCCGTAAGGTTTCTTTGATGACAGCCTGCAAAAGAAGTCTGAGTCAGCATTACTAACATGGCTGGAAGCGTGAGTTGAAATCCATGTTCCAGGAGTAACAAGTAGGCGAGAGCCTCAGTATACGCTTATGCCTGCCACATCTTTGCGACTCACTAACGATGAGAAGGCCACCGAAGGAATACATACCGATAAATACGAGCATTCTCGAGCATCCTTGGCCGTGATCCTCGCACCTTTCGACCGCATCTTCAAACCCTCCACCTCCACCCTCAGCTTCTCTAAAACCCGCGGATACTTGCAAAGGAAGTAGATTGCAGCACACATTTCATCCCCTGTCGTCTCCCCTCCAGCCCCGACCTGTGCGAGCAGATGATAATTCGTATCCTCAACCTTGAACATCTCGGGGTTCCTCCGATGTTTCGCAAGCATCGAACCCAGAAAATCCGTCTCTAGCAAAGCCCCGCCCTCAATCTTCTCTTCCTGCAAGAACCTATCTTCCTTCGATGATGCATTCCAGTCCGCAATGGAGTCGGCCACGAACTTGTACAGGTATTGTATGCCTACCTCACCTTGCCTTGAGAAATACTGCATGACGCGCATGATGAAGGGATGCCACTCGCTAAACACGCCCATGGCGGCGCTGTAGCGCACAACGTTATGGATGATGGATATCATGCTCGCGACATCGGTGCCGTCTTTGAGGAAGCCGAAAGGCTTTCCAAACTATGGCTCCATCAGCTGCTTGCACGAATAAGAAAATACAGGCATACGAACGGTAAGGGCGCCAATAGCATCGAAAGTGTAATACTGGATCCACTCCGACATATCGATGACTTTGCCTTCACGCGCGAAGTTCGCCATCTTATCCATAAAGTTATCCGTCGTACTATCGATTTGCCATTCAACATTCACCAAAGCGCCGATCTGATACATGGGCAGCACCTGACGACGCCGTCGGGCATTGTGCTCATTGTCACGTGTGCTGAAAATATCAGGCTCGACGTTTGGAAAGCCAAAAGCTTCGTATCGAGGTGCCTAACCTCATACTTCAGCCGACGTCTTTCACAGCAACTGCTACAGCGAAAAGAATCGAAGCTGGCTCTACCTTAACCAACTGATCCTTCGTCCGATAGATAATCGACGCGGCTTCCGGATCATCGATACTGTACTCATTCGGGGCCAGGCGCACGATAGGACCGTGTTTCTGGTGCAACTCGATATTAATCTTCTGATACTCGCGAGACCGGATGGCTTGGAAGAGCCAGAGCCGAGTGAATTTCGCCAGCCATGGCCCTGGGACGTCACGGAGGGGCGTTGCGTATGCGTCGTATAGTGTGCGGAAGAGTGCGTAGATGGTGAAGAAACCGAGAGAGAGGTAGACGGTTATGAGGAGCTGTTCGAGCCAGGAATTTGACATTGCGCTGTGCGAGCTCTGTGTGTTTACCTTGTGTTGTTCTTCTTCTTTGTTTGGGTTGACGGGAGGAGCTCACGATCGCTTGAGTTGTGGAAAGAAGGAATGAGCGCGAGGTCGTCATTGCCGTCTGCCAGCTGGTGCGACAGCTCTACTAGTAGTTCCAGAATAAGGTAGATAACGCTTACGATGAGGGGTCTGGAGCCACATCATCCTAGTCCCTACCACCATACCATACCTAATACACCCACCATATACAAGCGTAAATGTAGGCGTCTGCTAGGAGCATGCAGCATCCAGTACTTTAGTCTGAGTTATGTTGGTCGTCCTCGGAGTACGGCACCGCCACAAAGACATCTAATGCAGGCTAAGTCGTCTAAACCTTGCGGCTGCATAGGACGGGCTTTGGGGCTGCATGATCCCCGCTCGCTTGTCCGGTTTTGGTAACCTATGGTGAGCTGGTTTTATGCAGCTTGTGTGGGGAGACGGGATGCGAGGGGAGTTGGGGGATGGGTTGGTGGGTGAGGGATTGCGTGGGGGAGATGGATTATGTGAGGGATGGGTGGGGGATGGGTGGGGGAGACGGGGGAGACGGGTTGGTGGGTGGAGATCGTGATTTGGGTGGATATTGCCGGTTTTTTGGTTTGCCGCGGGATGTTTTGATGGGAGAGGGATTGCAAGTAAGCACTGTTGGTGAGTAAGTATTATGTTTACGGATTTTTGTATGGTTTTCTAGAGGCAGCACCGTGATAACCCGCAAGACAATTATGCAATGGATTTTGTGGCCTTTTCTATTGCACTATTTATGGAACAATTCTTGAAGCACCCTGTCTCAATTGCCACCAATGTTCTGAGACAAATAGCGACGCTGCCGAATTAGGAACTTCATCTACATATATACAGGACCTGCACGTCGTTCAAGCGATAATATGACACGAAACCACCAGCGCTGCGGGTATCAAATGCTTGATTAGTTGATAGTTTCGGTCTCCTTATCATATCCCCCAACGCGTTGATGTATTTATTGTGTGCGCTTTGGTCGACGATGCCTTTCTATTGCTGGCATTTTCAAGTTTGCGGTATGCGTCATGTGGAGATAGGAATATAGACTTTGTCTGTCTTTGTGTGTAATGGCGAACATGACTGGATTTGTTGAGAAACAAGGTAAGGCGCGAGCCATGTTGGAAGCGTGTACGCATGATTATCGATGTTGTTGTTCGGCCGGACGGCTGACCGATACCATCCCAGGATCCCATGTTCGAGACAGCTGCAGGCCCTGAGACAGTGACTTCCATGTAGACGAAGACACGCCGAGCAGGTGACACATCAAGTCGTTGTGAAGAGAGCTAATCGCGCTTCACGCCCACCTTGCCGATTTTGCGTAGGCCAAAGACACCGATGCAGCAGCAGATGATCATCAAAACAAATGTAGCCCAAAAGCTGGCCTTGTAACCGGCTTCCAGAGCGTCTGGTGAGTTCTTGCTCGGGTAATGGGAGTGCTTCGTGACAGAATTCGCTACGACGCCCATGACCGCAAGACCAATGGAGATACCGAATTGGGCAAGGGTGTTGAAGACTGCGCCGGCCAATGCTTGGTCGCCTTCCGGAAACACGTCGGAAACTACGAGAATTCCGACGGTGAACAGTACTAGAAGTTGTGGAGAATTCAGTCATGGGGACTAGATAGAAGGACCAAAGGAAAACTGCAAGACCTACTGTCGACACTGAAGTATGCAAGAATCTGATTTATCCGTTAGGCGTCTAAGCAACGACTTGACTTCTAAGGACATACCTGAGCAAAGAATGCGTCATACCAGTATGGCCATTTGGCATCGATGAGTGCCATTAGTAAAGGCGCGCCTGCAGAGAGTAAAGCAGAGATCGTGACAAGATACAGGACCGACAACCGGTGGATGAAGAAACCTGTGGTCAACTCGAGCAAGATACCAACGACGATACTGGGGAGAAATCTAATCGAGGACTCGAGGGCAGAGAGATGCTGAACATTCTGAAAGCTGACAATAGTGAGCGTGCCCTGCATGCTAGCTTGGGGCTTGAAGACATACAACAGGCTTACAAATGACTCCATACTTTGCATGACCGCAAAAGATAGGAGCACCATGAGGCAAATCGTCGTGAAAGCTTTGTTCTTCCAGATGGAATTTGGAACTAATGCCGGCTTTTGCAATCTTTCTTGTCTCCCAACCCAGAAGATGAATGCTGGAACGAGTGCTAGACTGAGACCGAGTAATGTGACGTTGGCCGGCTTACGGATATACCCTATGTCAGACGTGACCATTCTGTCTCACCTCTCAGCAATGTTTTTGAAGGGGATTGCGGGCGCCTTACGCCAAAACGTATGAGAACATACTCAAGCAGGCGCTAGCTATCCCTGCGCCAATCCAATCGATACCAACGGCAAGTCTTCTCCAACTTGGCTTTTCTGAAAGTCTGTCCGGGGGCAAAACTCTAACCTCAGCTAGGAAGAGAACCAGTGTGAAAGCTCCAAAAATGTAAAAGGCGACGCGCCAGCCGATGGTGTCGAGAAAGACCCCAGATATTACCAATCCAACGGCGTAGCCAAGAGCCTGCCCTATTCCAAGACAAGAGAAAGCGATATTGCGTCTGGTACCGCTGGGGATGGCCGTGCTAAGAATCCCCATCGAGGTAGGGAGGCAAAGTGCAATTGCGATCCCTTGCATGGCTCGAAACATGATCAATTCAACGCCGGTTTTCGGAAGACCGCAAGCGAGGATGAAGACACCAACGAGGAGGGTCCCAGCCAGGTTGACGATACGACTACCTATGACATCCGCGACCGACCCGGCTAGCAGAAGGCATGACCCGCTTGTGAGTCTGGAAATATGCGGTTCGGTCATAAACAAAAGTGGACCCCCAATCGAGATCTCTCGAGCGCTTACCCATATACAGATTGAGGCCTATCTTCGTGTCAACCCAGGTTGTTAGCATCTAACCAGAGACATGAATGGTGATAGAAGGCGAGTAGTCTTACCACAAAATCAAACTCTCGGATAGCCCAAGGTCTGTCGCGATGCGAGGAATACCGACAGTCAGAATGCCGGTGCTGACGCTGTTCACAAACAGTACGAGAGATAACACGGTGATGACGAGGAACGATCGGCCCCTTTTGAGCGCAAAGGTGTTGGACTCGATTACTTGTCTGTTCATATCAGAATTGGTTCGGCTTAGATCAGCCCTGCACATGGTTAGGATCAGAGTTAGCTTGTTGTGGTATCGAAATCATCACAAGGAAGGTGAAAGCTGCCGAAGACGGTGGACTCCGTCCTTGGAAACAACTGGACTTGGAAACGATCAAAGCAGAGCAAGGGATGGCATATCAAAAAATCTGAGCATGGCTCGAAACCAAGGAGTGCGTCCTATAAAGACAGACCAGAAACATATACTACGTAGTCAAGCAAAGCTTGACGGAGCGAATAATTCTTCGGAAACATTCTAACAAAAGGGCTTGCTACCACGGAATATCAGAAACTAGTAAGTAGTATTGACGGACGAATCGCTTTTCACATGAGAGGTGCTCCCCAGAAAAGTAGCCATAACCAGGAAGTTGCGAATCATGACATGTTCAGGAGGGTGTAACACATGGAATCGCACCTTACCCATCTGTAGTAATGCGCTGGAGCTCCATCACAAAGATATGCCTAGATTGCCAGTGATCAAATGTCGGAAAGGATGAGATGTATCTGGTTGCCGCGGGTCCTCACTGAACAGAACAGTAGGTATCTTATAGAATGCATGAACGATACATATGATGAAGACGAAGATAAAACAATTGAGTGAACATATAAGTTTTAGTCATTAGCTCGCAATGGTAAGGTTTCGGTATGAGTCATTAGACAGGTTTTGCAGTCCCGATTTCAAGCGATTATTTAATATTATTTAATAGTTAACAGCTACATCAGGCTATAGTATTTACTAATTATATAGATTATTAAGTTAGTAATTTAATTATTAAATTACTAATTTAATATAAATAATAGCCTAATTAGGCTATTATTTTAATATCCTTTATAATTAATCTATTACTTACTTATATTTATATCTATTCTATCCCTCTTATAACCTTCCTCTACTATTATTAATAGTTATTTTATACCTCCTAAGCGTACTTTAAAGTCTTCTAAGGATATCTTAGGTACTAGTACCTTTACTATTACTATTACTATTACGCCGGATCCTCCTTTTATATCCTTATAACTAAAGATCTTAATATAATATAATAAATATATAATTACTATATATCTATATAATTAATAGGAAGATATTATTACTAGCCTTTATATAAATATACCTCTTATACCCTAGGAACCTCTTAATAATAATAATATCCTTCCCTTATATTCCTCTTAACCTACCCCGCGGAAGTCCCCTTATAAAGAGAAAGGTTATAAGAAAGCTAGGCTATATAATATAAAGTTATTATAATATTTAAGGAGGTATAAGAGAAAGGGGGCTAGGAGCTTAAATATCTTATAATTAGATAGTTATAATAAAAAGTATAAGAGAGGTAAGTAGAAGGGATAAAGTATATATAAAAGAATACTTCTTAATACTAAGGAGATAATAATATTTATTAATTATATACTTATTAAAGTAGGTATATATAGACTTTCTAGTATAAATTTATAATAGAAGGATATATAACGGGGCTTTAAGATATATACCTACTATTCCTACTCTTAGAATAATTATTAATAAAAGTTAGTAGTACTACTTAAATAGTATAAGTATAAGAAGGAATATAATAGGAGATTTAAATATATAATAACTAATAATAACCTTATATAAATACTAGATTAATAGTAACTAATAGCTAATAAAGTTTAAGCTAGAAAATATAAAAAGAAGTAAGATATAAAAGATAAGAAGGAGAAAATATAAGATTATAATACTAGATAAGATATACTCTCTACTTATTAGAGTAAAAAGGTTATAAGGGAAATAGAGAATACTAGTTCTAATAAAGTTCCTTCTTATAAAGAAAATAATAAATAAGACTCCTCCTTAAAAGGCTTACCTATTTTACTCTTATTTATAATAATATTACTATTACCCTCTAATATAAGTATTATATTAAAAGGTTCCCCCCGCTAGTAGTAAAGTCTAAGTCCTTACTACTAGAGTAATACTAGCTATTAGAGTAGTATTAGTATTAAGAGTAATCTTAAGAATAAAGCTAACTCTACTAATAGTATTATCTATTAGCTATAATAATTATAATAGTAGAATAAGAAAAAGAATAGGGGGATAAAGTTATAAAAGGATAGGTAAAGACCTAAATAAGTATAAAGGTCTTATCTAACTTAGGATATAAATACTATTTTAATTAATTTTATAAAGTAAAGTTTAAAATTCTTTAAATCTTATAATATAATAACTCTAGTAATAATACTTATAAGTATTAATAGGCCTATATTAATAAGTAGTACTTAGGCCCCTCTACTTATTAATATTAACGCATTTATAATAACTAGTACTTAGGACCTAGCCTTAATTAAGAAGCTAGAACTTATTTATAAATAATAACTTAATATTAACGCGGAACTTAAATATTTAATTAAAGGAATATAATAGACTTATAATATATTAAATATACTTTATAAGGAGTTATAAGCCTTTATAACTCTATTATAAAAGTAAATAAGGGCTTAAAAGGACCTTATTTAAACGCTTTATATAAATTAAGTCTTATATTAATAGTACCTAAGTAAAGAGACGGAATAAATATAAAAAATACTAGAAAATATTACTAGTAAGATTAGTCTTACTATCCCTATAAATAATAATATACTAAGCCGTCCCTAGATATCTAATAAAAAGGTTATAAGTATAGTATAATTATATATTAATAGGCTTAATAGTATTAAGGATATAGATTAAGTAAGTAATAGTAGAGACTCTAAAAGTAATAATAATAATAGCGAGTAAAGGAGAAATACTATAAAGGATTTTCATATAGAAGTTAATAAGGAGCTTAGTAAAAACGGGGTTAATAATATATAATAGGAATATTATAAGACTAGTAGATATAATACTTAGGTATATTTTATAGCTCTAATATATAAAATAATATAGAATAACTTAATAACTATTAATATAGACCCCTAATATTTAGGCGACTTAGGATTAGGATATTTTAGAGTAAAAAGTAGAAAAACTAAATAGAATATAGAAGTGGAAACTTCGGGTAAGAATAAAGAAATAAGGCCTTATAAGATACTTACTATTTTATAGTAATTATATAAATAGGTTATATTACTTAATAAGGGCGGGTTTCCTATATTTCTTATATATATTATAGATTTAAGCTAATTTATAACTTATCTCTACGAGCTTCTCTATAACTTAAATTTAATAATAAGCTCTTAATTAGTAATATAGTCTATAAATTAATAGTATTATAACGTTAGAGTTAAGTAATTATATATAGATTATAAGCCTATAATCCCTTTAATTATATTATAAGGCTTAATATAAAGAAATATACCTAAGTAATTATTAGGCGGAGTTAATTACTAATAAATATTAGTAGATTATTAAAGGCCTTATTCTAAATTAACTAGATATTATATTTTAGCCTTATAAATAGGTAAAGTAATTTATTAATAGTACTACTACCTAATAGATATTACTAATAGGTATTAGCCCTAATTTTATTTTATACTTAAAGGTATTTATTACCTAAAGTATTTATATTATCTTAAAACTATACTTAATAGTAATCTATATACTAGCTATTCTTCTATTAAACTTTCTCTTTTATATATTTAGGTAGCCTATATATAGTAATATAATAAATTCTATATACTTATAAGCTTTATTACTAAATAGATCTAGAACTTACCGCCCTTAGAATACTTAATATAGCTAGTCTTATATACTAGAAGTTTATAGTATTATTAGGTTATTTACCTTTCTCTTAAATAGGTTATATAATATACTAATTAGACTATTTAGGTATATTACCCCTAATTATACTATATTATATACCTTTTTATATATAAAGTAGAAGAACCTCTAGTCTTCCTTTAATTAATAGAAGTACTAAAATATTCTATTAATAAACCCTTAAACTATAAACCTCTTATATATTTTACCTATATATTTAATTACCCTTATATACCTCTAGATCTTATTATATTTAAAAATAGGATACTAGCGTAGGATAGGATTATAATAATTATATAGGTACTTAAGGATATTATTAATTATAATAGAAATAAAGGAGGGAGACTAGTTAAATATTATTAATAACTTATATAAAGGATATAAGTATAAGAATTTTATTAGAATAAGATATAGAGTAAGCTCTAAGCTAGGCTAATAACTATATTACTAGTTAATACTTTTAAGGTTAAAATAAGTAAGTAATTAATATATCTTATTTTTAATAAATTTAAATATCCGCCTTATTTACTTAGGTAGGAAATTATTAAGACTCTACTCTTTACTCTAATACTTAACTAGTAGGATATAGGCGTAGCGTAGGACTTAGCTAATATAGTATAAACTAAGGATAAGGAGGGCTAGAGTAGTTATATATAATAGTTCTTTATTAGAATTAATGTTTATAATATATTATTATTAATAATATAAATAAATAGATAATTACTAAAAGGGGTTTTATAGGTAAATCCTAGATAGGTAGAACTAAGTAGTAATAGTTTATATTTAGGTAAATTTAGATTAGGCTTAGTATATAACTAGACCCGTGTAAATTATTAAATAAATATTAAATAATCTTACTACAAAACCTGTCTATTAACGTTAGATCCCTACTAATATCATAGAACCTTACACTCGGTCATGTTGAAATTATCTGATATAAGATTCTTTAAGTTCTAGGTAATTATATAGTACGTACCCTTACTTATAGGTCCTGTATAGACACTATTATCGCTCTTAATAGGTGTACTAAGTATAATGTAGTAATAAAGGAATGAAGAAGTCTGTATGGCAAGAAATTATTGCCAAGCCCTCTAGTACCTAGGCACCTAGGCACGTCGTGGACAGTAAAATCCGGACACTAGGCCAGATAAAGAACTACACTAAAATTCATTCCTCCTACTAGTATAGGTCCCCTACTACCTATTATAACGTTATTTCCTTCGAGTTACAAGACAAGTTCTGAGTGGCATATATCTAGACAGTATATTCCAAGATCCTTACTTATAATGGTAGCCATTTGTAGATAGGAGATCTGGCGGGGTTCTCTATCTAGTCTAGTGTCCGGATTTTACTGTCCACGACGTGCTAGGATACTAGTAGACACGCTATTCTAGGATAGCTCTAGCGCAAATCACATAAGCTGTTTCGACCAATGAAAACTGTTGTGATCTCATGGTGGTCATCTTAAGCTCTGACTTTGACATTTAATCTTAATAATGTGAAGAAAATGTACACAGCCACAAGAAGCGGCTAATGATCCTGATGTTGGTAGTCAGGGAGATCAATAACGTGATGCCCGACACGGTGTGGTTTATGAGGCTGTGGCCGTTGCAGCCTGAATACACCTACCAGTGACTTTCACACTTCAGCTACTTTGAAAGCTAAGCGCGCGTAACATACAATACCGAATCGTTACTTGTATCTACACGATGGCGGAGGTCATTGTTGGACTTATCGCTAGCGGTATCAGCATTAGCACACTCGCAGCCCAAATGACCAGCAGCATTATCAAGATCAAAGGATTCTGCGATCAATTGAAAACCGCGACGGAAGATACTCAGGATATTGTGGGACAATTGGAGATGATCCACAGTCTTCTCGCCGATATCGAGGATGACCAACGTCAGAACCCTTTGTCCAGTCTCATCTGGAATTCCGACTCAGCATCCAGATGCTTGCAGTACTGCAGGCAGGCAGCCGAACAACTCAAGGAACTTACCGAAACCCTGAGTGTTGACTTAGAAGCAAAGACGAAGGTGTCGAGGAAATGGGCTTCCGTCAAAGTGGTGCTGAAGAAGGAGAAGATTGATAGATACAAGGCACACTTAGCGTGGACTGTGAACCTACTTTCTTTGTCCAATCCAATATATACAAGGTGAAAGACCTCCCTTCTTTATATGCCAATATACAGACCTGCAATGTCTATGCTATCCTTTACGCTTTACCATGTAGCTGGATCGTATCACAGCTGGGGCGTATCACAGCCTATCCCAAGTCCTGGTGCAAGCTTGCAAGCGTTCGGAGAGTATCATTAATAACGCTCTTTAGGACCTTGATACAACTGCAACCAGATATTCTCGTTGCAAAACTATCACGTTCTGCAGACCCACCACCACATCTTAGAATGATAGGCGCATCAGATCATCATTCGATCTCGCAATTAAACAATAGATTGACTACCAAAACTGTTACACCTTCACATAGCGGCCACTATTGGAGCTGCCCTTCTATATTTGGGGGATTCTGGCTCTCAAGAACTTGCTATTCCGTTATGAACCGGAAAAAACGTGATGTTACGAACACTAAGAAAGAGGTTGAAGTGGTTATAGTTCAATACCGCAGTCCATCATGGTTGGCCAACCGAATGTGGAATATTCAAGCTGTGAAGGCATCATATGGCTGGGACATTAGCCTCCGGGCATACAACGTCGTTCATAGGGAGTCTCCGGTCCTCAAATATGCAAGGGACAACAATGTGAGAGGCCTTCAAGAGCTGTTCAGTGAGAGAATTGCCTCTCCTTTTGACTGCGATGATGACGGTTGGACGCCACTCGCGGTGAGTCTCGCTATCTTTACTGAATGGGGAAGGAACTAAGACTTAATTCATCAGTGTGCCGCTTGGGTCGGTAGCAATGAGGCATGTGATCTACTGATAAAGAATGGTGCAGACCCAAATTATCTAATACAGGGACCTCGGTGAGTGTGACATATAGATGATCTCAGATTACCCACCGCCTATTGACAATCATAGCACACCTCTACTGCTAGCGATCCTCTCTTGGTGGAAAGATTCCGAAGCATTTCCGCGTCTTCTCTTCAATGTAACTGAGTTTACACCTAGCCTAGGTTACTACCGTGGTTCTGCAAAAGGGTTCATTATATGGCAGGAAGCCTTGGACCCTACTTACTATCAAAGGCCATTGGAAGAACGTTTCATAGTAGCGAATCAATTGGCCTGGCGCAACGGGTCTGGAGTGTTTAGGACAGCTTTGGACCGTAGCTCAGTACTGCATCCCTCGATCAAAGAGAATTGCGAGATATTGCATACGATTGCTGGAGTGATAGTATCCAGTTGGGCGTTGCTCTATGACATCACAGAACATTCCTCTAGGAGCGACTATGAGACACACCAGGCAGAATTGAGAGGTAATTATGAACGCAATGGTACGCATGAAAGTCCTCGCTGATAATCTTGTAGGATGGTTGTCAACACTCGAGGATTTGATTGCAGCGAGCTGCTATCTACTCCATGTCTCCTCGCACTTTCGGACACCATTGTTGAATCTCGTATACTGGTTTCTTTTTGAAATCAAATATCAGGAAGAGCTCCAATTGCCTTTGCTGTTGAACATCTGGCTCGAGAGTCTTCGAACTTGCGGTGTAGATCTCGAGGAATACGGCCGAGCAGAGGTCGACTTATTTCAGCAAGGCCTGGTGGATTGGGGCTCTGATTGGTGGGAAACGTGGCGTATCACAAGCTTCGAATACGGATCTTCACCAAATGATTGGAGCATTGAAGTCGAACAGCTAAACGATTCCTCCTCCGATAGTCCGGGTAACATGCCAGGTGGATGGATTGAAGATGATCAGTCCGGAGGGGAGGCAGATGTGGTGGATGAAGATGATCAGTCCGGAGGGGAGGCAGATGTGGTGGATGAAGGAGAGCAAAGATTGCAGCAGGAACAAAGCGTTCGCGCACACAAAGTATCAATCCGATGGGGGCCAAGCAGGTATACTGAAGATAAATACGTTCAAAAGAGGGAAGGGAATACAAGATAGATCTGAACCATCAGGGAGAATATGGGGATCGGGTTATTCTATATAGGAGCGGAACAACGTATGATAGGAAGAAATTTACGAAGTATTACCCATCCTAACGCACCCAGAACTTTGAATCGTGAGGACCTCTGTCTTCGACGTAATCAAATATGCCACTATACCCAACGTAGGTACCGCGAAAATTCCATCAAAACAAACTGGGAAATTACTCATTTCACTTCCTAGGAGCCGTCTCTATCTTGATCTAATGCGGTAAGGAGAGTTAGCTGTGTAGTGATATAAGGTAACCCTACACCTAATCTAAGGACAGGCCTGTTCGCGGTTAATAGTCTATAAGAGAATGGGTTCGATTCCTATTGGCGCTGGTCTAATGGTAGAGCTTGTGGTCTTTTTTCTAGGCCTTGGACATATCATATTCTCCAGTATGCAATTCTAATATCATAAACTGAATATTCGTAGAAAATGTTGATAATGTAGGAACTCTTATCGTAAAAGAAGCAAAGGGCGTCCTAATCCTATGATGATAACAAGCGAGACTCGGAGAACACATGTGTGCAGACTGACATAATATACTAAATGGTATGTAAACAAATAGGCATAATCATGACGAGATGCTTGATATTACAAGAGACATGGAAAAATGGGAGAGCAGGCAAAGGAGGTAGTAAACGGGACTTCACGCATCATAAGCGCTAATTTTCGACAAGTCGCAAATCAAAGACAGGTGGTCCAGTCTAATATTCGACTTCATAATAGATTACTTGTAGACAGTTGCTGTAATCTGGCTCTTGGTCGTTTACTCGTGGCGGACATCTTTATCTCTCTGTCGCATACTGCTATGGACGTTAAAGTACCATGAGTCGTGCATGTGATACTTTTGGCATCAAAGCGAACATCGGTAGAATAAGATAGTCGAGGGTTAAACACTGGAAGATGTTGGCCCTGAAGCTGCAAGGATGAGAGGCATTGCACGGAGAAAGAGAAGGAAAGGGTTGGATAAAGTTGATGGGCCAGCCGAAGGATGGGATAGATGGTCTGTGCCTGTGGCTGAAATATGTGGCTGGAAGTCGGCTATTAACGCTAGTCTACTTAAGCTCGTCGTCTTCAGGGTCTTCTTGAACCTATCATCATTCGGAATCTGCTTCGCGTTGCAATACCACAGATCGTAATGAACACTATTCGCGAGATCCAAAACCTCAACAAGCGCGAGCTCGAAGCCAATGTCTCCATTGCAGGATCGTGGCATCGCGACTTTGACGACACAGCATACATCTACATAGGCGGTCTCCCCTTTGATCTCTCCGAAGGCGATATTATCACAATCTTCTCTCAGTATGGCGAACCCACCTACGTCAATCTGATCCGCGACAAGGAGACGGGCAAAAGCAAAGGATTTGCGTTTCTCAAGTATGAAGACCAACGCTCCACAGACCTTGCAGTGGACAATTTAGGGGGAGCGAGCATCATGGGCAGGGTGCTGAAGGTCGATCATACAAGGTATAAGAGAAAGGAAGGGGAGGAGGAGGAGGAGAGGGAGAGAGGAATGAATGGGGTGGGTACTGTAGATGCTGATGAAGATAACGAGAGGGAAGCGGAGGAGAGTAGACCGCTATTGAAAGAGGAGGTAGAGCTGATGAAGTTGGAGAGGGAGCATGATGAGGATGACCCGATGAAGGAGTATCTGTTACAAGAGAAAAGAGAGGAGATTACTGTGGCGCTGGCGAGATTGACGAGTGGCGAGAGGAAGAGAGAGAAAAGGCACAAGCATCATCATCGGCATGAGGACAAGAGAAGAGACCGCCACACCGAGGAGCAAGATGACCAACGGCATCATCATAGGCATTCTCATCGGAGACGATCAAGAGACTCCTGATAGAGTGATTATGGGGGTCCTGAATACCTTACAGATACATGCAGCACTCATGGAGCTGACCTCGAAGCCATCGAGGAAGCCTCGACACATAAACCCGTGGAAAAGAGGATTATCAGCCCCACCAGAGCAAAGCAGACTACAGTCTTTATGCCCCGACTGAGATCGCAATGCGGTGGGGAAGTCACTATAGGGTCGACTGTCCTGACACCAAAGATGAACGGGTTCTGGAAAGACATGAATATCTGGTGGTGCCTATATCGCTTCGACTATGCCTACTCAGACCTCATCTCCATCATCTGTATACCTCGTACCACATCTGGCTCAACTTCGCCGCCCGTGGAAGAAGATCTGTATATTTTGAACGAGCAGGATGCCCCTGCGCTCAACAACGGAGAGCTTCATGCTCATTCTGCTACATCAAGACTACATGTCATTCATCGATCTTCCTTTCCGAGTCATTCTTGTTGTCTCAAAAGTTCACCAGCGACAGTCCATGACACCTCAAGCATCGTCAACCAAAGTAAGACGGTCAACAACAGCGTATTCCCCACCACGAAGCCGCATGCGAAAGACGGAGTGTATGCGCCGGTCCGCTTGAACGTTCGGGTGCATTGCATACAACAGTGTTCTGATGGCAATCAGCTCCATACTCTATACCACCCAGTCTACTCTACAATCTTCATGACGAGCTGACCAGTCGCGGTTCCCACATGCCTAGTGCTTATGCGTCAGCCCCCTCGAGGGATTGCCGCTAAGCAGGCCAGGGAGCCTCTCACACCTCTCAGTGAACGAAGTCCGCTAAGAGAATCCTGCCAGCTAGGACCGTTGGTGGGGTTCCGCATCTCACCCGTTCCCCATTATAAATCTTCCTCTTTCTCTTTTATAAACAACAGTTTGGATTCCTCTCATCAAGTCTCCCACGTGCAATCCTCCTTCAGCAATCATGCCTGACTATCTTCACCCCTCCATGCACGAGCTGTCCCAGACAATCTCCGATCGTACCGCGAAAATCGAGGAATTGCTCAAATCCAAGAACCTTCCACCGCCCTCGTTCGCCGCGGATGCCCCTTCCCCAGACTTCATCCCCGACCACGAAACTGAGCTCCGCAAGCTCAGAGACGAATTGCGGATCGCCTCGAAAACTCTCCAAGAATTAGTCACAGGTCCGAAACTCGCATGGATCAATCTCTTGATGCTACAGGTGAGTCACAGGTCCCAATGGACTATAATGCCCATTGACTCGAACTCTACTAATCAGCCCCCAACAGATGCACGACACATGGACTCTCCAAGCCATATATGAATACAACATCGCCCAATGCGTCCCCCTCAACGGCACCGCCACCTACACCGAGATCTCCCAAAAGTCCGGCCTCGAGCTTGACAAATGCCGCCGCATCATCCGCTACGTCATGACCAACAAGGTCTTCCACGAACCCACCCCCGACCACGTCGCCCACACCGCCATCTCCGCCCTACTCTGCCGCGACGCCGGCGCCCGCGACTTCGCCGGCCACTGCCTCGAGGAAGTTCACACTGGCACCGCCCACCAAGTCGCCGCCATGCGCAAGTGGCCCCACTCGGTCCTTCCCAACGAATCCGGTCTCACCCTCGGCTTCGGCATTGAAGGCAAATCCCTCTTCGACTTCTTCGCTCAGGAACCGCATCGCGCGCAGCGATTCGGCGGCGCGATGGGCTTCCTCGGCTCCTCGGGCACGAACTTCGCGCCGGAGATCGAGGTCGCGCGTGGCTTTCCGTGGAAGAGTCTTGGCAAGGCCACGATGGTGGATTGTGGTGGCTCACGCGGTCACGTCTCTATTGCGGTCGCGAATGTGGCTCCTGAGATGCACTTTATCGTGCAGGATCTGCCAGAGGTGGTGAGTCAGGCTGAGGCGCGGCCGCCGGCGGGATTGGAGGGACGCATCAGGTACGAAGCGTATGACTTCTTCACGCCGCAGCCGGTCAAGGATGCGGACGTCTATTTCTTCCGGAGGATCTTTCACGATTGGCCGGATCATGTCTGTGTGGAGATTTTGGGGAATCTGGTGCCGAGTATGAAAGCTGGCAGTCGGGTCGTTCTTGACGAGACGATTTTGGACAGTGGGGGCGATGTGATGGAGGAGAGGATGGGGCGGATGTTGGATATGCAGATGTTGACTGCGGCGAATGCGAGGGAGAGGACGTTGGAGGATTGGAAGGGGGTGTTTGCGAAGGGCGGGGAGGGGAAGTTGGGTTTTGAGAGGGGGGAGAAGAGTATATTGGTTTGGTTGAAGAAGGATGAGTAGCTGTGTACTATATATATACCCTAAACTTAGGATTTAAAATTACTATTCTAGGTCAGGAAAGGGAGTAGCGAGGGAGTAAGGGGGCGTAGCAAAGGAGTACTAAGGGAGTATAAAAGAGTATTAAGAGAGTACGAGGCGTAGTAAGGGGAGTACATAGGGATAAACAATACACTTCATCACAGCCACATCGATTCAGTTGTGCAAATCTGTACAAGCGAATCGAACAGATCAAAGGGAATCATCACACTATCTGTGAGCGGGCTGGCTGCGAGGGGTGTGCTGGCATTCAAAAGACCAAGTGGTAATTAAAGCCACGTTCGGGGGGTGCTCTAGGGTAGGTGACCCGCGTGGTGGGGGCATGGCCCGTATAGGGGCTGGGGGGTGAATCCTTCTACGTAGTAAGTCTGGGCCGCTCCCCAGCAACCTGAGTCTTTCTTACACACATAAAATGCTCGGAGGAATAGAGCCACTTTGATGGAGATTTTTAGTACGACGAAGGTATCCCATCGCCTGGTGACCTCCGTGCTAAGTCACCCCCTATTCCTCATACATAGCTACCCTACCTATCATATCGCTCGAATATAGTCGCTCCAGCAATCTCGTTTGCGACATATGTAACTAGCACATAGCTGACACTTATGGTGCCCCTTGGGGTACTCCTTTGGGCGTATCCTGTCGCGACCAGCGGCCAATTGTATGGTGCTTTGAGACAATTCTCCCAAAGGCTTTCTCTTCCGTCTCTCATTCTCTGGCTTCACCTTACTCCCTCTCGCTACACATACAGAATAGTTCTTCTGTTTGTCTCCTAACCTCATCGGCTTATTATGGTCGCCCGCGCTTACTTGGTGTACTTGCGCATATAGAGGCCGTTTGGGAGTAGCTCTAGAACGAACACTTATAGTGTATAGTCGTTTTGAATGAGCGAACAGTTGAGCGGCTAGCCTTGTTCGAAAGGCCTTATGGGTCGAATGGTCCTATGGCTCACCGAATGGCCGTTGAGGTATACAATGGCTGATCTTGTAAGCGTTTACAATTGAGGTATCCAACAGAAAATGCTGTAGCGGCTTCCAGTTCTTGACGTATATGCGCTGTGTATTATAACAGGAGCGGAGCTGGTCGGCTTGGTCGACTCCTCCCATGGAATGGTTGTATATATCGATGAATTGGGGTATTGCTAGTTCCTTGACAGCGCCGGCTCCGAATACGGCTCGAGAGGCACGCGCATTTATAGCTGTTTTGGTAGGTCGACGGCGAGGTCTAATCACTGTAGTCTGGCTATCGTCAACAGTAGTCATGAATGACACCACATTTTGGTCTTTCTAAACGAATCCCAGTATTTGGCCGTCTTGGCTCAAGCGCCCGTACAATTTGCCCTATTCCAATTGAGCGTTATGCTCCATCTTCAGGCCAGAAAGGGAGGGATCCAACCCTTTGTTCGCCTCCTTTGGTAGCTTCTTCCGCTGCATTGTGGATCATGAGGTCTCTTTTAGTACCTCTCGGGCGGGTTTTTGTGTTCGAACAGTCCCTGCTGCACTAAAGCCCTCCTCTTTTAATATAGCTAGTAGTCGGGCTGACGTGATTAGGTTATCTAGCCATATTGTATGGCAGAAGTCCTTTGAGATACCATCTTGACTCAGTAGGTCTTATACCACCGCTTGTGTCTTCGAGAACCCTTTATCATCCGTCCAGAAATCATCAAGGTCTCCCGGCCCTCCGTCGTCGCTTTTGGTATGGTAGAGCCTGTCAAGAACATAGCCTTGATTGGCCAGAACCCAGATCTTGAAGCCCTTAGGTATCGGCTTTGAGGGCAAATTGACGGTCTCTTTGGTACGACCCATGAATCGTTGAATCGTTTCGTCAACGGCTAGGTGAGTCCCTATATGCCAGTAGTCCTAGAATTTCTTCCGCAAATGCTCGCTCAATGGCTCTAGCTTATCGAACGGAGTCTGTTGGCATTGAGGCAAAGGCTTGGAGAAATAGAAGAATCTATCGATTTGTTCCCAACGTTTCAAGCTGATATGGTGACGAACGATATCATGTATTAGCCCTTTAGCTGGTTTGGTATTCCAAAAGTCCTTTGCTTCTTTTTCTAGATATACACCCATCCAAACGTAAGCAGCAATGTAAGCGCGAAGCTCTTCTTTTATCGTTGGAGACCATGTTCTCGTGTGAGGCTTGTCAGCTGGAGCTGAGTGTACTTGGGCGTACTCATTGGTATTGTTGGCGAGGATAGTAAGGGTTTCATCGTCGAAGAACAGGGTGAAGATCTCGTAAGGGTCGTCGGCCATGATGTGAGGAGGGAGATTACTACTCCCATAGGTAGAAGCAATTCGTAATGGCGCGTACTTTGGGAGACTCCAGGGCTCTTGGGGGGGGAGCTTTGGATACATTTGTAGCTTGCTGGTCAGCTGGCACGTGATCTAGGTCGTTGGAGACGCGGTTTCGTGGCATGGGTAAGGGAATGGGAGCAAAATGGTCGAACATGACGCCTGAGCAGGGCCAAATCTTGGGTACGGCTCTGGACAGACCCCGCATGGCTAACGAGAGACCCCTCGGAAAGACCCCTTGTAATGACGGCTGTGAATGAGGATGAGGATGAGGGGAGGGAGGCTGTTGCTGATCCATAGACTGCGATATAGCCGTGTCTTTTTCGTTGTGTTTGAGCTGGTGATGGATCGAGGCGGAGGCGATTTGGGGGAGGGGATGATGAGGGAGGAGGGTAGAGAGTAGGCTGTGTTTAATATTTATATAGGTCTTTCAGAATTGGTATAGCCTATAAAAGCCCATTAGTAGTGTCTTCCTCTGACTTTGATTCTACGTTGTAGCAAGAACCGCTGAAGTTTAAGCGAATATAGGTGATGAACTTCTGTGTAAGGATATAGCTATTCCAATGCTCGTGTTTGCTTCCAGGTGTATCTCGGACGTGATGACACTCCCGTTGAATAATTTACCCCTGTATGAATTGAGAAAAGGTGACATTGCCCCTTCACTTCTTCATGTCTCATCAATACTCGCCGTCAAGTCACAGATTATCCTCTAGCTAATCTTGGAGTGAACCTCGCCTTCATAGGTTCCTCTTCTTTTCTTGAGGATTGGACGCTGCGGAGAGTGGTCAGTCGTGTCTGCATGCGCGGGAATACTGTAGGAGGATGATGCAGAGGGTAGTGTAGTATTCGCGAAGTCCTCAATCGATTCGATTCGATTGGATATGGGAAGAGTGGGGGTGATGGTAGCAGAGATTGCTTAAACTGGTTCGAGTGAATCACTTGAGCTTTAGTAGAGAGCAAATGGAATATATTTCGAGGAGACTTGGACTCATAACTTTCTCTCTTTACAGGCTTTGAGTCTTTTCCCATAGACTTGGAGCACACAATGATTGACTCGCCGCTCGTGACATCGGCCCACAGTAGATGAACTTTTGACTCCGGTAGCGGGTATGAGAGTCAGGAGGGCGTGAGGCCAAGCGCGATGGAAGAAGGTGTTAGGCGATAAGCGAGCAATGATCGTTGCTGAGAAGTAAATGAGTGTGGATAGATAGCGAACAGCCGAGAAGACGGTCAAGTGACGTCTTTGTCTTTCAGGGATGGTGGAGGGGAAGACTCTGACGTGAAGTTCTCTGGACCAATGATGCACGAATACTAACTAACGTCCCTTCTCAAGGCTCATTCGACGAAGTGGTAGTTAGCTATAGATGCCTCGAAACAATATCCCCAATTTCCTGATGGGGGAGGTTGTTCTGATGGCTGAATTTTCGAGCAGTGGAGCGACGAGCAGAGACTAGGATGGGAAGGTTGGAAGTGTACCTGTACTCCGGTTACGAGTTCTGCTGGATTTTGTTCAACAGAGGCCTTGGTAAGAAGTCGGACTTTTTCATGGGATATGCTCTTCTTTGAAGGTCATAGCTCGTCTTGCACTCCGGCGTTGTTCTTGTGGATGGGCCAAGACAGGATGGACAGCTGGATGGATGATCTGGAGCGAGAAAAAGCAGTCGATTTTGTTGGAATGCCGTGTTGATCCTCTGCGTTAAGCTTTGAGAGAATTTGAAAGTCTTTGATTCTAAGAAGATAGGTATCCAACTAGGTTTCAAACCAAACAAGACAAAACCGCCGCTGTGGAAATTCCGTCAAACCCGCTTATCATTCTGCTCGATCGTCTTCGACACCTTGATGCGATTGTCCGGCACATCCATAGACCGTGTCCGCACAATTTCCCCAAGCTCAACCCCCTTCACTTGCGTCTGCAAGTGACTCTGGTGCTGGCTCAGGTTCTCCAGATCGGAGGCTTGGTCGACGTGGAACTCCTCTTCTTGGTCCCTGAACCCAACCTGGGAAGACGTCGAACCTTGATCTTCCATAGGCTTCACGTGTTTCGAGCCCTTGGATCCCTTGGAACCTTTTGATCCGCCGCTGTGGAAGGAATGGAGGGAGATCCTGCTGCGGATGCTACGGATGACGCTTTCGGGTGACAGGCCGTGGAAGAGGGGTCGGATGGTTGGTAGACAGGCGCTTACTACGGCGAGAGATGCCTCGACGAGAGACCAGTATATTGTTGGGGCAGTGTTAACTGGTTTTAGATAGGTTAGTCTTTTTCGTAGCTGTAAGACGTATATCGGATTTGAGATCTTGCGACTAAGAACCCCATGGACCTACCAGCTATATCTGGACCGGTGTGGTCTGTGGTGAAGGTCAGCAAATAGTAATTTCTGAAAGAGCGCCTCCGAGTAGATACCTGCGGCAGCCCTATAAAAGAACACCAGTCGTGCAATACCAGCTAACACAGTTCTGAGAGTTTGAATAAGACGGGATCCCAAAGTGCCAGGTGCGACTAAGACTTACAATGCGCCGAGCAGGAAGACACCAATCAGCGCTATTTTCCGTCGCATTGTCAACTGCAACTTCAAAACCATCGGAATTGGAAGTGATAGGATGAGGACTGTCGGCCTGTTAGATAATCCAGTCAACGAGCTATGACTGCACCTACCATCTGTGAAGACATCGGACCAAGCAAAGCCTAAGAGCATCTTGACAGTCCTATTGCATGGTCAATGAGAGACTCTGACAGTGCCTGCAAGGAGATTGTACTTGATGCAATTGGTGAACAGAGCCGTTCGATTTGAACTCCATATGGTCGACGCTAGAGTTTTGTTCAGAGGAGTCTCTTACAAAGTGGGATATCAAATGGAAACGTTGCTGAACTTACGGGGATTGCATTCGCAAATCGTTGCGAGGAAGAACGACAATGACCATGCTGAAACGATGGCAATCATGGCCCACGACGCGATGTTGAAGATTCTCCCCACGAATATCCTCCTGTAAAGGAAGATTATACTCAACTTGACTACACCGAAGGCCAACTTTTCAATAATTTGAAACGCGTATTCGTTCTTAAAAATACCGGTCAGCGAAACGCGGAGGTGCAGGTTGAAACAAGCAAATGCGAGATGGGTCAAGGCTCCGCACCTTTAGAAACTCCTGAGTTCGATGATCAATTTTTGGTTTGCCATTCGGCAACTTCCCTATACTTTCTCCGAGATCCCCTACGGTAGCACCTAATGCACATATGATAAGCGAGAGCGCCCGATCATGAACGAAAAGGTGTTCGACCTACCAAGAATCTGAGTTATGCCCATTCCCCATACTAGGACAGACGCAACAACAACCAAAAAGTCGTCAATCCCGAATGGGGTTCGTCGCGTGTACCTAACCCAGCATCGAAGACCCGTGAAGAAAGTCGCCAGCGCTGGTAAGAACACTCCGAGGGCTATAAGTCTCGCTTCAATCTCTATCATGATGATTTTCGTCCTGCAAAAGGTCTAAGGCAGTTCTGCGCAGGACGAATATACATCTATGAGTCAAAGCTCATAGAAAGTGCAATGATTTGACGATGCGAAGAATTTGGACGAGTTAAAAAATGTTTGAGGAGAGTGGAGAGATTGGGATGCATCAAAACGTAGCCTTGCTGTCGACCAAACGGCCACACCAGCAATCAATTGGCGTTAATCAATATGATGCAAGCCTAGGGCACGGTATACCTCCCCAAACACCAGGTTGAGACTACCTGGTGCAACCATCAGAGGCTGCCGTGGCACTCACGTCCTTAAGCGACCGAGATACAGGTTCATGATGTCGCCGTAGGATTCGTATGCAGGCTCAGGCGGCCTGATAACCTTGCATGAACTCTAGCCCAATCATCGTCCCGATCCGTCGGGGCTTTTCCGTCACAGTAGCCAATAGACTGTCGCCTTACCTTACAACCTCACGCTACATGACTCGAGGATGAGGACGAAAGATTGATTGGCCAAGACTGGGATCAACGTCCAGTATCTATGAGTGCTGGAGCAGGCGGTCGGTATTCTCCGATAAGACCTGCAGTCGGACAGGGAGGGGCCCCACCACGAATCGCTCTCAATGCCACGCTATTACCGGCAGTCCTCGCTCATTCCACCCAAGTCGGCGTTTTCTGTGTGCAACAGCAGTGCCGTATTTTTCGATTACTCCTTCCAACTGATCTACCCTTTCTCCTCCCTTTCTGAAATTAGTGTGCGGCGTGCATATTCCTTCGTGGCGAAGTCAGCTTCAGCTGGCCAGCTAGAGTACTTCCAGGCCTTTTACTACACTCTGAGCCTTACGGCCTGATCCCTATTCTAAGGCAAGCGTGCCTATCACATTCAAGGCCACTGCGATCGAGTAAGGATTTCGTGCTTCCTGCATGATATCAGCAGCCATGCGCACAATACCACAGATGCAGGTCGGGTGGGAAGTATGACCGCAGGGACCGCCTGGGTACCGATACTTCCAAAGTCTGGATGATGTGCACTCTGACACATCAATCAAAAGTCCGGCATCACGGACCGGTCTGCCATTTTGGCCCCACCCTTGACATCGTCATCCATTATTTCTGCAGCTCGTTCGTCGGCCCTTGCTGGAGGATACTGGTATAAGTCTGGTCATTTCCATGCGAAGAACCCAGCGACCGAGAAATCAGCAGAAAACTCAAAATCTTGCAAAGAAACCGAACCCAGTCTCACCTATTCAATATGCGACTTACCTCCTATATAACGCTATATGGCCTTCTCTGTGTTGGGATGATTGCCATACCCAGTGAGTTCAGATTCACGAGTTTGCACCTTCTGTTACACGCTCCTGTCTAATGTTGGTTAGTTGTGGCACACCCTCTTACCGGTCCTGCGGATGCTGCAGAGGCTATCCCCCGTGCTTGGAAGGGTTCCGAAGAAAAGCGTGAAGCAGTGCCAGCAGCTGCAGATGCTGACGAGGCGGTTGCGCATGCTTGGGCGGAATTCCAAGAGTGAGCTTCTACATAAGAGACGGACCTGAACGATGATCATTAGCAATTTCTGGAGGGCATTCCGTTGATCACGTCGTCAAATACCACCACTAGGCTTGGAAGTGTTTTGCAAGGGTTTCCTTTTTGAGCCCCAAACGAATCCGAGAAGAAAGAAAGTGATATAGCATAATCCGTATCAACCCATTATCTCAGAGTCAACATGTTGCTCTCGTTGCAATAGGTTGGAGTCAAACATGTCTACCGATCGGCTCTCGGCCCACGACGAAAGCCTCTCCCATTTGATGCATTGGTGATCGCTCCTGACGTGAGCTGTGGGCCTGCCATCTCGCCAACCGAAAGTCGTTATAGAAGGATCCCCTCGACATATTGCAACTTCTCTCAGATATTCGAGGCAGTGATCTTCATAGAAATTAGCTTCATGTAATTTACACCGTTGTCTTGAGCATGAACCTATGTGGACTTTCTCTCGTTCTAATTCTGTTGGAGTGAAATTGGGGTGGTAGTAATTTAGATGAAAATATTGTCGAACACGTTTCTAGCGTCCAATGAGTATTCTACCAGCTTCGCGAATAGACATCAAGTGGAAGTCTTACGATGCAATGAAGCTCATGATAGACTCCGAGCTCTGCTACGTATCCTGAACCATCAGCGAGTGCAATGGAACGTTGATCCCCGAGCTTCTCAAGCTCTTCCTCAGTAATCTTGATATTTGCGCCTAACTCAAGAAGAAATTCATCAGCTCGGACCTCAAGAAGACATGCTCAATTGACCAACTTTTCAGAAGTTCGTGCCATGCGTTATCGAGCTCTCTCCTTGGCTCGCCTGTGAAAGAATTGTTGTTGAGGTCTGTCAGTAAGATTCTCCGTTCATATAAAAGGTGCTGTATGGCAGGCGCTGGCTTTGGTCAGCCTGGTAGAAAAATGCTCAAAAGCGATGCATCAATGGCACGTACAGTAGATAAGGTCGTAGCCGTTACATTTGGAATCCTTCGAATGATATATGTATAAAGCAAAGAAGCAGGTGTATAGTAGCATCATTGCCAAGTGGAACCATGGTAAGAATCGTGAACTTCGTTTCCAAAATCCAGTGCCAGAGTGGGTACCAGGACCACAATTCCTTTCCTGCTTCTCGAGAAGTGGGTCAGAAAGGGAATCACGACTGATATTGCTGTCCATGAGGGCTTTGCAAAGCGATGGCGTTGTATCTTCTGAATACAGGAAGAGACGATCGCTAGGAAGTTCGGAAGGAAGTTCAAGCTTGCTAGTCTTCATGACACATACCACAGGAATCTTGATATGACAGGAGAAGGATATTCTACCAGAGTTAAAGTCACCTTCGCCTTCGGCGCCGTGATCGTCCTTGAAGAAGGATTTGCGCGCTTGTTGTCGGCCAGTAATCGGGCGGTACCGCGACATCTGATGCACGGGTACGTCAGAATGGACATCTGCAGGGTACCAGTCTGTGGGACTGCATTTCCAACGCCAAGACGCCGATCAAAACCACTGGACCACAGGATCTGGCAATTCTGGCAGGAGAAGAATAGGATTTCTACACTCCTACGCCTGTCAAAACTTTGGAGGTACATCAATCCATGGCCGAACCGCCAGCTTATCCATTGGCGACAGGCTTTCGCTCTGTAGCGAGGTAGATACTTGCTAGCCTCATTTGAGACTGCTACAGAATGATACTGAGACCGTGATATTCTAGGCTGAACCTTCAACATTATGTTTGGAAGCAACAGCAAGGTTACCTCATCCATCCTGCTATTACTTGTATGCAGGAAAAATCGCTCAAGATCGCCGATATTGGCGCTGGAACTGGCATATGGCTTCTCGACCTATCTGAACAACTTCCAAGCTCTGTCCAGCTAGATGGCTTTGATATTGACGTTTCCCAATGCCCGCCGCGAGCTTGGCTGCCTAGTAACGTAGCGATGCGGAAGCTTGATATATATGATGAGATTCCTGAGGAATTGGTCGGAGTATACGGTATGTCAGAATGGCCCAGTATTCGATAAAGCAAACATCAATGTGGAAGCCCAGATATCATCAACATTCGCTTCTTCCTCTGTGTTGTCAAGGAACAAGATCCGACGCCTGTTATCAACAAAGTTTTGAAAATGTTGAAACCGAACGGCTGGGTTCAGTGGACCGAACAAGATTTAAGCACTTGCAAGGTTGTCAGCGCCTTCGCCGACGCAGACACCAAATACACTGAGCAGCTCAAGAACTTTGCAGTAGCTCCAACGCCCAACTGGCCTGTCAAGTAGGTTTGAATGAAAGTCTTCGTGATACGTTGTCAAAGCAGTTCACTGACACTGGTAAATCGGCAGTCACGGCTCATGGGTCGCTAAATTGTCGGAGATTTTGAAACAGGCGGGACTTGAATATGTCGTGGAAGATCGAAGGGAGAATCATTCTTGGAACCTTTCTAGCTCCCAAGACATCACTCTCCTTGCAATGGAAGAGGTCAGCACGAGGCTGGGCAACGCGTCAGAAGTACGCGAGATGATTCAGAAAGCCGCACTGGAGTTCGAGAGTAACCGACGAGGAGTTGCTCTTGCAAGTGATCGAGTGACGGTTGTGGGTAGGAAGGCTGGTAGTTGATCCTGTTGATGGGGGCCCAACGTTACCTACGCACAGCTCTATCTTCTACTGCTGCCCCAACAACTTGGGTACCTGGTTGGGGATGTAGATCGATAGGATCATGTATGAATTCAACATCTTTTGCGTCCGTCTCGGAGAGCTCCATGTTGAATGTTCGAACTATAGCAGCCAGCGTGAGGAAGACTTCTGGGTGCGCGAGATTGCTGGCAATGCGTTGCCGCAATCCTTTGTCAAGCGCAACAGGATACGCTCGAAGCTCCTTGTGTCCAAGGCGAAGCCACCGTTCTGGCACCAAGGCCCAAGGATCGGGGAACACAGTCTTGCTTGTATGCATGACCAATCACATCACTCAAGTATAGGTCGGACAGGAAATGTTTCGATCTCGGTGCGTGCTTTTTGAAGACGGTGGGATTCATCCTAAGGTAGTCGATGGCTGACAAGGATGCTGGATCCTTCGGCAGTCACACACGCGGAGCTAGCGCCGCTCAACGCTAACATCATCTAAGCCTGTAAAAGGCTTGTTTGAGTAACCGCTAAGCCCTAAAGCGTTAGATCCCGCTCTAGCGGCTCACTGCCGAATGATGGGATATCCTGAAGTGTCAGGGTATTCTACGCGCCGTGGCGCCCGATAGGCTAGACTGCTACTAGGCGAAGGATTTCGTGTGCATGGCATATTGGTCGTTGAAACCACCTACATACGGAGGTAGTCAGCCCCATCCTAATTGCTGACTGCAGAACCACACGCATAATCCGCTCCGGGACGAGGATCTTGTGGGGAATGTCCGATTTGCCGTCGCAAAAGGTTCCGCATCTGACATTCTCGTATAGGATATTGACACCTCACCGCTTCCTTCCCATACCCACTCCTCGTTGATTCCTCCAGGCCGAGGACAAATTTACGAATCGTACATCCCGATCCACCACACCTGACGCCTTCTTGTCCAACCTCTCCAATCAATTTCGATTTCGCTGATCTCCGCCTCCGCAACTTTGCATGAGTCTGCCTTCGCGTCAATGTATTGACAAATGTTTCATCGTTTCAAAGTTATGTATGTTTATTGCCGCTGTGGTTTCGTCCTCTGTGCAGATCTCCCGCTTTGGAGGAAGTGGGTGATGGGGGCAAAACGAGAAGATTGGTTGTCCTCCTTCGCGGAGGTGGAGATATTCCTCCATTCGGTCGGTGATGTCTATGAAGTGTGGTCGAAAAAGTAGAGACCTCTATTTCAGTTTATAGCATTGATGTTTATAGAACCGGGGCCCATTCGAATATTTCATATCTGTCCTCTCTAAGTCTTCACGCATGTGTAAGAAATCCAGCATCGGCAATCAGGAGGATGCGACGACACAAGATGAGATGGGAGCATTTGACCGCCAAGATGTCGAGACCTCATCCAGCTCCAATAGCAGCCAACACCCACAGCAGATTTGGAGAACAATCTTCATTGTTGGGGCGCTCTGTCTTTCAGTGTTTTTGATCGCGTTGGACTACACGATCGTGACTACAGCAATACCGAAGATAACGTGAGGCGACAATTGTTCTTGTCACAGCCTCGTCTGACGTTTTTTATGGTTGAAACAGTGACTCCTTTGGAAATATCGACGACCTTGGCTGGTATGGAAGCGCTTATTTTCTGTCCTCTGTGGCCGTTCAGCCTACCTTCGGGAAGATTTATCAAGTTTTCAATGCAAGTCGGTCTTTTTCATAGTGGAAGTTCGAGTATGCCTTGCTGATATGGGTGTATGAAACATCAGGTCAAGAGATCGTTTCTAGCGGCCGTAGCCGCCTTCGAGCTAGGGTCTCTTGTTTGTGCTGTAGCACCAACAAGTACATCCCTTATCATAGGGCGTGCACTTGCTGGTGTAGGGGACGGTGCCATATTCGCTGGGGCTTACACTATCTTGGCGAGCACAGGTACGGGAGCCGTTTCAGTCTTCATTGACATGTTGCCTATTGCTGAAAAGATCGTTGTTTTGACGAGCTGTCTATTAACGAATGTCCCTTGTGGCTGCTTGTCAATCTCAGATTTTAAATATTAGAGCAATCTAGCTGACAGGAGTCTCTGTAGTATCTTTAGAAAAGAGATCTTTGGCTTTTGGTTGTGTCTCTGCAATGTTCGGAATCGCTTCTATACTGGGACCTTTGCTGGGAGGGGTCTTCACCGACAGTATATCATGGAAATGGTGTTTCTGGATCAAGTTCTAATCTCCTCCCTTTCTTGTGGCTAAAGGCTGACGGTGCTCCAGTCTTCCTGTTGGTGGAATAGCTGCCGCCGTAATTGCTGTGGCCCTTCCTCAACCTCGTCAAGAAGCCGTGAAGGCACCGCTACTCGATCGTATCAAGGATTTGGACCCATTGGGATCGCTTTTTCTGAGCTCGTCGACTGTCTGCCTCCTGCTGGCCCTGCAACTTGGCGGTTCAACTTATTCGTGGTCGAGTCCTCGAATTATCGGACTATTTGTTGGCTTCGGAGTTCTAATTTGCGTTTTCGCCATGCTGCAAGTTTGGCGAGGACCCAAGGCTACTGTCCCTCCTCACCTACTACGCAACCGTCAAGTGATCTCTGCTTGGGCTTTCTCTTTCTTTTTCGGTGGCAGTTATTTCACCTTTGCTTATTACCTTCCTATATACTTTCAATCCATCAAAGGTGCATCGGCGACACGGTCCGGCATAGATAGCCTTGCACTTCTTCTCACTTGCGTCATTTCGAACATAGTAATAGGGGCCGGAGGTTCAGTTCTCGGTTACTACAGCCCGTTTGTCGTTGCTGGAATGGCTACTTATTGTGTCGGTTGCGGACTCATAACGACCCTCGGCGTACATACTCCGTTTGCCAAATGGTTTAGCTTCGAGTTACTTACCGGCATTGGCCTCGGAGCCGGATTCGCACTGCCGTCTCTCGCTGTCCAGACAGTTCTCTCGACTGGAGACATTCCCGTCGGCACCACCTTATGCAATTTCTTTTTCGCCCTAGGCGGGACTGTCTTTCTTTCGGTCGCTCAAGCAATCTTCCAAAATGGTCTTCTCATAGCTTTCCGAAAACACTTGCCCGGACTAGATCCAGGACTGATCTTGAAAACTGGAGCAACAAACCTTGAAACTATTCTAGGCAATGCTCACTTGGGCAATAAGCGGGGCGAGGCGCTATCGGCCTACATGGAAGGGCTTCGAGGAGTTTTCATCCTGATTCTTGGCTGCTCGGCAGCCTCGTTTCTGACAGCTTGTTTTTGGCCTTGGAAGACCACGAAGAAGGAAACAGTAGAGGCGTAGCTCGTAAAGATTTGTTCGTATCCAATGTCCTGGCATCCCCAAATTCAGGGGACCTTCTTGTTTCATAGCATCCCCTGAATATGTGGCAGTGTAGGGGCGCAGTGTGCCTCAGCACCACCTTTCTCATTCGTACTTAGGTATCTGTTCATCTCGAATGGGGTGACACTCTGTCAGAGCATTTCAGTCGGTGATATGTATGCGTATTCCCAATCATGTCCGGCCCAAAGCGGCGCAGAACGTATTCTAGAAGAGTTCACCCCCTTCCAAACTTACTTCCGGTCCAGCCCTAAAGGGTTAGCGACCCGGAGCTTTTGAAAATCCGTGCTCCAGTACTGTTAGAAATGGGCATCTAGCCCCATCCATGCTAGCGTCTTGGTATGGTCCATGTGGAACAGAGTTTTCAACTCCTTGTTCTTACCTCCCCAGAGTACTGTTCATATAGCCATAATCACGTTGCCAACACGTTGTTTAACAAGTACCAAGCTCCAGGTACCCTTAGGCCTAGAAACTGTCGTATCTATAGATCCCCAGCCAGCCTGATAATGTAAAATACTTTGCTATAAGAAATATTTAATCTTACGTTTTCTACAATTCTTGTAGCGAAAACAAGCTGTTAAAGTCCATAGTTGTAGAAAGCGAGGGCGCTAACCAGAAGTCAGTTTGGATTCTATCGTATCCTGTCGCCAAACCATGGCCTTCAAGACATCCTTCGTTCATGAGACAGCATCCGTTCTCTTACCCACAAATGTCAAAACCTTCCTCAAATTCCGTACATCTAATTCTAGTTCCACGCAGCCTACAACCTCCCAACCCAAACAGACCTTCGTCCTCGCAAACACAGCTGTTCTCTGGGCCATTGTGCTGTCTGAGGTCATCGAGAATGCAAAACTGCTCGAATTGGAGCGCAAAGTAGAGCTATTCCACCTACACGCTCTACTAGAAGTGTACCTGACTGACAGAAAGCCTTGTCCTCAACAACAAGACGTCTGCGGGAGCATCAAGACGACAGCATAGGCTACAGCTGGACATCAGCGGGGGCTACAAAATGACAGCATAGGCTACAATAAGACGTCTGCAGGGGCAACAGCGGCTACAACAAGACGACAGCAAGACGTATGCAGGAGTATCAAGACGTATGCTGGAGTATCAAGACGATAGCATAGGCTACAATAAGACGTCTGCGGGAGCAACAAGAGGACAGCATAGGCTACAACAGGACGTCTACGGGGATAACAGCGGCTACAACAAGACGTCTTCGGGAGCAACAAGACGACAGCATAGGCTACAATAAGACGTCTACGGGGGCCCTCTATGAGAGTGACGACAGCAGGACTACAGGCCGGGAGTGAAACATCAAGTATTGGATATCTAGGACAATTTACGGCCTCATTTAGACGTTCATTATAAGGTATATAGGATATAATTACGGCGGCATATCGTTAAGACCTTGCCACCTAATTTTGGGAGCTTCAACGATTTGCGGCCCACTAGCGTCCGGTCAACCGCTTTGCAAACAATTGTAGCGGTCAATCTTGATTTGACATGTTATAAACATAGTTCACTGTAGACTTCCAATTCGAGACCACTTTCTGGGGATCGATTCACGTCATCTAAGCGCTTATTCCATCAATATGAGAGAAAAAGACAAGCGTCGTCGTCAACATCTCCAGCGCGGAGATCTGGGACCCGCATCCTGGAGCTGCAATCTATGCCTCATCTAAATTCGTAATCTAGGGCTATTCGAGGCTTTGGTAGCCGAGCTGTCTCCATTTGATATCAGAGTCCTGAGGGTTCAACACGGTGGCATGAAACCGCATTCTTCGACCTAAAGAGATTGAAGATGCCGACCATCCCAGACGCCCATAAGGGGACCATCACCGACTATGTTTTGCAGGCTATCACCACATTGAACAGCACAGCGGCACAAGACCCAAGCAAGATTGCTGAATAAATGGTCAAGGAGGTTTCGCAGCCGTCTTCTGACCCTCCGCTGTTGAGGATGACGTTGGGGAAGGAGCCACTAGGTGGAATCAGGAAGAGGGTGGAGGAGTATAGTAAGATTGCGGAATAGATCGAGAGTGTTGCTAATAGTTGATTTTTAAGGTAGATTGTTCTTAGGGTGAAGGGCGCGCTTTATGGAAGTTTGTGAATGAAGTCGAGATTTCAATACAAATCCTGCAAAAATCTTTGTAAGCATTCGTTTTCCAGTAAGTGCTTCGTTCGGTATTATCAGGGTGCTCGGAGAGACATACGGGACCATGCCAGCTTCCAGAGAAGGCCATCTATTCGAGCTTCTCAACCTTTCCGAAATTTTAGGGAGTTGTCAGATTACCGCTAACAAAGACCACCTGAACTGCTGCGTACCTATAACGGTTAGACATAGAGACTTTACGTCTCTTCTTCGGACTTACGCTGCCGTAGTACCCAAGATCTCAACATTTCTTGCGTTGGTGAGTGTGGCCAGCGCAAGCGAACACAGGACCGAGAAGATAATTATCACACCAAGACGCACTACTGCGTGCTTGACCACATATAGGACCACGATCGATACAATTGGTAAGACTGAGGTAAGCGAGATGGCCAGAATGCGTACGAGCTGTGTAACCTTCTTGTCGGAAATAAAGCCGATGGTTTGTTCATCAAACCGACTGTCCTACATCGCGGGTCATTTATACATTGTCAGTCAATGCTTTTGATCCTTACCCTTTTTTTCAAGAACTTTTTCAAATACTTTTCCATCAAGTAACCCAATGCTTCCTTCTCATTCCATGTCAACTGCACGAGATCATCTTGATTTTCGACAGCAGTGTACTTGGCATCCGTCTCCGAGATCAAGGTCTTATTGGCGTTGATGAACTCATGGACAGTCGACCAGGAAATCTTTGAAGGAGTTTTCAGCTTCTGTAGCCAGGCCTCATCCTGCAACGCTTTGTCTAAGTTGGCCGCGAGATCAGCATGGTAGATTCTCGTATCGTACGGAATCCGCCTCAATCACGACTCAGGAAAGAAAGAACATACTGTATCTTTTGAGCACATCTCGAATCCGAAGTACCGTATTCCAATATGCATCATCCCCGTCCAGAGCTGTGCCTTTGGTTCTGCTAGCATAATGGTAGCTCCGTGGTTTGGACCATTTCGAAGGCTCGTTGGTATTACCGTTCGCTTCGGCATCCAGCTGTTGCAACTTCAGTTCGAGCTCTTGAAGCTCGCTTTGCAGGTAGAGTATGTTCCGGATACTGAGCTCGGCGAAGTGTCGGAACATGCACAAGTCGTTGTCCAGGGCGAGTTTTGAGGCTAGGCGACCATAGCCGATGCCTCCTTCACGCGGAGGCATGGCCTTCTTACCAGTGTGCAAGGGCGCTAGGCGAATGCCACCTACCGATCATAGGAGGTGGTGTACGTTCGTTTCATCCGTTCTCAATTAAGTGCGGAGCGCTTCAAAGCTCCAGGTGGATGGGTGATCTTGTGAATAAGCGGCTAGACGAGAAGTTGAAGAAAATCGGAGCCGCAATGTATCCAGTGCCTGCGACCCAAAGGCGCATCAGGCTGAGGCGCACCAGGCCACTTTCAGAGGGCTGTGAGCATCACTGCCCCCGGCTTCATCCCATCACTGCCACATCGCACGTTGGTCGCCGAGATAATTGATTACTGTATCCTTGTTACCATCCGGACTTGTCATAATTTCAACCAATAATTAAGCGTAGGTTCTCTTGCCCATCACGCAGGGTAATTTGCCTGACGCTGCTGCCTTGGCCAACTGGGGCTGAGATTGCAGCCTCATAACCACGACCCCTTGGGAAGGTAAAGCTCTGGTCCATGGGGCATTCTCGATCCTGCTTTCCCTTCCATCCTTCTTGAACTCAATTGGCATAGCTATTTACTTGTGACGGCTCACACCCTTCGTCTCTGGGGATCGTGGAAGAACTTGTTGGGTGCTTAGAAGCACGGTATTGTGGGAATTATTGGACATGTCTGATAGCTGCGACAAACGGAGCAGGAGTGGAAGTGCAAGTCGAAGCGGAAGGAGTAGACGGCGAAGTAGCAAAGGCAGTGATGACTCCCCTATTGAACTAGGCAGGAGCAGTAGCGGAGAACAAATCGTGATCGTGAGCAGCTCCTCCAACGGAACGCCAACGGCAAGTACGCCGCCAGATGAGAGGCCAAGCCACGTACTATATCCACAACGGCAGTCTCCGCCACGGCAGCTCTGGAACAGCCCTTTCGCGCCTAGCAAGACAAGCGAATGGCCAGATGAAAGATCCAAGAAGTACTGGATTGGTCCATTTGACATGTACAGCAACACCTACGCGAAGGAAGCCCGTGAGGCTGCTTGGAAAGAAGACGAGGGCATTTGCAACACCCGAAAGCTTGCAGAATCTCTTTATGATGTGGGTGACTTTGCTGGTGCCCGCTACGCCTGGGCTGAGATCGCGGATCATTACATATCTGAATACCAACACGTTTCACCCTGGGCATCATATATTGACTTCAGCCGAACATTGGACAAACAAAAAGCATTAGATCATATCACCCAAGAGAGTGCCTTCAACCGAATATTAAACAAACAACTTGCATTGGATCATATCACCGAAGCCAGTATCGGATGCATTCTGAACGCCTATCTCGCACAGTATCCCGATCTCTGTGCGGCGATCAAGGCCGATAACAAAATATCTTCACGGACCCATGTTGAGCCCCACCCAGTATTTACAGCCGTGGTGGACCATGAAGACGATTTGGCAAACTCCCGTGTACTATATATCATGAGTGTGATGCTAGACTACGCTTCCGATATAGCTTATGGGAAAGATCACTCTTGGATGCGTACTGTCTATAAAAGAGCCCTCGACGCAGCGGGATATATCGCGGGCCTAGATCTTTCCGAGACTATCCACCTCTCGCAAGGATTTGTGAATGAAATCGTTAAGAGCGAGACCAAAGCATACTGGGATGGCGTAAATGCAGACCCTCCCGACAGTTGGCATTCGTTGAGCAGCGAACAGCAAGAGGCGCACAGAACCCAGAGCACCCGGATATGGAAGGACGAGGTTGAAGAGTTGTATCTGCATATCATTGCGGATCAGCAGAACCTCTGGGGTACCATGGCGGAGGCTACTATCGGCAGTGAGCTGGAGTTGGTGAACCATTACAAATCTGTTGGCGACATTGATAAAGCCAAAGCCAAGGAGAGACAAATATATGTTCTGACCATACATCACCTCGGCGAAGATCACGACAGCACCTTTCGCTGTATGGCATCTTATTCAACACTCTTACTGGACGCAGGTTTTATCGAGGAAGCAGGTCTTGTTGTTCACGACTGTTTAACGAATCATCTGGGGACTCTATCTGGTTCAACAGACATGCTGAGCCTGGAACTCCGAGAAAAATTTATTACACGGCGGGGTTTGAAGGAATTAATGGTGGTCAGAAGCAAGCTTGAAACATTGATGTCGCCGTTACATTTCATCTGGGCTGATTACAGACTTTACACCTTACGCATCGGCACAGTCACCTTCGCTCCGAGCTATTTCACCAAAACGGAGAAGGACAGCGTGTGGGCCCTGGCATATAAAGAGCCGAAGCACAAGAAAGATGACAAGGAGGGTTGCTTAGATGATGAAAGCTCCATGGTCGTCCATGAGGATTTGAGACAGCAACCTCGCGCCTTCCCTCGGTCCAAGGCAGATGTTGAGAAATTTGCATTTAGTGCTTCCGAGCGAGACCACGAACTCTTGGATATTCAAGTCCCGTACATCCCATACCAACATTTCATGACCACCTCAGCCTATGAAGCAGGCCAACCATATCTGGAATACGTCAAAGCAGCGGAAGATCGGTCATTTAGCTCCTACGTACAAAGAGAGGCAGCCACTAATACCCCGTTACGAATCAGCGAGTTTTTGAAAGAAATGGAGAGCCGGGACAGAAACTATGACGTCGGTGATGAAGACGTGGAAACGGTCAAGAAACAAGAGCATAAGAGATCTAGTCAACCCCCTAACCGCGCTGGCAGCAAGGAGTGCGTAGAAGTCAAGGTATATCGCCCAATTCCGTTCAATCCCATGGCCACTGACCAGCCAAGCAGTTCGACGAAGATCCCACCACGACCCAGATCCAAGGCTTCTTCAACAATATTCCCAGCCAAGCATACATCTCACCCAACCTCCCCATAGATCTTGTCTCCATACAATGGGCCGACTATCAGCACTTCGCTCTTCACCAACTCCCGGATAACGCCACCGAAATTGAGATCGTAGAGGGACTACCATTGCCCTGTCACGGCTACATCTCCGGGACGTGGACGGACTTCGACGTCTGCCAGCAAAGGAAAGTCTACCAGGTATTCGTCGTCGATGCCACCTTTCTTCCTGCAGGAGTCAATGGCGGAATGCCAATGCTTGCCCTCAGGCAGGAGACACTGCAAAGCTCAAGATATCACGAAGGTAAGAGTCTTCCAATCTTCTAACATGATTGTGATGACGGACGCGAACGAAAGTCACTAACGCCGAAAAACGCGCCTTCTGCGCACGATTAAACCCCTCCTTCTACCGCTACAAACCAGTCCCTATTTATAGACGCTGTTCCGTGTATGAACGCAAAATGGCAAAAGGCACAGGTAAGCCTCCATTTGCACACGATCACCTATATCCTCCCGTCCAACTAGTCGTGCAAATACAAACTTGAAAAGAGAACTAACTATACGTAGTACTCAGCAACACGGACGAAATCACTCTCTGGGACGAAATGAACGCGCGCGAAAGATGGGACCGGGACTTCGAAATGAGAAAGCCTACCAACGACGCCGACAGAGCGATACTAGCTCATGACCTCAAGGCTGAAGACGAGAGGAGGAAAGCGTGGGATGAAGAGCATAAAAAGGAGTGGAAGGGCGGAAAGGAGTCATTGTCGGGTTTGAATATGGTGTCAAGCATAAGTGTGCAGGAGGGTAGTGCGGAGATCCAGCCGGTGCCTCCTAGTTCAAGTCCCGAGGCAGAGAGCGAGATGGAGAAAGAGGCAGGTGGTAGAGGACTCTTTGGGAAATTTAAGAATTTACGCTTGAGGCGGACGAGGGTCGAAGCACAAGCCACTCATGTCGCGTCGGATGTATGTTAAATGCTTTCTTGGCGTCATAACGTGATACTCCTATCTCATGCCTGAATATGCCACTGAAGAAGCTCAAGTTGGGGTATTCCTCCCATTCTATGCACACGTTCCAAGACTGCCACCTGAACTGTTCATAACGACAAACAGATCGAACCCGTCAAGCCCTTATTTCATAAACCCCCATCTTAGGCGCCTGGTCCAACAACATCAACAGCTCCGCATCATATTCCTCAGCTGCATACTTCCTCACCATCCTCAAGGTCCTATGATCCTTGAGCGTTGGATCCGCGCCTGCTTCAAGCAAGACCTGCACAGTCCTACGCCCTCCTTTAATCCTTCCCCTCCTCCCATTCGAATCAGGGATATCTGCTCTCACCACGGCAATAACAAGGATTAAAGGATCTATTATTGATGTATATAATTAAATAACAGCATTCACTCTACTAAGTCTTCGATATAAGCTGAAAGACAGTTGAAATACTAGAAGAAGAATACCATCTCGAAAGTCTAAGGAGCTATAATTCTAGTTTAGTTGAAGAGGAAAGCCAGACGATCTATAGTATTACCTTGTAAGAAAGGCTTACTCAAATTCCAAGGAAAGATATAGACCTCTGAATCTTTTAACACTTTAAACGGCCCAACCTTTTTCGAATAGTCTATCTGCAGTAACAGTTAGCAGATCTGGAACAACGACAAGATCAGGCGGTCCATGAATGAATATGGAAACATGACATGCGAGAGTCCGATTGTCTGATGCCAGACATAGAATCGACACTTAGAAAGTACAGTATGCGTTAACACTCATGGTGGTGAAGAGACTGTCTCATAACTTTCAGAGAATGCATTGGTCTCACAAACAAGGCATAAAACCTTTCGACAGCCAGCGCAAAGATCTCTCGATATTGTGGGAAATTTTGCCAATACAACAGTAGTAAGGCGTTGAGGGGGATTCATAAGTTCTGCGTTGGCGACAAGGGTAAAACATCGAGGTATGTATACATTGCTACGGAAGAAAAGGGATGGATCCACAAAGCTGTGGATCGCAGCCCTCTCCTTCGACGCCTGTTTGCCGTGGGACTGGTCTCCACACATTGCCTTGCTGACTCTAGATTATTAGAAAGGCTGACAAGATATGGCTTTTTCATCGGTCCTAATTTACTTAGAATCCAAGGTTGCATGAGTTAAAGAGATAACTATTAACATCGCTTTTTACTTTCTTATTTTCCAATCCTTATTTTGTCTCACATTGGAAATAAGACTGTGAAGTTGGGCATCGTACTATTTCCAATCTTAGTCCTGTTAATATTCACTATTGATCTGTCCGAATCAACAAAAAAAAACCAGCGTCGCCTTGGTAGCTCCGTGAGTGATCGGCCCTCTTAGGGCATTGGGATTTCGCTGATGAGGTTGCATTGTCTAGATATACTACCAATTTGACGTAGGAGAGTCTGTCAAAGCCTCCCCCTTCCCTCCCTCTCTTCAGGAGCCAACTCCGCTCACGAGTAAGTAAACAGGCAGTAACATCTTCTTGGATAAAATCTAAAACCTAAATCCAAGTTCTAAACGCCTAAGAATGTGGCCCTTCGTGAACTCGGGATTCGAAGTTCTAGGTCAAGGTCAAGCTCGAAGCGGGTTCAGAAAAGAAATTAAGAGAGAATGAGAGCAGGGTACGTAGGCCTACTAGAGACGTACGAGAAAGCTAGTATCAGACATAAAACAATAGCGCTGGAAAATGGGTCTAGGGAGTTTTTTTGTTATTTTGTTGTGAATGAGTTACCTATTTGCCTAATTAAAGAGGACTAGGAACGGAACGAATATCTGACAACGGGTGAAAGGGGGGGAATATTCAGGGTAGGAAGAGGGACGGGGAGGATAAGTAGGTAGATGAAGGGGATCTCAAAAGGAAGGAAGGGAAGGGGAAGGGAAGGGAAGGGAGGGGTTACCTACTGAGACGTCACGTGGCCGCCGATGCTTAAGTTAGTGTGGCCAATCGAGTGACGATGGAATATGTTAGGTATTATTCGGTAGTCTTAGGCTCGTGAGAGCAATTGCGGATGGAAATGTTAAGATGATGCCCAGGGTTTGGAAGAGCTGCGGACGGCTGTGTAATTCAGGGTAGGTACTGGACCCATTCGACGACGGTGCCGAGGGAGGCCGTGAAGAGAGAGAGATGATGAGAGAATGTAAGGATCACAAATAAGTCTACTTTGCGGGTATTTCTCCGACAGATGAGTCCATGTATGACTCGCCTTCTAAGGACGCTGCCATGCTAATCTCCCGCATCGAGCGTGCCTTCGCGCCTCTGATCGGGCAAGACTTCAGTCTCCTCACGAAGGAACACCTCCAACGTCTCCGCTACCGCGAATTCTTTCAATCGCTTCAACGTTGTGACCAGCGATGAGGCAGCCTGGACGGTCCGTGCATGCCTGATGCCAAAGATCCTTTCCTTTTTGTCGAGGATCTGCCATTCTAGTTCGGCGCATTTCCGATGCTCATTCTGAAGGTAGTGGAGAATGGCCAAATCTGCCATGGCGGACAAGACCTCTTCGTGGTCGTCGCCATACAAGTCTCGCAGTATCTCCAGTGCGCCTCTGATCAGCACCTCGCTCTCGGCATACTTCTCGGCATAATAAAGACATGTGGACGCCTGTCTGGCGGCCGACAATGTTTGCGGGTCTCGGCTTCCAAGCAGCCTTGTGCGCTCGTGGAACACAGCCAGGGACAAGGTGGTAGCCTCGTCATATTGCTGGAGCGAACGATGCGAATTTGCTAGGTCCATCATGATCTCTTGCGTATCAGGGTGCTCATGAGCTAGGTCTCTCTGCCTTACATTATACACCTTGCGGCGCAGCCTGCAACTTTCCGCGTGATCGCCTAAGAACTGAAGGCTGTTTGCGAGACTGGCGGTCACGGAGAGGGTTTGTGCGTCATCCTCCCCCAACGATCTCTCGTAAGTTTCCATGAGCAAGACTTCTTGCTCTGCAGATCTGCTGTAATCGCCCATCATTGCGTAAATGCAGCTCAGTCCATGCCTAGCGTATTGGATATGGACATGATCTTCCCCTAAAATTTCGAGACGACGCACAAGTACGGCATGCCAGAGCTCCTGCGCCTGGTGATAGAATTTTCGATCACGAAGTGCCGATGCATATAATCCAATTGTTGTCAGAGCCTTATCATCTAGGAGTTGGACGACTCCATTTAAGAGAGATATTACTGTGCGCAGAACCGCCTCAAGAGCATTCCTGCAATTGGCTCCATCAGCATCAGCAGACCCCTCCTGTGGTCCTAGATCAGGCCATGTGACTCCAGACAAGAATGCAGAGTGGCTGGCTCCTAGTAGCTCCGTGCGGAAGCGAAAGATCTCTCGGAAAGACGCGTCTTGATCATGACCCTCCACGAAGCGATGTTCCCAGAAAGACAGGCTCCTTAGCGCATTCGCGTGATCGACGTCTCCTTGCCACTGGTGCAGGCGAAGTAACCGTAGAAGCAGCCTTTTCGATTCCTCTTTGCGGCCCTCTTCAAAAGCCAGCTTCGCTATGGACACTTGCGTGACCTCTGCGTCATCGCCAAGGACCTGACACTGCAGCTTTACGACGATTTTCTGCGCCTCGACTTTGTTCGGATGGTGCGTTTCGTAGTAGTCGACAAGCGAGGCTAAGGTGGAGATGGTGTCTTTGTGATCTTTGCCCAATATCTCGAGCTGACGTGTCAGTAGCTCAGTCAGGATTCTGCCTGCGTTAGTGAAGATCCCAAAGTCAGTTTGGATATTGCTGTGATTCCTCACTCTTTTCGTTTCTCTTGGCGGTTCTGCCGATTATACACAAATGACAAATTCAACATAGCAGCCAGCGTAATGGGATCGTTGGAAACAGATTGCTCTCTCCTGGCTTCGTATATGTACTTGAACGTCGTTTCGCTTTCCTCAAGCTGACCTATAAGATAATACCTCATGCCCAGCACAGCCAAGCAGTCCAAAGTCCGAGGATGTTCGGGTCCCATGACACGGCGACTGAGTTCTACGATGCTGTCGAGGTCTGCGTCAGACCTCGCAACCTTCTGCAATGCCCCTTCAGTTAAATTCTCCAAGGGTAGAAGCTTAAGCGCAAGGACTAGAGTTTGCGCCCGCAGAGTCTCGAGATGATTATCGCCCAGCACTTCACGGTGGTGCACGAGCAGAGACGTCACTTCATTTGTCACTGCGATCATATCTTCTGAAGTCGCAGCCGCCACTTTTGACGTCGCCAGACTGTATAGAGTCCCTAGGGCGTTCCGCGACCAACGCCCCTGCAAAGAACACCTAGCGTCATAAACCTTCTGGAAGATTTCAGTAGCCTTGTCATAGTCACTAGCTAGGAAGAGCGCAAAGCCATACCGCTGCTCGTCATATAACGTCAGCCAGACTTGACAATAGTGTCTCCGAGTACCGCGAGCGCATATTGGGAGTGATTAAGATTTGACGTATGGGGTATATCCATTCAAACGTGAATTGGACGTGATGCAGTTTCAATGGAGGGACGATGCAACTAGTTATACTCACATCTAGACTATCCAGTGTTCCCAAGTGCTCTTTACCAAGGCACTCCGCCGCGACTACCAGCGCTCGTTCCGCATACAATTTAGCTTGCGTAAGAGCCCCATCTGTCGCAAAGCTCTTGGAAACATTGTTCAGAAGAGAAACTGTACAATTTGGGCACCAATCCCCGTCCAAGGCATGGTCTCCTCGAAGACCTTGGTTCGAGAAAACTGCAGGTAAATTTCCACAATCCAGGTGGACTCCTAGGAATTCTCGCTGGATTTTCGATTGGCTTACGTCCGGTGATATCTTTTCATTTGCAAGCAATGTGACAGCGTGGGACAGGTACTTCAACCAAACATCTCGCGTATCGAATTCGCCATCTGGATAACGGCTGTCTAACAGTTTGATTGCTCTATTTGTCCATAGGTCAAGGCTATTGTTCATGTTCAACCAGTTCCGAGTTGTTAAGCCGACCAATCTGTGCAAATCATAGGTTGGATCGTCATGGGCGTGACTGTCCACGGCCCTTCGTCGAAAACTAATCAGCGAATACGATCGGAGGGATCCTAACGCTTTCTTCAGCTTTATTGGGCTATCCGAGATACTCAGTAAGGACTCCGGGATCGCCTGAGCATCAAGAACGGACATCAAAGACAGAATATCTGCTGCGAATGGCTCTTGGCTGCGGATTCGATCGAATGTGATTGCCCAAGTGGTTGCAATGGGATTTCTGATTTCGATATCTCGAACCTCATCTTCAAAATCCTCGCTGAGCAACTCAAACTTGGCGCTATCGTTTGCGCGGTAAAGATCTAGATATTCTGACACGGTCAAGCCATTAATGGAGATGAAGGCCGCAGCTTGGACAAGAGCTAAAGGAATACATTCGAGCTCTTGAGCTAGATCCGCGTGTCCTGCAGCGCTGGAAGGGTCATCTGGAAGCTTTGAAGCGACGAGAACAATGGAATCTTCAGGATTCAGACCTGCCAACCTGATCATGTTTGCAGCCGTCGCAAAGGATATTCCAACCCTTTCAGATCGCGTAGTCATTAAAATAGAGCCGCTCTCTGAGCGAGGTAGCCAATCAGCAAGACGTGGCCCGCCATGTTTATAGAGCAGGTCGGCGTCGTCGGCGTTGTCTACGATCAATAGCCACTTCCCAGATTTCTGATCCTCCAGCCAATTCTTGACGAGAGTGAAGATATCAATCTTAGTGTCTTGCCGGCCTGGGATCTGAGCTTCGTTTGCAATGTCAAAATAGGCCTTTCTCATTCTGCCTGCTGAGCTCGCATGAACCCAAAAGACCGAGACCTCGCCTGACTTTCGGAACCTGCGTGCGTATTCGATGGCTATACGAGTTTTGCCCATACCCCCTAGCCCGACCAGGGCCACACGGGAGAGCTTGTCCGGAGATTCAAGTCTTCGTTCGAGCTCCGTCAGCTCATCCTTTCTTCCGCTGAAGTCATCGGACCATTGGATAGGAACCATGAAATATGTCTGGTGCTCTTGAGTATTGGAAATACTCAACGACGAAATGGCATCAGAGACCCGTTTACTCTTCGATGTGGATATCGTATAATTCGCAGCGACAAGCTGAATCTTCTTCGAAATGCTCTGCACGATGTCTTGAACCTCTTTATCCTTCCGCAGACTTGTAATGGCCTTATGCAGACGATCTCTTCTTCCATCTTTGTCACCAGGCAGCGTCTTCTCCAGCAGAGCCTTTAGATTGGCAAGTTCCTCTTCGCATCTCTTGATCGTAGGTTGCACAGTGTGACATCGTTTCTCGTCCAGATCACCTTCCTTGGCCTGCTTGTCCAACTCCCGCACTGTGTCAGCGACAAGAAGCAAGATGGACTGCACGTCGCGGTATAAGGCCGGTACTTTGCGTGCATCTCCCACGAAGCTGTTGATTCGCGACACGGCCTTGCCGGTGAAGTCGATCAGAGCGACTATATTGGCAATGATTCCGATGACGACCAGTGCCTCTGCGCCAGACATGGCCGGATGTCGACGTCAGCGGACAAATGTCACATGGATGTGAGCGATCCTGAGAGGTTCATCATGGAGTACAGTGCGACAGCCGACAAAGGAAAATTCTCTTTGCAAGCATAGCCCTTTGCAAGCTAATATCATGAGTCGCAAGAATGGAGTCGCTATTGCAGACTCTCGAAAAGTCTTTGGACGGTGTGTCCTCGGTGAAGGAGGTATGGTATTGGGTACAGATTTCAGTCGATCCCACGGCGCTAATTAAGCTGCTCTGGGTGCTCAGGGTTGGGTGAAGGCGGTGCAGGCTTGCACTGTTGGTGCGCTGCCAGCATCCAGCCGGTCCCATCCAGACTCGCCTTCATTTCTCTCGTCCATCTCCAGACTAAGGGTCAATGGCATTTATTTGCGGGTAGTGATGAATGAATTTAGCGTGTGCAAGACCAATTTAGCATATCCAAGACTTTAATAAACCTTGGTGCTGAATGTAAAACCACCCCCCCTTTATTTTATTAATAAAACTACTTAATAATCGTATTATTAGTTTATAAGAAGGTATTCTAATAGATATATAACACTATATAAATTAAAGGTCTTAAGTCTTCTATCTTATTTTATATCCTATTATCTAATATCTATCTACTAGAGGGTTACTATCTTAGTACGAGATTAGTAATTAAGCTAGGAGTCTATTAGGTGTATACTCCCTAGAAACCTAACTACTCTAGGGGCTAAGCTCCCTAAAAACCCGCTAAGATATATAATACTAGGGGGCTAAGTTCTCTAATACCCCCTAAGATCTACTATAGTATCTAACGGTTTAATTATTAGCGTCTTAGTACTTTTCTAGTAAGGGCCACGCTAGAAAAGTGCCAAGACGCTAACAAATAACCCCCTCGACACCTAGTATAATTCTAGGGGTACTATTACTATACTATTACTATACTATAAGTAATACTACAGGTAATACTATAGCCATGCTATAATCGGCGCCCTACCCCTAGGAGCTGTCGCTCCTAGGGGTTCCTACCTAAACGTCGGTTTTAGTCTAACGTCGGATTTTCTAATACTATCTACTCCCTATCAACGATAGTATATCCGCAGCTTCTTAGGTTTAAGAGGTATCTATAGTAGAGGCTTATAGTATATTTCGCCGCGGCGGATTTATATATAGCGCCGCTATTCCTAAGTATTATACTATTAAAGAGAGATATATATAGAGACGTATAGTAGGGCTAATTCTAGAAAGTACCTAATTATAAAGCCCGATCTTAAGGCTATATATAACTAATGCTAGATAAAGTATAGTTATTATATAATTATATACTATATCTTACTAATATTACGTACTTACTTTATATTATAAGGTGAGAAGTATAGACTTCTAGAAGAAATATTAAAAAATCTAATATTAGACTAAAACTAGTATTTAAGTAGAAACCCCTAGAAGTAATAGCTTCTAGGGGTAGGGTGCTAATTAGGTAATACTATAGGTAATACTATAGGTAATACTATTATTATACTATTATCTTACTATAAGTAATACTATAAGTAATACTATAGTAATACTATAGCTATATTATAGGTAATACTATAGCTATAATATAAGTAATACTATTATTATACTACTAGAAAATACCTGTAAAAATTCAAGATTTTTATATAGAGAAAAATCCCCCCTATTACCTAGCGTTAGTAGTAGTAACTACGGAGTAATAATATAGATATCTAGCGGGTAAAAATAATAATATTAGCTATATTATATATACCCGTATATCTATTTTAATAATACTAATAGTATTATATTCCTAGTAATATAATATATATTTCTATCTACTTAGACTAATATTATATACGTTAGTAAGTAATAGGAATAGAGGTAGAGTAAAATAGTAATTTATATATTCAGCCTAGGAATATAATAGTATCTATCCTATAAATAGTTTTATACTATATAATAATAATAATAATATGTAATATAATAGTCTTAGTACTACGCCTAGAGGTAGAGTAGTTAATAAGAAACGACTAGAGCTATTATAGAAGAGAATTAGTAGTACTATTATTAAATATAAAGACCCGGAGTAGAATACCTCTATAAAATATACTAGAAGCTATATATAATCCCCTAATATAGTAATATAAGCCCCTTATTAATAAGTTTTATAGTAGTTTTAGAATAATTAAGACGTTTCTTATATATTAAGTACGTATTCTACGCCTTAGCTAACCTACTATAATATTAGTTAGAGCGGTTAGAAGAGATATTAGGGTATTACCTACCTTAAGGTACTAGAGCTCTCTTACTATACCCTTTAGATTATAACTAACGCTAGTCCTAATAATATAATAGTATTATAGTATAGACTTCTATTCTTATAACTAGGCTATTATTATTAAGAATAGTATTTTATATTACCTAATAGTTTCCTTAACCCTCTCTTTAATACTATTATATATCTAAGAGTATATAGGCTATAATAAATATCGTAGGTTAAAAGCGTTGTTAAAGTATTTACGTAGGATAAGATTAATACCTTTAAACTATCCCTCTAAAATATTATTAGTTATATCTAGTAACTTATAATCTTATATCTTTCCCTTCTCTTCTTTATATATATAACGAAAATCTTCGCGTTTATAATAGTATTACTCCTCCTATCTTTTATACTACGTTTAAATAGCCTATATACTACCCTAGTCCTTCTAACTACTCTAATAATTCTATAGATTAAATATAAGGTAATTAGTAGGCTACTATAAGTCCTAAGGGGTTATAAGAACCCTGTTAGCGGAGGTTAATTCTAAAAGATTACTTACTATTAATAGTATACTAGGCTTCTTTATAGATTTTAGGTGGAATACCGTAGCGTAATATAATATAACCCTATATATTATATATCGGTAGTAGGGTAGTAGGTTACTAAGGGGGAGGTTATTACTAAGAGCGTGAATTCTTAGCTATTTTAGTTATATAGTACTTTTCTTATTTAGTACGCTTTCTTTACTAACGTAGACCCTATACTATAGAAGCCTTAGTAGTATAACTAAAATTAAGTATTAGCTAAGATATACTATAACTACTTTAGATATAGGATAGAAGATATAAGGAGTAGTTAATAGGAAGAATAGGAAGTTAGGATTTACGCGTAATATTTACCCGTAGGGCTAATAGCTAAGATAGGTATTTAGCGGATAAATAAGATAATATTAGCTATATTATATATACTTATATATTAATTTAAATACATTAGTAATTCGGGGATAGAAGCCCTTACGGCTAGGGGCGGCTAGGGGCGCCTAGAACTATTAAGTATAAGTGCTAGCTCTTAGGCGCTAGGGGCCGGAATCTATAATATTATATTACGGTATATATATATAATAGAATTAGTAACTTTTATTACTATATACGCGTATATAGTTATCTTTATAAGCCTTTATTATATTATTATCTATACTTATTTTATATAGTACCTTTTTACTACTAACTCTAATATTATTAAGTTAAAATATAATAATAATATTACTCTTATAATAGTAATTATAGTAGTTTATATATATAGTATTATTACTAACTACTCCTTAATAAACGAATAGATTAATAAATTATCTATATAATTACAGAGACTTATAGTCTTAATTATTACCTAGTCTTAACTTAACCTCCCTATTTAACCGCGCGTATTTTAGGAACTTTTAATACCCTATACTATTATTTATAATAGTTTCTAGTAGCCTAGTTTAGTAATATTATATAATAGCGCTATTCTTCTTTATCCCTAGCTTTTTTATTTAAGCTATATATATAAGGCCTAGCTTTATCTTTTATTACTTTACTACTCCTTTAACTTTAGTAAGGTACTTATTACCTACTACCTTAAGCTTTATATTAGTACTAATAGGATCCTAGGTAGCCTATTTATTAAATAATAGTTAGCGTATAATTAATATATAACCCTAGGAAAGATAAATATCCTTAATAGTTACTACGCCTTTTTACTTTATAACTATAGTTATTTATAAAGACTAGGTATAATTAGAAATTATTAGTATACCTAGCTATTATAATCTAATTAAGGTTATACTTTATTATAGATAGCCTCCTCTTAGCCCTACTCCTACCTCTATTTTTATTCCTCTTTATCTACCTACTTCTCTATTAGCTAAGATAGGAGAGAAGTTAGGCTTAAAGAGGGAAAGATAGCCTAATACTAAGCTAACTTAAGCTAACTTAGGCTAACTTAAGCTTAAATATTACTAACTTATATTTTACTAGTACTATCTAATATTTCTCCTATTCTCTAATATTAGCTATAATACTCTTATTAGTATATTATATGCCTCGCGGTGTCTAGCAAGTACTATATTAGTACTACAGACCTGTACTAGATACAGCTACAGTGAATAGTTCGAATCTATTAGAGGCTCGCCGCCGTCGCGTTATATTAAGCCTTCGGCGTCAGCTAGGGGTCTTTTCGCGACGTGGTAATAACAAGGGACTCATCCGATACGTATTCACCTGACCCGTATTTAGGCCCGAAGCCAGCCTCAGGCAGGTAGATGTAATATCGTTCTAACTACGCGGTAGGATACCCTTAGGCTCGACTCTATTCTAAGACTGTTGAACCGCCCGGCGCGGCGGAATAGCGAGGACGGGAAAAGACGCGACAGCGTACCTCATTCGTACTAAGGCCCGAAGCCGCTACTAGGGATAGAGGTAGCGGTGGATATGGTGCCGCCTATACTGTCGTGGAAGAGCTTAGTTAGTAAGAGTTAGGAATAGATACACGGCCAGGGCCCTAGGGTATATAGAAACATCCACTCTTATAAGACACGGTCGGCCTGAACCAGCTACGACTGGTTATTAAGGGAGACCTCTACAGGTAACGCGAAACAGGCTTTCTATAGAAGGCTTATAGGGCGTAGTATATAATAGTAGCGACCGCAGTTAAATACAGCCTAAAGTGCATATATATAGCCCTAGGGACCTTAACCCTTTAATAGGCTCTAACCCCTAGCGGACGGTCGCCTCCGGCGGCCGGACAGCCGTGAGTTTATAGGAAGCTTATAAAGGGACACTGTCTATATAGCCTAAGAAGACAGATACACGTGTCAGGGAGAGAGAGATGCTAGGGCTATATCATTAAGACGGGTTGATAGGAGACGAATCGTTAAGACGCGTCCTCTACCTCTTAGGGGTTCAAGTCCCCTCACGCAGTCATCAGCTGAGAGCGGCTAGGAGGACGGACACGGGCACCCTCCTATCTCCTTACACAGGCACCCCCTAGTAGGGGACAGACTAGAAAGAGATGCCGGGGCTATATCGTTAAGACGGGCTGATAGGAGACGAATCGTTAAGACGCGTCCTCTACCTCTTAGGGGTTCAAGTCCCCTCACGCAGTCATCAGCTGAGAGCGGCTAGGAGGACGGACACGGGCACTCTCCTATCTCCTTATACGGGCACCCCCTGGCAGGGAAAGGGCTAGGACTGGGTTTAAGGCCTGAGACGCGTTGGGTCGCGCCCAACATCTATAAGGGAAATCGCTTATAAAAACCACCCGACTGGTGGCTACTACGCGTCGTCGATATAGGCCGAAGCTAGTCTTAACTAGTAGATACGCTGGACTACTAGCTACTAGACAGGGCACCCTTAGGGTACGTGGACTACTAGATGTAGGGAACTTGTTAATACCGACTCTTATACCTCCTAGGGGTTCAAGTCCCCCCCGCGCAGTCACCGGCTAGGAGCGGAATAAAAAGTGGGTTTCGATACAGGCATGCCAGAAACCTAGTGTAGCGTACCTTGGTTAGTAGGGTGGAAATACCGCATTATACTGCCTGGTTAGGGGCTTAATACTAGCAGTCCCTGCGAGATATAGACGGCCTGAATAAGGGAGACCTCTGATAGTAACGCGAAGCAGGGGTCTTAACCCTATAGGGCGTGGTATTTAATGGCGGCCACTGCGGAGACTATCTATTTAGCCCGAGAGGATAGTATACGCGTGTTAGTACGTTGAGCTAAGGGAATAATCTACCTAAATAGGGCCTGCGGCGGAGTAGAGAGCAAGCCAAAGCGGTAATGACACCTAGATCCGCTCAGGAGATGTGCTTAAGGAGTAAACAAGGATTGACTTGGGTACTAATGGTCCGCCTCCGCCGGAAGCATGAAGCCCCCCTGCGGGCGAATAGTCCTGAGCTCTAAAGCAAAAGGTGACGCCTGTAGGGAGGGGTGGAAACCAGGGTAAGGACCTGAATAAGCAGGATGCTGACCTTACATATCTATCCTTGGCCTAAAGGCACGAGTGAAGCGTCGAAAACGCCCGCGAGAACACTGGCGGTGATTCAGAACCAGTGCCTTAGGACGGTACTAGGGGCCTATAAGGCCACCCCGGTTCAAGTTCTTAAGGCGGAGGCAGTAATCGCACCGATAGACCAGTACCTCGATAGGCTAGTCATGCGATACCAAGTATCGAGAGGGGCTAACTCCGTAATAATAAATGGAAACAGGACAATTTAGAATAGGCTCTGCCGGCGGAGGAGGCGTGACCTACTACCTACTCCAACCCAGGAGAAGGAGAGGTGGGCCCTCGACTCCTTAGGCTACGACTGTTAGGACAAGGCGGCCTCAGCTACCAGGAAGAAACAGGGCCACACCTTGAGTACTGAAACCGAGGAATACCAGAGTACCAGGGTAATCGACGAGAACGTGAAGTACTAGGTACGGCGACGTTGGATCGACAGGTGGGAGAAGTATAAGGCAGGCCTTCAGGGCCAGCTGATATCCCCCGCTCAGCAAGGGGGCCTATTTAATAATCGGCTCGATCACTACCATATACTACGGAAAGCAGAAAGCTCGATAGCGACCCAGCTCCGAAGCGGAAAGATCGGCCTAAACTACTTCCTCTACCGTATATATGTCCTAACAGTGGATAGCGGCGAATGCTTATACGGGTAGAGGAAGCAAGATGTGAAACATATTCTCTTTTTCTGCCCTAAATTCAGGGAAGCCCGGTGGCGGCTTTTTGCGGAGGCTGGTACGACTAATACTCGGAGGATACTAACCAAAGTAATAGGTATTAGAGTAGAAGAGTTCACCTAGTAACCGTCCACACTTAGTAATCGTCCGGCCTTATAGGGTTAGTACCCTATAAGGCTACCCTAGAGCTTCAGATTTTATTATTTACAACTTCTTATGACCTGAATTCTATAAAATCGCTGTCTATAAATCTATTCAGCATGTCAAACGCACCGCTACCGTCTATTCCTCCATCATGCGAGACCGAACTAGGCAGGGAAGATCGCATAGAGCTAGCCTACACGGCCTGGATCGAGGCTGGGGGACACGGTAATAGAATCCTATTAATTACGAAGGCAGCTAAGCAATATGGTATATTAAAGAGTACACTCGCCGATAGGATCAGGGGCCGTAAACTAATATCTGATACTTATGAAGGCCAACAGCGAATTACTCCTGGAGAAGAAGTAGTACTTCTAGCCTAGGTTCTCCGTCTTTATATATGGGGTTAGCTACTAAGGATAGAGTAAATACGCTTTATAACGAATGAAATCCTTCTTATAAAGGATAATAAAACCCTAATCAGACTAAACTAGCCCTAGAAATTTATATCACGACACCCGGAGGTAAAGACAGCCTATATTCCGCCACTCGACAAGGAACGTGCTATAGCACAGGATCCTGAGGTACTATTAGGCTGGCTTGATCTCTACCTACGTATTAAGACAGAGTACGAGGTAGACGAGAGGGATATCTATAATATAGATAAGAAAGGTTTTATATAAGGGGTAATCGCCAAGCTTAAAGTTATAATACCTAAGTATAATAAGAAGAAGGCTTATATAATATAATATAGGAATCGTGAATAGGTATCGCTTATTAAGTGCGTCTCAATGGATAGTAGATCTCTACCCCCCTAGATCATTTTCAAAGGCAAATTAATCCAGAAATCTTGGAAAGAAGCTCTTAAATCAGGCGAAATTTGTATTAGCGAGAATGGTTGGACTGATAATACGATCGGGTTTAAATGGCTTTAGAGGGGATTTAATTAAGAGACACGAGCGTACTAAAAAGGAGAATATCGAATGCTACTAGTTAATAGCCATGCTTCTCATATCACGACTACAGCGATTCAGTACTATATAGACTATAAGATTATTCTTCTTTACTTACCGCCACATATAACACATCTACTTCAGCTATTAGACGTTGGTATTTTTTCTCCCTTAGCGACAGCCTACAAATCCCACGTCCAGCGAGTCACACGTCTAGGGGCAAGCTATTATATCGATAAGGTAGACTTCTTAGATATCTATTAATAGGCCCGGCAAGAAGCGATAACAGCAGTTAATATAAAGAAGGCCTGGGCTGCAGCAGGACTGTTACCATTCAGGCCTAAATTAATTCTACAACATTTTCCTACGACTCAGCTACCTCAACAGTATAATATTAAGATCCGCCCTACTACACCTCCTGAGGTAACAATCACCTCAATTAGCCCTAACGGGAAATTTCACCTCGTATTAACACCAGCTAATGCTCTATATATTTAATAAATCCTATAGCATATCACGTAGACCGGAGTTAAGACGCAATAACCTAATCTGTCAAATATTCTATAAAAAGTAGGTAAAGCGGCTATTTAAGTAATAGCTAAGTCTATAATCTAGGGCGTTACTAATATAGAACTTATAGAACTTAATAGACGGAAGTAACAGAAATCTAATCGTCTAAAGGGGAACTATAGGGCTGCTAGATTCATGAACGAAGCGGTACTTATAGAACGACAGACTAATCAGGCCAATAAAGCGTGGAAAGCTGTCGTTACTACCCTGAATAGACTCGGTCCAGAAATCTTCAAACCGAAGGAAAAACCCGGTCCCAAATCACGTCCTACTCCCAGGAAGAAGCCATTACCCC